>Ga0116226_10004021_pt1 | contig 12976 bp, 12 predicted proteins | sample S1TSphfallax_FD_89692 | JGI IMG/M metagenome (GOLD analysis project Ga0116226, IMG submission 89692) | Host-associated microbial communities from peat moss isolated from Minnesota, USA - S1T2_Fa - Sphagnum fallax MG | ecosystem: Host-associated > Plants > Peat moss > Unclassified | place: USA... | reverse complement strand
TTACCCTGGCGCTGGCGCAGATGTTTTACTTCCTCTGCGTGCAAACACCCTACACCGGCGGCGAAGATGGTCTGCAGGGTGTTCCGCGCGGCAAGCTGCTCGGCGCATTGGACTTATCGAATGACATCACGATGTACTACGTGGTGCTGGCAGTCGTCGTATTCGCGTTTGCGATGATCGTACGTGTTATCCATTCACCATATGGACAAGTGCTGAAAGCGATCAAGGAAAACGAGCCGCGTGCTATCTCGCTCGGCTATGACGTCGATAAATACAAGCTGCTGGCCTTCGTGCTGTCTGCCGCCTTGGCCGGATTGGCCGGTGCAATCAAGACCAGCGCATTGGGTCAGGCATCCCTGACTGATGTGGAGTGGACGATGTCCGGCTTGGTCGTATTGATGACTTTAGTTGGCGGACTCGGCACACTGATCGGCCCCGTTGTGGGTGCGGTCATCGTGATCGGACTGGAAAGCCGCTTGGGTGATATCGGTGAATGGTTGGCCGACAAAACTGGTATCGAGTGGTTTCATGGCCTGGGCGACGACGTCTCGATCGTGATCGGTTTTATCTTCGTCGTCTGTGTGCTGTCGTTCCGACGAGGCATCGTCGGCGAAGCGGTGGCATGGTTCGGCAAACGTACCCGGTCGGCCTGACCGGGGTTTTCACTCTTTCCTACAGCGCTGCTTCGTAGATCCGATAAGCGTCCTCCCGCGTGACTTCACGCGGGTTGTTGGTCAGCAAGCGCGTCTGCAACATCGCATCATCAGCCAGCCTATCCAAATCCACAGCAGCAATCCCGACCTCACGCAAACGGGTCTCTATCCCAACTTGCTGCGCCATCGCTTCCATCAGTGCGATCAAGGCCTGGCTCTTTGCTTCCACTGAACCTGTGATTTCCGGCTGCACGATTTCCGCCAGTTCTGCATAAAGCGGTGCAGCGGCTGATGCATTAAAGCGCAGCACATGCGGCAACACCAAGGAATTCGACAAGCCATGCGGGACATGGAAAATGCCGCCTATCGGGTAGGCGAGGGCATGCACTGCCGCAACCGGAGCATTCGCAAATGCCTGCCCAGCCAACATTGCGCCCAATAGCATGGCCTGCCGTGCTTCCAGATTTTTGCCATCGCGGCAAGCGGGTAATAGATTCACCGACAGCAGGCGCAAGGCTTCGCGTGCCAATGTATCAGACAACGGGTTCTTTTTAAGCTTGCTCGTATAGGACTCGATGGCATGTACCATTGCATCGATACCGGTTGCCGCCGTCACTTTGGCTGCCAGGCCGACGGTCAAAGCGGCATCCAACACAGCCAGATCCGCATATAACTGCGGTGCGACCACGCCCATTTTCGTGGTTTCGCCGGTGGTGACTATCGAGATCGGTGTGACTTCAGAGCCAGTGCCAGCGGTGGTCGGAACCTGGATCAACGGCAAGCGATGACCTTTGACATTGCCGATGCCATACATGCTTTTCAGGTCTTGCTCACTACCCAGCAACACGGCGATCAGCTTGGCCACATCCATCGAGCTACCACCACCGATACCGATGACCAGATCGATGCCTTGCTGACGAGCCGATTCGGTGGCGGCACGTACTACAGCTTCGGGTGGATCGGCCACCACATCGGCATAGATGCTGACCTGCCGGTTGGTGTTACCCAGCTTGGCGGCGATAGGATCAATCTGCCCGGTTTTCAGAAAGCCGGGGTCGGTGACGATCAATGCATGCTTGGCTGTAGGGAATTGCTCAGCAATCAATTGATCCAGATGCTGGCTGGAACCGATCTCACAGACGACACGCGGAACGGTTTGGAAGGTGAAGCTGTTGAAAGTGGACATGCTTTCTCCTCGTTGGTTTTCCATTGTACAAGAGCTTGTAACTGGTCGTGACGTGGAGGGAATGGACGGTCTCAGGTAGTGCTGGCTGTCTTGTCAGGCTTTCGGTATAGTGCATATCTTGATTTAAAGCATGTATTCGCTGCTATAAATCTACTGCGCGGATCAATCTCGCACCTGCGATGCTCACCGTACTTCTGTACGGTTGCGCTTCTCGGCGCGACATTGAACCGCTCGCAACGATTTCTAACAGCGAATATTTGTTGTATGTTTCACGTGAAACAGTTTAAGAGAGTCGCATGACGGCGAGAATGGCGGTAATGAATATGGCACCCAACGTCAATCCACGGCTTCATCGCACGCAGCGGGGTTTGAAAGAGATTCGCAAGAAGACTCATGTTCTGACCCAATGCGAGCGTTTGATCCTGGCTTTGGTTGATGGCGAGTCGTCCATCGAGGTGTTGAAGCGCAAGTTGGGTGGCGTGGTTGAACGCCGCTTTCGCCTCGCCGTTGCCGACTTGAAGGCAAAGGGGTTTATCGAGGAAAGAATGGCGGTGGAAAATGCACAGGCTGAATCTATCGATTCGGCCACCTTGGAAAAATTTGTGCGCCAAGATCCACTCGACCCAGTGACCATCACTGCATTGAAGTTACAACCACAGATGCTCAATGTGCCGCCACCTCCGGTATCATCCGACCTTGGCGACCTGGAATCTGCTACCCTGTTCGTGCCGACCGAAACTGAAATCGATACCTCTGCCGGTGTCGATATTTATTTACCGCTGGAGCCACAACCCGTGCAAGCTGAGAAACCAAAGACGCCGACGAAGCCAATGGCATCCGAACTGATCATGGGCAATACCAATGCCGCTGCGTCCCCGCGTATTGATACCAACCCATCGAACAGCCGACGGGCGAGAAGGGCGCGTCGTAGCCGTTATATCCAGATCGGGTATTGGTTGTTGTTTGCCGGTTTGGTGTGTGTTGCGTTGATGATTGCGGCGGCAATTCGTCACGCATAGTTCATGAGAGGAACCACATCGTAAACGTTTCACGTGAAACAATCTCGATGTGATTTTGACCAAGTTTACGGTTTACGGCGAAATTACCCTTATAATCTCGCCTCTGCTTACCGCCCGTTGCTGGCGGAATTGTCCGGGCTCACCGCTTCCTTTGTTTGTTGCAAATCGCTGGTCTGCCCCATCTCTTCGTTGGGAAATCGTATGGCCGCAACTCTTCTATACTGGAATCAGTACTCTGCCATCGCTGGTCTGCGTTCGTTCGCACACCCGCATATGATTTCCTGCGCGTGTTAATTTGGAGTCAACCACCATGCAATTTCCTACCGAATTCGATGTGATCGTAGTTGGCGGCGGCCATGCCGGGACGGAGGCTGCGCTGGCTTCTGCTCGCATGGGCCAGAAAACTTTGCTGCTCACGCATAACATCGAAACCCTGGGCCAGATGTCGTGCAACCCATCGATAGGCGGGATCGGCAAGGGCCATCTGGTCAAGGAAGTCGATGCGATGGGCGGTGCGATGGCGATTGCCACCGATGAATCCGGTATCCAGTTCCGCATCCTGAATTCCTCAAAAGGCCCGGCGGTACGTGCCACCCGTGCGCAAGCAGACCGTATTTTGTATAAGCAGGCAATCCGCTCACGCCTCGAAAATCAGCCTAATCTGTGGCTGTTTCAGCAGGCAGTGGATGACCTGATGGTAGAGGGCGACCGCGTCGTCGGTGCGGTCACGCAAGTCGGTATCCGCTTCCGTTCGCGTGCGGTCGTGCTGACGGCTGGTACTTTCCTCGACGGTAAAATCCACGTCGGCCTGAATCATTACTCGGCTGGCCGTGCTGGTGATCCACCGGCGATTTCGCTGTCTTCGCGCTTGAAAGAATTGCGCCTGCCGCAAGGGCGCCTGAAGACTGGCACACCACCGCGTATCGATGGCCGTAGTATCGACTTCTCCAAGTTGGCTGAGCAACCCGGTGACCTCGACCCGATCCCGGTGTTTTCCGTGATGGGTTCGGTCGCGATGCATCCACGCCAGTTGCCATGCTGGGTCACGCATACCAACCAAAAGACGCACGACATCATCCGTGGCGGACTGGATCGCAGCCCGATGTACACCGGTGTCATCGAAGGCGTCGGCCCGCGTTATTGCCCATCGATTGAAGACAAGATTCACCGCTTCGCTGACAAAGAAGCGCATCAGATCTTCCTGGAGCCGGAAGGCTTGACCACGCACGAGTTTTACCCGAACGGTATCTCCACTAGCTTGCCTTTCGACGTGCAGCTGGAGCTGGTCCATTCTATGGTTGGTCTGGAAAACGCACACATCCTGCGTCCCGGCTATGCGATTGAATACGACTATTTCGACCCGCGCGGTTTGAAGTCATCGCTGGAAACCAAGGCAATTGGCGGTCTGTTCTTCGCCGGTCAGATCAACGGTACCACCGGCTATGAAGAAGCGGCGGCGCAAGGCATGCTCGCCGGTATCAACGCCGCCTTGCAAACCCAAGGTCGTGAAGCATGGACGCCACGCCGCGATGAAGCTTACCTCGGCGTGCTGGTCGATGATCTGGTTACACAAGGCGTGCAAGAGCCTTACCGTATGTTCACCAGCCGCGCCGAATATCGCTTGAGTCTGCGTGAGGATAATGCAGACATGCGCTTGACAGAAATCGGCCGTCGCCTCGGTTGCGTCGGCGATGCGCAATGGGCTGTGTTTGAAGCCAAGCGCGAAGCTGTTGCCCGCGAACTGGAACGCTTGAAGTCCACCTGGGTCAGCCCTAAGGTATTGGCCGCAGCGGAAGCAGAACGTGTACTCGGCAAAGCCATCGACCATGAATACTCACTGGCGGATTTGCTACGCCGTCCGAACATCCGTTATGACGATTTGCTCGGCATGAAGAATGTCGAAGGCAATCCGGTTGCTGCATCTGCTGACCTCGATGATGCCGTCAAGGAGCAGATCGAAATCCAGTTGAAATACGCCGGTTACATCGACCGTCAAGCCAAGGAAGTCGAACGCCACGAGCATTACGAAAACCTGAAGCTGCCGCAAGACATGGACTACATGGAAGTCAAAGCCCTATCGATCGAAGTGCGGCAAAAGCTGAACCTGCACAAGCCGGAAACGCTGGGACAGGCATCGCGCGTATCGGGCGTGACACCGGCTGCGATTTCGCTGTTGCTTGTGCATCTGAAGAAGGCTGGCATCAAGGGCTTCGCCAATGCTGCTTCGAAGGCGGCTGCTTAATGGCGAGAATCATCCCGTTTGACCGCGCCCATATCGCGTCCGCATTACAGCAGGGACTGGCAAAGTTACCGCTGTCCCTAACCGGCGAGCAAGTCGAAAAACTGCTCGACTACCTGGCATTGCTGAACAAGTGGAATGGCACCTATAACCTTACCGCCGTGCGCGATCCGGCGCAGATGGTGTATCAACATCTGCTCGATACCCTGGCAGCAGTACCAGCATTCAATGATGCGCAAAATGTGCTGGATGTTGGCGCAGGAGGTGGTTTGCCCGGTATCGTGCTGGCAATCTGCGGTCAGCCACGTGACCTGCGCGTGTCGCTGGTCGATACCGTACACAAGAAGACCGCTTTCCTGACGCAAGTGAAGGCTGAACTCGGCCTGCACAACGTCACCGTCTACACCGGTCGCGTCGAAGAATTACAGGTGCTGCAACTGTTCGACGTGATTACCTCGCGTGCGTTTGCTGATCTATCCGATTTCGTCAATTGGTCGGGGCAGTTGCTGGCTACTGGCGGCAAATTCATCGCCCTGAAAGGCGTTGCTCCGGCTGATGAAGTCGCGCGCGTGCCGGAAGGTTGGCGTGTCACCGAAGTTCGTCCTTTGATCGTTCCGGGCCTGGATGCAGAACGGCATCTTGTGTTTATTGAAAGAGTAAGTTAATAATATAACAATATTGCTAACTATCGTAAGCTTAACCATTTCGACCAGCTCATCACTACATGGCCAAAATATTCTGTGTCGCCAATCAGAAAGGCGGCGTCGGTAAGACCACCACCGCAGTCAATCTCGCCGCAGGCTTGGCGCAACATAAGCAGCGCGTGCTGCTGGTCGATCTCGACCCGCAAGGCAATGCAACCATGGGCGCGGGTGTCAACAAGTCTGACCTGAAGGCATCGATCTATGAAGTGATGCTCGGCATGTCTGACGTGAAGACGGCACGCAAGCGGTCCGAATCCGGCGGCTTCGACGTGCTGCCTGCAAACCGTGAACTGGCCGGTGCAGAAGTCGAAATGGTCGAGCTGGATAACCGCGAAAAGCGCTTAAAGGATGCTTTGTCCGCGGTCGATAGCGAATACGATTTCGTACTCATCGATTGCCCGCCAGCATTGTCGATGTTGACCCTGAACGGCCTGTGCGCAGCGCATGGCGTGATCATCCCGATGCAGTGCGAATATTACGCGCTGGAAGGCTTGTCCGACCTCGTGAACACCATCAAGAAGGTGCACGCGAAGCTGAACCCGGACTTGAAGATCATCGGCCTCTTGCGCGTGATGTTCGACCCACGCATGACGCTGTCGCAGCAGGTGTCGGCGCAGCTGGAGCAGCACTTCGGCGACAAGGTCTTCAAAACCATCATTCCGCGCAATGTGCGACTGGCAGAAGCGCCATCCTATGGTGTGCCTGGCGTCACCTTCGACGCGGCATCCAAGGGCGCGCAAGCGTATATCGCGTTCGGCGGCGAAATGGTCGAACGCATCAAAACCCTGTAAGAACAGAATATGGTCACCAAAAAACCCAAGGGCCTGGGCCGCGGCCTTGATGCATTGCTAGGCGGCTCCTCCGATTTCACCGACATCGCGCCGACGATTCCGGGTGCGCCATCGTCGCTGCCGGTCACCGACATGCAGGCAGGTAAGTATCAGCCGCGTACGCGCATGGATGAAGGTGCGTTGAACGAGCTGGCCGCATCCATCAAGGCGCAAGGTCTGCTGCAGGCGATTTTGGTGCGACCAATCGCGTCGAATGGTGGGCCGAAATACGAAATCATCGCTGGTGAACGCCGCTTCCGCGCAGCGCAGCTCGCAGGCATGACGGAAGTGCCGGTGCTGGTGAAGGAAGTCGGCGACGAAGCCGCCGCCGCGATGGCGCTGATCGAAAACATCCAGCGCGAAGACTTGAACCCGCTGGAAGAAGCGCAAGGCATCCATCGCCTGATCGCAGACTTCGATTTCACGCACGAGCAAGCGGCCGGTGCAGTGGGGCGCTCGCGCAGCGCCGTGTCGAACCTGCTGCGCCTATTGAACCTCGCCAAGCCGGTGCAGACCATGCTCATGGCGAACGACATCGACATGGGCCATGCACGTGCCTTGCTCGCCGTCGATGCAGCGACGCAGATCACGCTGGCGAACCAGATCGTCGCCAAGCGCATGTCGGTGCGCGACGCCGAGAAGCTGGTTGCGCGTACGACTTCAGAACAGGCTGCTGTCACCAAGGCACGCGAAAACGGCAAAGAGAAATCGCGGGATACGAAGCGCTTGGAAGAAGAATTGTCCGACCTGCTGACAATGCCGGTACAGATCAAGTTGGGGGCCAAGAATAAGGGGCAGCTGATTATCGACTTTGCTAATCTCGATGCGTTGGATGGGGTGATTGCGAAGTTGAAGGGGTGATTGGTTGTTGATGAGGTTATCTCTTCGGACAAACTAGCCGGCCCCCCCCCGGCAAGGTCGTCTGAAGAAATGACACCACAAAACACCATCAGCGGATATCAAATTAAATATCCCCAACAACCTGATAACAAACCAACGACTGCATCAACTCCTGAGGCGCAGGCTCGATTTTCTTGATAGCGGCATTCAACACCCAACCCTGAATCAATCCCCCATTCCTGACTGTCAATTTGTCCGATATGACGTTACTGCCTGGCTTATCGGACACATCCAATGAATAGAACCCAATAAGAGAAATCGGTTTCGATTTACGATTTCCCTTCGCATAGCAACCGTCATTGTCAGCCCCTACATCATGGCTAAAACCTTGCCCTGCGACGAGTGGGAGCGGCGCAACCAACTGGTCGACAATCGCAACTTCGATTTGCTTGGGGTTTGAGGAATCGATACCCACAAATTCTTCCAGCAAAATCACACGATGACCCTGGCATATCACCTCGATCATGCCCAATGCGTTCTGCGGACTCAATTTGTCGGAATCGCCCATATTTTTGCAGTCAAATGGAAGTTTCTCTGGCAGCGCGTTTGCTGTTCTCTTATAGCGAACACCGACGAAATTCCTGGCTTCCATCGTCGTTGGCGGATCCAGTAATTTCCTTGTCGGCTGGGCCGTATGGTTTGTTTGCGCGTGCGAAAAAATGCATGTAACTATGCACGTCACCAGAGTGATTGCTTTCTTCAGCATCATGAATTTACTCTTTTACTATATTTAAATAAATGGCAACATTATATGAAAAATAATGGTTGAACACTCCATATCGATAAAATGAGGAGCAGACTGACCTCAATCATTTTTAGCGGACGCGCTAACATGCGGTTGTTATATTGATCGAATGTGGCTACCAATCCTGAGCATCCAGCGCTGTGCGAATAGGTCATAAACGTCATGATGGAATTCATATGATGCTGCTCATATCACGTGCCTCATTCCGTAGGAGTAAATTGAATTCAGCAATGGCTCTGGTCATTGCTCTATTGCTTGCAGTAGGTATCTGTCCGTGCGTTGCCGCGGCGCCCATCCACATCATCGCCTCCACCTACGAACCCTACCGCATCACTCCAACCACCGGCATTATCAACGAACTTGTAATCGCTGCTTGCCAGTCTGCAGGATTACCTATCGCCGAAATCGAAATGCTGCCGCCTGAGCGTGCCAGGCTGAAATTCGAGAGTGACCCCGACGCGATTTATCTGGAAGCGAATTCCTATGTCGATACCGTCAAGAATCCGACCTACACCATAACGAAGCAATGGCCGTTTCAGGTCTCGGTCTATTACGACAAGTCGCGCTTTCCTGGCAGTGCACCGAAAAAGCTGTCCGACTTCGCCGGCAAGGTCATGGGCTATTACCGTGCCGATATCGCAACTAAGGATTATTTTGCGAAGCAGGGCGTGTCGATGTATCCGCTGGATCAGCAGGCGCAGCTCTATACGGTGCTGGTGCATCAACGCATTGATCTGCTGGTTTCCGTGGAAGATAATGCAACGCTGGAGCTGGATAGGCTCGACCCGAACTGGCGTAATCACATCGGCATCTTCGGCCCTTATTATTCCGGCTGGGCTGGGCCGATCTATCACAATGACAATCCTGCTGCTGTCGATTTCATCACGCGCTATCTCGATGGATATCATCGCATCCAGAGCGATGGCACGATGCGTAATATTCTTGAACGCTATTACGGCAAGGGACATGCGCCTGTGCAGTATTTTCATTAAATAATAAATACAAAATATGACCCCATTAAGTGAAAAATTCTGGCAGGCCTTCAAGAAAGAAAACAAACTTGACGCCCTCGCTATGCCAACGGAGGTCTATCACTTCTGCGACAACGAGAAAGATGGCAATGAACTCGGCAAGCTCGTATTGCACGGCATCAAACAAGCGACAACAGCCTTACTGGCGAGCTGCGAATTTGAAAATACGCCGTTGCCGAATAGCGGTGACCTAAACATCATCACCGATTGGCAGGGCGAACCATTGTGTGTCATCGAAATCACCGATGTCGAAACACGGGCTTTTTGTGATGTCGATGCTGCCTATGCATTCAGGGAAGGCGAGGGGGATAAATCCTTAGCCTATTGGCGCAAGGCGCACAGGGATTTCTTCGCGCGTGAATGCGAGAGCATGCAAATGCAGTTTGACGAAACGCTGCCTATTGTCTGCATCGGTTTTCGCTGCATTTATCCGATGCCGTCGTGAGGGTTTCTGGATTCGAGATTGCCGCGCAACGCCAGCAAGTCGGTAACCAATTCTTCGGTCTTCTTGTTTGATACGCCGCAGAACGAAGCGACTGCGTCATGGATACCGCAAGCTGTATCGCGCAAGCCTTCGCCGGTTTCTGTGAGCGAGACGATGACATTGCGCTCGTCTTCCACGTCGCGCCGCCTTTTCACATAACCCTGCGCTTCCAGTCGCTTGACGATGGGCGTGATCGAGCCGGGGTCTTGATGCAAGCGTTCGGCGATGTCCTTGATGCCGAGGTGTTGCTGGTTCCATAGCACCAGCAATACCAGGTATTGGGGATAGGTGACGCCGAGGTGTTCAAGCAACGGCTTATAGCGCTGCGTCATGCTCAGTGATGCGGAGTACAAGGCAAAGCACAAGTGCGCATCGACAGGTGGATTTTTTGGAGTACTCATCGCGTTGAAATGGAAGCGCGTTCGGCGGCTTCCATCGAAATGGGCAATCGAAGCGTGTGGGGGATCGTTCATCTATTTTAGTGCGCTAATTATTCGTGTGCAAGCGAGGAGGCCGCAAGAATGGCCTCCCCAGCTACTTCGCTTATTTCAGGTGCTCTTTCAACTCTGTCGCCGCTTGCAACATCGCGCTCCGCACGGTTGGCACGGTACTGACGACGTTGAGCAAACCGAAGTCGTGGATCATGCCGTTGTAACGTGTCACAGTCACATCGACGCCAGCTGCATCAAGCTTGCGACCATATGCTTCACCTTCGTCGCGCAGCACGTCGTTTTGAGCGGTCTGGATCAGCGCTGGCGGCAAACCCTTCAACTGATCAATCGTTGCACGCAATGGCGATGCGTAAATGCTGCTGCGCTCAGCTGGATCGGTCGTGTAGGCATCCCAGAACCACTTCATCATGTTCTTAGTCAGGAAGTGACCCGTCGCGAACTCGTTGTAGGATGCGGTATCGAAATTGGCATCGGTAACCGGCCACAGCAACAGCTGGAAGCGCAGTTTCGGACCACCTTTTTCTTTTGCCATCAGCGCGACCACTGCACTCATATCGCCACCGACGCTGTTACCCGCAATCGCCAGACGCGAACCATCGACGTGGATTTCCTTGCCGTGTTCGGCGACCCACTTGGTTGCGGCATAAATCTGATTGATCGCCACAGGAAAGCGTGATTCTGGCGACGGGTTGTAATTCACGAACACAGCAGTTGCACCGGAACCGGCAACCAGGTCGCGCACCAGGCGTTCGTGTGTAGGGAAATCGCCAAGCACCCAGCCACCACCGTGGACGAACATGAAGGCAGGCGTATCACCCTTGACGCCAGCAGGGCGGACGATGGTCAGGTTGACTGTCTGTCCATCCTGCTCAATCGTCTTTTGCGAAACTTCAGCCTTGGGCAAAGTCAGTTTGACGCCAGCTTGCGCGCCGACCAATACGGCACGTGCATCTTTTGGCGACAGGGTTTCCAATGGCTTGCCGCCACCTTGTTCCAGCGCATTCAAGAACTGTTGTGTGTTGTGTTCGACATTCGGATTGCCCGCTGCCATTGCGCTGCCGATAACCAGACCCGAAGCTGCTACTGCCAATACTTTCTTCGTCAGACCCATGATGTTTCTCCTTCTCGTAAGTTGATAAACGTGCGTGTTTGCTTCGTTGTTTAACTAAGTGCTAATAATTAGCGTGCTAATCGAATCGATCAGAGATTTCGCTTTTTGCTGAAACGTGATCGATGTGTGAATAATAGTGTGCAATTAGATTGTGTGCAAGCTAAATTTGAAAATTTATTTTCCCACTCGATTTTCTTGATGTTATGCAATCTTCGATGCATCTGCGCTAAGCTGCCCAATTCGATCAAGTGATACGGATTAGCGATGCTTCCCGAGACCCATCAACGACTTGAAGAATGCGCCTTCAACGCATTGCCAGCTTTGCATAACCTGCATTACGACGGCTGGCTAATACGCTTGAGCCCGCATGGCCCGAAGCGCGCATGTTCCGTGAACGTGCTGCATCCTTCCACATTGCCGCTGCAGCAGAAGGTTGCATACTGTCGCGATCTGTTTGCGCGTCACCATGCTCCGTTGGTATTCCGTTTGACCTCGCACTCTATTGATAGCGAGCTTGACGCACTACTTCAGCAGGCCGGGGCGCGCAGCTTGGATGAAAGTCTGGTACTGAGCCATGGGCTAAATCAACAATCCTTATCTATCGATACATCCTTCCACACGCTGGAGCGTGAGGTGTGGTTGGCGAATATAATGGCGCTTGATCCGGCGTCGGATACGCGCAAAGCGATGCATGCACAATTGCTGCGCAATCTGGCTTTACCTGCTGTGTTCGGCGCGATCCGTCATGGCGATGCTGACCTCGCTTATGGCTTGGCAATTATCGATGGTGATCACGTAGGAGTGTTCGACCTGATCGTCGCGCAAGGGGAACGCAGAAAAGGCTACGCCCGCGCGCTGACCCAAGGATTATTGACGCAGGCACAACAACGTGGCGCGAAGATGTCGTATTTGCAAGTAGTGGCGTCGAATGAATCGGCACGCGCGCTTTATGAATCGCTAGGGTTTGTGGAGCAATATCGGTATCACTATCGGGTGTTCGACTGAGTTATCGAACAAAGCGCGAATGTTTCTCTCTGAATCATAAAACCAACAATGTTCGAGCCATGTAGAGTCAGCTCGCCGTATTTCCAAAATGCTGTTGCGTTATTTGTTGCAAATTAGTCGCAAACCATTCATCTATGCAAGCCCATCGACGAGACGGTATTCGCCGCCTCAGGCGTACTGTAATACCGGGAAAGTGGTCTGTTCGTACTAATGAGATCGATGCTAGAACACGGCAGATTCATGCACAAATCAAAGGCGTTGTGCACCCTTGCAGTGCGGTAATCAATTGACGATGACTGTGGTAAACCCTTATAATCCCGTGGCTTTGCCGTGTATGTGTTTTCTTGCTAAGGGGTTGGCCGGTGTCGGGTTCTGAACAACAATCATCCAAGCCCGTTTTTAGAGTGGTTGCCTTGCAAGCATGCATCGTTATCGCACTGGCATCGACACTGACATTTTTTGCTGACGGCCACAAGGGTCTGTCCGCGGCAGTCGGGGGAGCGATAGCCGTCATCGGGAGTTTGCTGTACGCGATGATGGTGGTCGGCAGGACTGGCGACGCGTCAAGCATATTGAAAGCGCATTTTCGCGCTGAGATGGTGAAAGTATTTACGACA
>Ga0116226_10004020_pt1 | contig 12977 bp, 11 predicted proteins | sample S1TSphfallax_FD_89692 | JGI IMG/M metagenome (GOLD analysis project Ga0116226, IMG submission 89692) | Host-associated microbial communities from peat moss isolated from Minnesota, USA - S1T2_Fa - Sphagnum fallax MG | ecosystem: Host-associated > Plants > Peat moss > Unclassified | place: USA... | reverse complement strand
CTCGACCTGCCCTTCTACGCCGCCCGCATGCACGCCGATCTCCACCGCCCGCCCCGCGCCAAACCATAAGGCCGGCGCTTAGAACATCGAGTTTCACCATGGCGAGCCATTCTCCCCCCCCGGCCTTCCTCATGGATGGGGAGGGCCGGGGTGTGGGTCTCGTTTCGGCCGAGGCCAAGTGAAAGGCCGCGTTTTGTTGAGGGAAAAGGGCCTTCTTTCATCGTTTCGCCCTGCGGCAAGAACCCCCACCCCGGCTCTCCCCAGAAGGGAAGGGGAACCTGGGGAGTTATCTTTCTTGCAAGAAAGACAGAGTCTCGCCGTCTCTCTTTCGCTCAGACGGCGCTGAGGGCCGGCGCCGCGCTCACGTCAACCTGCGCCAAGGCGCGCGCCATCTGGCTCAGCGCCTCCTGGTGCTTCAGGTTGTCGATCAGGGCGAAGTTGCGGGCGAGTTCCAGGCACATGCGCTGGCGCGGGCTCATGTCCCCTGAAGCGGCCTCGGTATCCATGCCTTCGAAGAACCAGGAAATCGGCACGTTCAGCACCTGGGCGATGTCGTACAGGCGGCCGGCGGAAATGCGGTTCAGGCCGCGTTCGTATTTGTGGGCCTGCTGGTAGGTCACGCCAATCATCACCGCCAGTTGCTGCTGCGAAAGCCCCAGCATGATGCGCCGCTCCCTGATGCGCATGCCCACATGCCGGTCGGCCAAGTTTGCCCGCGGGCTGGCCTTGGGTGTGACGGAGTCGCTAGCCAGGTGCAGATCTTCCTCCGCACCATCCATCACTTCACTATCGGCCACGCCTGAACCTCCGAAATACGCCACCGCCCCACCAGTTTACCGGGACGTCCGTTAAATTTTGCTTCATAGGATGATACACCCTCAGCAATATAGGACACGTATAGGTTGTATGCAACGGAGTTTCTACGCGGCACCATAGTCAAAACGGCAGGATTCGGCAGCTTCACACGCAATAGTGCGCGGAAAGTTGATCAAACAGCGCTGTTCCCAGCGCGAAGGTTGAACGGCCAGCTTGGGTGGTGTCGAACGAGCCCTCAGCCCGTCATGGCATCCGGCTTGCGCCGCGGGCGGGCGAGCCCGGGCGAGGGCTGGGCCGGATCGGCGAGCTTTGGCCCTTCGGCCTCGCGGGCGGCAAGCATCTCGCGGAGGGCTTCGACCTCCTTTTGCAGGGCCAGGATCTGGCCATGCTCCGGTTCCACTTCGGTCGGGCCGGATCTTTCTTCTTCGCTGCCGGCCATGCGCGGATAGAACGGCGAGAACAGGCTCATCGCCCGTTCCATCATGGCGATGTTCTGGCGGCGCATTTCCTCGAAGCCGGGCGGCAGCAGGGTGCCCATCGTCTGCTGCATGGCCTCTCGCATCTGCTCCTGCTGCCGGGCGATGGCCGTCATGGTATGTTCAAGGTAGCGCGGCACCATCCCGCCCAGGCTGTCGCCATAGAAGCCGATGAGTTGGCGCAGAAAAGTGGTCGGCAACAGCGCGCGGCCCTTGCTTTCCTCCTCGACGATGATCTGGGTGAGCACGGAGCGGGTGATGTCGTCGCCGGTGCGGGCGTCGTACACCACGAAGTCGCGGCCGACGCGGACCATTTCCGCCAGATTGTCCAGGGTGATGTAGCTGGAGCTTTCGGTGTTATAGAGGCGGCGGTTGGCGTATTTCTTGACGACTACGGGCGGATTTGCCGGTGCAGCGTCGGTTGCCGCTGCAGGCCCATCGATCTGCGACATTCAAAAAATTCTCCAGGAATGGGGCCAATCCTCGATCGACCAACAGGGCGCGGCCCTCGTATCCGCTTCGCTTCTGAGCGTATCACGCGTGCGGCGACGCACCAAATCGTTGTTTTTCAGCTTCGGCCGGGCCCGGCCGCCTGGAGGTGCCTGACTTCAGCGGCTTAGGGTTCTATAGGCAGGCGTCGGCATGAGGTGGGATGAGGGATGACGCAGCGGCCGACCGGCCCGCCGGAGGACCAGCCACATGGTCCAACCGGTGCTGCCGCCCCCTCGCCCGCCGACACCTGGCAGGATTGGGTGACGATCTGGCAAAGCGAACTGAATGCCCTGGCGACCGACAGGGAAGCGCAACAGGCCTGGGCGAAGCTGGTGGCCGTTTGGGCCGCGCAGGCGCGCGCCGCAGGCGCGTTCCTGCCCGGTCGCGGCTTCGATGACCCAGCGTCCGGACGCACCAGGGCCGAACCACCGGCGGGGCCCGCGGCCCCTGCTGCTGCACCTGATGCTGGCATCGTTGAACAGCAGCGCCTCGCCATCGAACATCTGGCACGCCGTGTGGAAGAACTGGAGCGACGCCTCCGCGAGCTTGGCGGCGACCGGCCGGGCTGAGCCGCCGGATTTCGGCCTGCCGATGCCCGATGCGGCCCTTCTGGCAGGGATCGCGGCCTACCGGCGGCATGGCTTTGCCCGCAAGCTGGAAGATCCACCCACCATCTGGAGCGAGGGCAGCAGCCGCCTGCTCGACTACGGTTGTGCAAGCGGGGGGGGTTGTGCAAGCGGGGGGCCTGCCGACGGCACGCCGGCCCTGGTCGTGCCGAGCCTGGTGAATCGCGCCTATGTGCTCGACCTGCTGCCCGATCATTCCATGCTGCGCTTTCTTTCCGCCGCCGGGGTGCGGCCGCTGCTGCTGGACTGGGGATTTCCCGGCGAGGCCGAGTGCGACTTTACCCTCACGGATTACGTAGCGGGGCGGCTGACCCGGGCGCTGGCCTCGATCGGGCGGCCGGTGACGCTGGTGGGCTATTGCATGGGCGGCCTGATGGCCGCGGCGGCGGCGCAGTTGCGGCCCGAGCTTGTGGCGCGGCTTTGCCTGCTGGCGACACCGTGGGATTTCTGGTCGCCGGACAAGGCAGCTGCGCGCCGCCTGGCCGAGCTGCTGCCGTTCATGGAACCCGCCTTCAGCTTTGCCGGCGCTCTGCCGGTGGATGCGCTGCAGATGCTGTTCAGCCTGCTCGACCCCGGCAGCGTCGCCCGCAAATACCGCGACTTCGGAACCCAGGATCAGGCCAGCGCGCGGGCAACCATGTTCGTGGCGATCGAGGACTGGCTGAACGACGGCGTGCCGCTGGCGGCGCCGGTGGCGCGCGAGGTGCTGGGCGGCTGGTATGGGCGCAATACGCCAGCGCTGGGCGCCTGGCGGATCGCCGGGCTGCCGGTGCTCCCGGAAACGCTGCGCATGCCCTGCTTCGTGGCGATCCCCGGCCAGGACCGGCTGGTGCCGCCGGAAAGTGCCGGTCCGCTCGCCGCTTCGATTCACGGATGCACGGTGGTGCGCCCACGCGTGGGCCATATCGGCATGGTGGCGGGATCGCGGGCACGCACGGCTTTGTGGGAGCCGTTGCTGGAGTGGTTAAGGCAAGAAAGGAAGAGTCTTCTTTTCTGAAGAAAAGAAGCAAAAGACTTTTATGTCCTGGTGCAACCCAACTCTCCGGCCAAGTCCCGTATCTATCCGCGGCCACCAGAAACAAAAGTCTTTTGCTTCTTTTCTTCAGAAAAGAAGACTCTTGCCTTATTCTTCCAAGGCTTTTTTGACGGCCATAATGGCGCGCTCCACCGCCTGCGCGTCCGTCCGCCAGTCGCACACCGAAATGCGCATCGCCCGCATGCCGCGCCACGTGGTCGCGCCGAAAAACGCCTCGCCGTCCTGCTGGATGTGCGCCACCACGGCATCGGTGCGTGCATCGTTATCGAAACGCACCAGCGCCTGGTTGATGCGCGGCCAGGCCAGCACCTGCACGCCGGGCAATTCGCTCAGGCCGCGAACCAGCGACTGGGCGTGCTCGCAGCACCCATCGATCAACGCGGCCACACCGCTGCGGCCAAGCGTGCGCAATACTGCATAGGTGGGCATGGCCCGCGCGCGGCGCGACCATTCCGGCCCCCATTCAAGCTGGCGCCTTGTGGCATCCACGGCATGCGCAAAGCTCGTGCTCTGCGCGAAGGCGGCGTGATGCGCTTCGGCGTCGGCGATGAACACGTAGCCGCAATCCTGCGTCACGTTCAGCCATTTATGGCCGTCGGTCGCCCAGGAATGTGCGGTCTCGGCACCCGCCATCAGCGGGCGCAAACGGGGGCTTGCCGCGGCCCAAAGGCCGATCGCGCCGTCGATATGCACCCAGGCGCCATGGCGGCGGGCCAGCGCGCAAGCTTCGGCGAACGGATCGTAGGCGCCGGTATTCATTTCTCCTGCCTGCAGGCACACCACGGTTGGCCGGTCGCTCGCGGCCAGCGCCTGCGCCAGCGCATCCATCCGCAGCCGCGACTCCGCATCCACCGCCACGATCTCGATCGCCCGCGTGCCGATGCCAACCAGGCGTGCCGCGCGCAGCAGCGATTCGTGGCGCGTTTGCCCGGTCAGGATCCGGATCGGCGGCGTGCCCGAAAGTCCGTCGGTCTCCACATCGATGCCGCGATCGGCCAGCAGGCGGTGGCGGGCGGCGGCAAGCGCCGTGGCATGCGCCATCTGGCAGCCGGTGACGAAGGCGAAAGATGCCTGAGCAGGGATGTTCAGCAGGGATTTCAGCCACGCGCCGCACACTTCCTCCAGCACGGAGGAGGCCGGGCTGGTGGCATAGGCGGCGGCATTCTGGTCCCAGGCGGCGGCCAGCCAGTCCGCCGCGATGGCGGCCGGCAAGGCGCCGCCGATCACCCAGCCGAAAAACCGCCCTGTGCCAGACCCCAGAAGGCCGTCATCCATGCTCTGCGCGAGCGCCGCGATCACCGAGGATGCGTCTTGCGGCAGATCCGGCAGGGCGCCCCCCAGCGCCGCCCGCAACGCGCCGGCATCGGCCGTGGCGCCTACGCGCCGCGTGTCGAGTCCCTGGAGGAACCGGGCCGTCAGATCACGCGCTGTGTCGAGCGCCGCATAGGCATCAGGCAATAAAGCCGGGCCGTTTTCAACCGCTGATTGCCGCGCGGGCGGCCAGTGTTGCGTCACCGACATATCCTGCATGAATTCGCCACCCCGAAGGCACGGCACCTTACCCGCGCCACGCACATTGGCGCAAACTGGCTTCGCGGCGTCGCTCTGCCGCCAACATTGGGTCAGAGCCGCTCGAGGCCGTAACTGTCGCTTGACTGACTCGCACATCCAGAGCGAAAAATTGTGCTATGCAACACGGCCGCGCCGAGCAAAAAAAGTGGCAGTCCCAAATGATTTACACGCAAAAAGTGTTCTCAATGCAGAATATTACAACCAGAAAAAGCAACTTTCGCGGCTGAGAATGACTTAAGGACGCAGATACGTTCAGAACTTCTATCTGAACGAGATAAAACAGGTTTTCTGCAGCTTTATTTCTTGTGTTGTCTTCGCTTTTTGCGTAAGAAAAACAACTGGACACGCAAAATGCCGCTCGTGTATCTATTTCTGCGCTGCCATTTCAATTTTATTGCACACACGCCATCAAGGGGCATGATGCGATGACGCCGTTGCGGCGCGACATTCTTTTGTCTGCATCATCGTCGTCCGTACCATTTGCGGGGTTGGGTGACACCTGTGCAAACGTCGATGCTCCGCCGGCGGAGGGCGTTCTGCTCCCTCCCTGTGCCGATGTCACTGCAACCTTCGGGTATCGCGTCAAATCGGTGCTGGACAAAATCGGCGCCTGCGTGGCTCTGCTGGCGCTGCTGCCGCTCATGGTATTGATCGCCATCGCGATCAGGCTGGAAAGCCGGGGCCCTGCGCTGTTCACGCAGGCGCGCGTGGGTTTCCGCCAGCAACGCTTCAGATGCTACAAGTTCCGCAGCATGTACCACCATATGGCGGATACGCGCGCCACCTTGCAGACGACGCGCGACGACCTGCGCGTGACCCCTTTCGGCCGCTTCCTCCGGCGCAGCAGCCTGGACGAACTGCCGCAATTGCTGAACGTGGTGAAGGGCGAAATGTCGCTGGTGGGCCCTCGGCCGCATGCGCCCGAAACCACGGCAGCCGGGCGCACATTCGCCGAGATCGTTCCGCTGTACGACCGGCGGCACTGTGTGCGCCCCGGCATCACCGGCTGGGCACAGGTGAACGGCTGGCGCGGGGAGACGCGCTGCGCCGAGGACATCGAGATGCGCGTACGCTACGATCTCGAATATATCCATAACTGGTCACTGGTTTTTGATCTGCGCATCATGTTGCTGACCTTGGTTCGCATGGTCAACGACGATACGGCCGTCTGACGCCATGCCGTCCGACCTTGCCGACCTTCAAGGGCCCGACATCGTGAACTACCGCCACGCCTTCACCCCGGCCGGGGTTGGCCCGCAGGCGCTCCATGAGCGCAACGGCATCGGGCGCCCGGTCGTGCTGGTCGCGTCGACCGCCTGGTGGGCGTTTCCCGCCCGTATCGCCATGGCCTGCGTGGCCCGCGGCATGGATGTGGACGCCATTTGCGGGCCCGGCCACCCGCTGATGAAAACCGCTGCCACGCGCAGGCGCTTCGCCTACAGCCCGTTCACGCCGCTGCGCGCGCTCGACCGTGCGATCCGCAGCAGCGGCGCCACGGTGGTGGTGCCGTGCGACGAGCGGGTGCGCAGCCACCTGCATCTGCTGCATGCACGCAGCCATGACGCTGCGGTGCGCCGGGTGATCGAAACCTCGCTTGGCGATCCCGCCTGTTTTCCGATCCTGGAAGACCGCAGCGCACTGATCGAATGCGCACGCGCGGAAAATATTGCAGCGCCGGAAACGCTGCGCGTCGATACGCCGGCGATGCTGGAGTCCGCACTCGACCGGCTCGGGCTGCCGGCCGTGCTGAAAGTGGATGGCAGCTGGGGCGGATTCGGGGTGTGCGTGGTGCGCACGCGCAGCCAGGCACGCGAAAAATTCGCTGCCATGTCGCGCCGGCTGTCGTTCGGCCGGGCGGCGAAACGCGCGCTGGTCGACCGCGACGCGTTTTCGCTCCGCCCGTGGTTCGAGCGCGCGCGGCCCCGGCTGTGCTTGCAGCGCTTCGCGCCGGGGCAGCCTGCCAACAGCGTTTCCGCCTGCCTCGACGGCGAAATCCTGGGAACGGTATGCGCCGAGTCGCTGGAACTGCAGCGGCCGCATGGCGCGTCATCGGTGGTGCGGATCATCGAGAATGCGCAGATGTCGGGAGCCGCGGTGAAATTGGCGCGGCGGTTAAAACTCTCCGGCGTGTTCGGGCTTGATTTCCTTCTGGACGAACGCACGGGGCAGACTCAGCTGGTGGAGATGAACGCGCGCGCCACGCCGCTCACGCATCTCGCCTTCGGCCCAGGCCGCGACCTGATTGGCGCGCTCGGGCATATCGCCGGCCTGGCAAGCCTCGCCGAGCCCGCGCGGGTGACGGATCGCGACGTGGTCGCTTATTTCCCGCAGGCCCGCCACACCTCGCCCGACAGCCCATGGCTGGAATGCGGCTTTCATGACGTTCCTTGGGAAGATCCAGTATTGATAAAGGAACTTTTAAGACAGCCGCGGCCGGACCGGGGCCTGCTGGCCAGCCTGCTGCGTGCGGTCCGCCGCGGCGCGCACGCCGACCACGGCGTTTCGATCAACCGGATGATGGATATGACATGACGACTGAGATCGCCATCATCGGTGCCGGGCCGTACGGTCTTTCGCTCGCCGCCACTTTACGCGCGCGGGGGATTGAACACAGAATCTTCGGCACGCCCATGCATACCTGGCGGGCGCACATGCCAGAGGGCATGAAGCTGAAATCCGAAGGGTTCGCCTCCAGCCTGTACGACGGCACGGGCGATCTGTCGCTGGGCGCGTATTGCCGCGAGCAGCGCCTGAACTACCAGGACACCGGGCTGCCGGTCACGCTCGATCTGTTCAGCACCTACGGCGTGGCGTTCCAGCAGCGCAAGGTACCGCATCTGGAGCAGACCGATGCCGTGCAGCTCGACAGTACTGAAGGTGGGTTCCGCATCGCTCTGGCCAACGGCCTGGATTGCGTGGCCAGGCGCGTGGTGATCGCGACCGGCATCAGCCATTACGAGCATCTGCCGGAATGCCTGGCGGGGCTGCCGCCGGATCTGGCCGGCCATGCCAGCCGCACGCGCGATCCGCGCGCGCTGGCCGGCAAGCGCGTGGCGGTACTCGGCGGCGGCGCCTCGGCGATCGACATGGCGGCGCTGCTGGGCGACGCCGGTGCCGACACCCGTCTCATCGTCCGCGGCAAGCGGGTGGTGTTTCTGGGGCCGCCGGCGACACGTCCGCGCAGCACGCTGGAAAGCCTGCGCGCACCCCAATCAGGGCTCGGTCCCGGCTGGAAATCGCGCCTGTGCACCGATGCGCCGTGGCTGTTCCGCACGCTGCCGGAAGGTTTCAGGCATAAGGTGGTGCGCAAGCATCTCGGCCCCTCCGCCGGGTGGTGGACGCGTGCGCCGGTGGAAAACCACGTGGACGTGCTGCTGCAGACACGCATCGTCGGCGCGACCCCGCGCGGTGGCGCCGTGGAGTTGCAGCTGATGCAATCGGACGGCACGCGGCGCACCGAGATCGTGGACCGGGTGATCGCCGCCACCGGCTATCGCCCCGATCTGCGCCGCCTGCCATTCCTGGCCAAGGCGCTGCGCCAGGAGATCGCCGAGACTGCGCATATCCCGCATCTGTCCGGCGCTTTCGAAACCAGCGTGGCCGGGCTTTACGTCACGGGCCTGGCCGCCGCCTACACGTTCGGCCCGCTGCTGCGCTTCGCCTACGGCGCCGATTTCACCGCGCGCACGCTGGGCCGCCATCTGGCGCATAAAGCGCGCAGAAGCGTGCACGCCCCCGGCTTCAGGGCCGAAGCGGCAGTGGAGGCCGCATGAAAGCGGAAACCATCGCCCTGCACGCCGGCTACGCGGGCGATCCGGGCAGCCACGCCTGCGCCGTGCCGATCTACCAGACCGTGGCGTTCGAATTCGACAGCGCCGACCATGGCGCCGCTTTGTTCAACCTGGAAGTTCCGGGCAACATCTATACCCGCATCGGCAACCCGACCAATGCGGTGCTGGAACAGCGCGTCACTGCGCTGGAAGGCGGCGTTGAAGGTTTAAGCGTCAGCGCCGGATCGGCCGCCATCCACTACGCGATCATGAACCTTGTCGAGTCGGGCGACAACGTTGTCTCCCTGCCGCAGCTTTATGGCGCCACCTACACGCTGCTTGCGCAAATCTTCAAGCGCCAGGGCGTGGACGTGCGGTTCGCGGAAAACGATTCGGCGGAGGCGGTGGCAAAGCTGATCGATGGGCGCACCAAGGCCGTGTATTGCGAATCGGTCGGCAATCCCGCCGGCAATATCGCCGATATCGCCGCACTGGCCGATGCCGCCCATGAGGGCGGCGTGCCGCTGATCGTGGACAATACGGTGGCCACCCCCATCCTGCTGCGGCCGATCGAACATGGCGCGGATGTGGTGCTGCATTCGCTGACCAAATTCATCGGTGGCCACGGCACCAGCCTGGGCGGCATGATCGTGGATGCCGGCAATTTCGACTGGCGCAAACACGGCGCCCGCTTTCCGATGTTCGTCGAGCCCGAGCCATCCTATCACGACGTGGTCTATACCGAGCAGTTCGGCCGCGCCGCCTATGTGGCGCGCTGCCGCACCGTATGCCAGCGCAACACCGGCTCCACGCTCTCGCCGCTGAACGGTTTCTTGATCCTGCAGGGGCTGGAAACGCTGCCGCTGCGCATCGAGCGGCATGTTTCCAACACCCGCGCCGTCGCGGATTTCCTGCGCGGGCACAAGGCGGTTTCCTGGGTCAACTATACCGGCTTCGCGGATAATCCGTATCATGGGCTGCTGCAGCGCTACCTTGGCGGGCAGGCGCCCGCCCTACTGACGTTTGGTGTGCGTGGCGGCTTCGATGCCGGGCGCCGGTTCCTGGATGCATTGCAAATGTTCAAGCGGCTGGTGAACATGGGCGATGCCAAATCGCTGGCGACGCATCCCGCCTCCACCACGCACCGGCAACTGACCGGGCCGGAACTGGCGGCAGCGGGTGTTACGCCGGATACGGTGCGGCTTGCCATCGGCATCGAGCATATCGACGATATTCTGCAGGATCTCGACCAGGCTCTGGCTGCGGCCACGCATTTCCGGCCGGTGGCAGTGGCGGCCGCGCATGGCTGAGATTTTCGGGTTTCCCGCCCGGCAGGATGAGGCAATCACCGGTGGCGCGGCCGGCAGCGTCACGGTGGCACTGGTCAACGCGATGTCGGACGCGGCGCTGGCGATTACGGAACGGCGGTTTTCCCGCCTGCTGCAATCCGCCTTGCCGGGATGCGCCGTTACCCTGCGCTGCGTGACGCTGCCGGAAATCGCGCGCGGCGAAATGGCCGCGGCCCGCATCGCGCGCTTCTACACGAGCATGGCCGATATTGTCGCCACGCCGCCGGACGCGGTGATCTTTTCCGGCGCCGAACCGGTAACCGACGATCTGCGCGACGAAGCGTTTTGGCCGAGCCTGACTGCGCTGTTCGACTGGGTGCAGATGCAGCAGATTCCCTCACTGTTTTCCTGCCTCGCAGCGCATGCGGCCGTGCTGCATTATTCCGGCGTGCGGCGCCGGCGGCTGGGGCGCAAGGTGTCCGGCATATACGAGCAATCGCCTGTGCCTGAAGCGTCCGTGCCGGCACATCGCTTGCTGCGCAACCTGCCCGGAACATTCAAGGTCGCGCATTCCCGCTGGAACGAACTTGACGCTGCCGACCTGGCTGCTTCGGGCTACCAGATACTCACGCGCGGGCCGGAGACGGGGGTAGATATGTTCGTGCCGAGGGACGGCGCCCCCCAGGTTTTTCTGCAGGGGCACCCGGAATACGAGGAGTCCGCGCTGGACGGCGAATACCGGCGCGATCTGCGGCGCTTCGCCAATGGCGAAACACGCGTGCCGCCCGAGCCGCCGGAACATGTGCCGGCAAAGGCCGGCGGCGGCGGTTTCGCCGAGCAGCCGGCGGAAGGCCCTGCGCCGCCCGGCCAGTCATTTGCCGATATTTTCATCAGGAACTGGATCTTCACCAGCCAGGAGATGACACGGTGAGCGCCTCCGTCACTTCACCCCTGCGGACCAGCATGGAAGAGGCCGTGCGCAGCGGCTTCGAAACGCTGCTCGGCGTGGAAAATCCTTCCGATACCGACGATTTCTTCGACCTCGGCGGCGATTCGCTGATCGCACTCTCGCTGCTGCTGCACATCGAGGAACAGACCGGCCAGACCTTGCCGGTGACCGCCATCTACGATGCGCCCACCATCGGCAAACTGACCGACCGGCTGATGACCGGCGGCGCGCCGGAACGCGACGCCAATCTGGTGGAGCTGCGTCCCGGCAACAGCGGCGAACCGCCGCTGTTCCTGCTGCATGGGCTCGGCGGGTCGGTGATGGTGCTGCGCGACCTGGCACAGCAGATCGGCGGCGACCGCCCGGTGTGGGGCATCGAGGCGCAGGGGCTGGATGGCTGCAAGCAGCCGCTCGATGATGTGCATGCGATGGCCGATGATGCGCTGGCCAAGATCCGCACGGTGGCGCCGCATGGGCCCTATCTGCTGGCCGGCTATTCCTTCGGCGGCACGGTGGCCCTTGAAACCGCGCGCCGCCTTGGCGACGCGGGCGAAAAGATCGCGCTGCTGGCCATGCTGGACACCTGGCCGCATCCATCCACATGGCGCCGCACGGTCAAAATCCGCGCCATGCTCAGGCAGATGAACGTGTATTTCTCGGTCACTGTCTGGAGCCGGCTGCTGCGCCACGAGTTCGCCAAGCTGCGCGGCCGCACGCCGGCCGGTATCGCCATGCGCCTGCTGCGCGGCGCGGTGCGCGCGGTGACGATTCCCACGGACATCATGGGCACCGCCTGGGTCTACGACATTGCAGGCAAGGCCCCGCGCGCCAACGACTTGCTGCTGCCGCTCGACCGGGGCGCGGTGTCGGCGGCAAATTACGAAACCATCGATGCCGTCACCACGGCCGCGCGCCGCGCGTTTCAGGCCTATCGGCCCGCGCCCTATGCGGGCGACCTGCTGGTGCTGCACGCAACGCAGCACCAGGTGGTGCCTTACAGCCCCAAGGCTGTCTGGGGCCATCTGGTCGGTTCGCTGCGCGTTATCGAGATGCCGACCGATCACCAGGCGCTGGTGCGGGGCGCCGCGAAGGCCACGGCCGAACGCCTGTCGCTCGCGATCGACTCAGCCCCGGCGACATTGCCTCCATGAGCGCGCAGGCGCTGAATCTGGGCGGCGTTCCGGAAACCATGCTCTGGACGCTGCATGCACGGGCCGCCGAATTCACCGCGCGGCGCAGCGTTCTGCGTGACTCGCGGGCGGCCGCCCTGGTGCGGCTGATCGATTGCGATTTCAGCCGCCGGTTCGGCCCACCCAACCGTTTGTTCGCGGTGCGGGCGGCCCTGCTGGACAAGGTTTTACGCGCCTGGGTCAAGCGGCATCCCGACGGACTGGTTGTTTCGCTGGGGGAAGGGCTGGAGACCCAGGCCTGGCGCGTCGATAACGGCAGGCTGCGCTGGCTCTCCGTGGACCTGCCGGAAAGCATCCGCGCCCGCGAGGTGTTTCTGCTTCCTGCCGGGCGGTTCGAGCATCTCGCCGCCGATGTCACGAGCGAGACATGGTTTTCGCGCGTGGATGCCGCGAAGGGCGTGTTTTTTGTGGCCCAGGGCCTGTTCATGTATTTGCCGCCGGACGCGGTGGAAACCCTGTTCAAGCGGCTTGCCGCGCACTTCCCGGGCGCGGACCTGGCGTTCGATGTGATCCATCGTTCGCTGTCGGCTGCCACCTGCACGAAGCAGGAGCCGGGCCAATATTTTTCGTTACCGCCGATGCCGTGGGGGCTCGATCGCACCGAGATCGAACCCAAGCTGCGAAGCTGGCACCCCGGCCTGCGCCGTTTCCGTTTCCTGCCCTACCGCATTCCCGGCCGCTCGCCCGTCTGGCTCGCCGAGCTCCGCGACAGGTCCGTGTCCCGTCCCAGCCTGATCCAGGTCACCCTATGACCCTGGACG
>Ga0116226_10004019_pt1 | contig 12978 bp, 7 predicted proteins | sample S1TSphfallax_FD_89692 | JGI IMG/M metagenome (GOLD analysis project Ga0116226, IMG submission 89692) | Host-associated microbial communities from peat moss isolated from Minnesota, USA - S1T2_Fa - Sphagnum fallax MG | ecosystem: Host-associated > Plants > Peat moss > Unclassified | place: USA... | reverse complement strand
CTGCGCATGGTGACGGCCTGTTTCCTGATCAAAGACCTTGGCATCGACTGGCGACGCGGTGAACAATACTTTGGCGAGAAACTCAACGACTTCGATCTCGCATCGAATAACGGTGGCTGGCAATGGGCATCGTCGTCCGGTTGCGACGCGCAGCCTTACTTCCGCATCTTCAATCCGATTACCCAGTCGGAAAAATTCGACGCCGAGGGCAAATTTATCCGCCGCTATTTGCCGCAATTGTCGAAGCTGTCGAACAAGGTGATCCATGCGCCGTGGCGTGCCAAGCCTGCGGAACTGCAGGCAGCGAATGTCGCGCTCGGGCAGAATTATCCTTTGCCGATGATTGAGCACGATGTCGCACGCAAGGAAACACTGGAACGCTATGCCGTCGTGAAACTGGCATCAACGGTCAGCGAATAAACTGCACATAAAACAAAAACCCCGCATCTGCGGGGCTTTTTCTTGAAGCATGACTGCAATCAGGCGACTGGCGCTTCCTTGTTGACGAAGCCAGCGATTGACTTCAGCAACGCATCTTCCTGATATGGCTTACCGAGATACTCGTTGACACCCAATTCCATAGCATAGTTACGATGCTTGGACGCTGTACGTGACGTAATCATGATGATAGGGATATGGCGGGTACGTTCGTCGTTGCGAACGTTACGCGTCAAGTCGAAACCATCCATACGCGGCATTTCGATGTCCACCAGCATCACGTCAGGATTGATCGATTGCAAGTGTTCCAACGCATCGACGCCATCCTTTGCCAGTACGACTTGATAGCCCTCACGTGCCAGCAGACGTTGCGTAACACGACGCACTGTCAAGGAATCGTCCACCACCATCACGATGTGCTGCGTACGCAAGCCTTGCACCGGCTCCGCTTGTACAGGCGCTGCAGGAGCAGCTGGCACCAGCGTCGCCACTGCACCCATGTTTTCCGGCACATCTGCCGCCGGAGTCAGGCGAGGTGCACGGATGTTTTCGTGTGCATAACGCAGCGACAACGGCACCGGATTCAGGATCAATACGATTTCACCCGAACCGAGAACCGTCGCACCGGCGATACCGATCATACGAGCAAGCTGCGGGCCGATATTCTTGACAACCACTTCTCGGTTGCCCTGAATTTCGTCCACGTGGATTGCCAGACGGTCGTTACCGCTCTTCAAGATGATGATAGGCGAATATTGTTGCGCAATCGGTGCCGCATCATGGTCACCCAGCAATGCGGCCAGATAATGCAGCGGCACGCGCTGGCCTTGCCACATGACTGCGCCATCGTTATAGGCATTGGTCAACTGGCTGGTCTTCAATTGTTGCACTTGCTCGACCAGTACCGAAGGCACCGCATAGGTCTTGCCGCCGGTAGTCAAAATCACCACCTGCGTCACCGCCAGTGTCAATGGCAAATGCACCGTAAAATGCGCGCCCTTGCCGAGTTCCGACACCACAGATACACGACCACCGAGCGCAGCAGCTTCCGAGCGCACAACGTCCATGCCAACGCCACGGCCTGCCAACTCGGTCACCTGTTCAGCGGTCGAGAAGCCTGGGTTGAAGATCAGGTCGGTGACTTCGTTTTCGCTCAACTCGTCGCTGGCGCTAATCAAACCAACCGACAACGCCTTCGAGCGGATACGTTCCAGATTCAAGCCTTGGCCGTCATCCGAGAACTGGATCACAACTTCGTTACCTTCCTGGCGGATCTCAACCAGCATTTCGCCGATTTCAGCCTTGCCAGCGGCAACGCGACGTTCACGGGTTTCGATGCCGTGCACAATCGCATTACGCAGCAAGTGTTCGAACGGACCAGTCATCCGCTCCAACACGCCACGGTCCATTTCAACCGCGCTACCGCGAATGTCCAGGTTAACGCGCTTATCCAGTTCCTTCGATGCCTGACGCGTCACGCGATACAGACGCTCAGAGATACTCGCAAACTGCACCATGCGCACGCGCATCAAGTCCTGTTGCAGGTCACGGGTCAAACGACCTTGTGTGATCAAGTCGTTATTCGCATTGTCGATAGTACGCGACAAGTTCTGTTGCACCGTGCCGACGTCGTTGACGCTTTCGGCCATCATGCGGGTCAGTTCTTGCAAACGCGTAAAACGGTCGAACTCCAACGGGTCGAATTCACGGTCAGCGCTTTGCCCCATGCGCGACGAAATCTGCGATTCCGCCTGCATTTCGATTTCACGTAACTGATCACGCAGACGCGAAACGTTTTCCGTCATTTCCGACAGCGACTGGCGCAGCGTACCGACTTCGGTTTCCAGCTTGGAACGCGAGATGGAAACTTCACCAGCCTGGTTGACCAGACGGTCCAGAATATCAGCACGTACACGCACCAGCGAAACAGGCGCAGTAGGCGTCGCAGCCTTGGCGACCGGTGTCGCAGCACGCGGAGTGGCGACGTTGGTGCTTGGTGCTGACGGAATCAGCGACTTCAGCTCAACCATTTCGCGCGCTACCGGTGTAGCAGTAGCTTCGACAGGCTGCGCCGAAACTGGCGCATTGGCAGCAGCAGCCGCTGCGGCCTCCGCCGCTGCTGCGGCTGCTTCGCGATCAATTTTCGCCTGCGGATTAACCAGGTCGTCAAACATCTGCTGACCTTGGTCGTAGCGACCGACGATTTCGTCAAGCGCTGCGGCACTAGGGCTACCGGAACGCGTCAGCTGTTCGATACGCGTTTCCAATTCATGCATGTGCTGACCAAGGTTCATCGCCCCGGCCATACGTGCACTACCCTTGATCGTATGCAGCAAACGCAAGCTGGCGTTTTGCGGCCCGATATCGGCAGGATTCTTTTGCCAGTTGCGCAGTTCTTCCGCCAGTTGCGGGAACATGTCGCGACCTTCTTCCAGGAACACTGGCAGCAAGTCCGGGTCGAGCTCGTCCTTCAGCAACAACATCACTGCCGGATCGACCACCGCTTCTTCGTTTTGCGGGAATACCGGTTCGGCAAATGGTGTATGCGGGATATGCGCTACCGCCAGCGGTTCACCTTCCAGCATGACAGGAACGTGTTCCTCTACTGCAGGATGCGATTCCACGTGGGTTTCAGCCACTGGCTCAGGCTCAACCTGTTCCAGAACCGGTTCCTCAATCGCAGGAATCTCGATTGCTGGCTCTTGATGCGCAAGCGGTTCATGCTCTTGCACCAAAGCTTCGTGGATCACCGGCTCATGAATCTCTTCGATGGCAGGCAATTCAGCGACTGGTTCTTGCTCGACATGCAAGGTTTCGATGACTGGCTCAGGCGTCGATACCTCAGGCACATGTTCAAATGTGACGGGGGCAGCGACTTCCTCAGCCACCGGCTCCAACGCTGGTATTTCTTCCACCACCGGTAATGCAGCCAACTCAACGACTTCAGGTGTCGATTGACCAAGCAGATTTTCGAGATGCGCAACCTGATCAGCCAGCGTGCCATCGATTGCTGGCACCTCAGGCAATTCATGCGTCTCAGGCAGGGAGAAGTCGTGTGCTTCAAGCGCAGGAATTTCCGGGATACCCAAGTCAGCAGCAACTGCATCGATGGCTTCCGCAGTCGGCGCGGCGTGCAACTCAATCGGCTCGATCAACGCAGGTGTTTCGATGTGTTCGACCACATGCGGCACTTCTGCAACCGGCTCAACATGATGCACAGGCTCTGCTACTTCGATATGCTCGATCGCTGGCTCGATATGTTCATCGACTGGCGCGATTTCGATAGTCTCGATTGGCTCGACAGGTGCAACCGGTTCAGCAACCACTTCATGACGATGCTCTGCAAAGCCATGCGGCAACGGTGCCAATTCCGGTGTCATGTGCAGACGCGCTTCGATCTCAGACTGCATGCGCTCCAGAATCTGCACTTGTTCCGGCTCGTGATCCGGCATTTCACCCAGCGCGAACATTTGCAGCATGAATCGGATACGTTCGATACCGTGTTCCAGCGTATCGTATTCGGAATCGATCAGACGTACCGGCTTGCGAGCGAGGAATTGCAGCACCATTTCCAGTGCATGCGCAATTTCCTGCAAAGGCGTGAAGCCGACCGTAGCCGAACTACCCGACAACGAGTGTGCTGCATGCACAGCCAAGACGTTGACGTGACGCTCAGGCTCATGTCGCCATTCGGCGATATCCTGCGACAAGCGGCGTACCAACTCGTCTGTCTCTGCCAGATAGATATTGTGCAGCGGCAGGCTGATTTCCAGATCGCCGATGCGCTTGACGCTATCGTCTTGCGCAACAGGCTTGGTCATGCCAGGGAAGTCCAGCACTTCAGCGACAGGCAACGCTGGCGCTGCAGTCAACTCTTCCGGGATATCCAGATCAAGATCCGGCAATTCGATATGTTCGGTATGCGCGACAGCTTCAACGTGCTCAACATGACCAGATTCTGCAGCATGCAATTGCGCCAGCACTTCAGGCGACAATGCAACCTCTTCCAGCACAGCAGCACCTTCATCGTGCTTGGTTTCAAGCGCATGCGGCGCTTCCAACACGGGTTCGACAACAGGTTCCACCACAGGTGGAATGTCGATACGCTCAGGCTCGATTGGTGCGTAAGCCGCTTCAGGCTCAACAGCAAAAGCTACTGGTGGCGGTACGACAGCTTCTGGCGTAAAAGCATGTGCAGTCTCTGGTGCGGCAGTAGGCACCGGTGCCGCTACAGGAGCAACCGCGGCAGCCTCTTCGTATTGGAATGGCTCGCCCGCCTTGATATGTTCGGCAGCCCGCACCAACGCATGCGGAGTACGGGAAGACTTGCCAGTCTTGAGCAAATCATCAACCCAGGCGCTCAGGATTTCAGTAGCCTTGTCCAGCAACGCATACAGATCAGCATCGCCTGCACGTGTTTCGGACAGGCGCAGATTCAACACCTGCTCGATACTCCATGCACCTTCACCGAATGCCATCAGGCCGACCATGCGACCACTGCCTTTCAGCGTGTGGAAGGAACGGCGCAATGTCGTCAGGTGATCCTGATTGTAAGGCTCGCTACGCGATTGCGGGATCGTTTCCTTGACGCAGCCGAGCACTTCTTCAGCTTCGGACAGGAAGATTTCCAGCAGCTCAGCATCGACTTCTTCGTCCGTCTCAGGCGCAGGCACAGCAACCGGCAACGGTGCAGGTTCCTGCTCAACGACAACCGGTGCCGAAGCAGTGATGATTTCCGCCAGCACTTCCTGTGTCGATTCGGTATCCAGATGACTCAATGCCTTGATCGCTGCTTGCGCGCGATCAGTCGCCTCTGGATTATCAACCAGCGTGGCATCGCGGCGTACCTGCTCCAGCGATTCCTTCAGCTGCTCTTTCAGTTCGACGTTATCGGGCTCGGCGGTCAGCGCATTGGCCAGTTCCACCGAGTGCTGTTGATGTAAAACGAGCTCGTCCTCGACCGTTGGCAAGTCTGTCACTGCTACGGGTTCTGGAACAACAACTGGCTCGATAGAATCGGATTTATCGTGGGCCGACGCGGATACCGATTCTTCTACTACTTCAACATCTATCCGCGCTACCGTGTTTTTTTCGAGCAAATTGGCATGAAATACGCCGGTCTCCCGATCAAAGGAGAAGCGTTTTTTCGCGCCCTCTGAATTCAATTGCAACGATTCAATAAAGAAGCTCAAGGCTCCAACGTTACGTGCAACGTGCTGGAACTGCGTGACGTCTGGCACTGTTTCCGGCGCACTTTCAACAAATGCGTGTACCGCCTTTTGCGTATGCTGTACGGCAGCCAGCGCATCATCCTGATCCAGGATCGCCAACGCACCACCGATCTGGTGCAGCGTGGTTTCGATCTGTGCCAGGGCTTCGCGTTGTTTCGGATCGTTGAAGTATTCGTCCAGTTGCTTTTCGACTTGACGCAGGCTGGTTTGCAGCTCGCCCGTCAATACTTGCATGGTCTGTCGCTGCTGTGCTTCGCGCGACATCTCGTTCATCCATTCAGCGTTGATGGTCGGATGGTCGCCCGACACCACGCTCAACAGACGCGAGGTCATCGCATCGGCACGCTCAGCGAAATTGTCTGGCAGATGGCCGATGTGATTCAGCGCATTCTCGACGAACAGCAACGCCGTCGCCATTTCCAGGCCGAGCATTTCGCCAGCACGTGCATGTACCGCTTGACGCGAGATGCCACCCAACTCACGCAGCAACTTCAACAGTGGCGGCGAGTTGAGCTTGACGCCTGCTTCGGCCAGCGCAGCAAGTTCGGATTCGAAGACATTGGCAACACTGCCGTCACCACCGGCAATGCGATTCCACGCGTTTTTCGCGTGCGACAAGCGCTCCTTGGCAAACGCCAGGGCTTCGGTATCGACTTGACCGTAGCGCTTCTTTTCATAGTCTGCAGGCACCGAGCCATCCAACTGATATGCGCGACGGATTTGCTGTACACGCGGTGTTGGATTTTCAGCCTTGGCGATGAAGAACAATGCATCGCGCAACAGGCGCTCTGCAATGCTCGACGAACCTTCGGAAAGGCGGCGGATTTGCAGGTTGATACGTGCAAACAGCTGTTTGACGTACAACTCGTTCTTGACCAGACCAGCAGCAACCGCTTCGGCAAAACCGTGCAGCACCCACCAGAACACGCGCGATTGCTGGTTGCCTTGCGCACGCTCGACTTCCGCGACCAAGTCGCGCATTGCACCGGCATTGGCCAGTTCGGCAGCACGATCGGTGCTCTTCAGGAACGGCAGCAGCGAACGCTCAAAGCGCTTACGCACAGCGACGTAATCAACCGGTTTGTCCAGCGGTGGAGCCGGTGGCAGTTGCGGGCGATTAGCCAGGTTCGGGAAGAACAGGTCAGCTGGGTGAATGCGTTCCGCGCCACGCACTTCCAGCAGCGTACGGTAGTAAGGGAACAGGCGTACCGGCTGATGCGACACGCCGGACAGCAGCTCTTCCAAGTATTCGAGCAAGGCTTGATAAGCATTGCTGATGGCATCGGCAACTTCTTGCGTGATCGTTATTTGACCGTTTTCAGCACGGTCAAACAGATCTTCAACAGTTTCGGTGATGAGCGAAATACCATCGACGTCAACGATTTGCAATGCGCCGTGCGCTTGGTGCAGGAAGGATTTGGCGTGACGTAGCGTCGTGCTCTGGGTCTCAGCATCCTGAGTCAGTGCTTCGGCTAACGATGCTTTGGAGCGATTCAGCGCCTCGCGGATTTCGACGATGACCCAGGACAACGGCCCTGTGTCAAAGCTGTCCCGCGCATCCTCAGGTGTAACGGGAAATGGGGTGGTCATGACTGCCTCGCAGTGGTTCAAAAGGAGACCGCCTGGAGTTTATCCAGTTGATCCCCCTGCATTTCATTACGGTCGCTTCTATAAATCTAGTGCGCAAACCAATGTCATGTCTGCGATGCTCACCGTACAGCCGTACGGTTGCGCTTCTCGACACGACATTAGCCCGCTCGCTACGATTTCTAGCGGCGCCCTTATGGCCACAAAGCCAATGCCGGAAAATCGAAATTGCTGTCGGATCAAGCCGCAACGCGGAAACGAGATACCGAGTTCTTCAATTCTTCAGCCAATCGGGCAAGTTCGCGAATCGAGTGCGCCGTTTGTTGCGTACCTTCCGCTGTCTGTTCAGTAACAGTCAGAATGCTCTGGATGTTCTGCGCCACACCGTTCGCCGAAGCCGCCTGCACTTCAGTTGCGGAGGAAATGTTTTGAATCAGGTCCGCCAGACGGTTCGAAACGCGTCGGATGTCCAACAGAGCGGCACCGGCCGCGTCAGACAGTTTGGCTCCTTCAACCACACCCTGTGTTGATTTTTCCATAGCGGCCACGGCGTCGTGCGTGTCCGTTTGAATCGTACGAACCAGCGCACCAATCTGCTTGGTCGCTTCACCGGAACGTTCCGCCAGTCGCTGAACTTCTTCCGCAACCACCGAGAAGCCTCGGCCCGCTTCACCTGCCGACGCCGCCTGAATAGCAGCGTTCAGAGCCAGAACGTTCGTCTGTTCCGTAATGTCGGAAATCAGTTCAGTGATTTCACCAATTTCCTGCGAGGATTCACCCAGTCGCTTAATACGCTTGGAGGTTTCCTGGATTTGTTCGCGAATTTCGTTCATACCCTTGATCGCGTTTTCCACGGCCTGCGTACCTTGCTCAGCAGCCGAAACCGACTGACGCGCAACTTCCGCGGATTCGTTCGCAGACTTCGAAACGTCGGTAATCTTGACCGCCATTTCCAGTACCGCCTGACCAGTTTCCTGAATCTGACGCGACTGACGCTGGGTAGCAGAGAGCAGTTCGTTCGAGATGTTCTGCGCTTCGTTCGATGCCGAGGTAACTCGGGCAGCTGTGGACGTAACACGCTCAACCAGTCCGCGCAACTCTTCCACCGTATAGTTAACCGAGTCGGCGATCGCACCAGTGATGTCTTCCGACACCGTTGCTTGCACCGTCAAGTCACCGTCCGCAACCTCTTGCAGTTCGTTCATGAGGCGCAAAATAGCGGCCTGGTTCTGGTCGTTAGCGGACTTCGCTTCTTCCTCTTGTTGCTGCGCTTGTTGACGCTGAATTTCCGCCTCTTGACGACGCAATTCCGCTTCCTTCGCACGGTTACGACCGTCTTGCACGAACACCAGCGCAATGCCTATCGCAGAACCCAGCAGCACCAAGCCGGATACTACCATCGCCCAGACTGTCCAGCCCAGCGACGCTTGCTCGTCACGGTATTTCTTTTGCAGTGTAGACAAACTGCTCTTCAACTTTTCGTTTTCAGTAAAGATCAGCAGCTCGGATTGCTTCGCGTTAATGAAGTTTTGCAGGTTGTCCAGAATCGACTTAACGGACAACTGGTAGTCGCCGAACACGTTTTGCAGTTCGGTCAGCTTGTCGCGGGTATCCTGGTCCTTGGTCGCCTTCAGACGCAGCACGTCACTACCGTTCAGGAAGCCATCAACGATGTCGCGGAAGGTGTTGGTATCCTTACCGAGCAAGAATGCCGTTTCCGGGTTCACACCTTCGGAGTTCATAAATTCACTCGCGCTTCGGCCCAGACGCTGGGTCAACATCATCAACTGACCGGCAGCAGAGACTTCACCCGGTGCTGACTGGCTTTGTGCTTTCAGGGTCGAAATCTGTTCAGTCAATTCCAGCAATTGTGGGGAGATGCTGTTCAGCTTTTCCAACGTCGCACCAAAACCGGTCAATTCTTTCTTCAGATGCAGAATCGTGTCAGCGGCTTTTTCCGAGCTGGACCAGTTCTTTTGCGTGTCCTTCAGACTGTCAATCATCGCAGAGCTAGCGGAGCTGATGTTGCTGCCTTGATAGTTACCGCCGTTAGTCAGGATGTTCAAGTCCTTAGACAGTTCTTTACGGCTTTCGTCGAGCTGCTTAAACGCTTCCAGGTTACCCTGAATCGCGTTAGGTGTCGCTTTACCGATACGCTGCGAGTGCATCAGCGCGTCACCGGCGATCTGCGCCTGAATAGATACCAGTGTCGAGTGGCTCGCATTCAGGTAAACGGCAACTGCACCGATTACCATCGAGCTGACCAGCGCGATCAGCAGGATACGCAACTGCTGGCCCGGCGGTAGTTTGCCGATAATTGGCAGGCGGATATCGCCCTGACGCGTCATCGCTTCGCCGATCAGTGTCACATTCGGATTCGGGCCAGCATTTGCAGCAGGGCCGTCCTGCATCGATGCCAGTTGTGCAGCTGCTTCCGGTTCGTTCTGAACCAAGACAGTATTCGCTGTCTCCAGCTGATCGCCAGTCAAATCGAATTCGTTTGCAGCATCGGCTGCGCCCTCACTCTTTTTGCCTTTGAACGGGTTTCTTAAAGCCACCATTACTGAGTCTCCTAATTCCAATTACCTGCTACATACTGCCGGGACGAATACCCAAGCGGCTCACAAACCGACGTGTAAAAACTGCGGATCTTGTACGACCAGAGAAAGATCGAGCTCGCTCCAGACGTGCTGATCCCGGTCGATAAAATTGCGGCTGGACCATTGCGGCGAATTCTCCGCCGCGCCATGCACCTGCATGTCGGCGACGTTACGCAAGCCAAGCACGCGGGTTACCAGCAAGCCGCAATTGAATTCCAGCGAAGGTGCGAAGGCGACGATACGGCTTTCCTTGTCGATTGCCGTTGCGCCCTGCCCTTGAAATTGTGAAAAGTCGATGACGCTGATCAGGTTACCGCGAATATTGGTCAGGCCCAGAAACCAGCCATGGGTCAGCGGCACCTGGGTGATCGCGCCGACCGAGACGATTTCCCCGGCCTCCTGTAAGCTCAAAAGCCAGCGACGCTGGCCTATCATGACTCCTAGCTGACTGACCCGTGTATCGACCCCGGCCCGCGCCGCCTGCATGCGCTCGACCAGCTGCGTCTGAAATTCACGCAAGCGGGTGCGGCGACCGCCAATGTCCGGCTTGGCATAGGCTTTTACCGATTGTTCCGAAGTGGATTGAGCCATGTGAACCCGTTTATCCTAACGCAGCGATCTTCGCCAGCAATTCTTGTGGATCGACCGGCTTGACGATGTAGTCACGCGCGCCTTGACGCAATCCCCAGATACGGTCGGTTTCCTGTCCCTTGCTGGTGCAAATAATCACTGGCACGTCTTGGGTATCCGGGTCGCGCGTGATAGAGCGAGTGACCTGGAAGCCGTTTTGACCCGGCATTACGATATCCATCAGGATCAACTGGGGTTTGTCTGCCTTGATCTTAAGCAGAGCTTCTTCACCGTTCTCGGCGGTGGATACTGAAAACCCGTTCTTGATCAGGATGTCCGTCAGAAAATAACGTTCTGTCGGAGAATCATCCACTACGAGAATTTTTTGAATAGCCATCTTGAACCTTCACTTCCATTAAATTACTTAAGCAGACGCCTGCGCGGTATATTCACGCACCGTCTTGAGCAGACTGTCCTTGGTAAAGGGCTTCGTCAGATAGGCGTCCGAACCTACCATTGCCCCTCTCGCTCGATCAAACAGGCCATCCTTCGACGACAGCATGATTACCGGCGTAGTATGAAATTTTGCGCTCTTTTTGATCAGCGCACACGTTTGGTAACCATCCAAGCGCGGCATCAGAATGTCGCAGAAAATCAGCGCTGGCCGATGGTCATTCATCTTAGCGAGTGCATCAAAACCATCGTCCGCGAGTACGACTTGATATCCAGCCTGTCCGAGGAAAATCTCTGCAGAACGACGAATGGTACTACTGTCGTCGATCACCATGATTTTGAGGCTCGGGTTCTCCGTTGATGTTGTCATGACGTCATCTCAATTAAACTCCGCTCAATATAAGGCGCAACTGTGCTAAAAAGCAAGATGCTTTCTAACAACACATAGCCCAATATAGGCATACTACTGCGCTTTATACCAAAAAAATACCACAATTACCCGAAATATTGACTTTCGGAAGCGATTAAATCGCAACCATCTCGAAATCTTCCTTGCGGGCGCCACACTCTGGACAAGTCCAGTTCATCGGCACATCCGCCCAACGTGTGCCCGGTGCGATACCCTCTTCCGGCAGGCCAGCTTCTTCATCATAGACCCAGCCGCAAATCAAGCACATCCATGTCTTGAATTCTTCCTGACCGTTTGTTTCAATTGTGCTCACGACCGATTGCCCTTAAAGTAAAATGCAAAGTCAGATATCTTAATCTACTCAACGTGCAAAACCAAATTTCCCCGCTTATTTTAACCTTCGGAGCTGCCGATCCGGTAGGTTCTGTCGGTATACAGGCAGACTTGGCATCCTTTGCAGCGATGGGATGTCATGGTCTTTCCGTCATCACCGCAATTTTGATCAGCGATACGGCCCGGATCGAAGACATGCAGATCATCGACGCCGACTGGGTTGCCGATCAGGCTCGCGTGGTGCTGGAAGACATGCCGGTCGCCGCTTTCAAGGTTGGCGCGCTCGGCAGTATAGAGAATGTATCGGCGATCGCAGAAATCGTGTCAGATTATCCAGATATTCCGCTGATCCTCGATCCTTTCACCTCCGGCATGCCCGACCCCGACCGTGAAAACGAGGATTTACTGGTCGCGATCCGCGAATTGCTGATCCCACAAACCACGCTGTTGGTGGCATCGATGGTCGAATTGGGTCGCCTTGCCGAGACCTGGCGCGATCCATCGACCGACGACATGCTGGGTGTCGATGCCATCAAGATCATCGAAATGGGTTGCGAATACCTGTTCGTCACCGGCACACCATCGGATCTGCACGATGTTGCAAATACGCTATTCAACGAGTCCGGTGTGGTTCGCCACGACAACTGGCAACGCATTGCAGGTTCGTTCTCTGGCGCCGGTACAACCCTATCGGCCACTGCCGCCGCATTGCTTGCCAACGGCTTGTCAGCACCGGAAGCCGTGTTGGAAGCACAGGAATTCACCATCGCAGCCATCGCCAATTCACAACGCCTCGGCATGGGCAAGCTGGTGCTGGATCGTTATTTCTGGGCGCGTGAATCGGAAGTTGGGCCAGACGCCGACCTGGAAGCCGATATGCCGCCTGAAACCCTCAACTAATTTTTCTCGCATGACAACCTCTCACAACGACACGCTATTCGCTCGCGCCCAAATTTCCACGCCAGGTGGTGTTAATTCACCAGTGCGCGCCTTCCGTTCGGTTGGCGGCACGCCTCGCTTCATTACCAAGGCCCTCGGCCCGCATTTCTGGGACGCCGACGGCAAGCGCTACATCGACTACATCGGTTCCTGGGGTCCAGCGATTGTCGGTCATGCCCATCCTGAAGTGATCAAGGCGGTGCAGGAAGCTGCAGCACGTGGTTTGAGCTTCGGCGCACCAACGGAAGGCGAAATCGAGATGGCAGAAGAAATCTGCCGTCTTGTACCATCGATACAACAGGTGCGATTGGTATCGAGCGGAACAGAAGCCGCGATGAGCGCATTGCGCCTTGCGCGTGGTGCGACCAAGCGCGATGTGATCATCAAGTTTGAAGGTTGCTATCACGGTCACGCGGAT
>Ga0116226_10004018_pt1 | contig 12979 bp, 14 predicted proteins | sample S1TSphfallax_FD_89692 | JGI IMG/M metagenome (GOLD analysis project Ga0116226, IMG submission 89692) | Host-associated microbial communities from peat moss isolated from Minnesota, USA - S1T2_Fa - Sphagnum fallax MG | ecosystem: Host-associated > Plants > Peat moss > Unclassified | place: USA... | reverse complement strand
GATCCGGGACCACTGTCACCGGATTGACCCGTTGTCATGTCTATGGGCCGCAGCTGATGCTGCGGCCTCACCCGATTAACGATAAAGGACGAACGCAATGGCCTATACCGCCGCTGACGTGAAGAAGCTGCGCGAGCGCACCGGCGCCGGCATGATGGATTGCAAAAAGGCGCTCGATGAAACCGGCGGCGATTTCGAAGCTGCGACCGATCTGCTGCGCGCCAAAGGTCTGGCCGCTGCCGCCAAGAAATCAAGCCGCACCGCTGCACAGGGGCTGGTCGGGGTCGTTGTCGCCGGCACCCATGGCGTGGCTGTCGAAGTCAATTCGGAAACCGACTTCGTTGCCAAGAACGACCAGTTCCAGGATTTTGTGCGCAAGACCACGCAAGTCGCGCTCGATACGGCCGCTGTCGATATCGACGCGTTGAAAGTTGCGGCCTATCCCGATGGGGGCACGGTGGTCGAAAAGCTGACCAACAATGTCGCAACGATCGGCGAAAACCAGCAATTGCGCCGGCTCAAGCATGTCAGCGTGACCAGCGGCCTGGTCGTGCCATACGTGCACAATGCCGCCGCTCCCGGCTTGGGTCAGATCGGCGTGCTTGTCGCGCTTGAATCCGAAGCCGGCGCCGACGTGCTCGAACCGCTGGGCAAGCAGATCGCCATGCACATTGCCGCCGCGTTCCCGCTGGCGCTCAATGCTGACGATCTCGATCCCGAACTGATCGCGCGCGAACGCAAGATCGCCGCCGAAAAGGCCGCCGAAAGCGGCAAGCCCGCCGAAGTCCAGGCCAAGATCGTCGACGGCGCGGTGGCCAAATATGCCAAGGAAAACGCGCTGCTGTCGCAGCTGTTCGTGATCGACAACAAGACGCCGATTGCCCAGGTGGTCGACGCCGCGGGCAAGGCGGCAGGCGCAAAGATCGCGCTGGTCGATTACGTCCGCTTCCAGCTGGGCGAAGGCATCGAAAAGGAAGAAACCGACTTTGCCGCCGAAGTCGCGGCAGCAGCCGGCATCAGGTAACCGCGACCGGGGGCTTGCCCCCGTTCCGGCACAATCCCCGCGCCACCAGGCGCGGGGATTTTTGCGTCCGGAAAAAGACCCGCGCGACCCTTGGCACGGCAAGCCCGGTGCGTATAAGGGCGCCGTCACACAAGGATACCCGTTCCGCCATGCCTGCGCCCATGCCCCCGTTCAAGCGCATTCTCCTGAAGCTGTCGGGCGAAGTCTTGATGGGCAACCAGGCGTTCGGCATCGACACCGAATTTGTCGCCAGCCTGGCTGCGGAGGTCAAGGCGGCCAAGGATACCGGGCTGGAACTGTGCCTGGTGATCGGCGGCGGCAACATCTTTCGCGGCATGGCGGGCGCTGCCAAAGGCATGGACCGCGCGCAGGCCGATTACATGGGCATGCTGGCAACGGTGATGAACGCGCTGGCGATGCAGTCGGCGCTCGAAAAGCTTGGCGTCGATACCCGCGTGCAATCGGCGATCCAGATGGACGCGGTGTGCGAACCGGTGATCCGCCGCCGCGCCGAACGCCATCTTGAAAAAGGCCGCGTGGTGATCTTTGCCGCCGGCGTCGGCGCGCCTTATTTCACCACCGATTCCGGTGCCGCCTTGCGCGCCGCGGAAATGCAGTGCGATGCGCTGTTCAAGGGCACCAGCGTCGACGGCATCTACAACGCCGATCCGAAAAAGGATGCGCAGGCGCGCCGTTACGACACGATCGACTACGACACCGTGCTCGCCGCCAATCTGCAAGTGATGGATGCCTCTGCCGTGGCGCTGTGCCGTGACAACGCAATCCCCATCGTGGTGTTTTCGATCCGCGAGCAGGGCAATCTGGCCAAAGTGCTTGCGGGGCGGGGCACCCAGACCATTGTCAGGAAGGATAGCTGATCCATGGCCAAATACGACAAGGCCGACCTCGAACGCCGGATGAAAGGCGCTGTCGAAGCGCTGCGGCACGATCTGGGGGGTCTGTGCACCGGCCGCGCCAACACGTCGCTGCTCGATCCGATCATGGTCGAAGCCTATGGCCAGCGCATGCCGCTGAACCAGGTGGCGACCGTTTCGGCCCCCGAACCGCGGCTGCTGTCGGTGCAGGTGTGGGACAAATCGACCGTCGGCCCGGTGGAAAAGGCGATCCGTTCGGCAGGGCTCGGCCTCAATCCGATCAACGACGGCACTACGCTGCGGCTGCCGATCCCCGATCTGACCGAGGAACGCCGCAAGGAACTGGCAAAGCTGGCCAACCAATATGCCGAAAAGGCGCGCATCGCCATTCGCAACGTCCGCCGCGACGGTATGGAAAACCTGAAAGCCGATGAAAACAAAAAGGAAATTTCGGAAGACGAGCGCAAACGCGCCGAAACCGAAGTGCAGAAACTGACCGACGACGCGATCAAGGCGGCCGACGACGTGGCCGCCGAAAAGGAAAAGGAAATCCTCGGGCGGTGAGCGCCGTACCGGCCCTTGACGATGATCCCCGTCGTGGTCTGCGCCATGTCGCGATCATCATGGACGGCAACGGCCGCTGGGCCAAACGTCGCCACATGCCGCGCGTGCTCGGCCACCAGCGCGGGGTGGAAGCGGTGCGCCGCACGGTGCGCGCCGCGGCCGAGCTGGGGTTGTCGGCGTTGACGCTCTATGCCTTTTCGACCGAGAACTGGCGCCGGCCCGAAGACGAAGTCGCCGCGCTGATGGGGCTGCTCAAGCATTTCATCGTGTCCGACCTCGACGAATTTGCGCGCAACAATATCCGGCTCAAAGTGATTGGCGATATCGGCGCGTTTGCCCCCGATATCATCGCGATGATCGAACACGCGCGCGCGCGCACCCGGGCCAACACCGGCATGGTGATGACCGTCGCGCTCAATTACGGATCGCAGGACGAAATCGCCCGCGCCGCGCGCGCCGCCGCGGCCAAAGGTGAAATCACCCCCGAGGCGATTTCCGCCGAACTCGACACCGCCGACTTGCCGCCGCTAGATCTGATCATCCGCACCTCGGGCGAAGTGCGTCTGTCGAATTTCCTGATGTGGCAGGCTGCTTACGCCGAAATGCTGTTCCTCGATGTGCTGTGGCCCGATTTCGGCCGCGAGCATCTCGAAGCGGCGATCGAGGAATATGCCCGCAGGGACCGGCGCTTTGGCGGGCGCTGACGCAGCCGGCGGCAAACGCTCCGACTTGCCGGTGCGGGTGGTATCGGCAGCGGTGATGGTTGGCGTGGCGGGCGGCGCGTTCTGGCTGGGTGGCTGGGTGCTGCGCGGCTTGTTCATCGCGGTCGGGCTCGGCGTGCTGGGCGAATGGATTGCGCTGGTGCTGGCGTTCGAAAAGCGCCTTTCCGGACGCGCGCTGTGGATCGTGATCGGCCTGGTCTATGTCGCGACCGCCTGCGCCGAAGCGATGGCGCTGCAGGCCACGCCGGTGGAACTGCTGTGGCTGGTGGGCGGGGTAATCGCGGTCGACGTGGGCGCCTATTTTGCCGGGCGCACGTTTGGTGGGCCCAAAATCGCCCGGTCGATCAGCCCGTCAAAGACCTGGAGCGGGCTGTGCGGCGGGATTGTCGCGGTCGCCGCCTTGTTCGCGACCAAAGTCTGGCTGGCCGACCATGCGCTCGATCCGGCAAAGCAGCGCATGGCGGCGCTTGAAGGGACCGGGCTGTGGTTCGACATTCAGATGGCGCTGCTGGCCGGATTGCTCGTTGCGGTGATCGCGCAATCGGGCGACTTCTTTGAAAGCTGGATGAAACGCCGCGCGGGGGTCAAGGATTCGGGGCGGCTCATTCCGGGACACGGCGGGCTGTTCGACCGCGCCGATGGCCTGATCGCGGTGCTTTTTGTGCTTGGCCTGATCCGGGCTTTTGCGGCTATAGTGGTGTCGTAATGCGGTCACTCACCATCCTTGGCGCCACCGGCTCGATCGGCGCATCGACGCTCGATCTGGTGCGGCGCAACCGCGATGCCTTCCGTGTGGTGGCGCTGACCGGGCACAGCAATGTTGCAGTGCTTGCTGCACTCGCGCGCGAATTCGCTGCGGAAATCGCGGTGGTCGGCGATGCCGCGCTGCTGCCCGATCTGCGCGCGGCGCTGGCCGGCAGCGGGATCGCCAGCGCAGGCGGCGCTGCCGCGCTGATTGAGGCGGCGCAGCGGCCGGCCGATGTGACCGTGGCGGCGATTGTCGGTTGCGCGGGCCTTGCGCCGACGATGGCGGCGATCGAGCAGGGGCGCACCGTGGCGCTCGCCAACAAGGAGGCGCTGGTCTCGGCCGGCGGAGTGATGACGCGCGCGGTGGCACGCCACGGCACCACGCTGTTGCCGGTCGATTCGGAACACAACGCGATTTTTCAGTGCCTCGCCGGCAACGACGTCGCGCATGTGCGCTGGGTCACGCTGACCGCCAGCGGCGGGCCGTTTCGCGACTGGCCGATCGAGCGCTTGCAGCATGCCACCCCGGCCGAGGCGGTGCGCCATCCCAACTGGTCGATGGGCGCCAAGATCAGCGTCGATTCGGCGACGATGATGAACAAGGGGCTCGAATTCATCGAGGCCTGGCATCTGTTTCCGGTCGGGGTCGACCGGCTGCGGATCATCGTCCATCCGCAATCGATCGTCCATTCGATGGTCGAATACCGCGACGGCACGACGCTGGCGCAACTGGGCCCGTCGGATATGCGCGTGCCGATCGCCTCGGCGCTGGCCTGGCCGGCGCGGATGGCCACGCCGTGCGAACCGCTCGATCTCGCCGCGATCGGCACACTGACGTTCCGTGCCCCCGACGAGGACCGCTTTCCCGCCACCCGGCTGGCGCGCGAGGCGGTGCTGGCGGGTGGCGCGGCGGCGGCGGTGATGAACGCCGCCAACGAAATTGCCGTCGCCGCATTTCTGCAAGGTCAGATTGCGTTCACACGGATCGTACAATGTTGCCAGGATGTGCTGTCCAGCCATCTGCCTTCATCGCCGCAGTGCCTGGACGATGTGATCGCGGTTGACCGCGAGGCGCGCGCCCGGGCGCGCGAAGCAATGGAGCTTGTGACTTGACCCAGCTGCACTCGCCTGGATTGTTGATGACGCTCGTCGGCTTTGCCCTCGTGCTCGGCCCGCTGGTGTTCATTCACGAGCTGGGCCATTACCTCGCCGGGCGGCTGTTCGGCGTGCGCGCCGATGCCTTTTCGATCGGTTTCGGCAAGGAACTGGTCGGCTGGACCGACCGCCGCGGCACGCGCTGGAAAATCGCCGCGCTGCCGCTGGGCGGTTATGTGCAGTTTGCCGGCGACAGCAATCCCGCCGGGCAACCGAGCGCCGACTGGCTGGCGCTGCCCGCCGACGAGCGCGCGCGCACGTTGCAGGGGCGCGCGCTGTGGCAACGCGCGGTGATCGTGCTCGCCGGGCCGCTGACCAATCTGCTGCTTGCGGTGCTGATCCTGGCGGGCTTTGCCCTCGCCTATGGCACCCTGGTGTCGCCGCCGGTGATCGGGCTCGTCGCGCCGGGCTCGGTCGCGCAAGCGGCCGGGCTCAGGGCCGGCGACCGCGTGGTCTCGCTTGGCGGCGCCTCGATCGACGGTTTCCTCGGCATCCGCATGGCGGTGTCGCAGCATCCGGGCGAACCGCTGCCGCTGGTCATCGATCGCGCCGGGCAGCGTATCGCGCTGACCGTGACGCCGGCGACCAAAGTCGAAACCGACCAGTTCGGCAACAGCCAAGCGATCGGCTATCTCGGGGTTGGCCCGGCCAGCGTCGAACGGCGCCCGGTCGGCCCGATCGGCGCGCTGGGCGAAGGGTTGACCGAAACGCGCGACATCATCGCGATGACGGTGACCGGGGTCGAACAGATACTGACCGGGCGGCGCGATGCGCGCGAACTGGGCGGGCCGATCAAGATCGCCAAATATTCGGGCGAACAGCTGGTATCGGGCTGGCAGAACTTTGTCGGGTTCATCGCGCTGATTTCGATCAACCTGGGGTTCATCAATCTGCTGCCGATCCCGGTGCTCGACGGCGGCCATCTCGCGCTGTTTGCGATCGAGGCGGTGCGGCGCAAGCCGGTCAGCCAGCGCTGGCAGGAACTGGCGTTCGGCACCGGGCTGGCGCTGGTTGTCGCGCTGATGCTGTTTGTCACTTTCAACGATGCCGGTTCGCTCAAACTGTTCGGAGGGTAAGCGCTGTCCGGCGCGTTGATGCGGGTATTGGCAGGCGGAGGCAAAATTGCCCCGGCGTGCCGATCCGGGGGTACAATCCTGGGGAATTTGCGGTGTGATGTCGTTTGTTCGCGCCAAGCTTGCTTGCACGAACCGTCGTCATCGGGCAGAGGGCAGGCGGACCATCGGCATGATGTGGCGGCGCGATGGCAAGTGGTTTTCGGTCCGCGATGCGGCCGTGTGCAGGAACGGGATGGCGCTTGGTGATGATTTCTAGGAACGCGTGCCGGACTGCAGCTGGCCGTTTGGGCTTGACTGCCACGATCGGCATGCTGCTGGCGACCAGCTGCCTCGCGGCGATGCCCGACGGTGCGCTGGCCGACAGCGCGCCTGCCGCAGCCGACGCACCGGTTGCCACTGCCACGCCTGCCCCGACCCAGACTGCCACGCCGGCCGCCAAGCCGGCGCCCAAACATGTCAACGCGCTGTTTGCCAAGCACCGCAAGGCCGCGCTGCAGACCGCGCAGACGCCGGGCCAGGCGGTGCCGATCGATACCACACCGGTGCGCGCACCGGTTGCGCAGCACTATGCCGCGCCGGCTGTCGTCGCCGCGACCCCGGTGGTGCAGACCCCGGCCGCGCAGGCACCGGTGACGCAAAGCTATGCTGCGCCGGCCGCGCCGCCACCAGTTGCGCCTTCGCCCGTATCCGCCAGCTATGTTGCCCCGGCGCCTGCTGCCCCGCCGGCCGGCGCGCAGGAACCGGCACTTGCCGAACAGACCACCGCCGATGCGCCGGCGCCCGCGCCGGTGCCTGGCCCTGCGCTGCAAAAGAAATTCCGCCGCAAGGCCCCCGCCAAGGCGGTGCCGGTCGATGCCGTGGCCCCGGCTGCACCGCAGGCGCCGCGTCCGGCCCCGGCGCCGACCGACGCCAACCAGACGGTCAAGTCGATCAGCGTCGAAGGCGCGCAGCGGCTCGAACCCGAAACGATCCTGTCGTACATCCGCATGCACGTCGGCGATCGCTATACCCAGGCCAGCGCAGACCAGGTGCTCAAGGACCTGTTTGCGACCGAGCTGTTTTCCGATGTCCAGCTGCGCAACGACAACGGCGCGGTGGTGATCGTCGTCAAGGAAAACCCGGTGGTCAACCGCATCATCCTTGAAGGCAACAAGCGGCTGAAGGACGACAAGATCCTCCCCGAAATCAAGCTTTCGGCGCGGCAGATCTTTACCCGGTCGAAAGTGCGCGCCGATGTCACCCGGATTATCGAGCTGTACAAGCGCGAAGGCCGGTTTGCCGCCTCGGTCGAACCCAAGATGGTCATGCTCGACCAGAACCGCGTCGACATCGTGTTCGAAATCACCGAAGGGCCCAAATCCAAGGTGCGCCAGATCAACATCATCGGCGCGCACAAGTTCTCGGTCACCCGGCTGCGCGCCGAAATGGTCACCAAGCAGCAGCGCTCGTTCCGCATCTTTTCGTCGGGCACCAGCTATGATCCCGACCGGCTCGCGTTCGACCAGCAGAAGTTGCGCCAGTTCTACCTGACCCAGGGCTATGCCGATTTCCGCGTGGTCTCGGCAGTCGCCGAACTCACTCCCGACAAGCGCGATTTCATCATCACTTACGTGGTCGAAGAAGGCAAACGCTACAAATTCGGCGATATCAAAGTCGAAAGCCAACTGCGCGATTTCAATGGCGAGCAATTGGCCAAGCGTCTGGCGATCAAAAAGGGCCAATGGTACAACGCCAAGGAGGTCGAGGACACCGTCGACGCGTTGACCGAGACGGTCGGCAGTTTTGGCTATGCCTTTGCCGATGTGCGCCCGGATTTTCAGCGCAACAAGGACAAGCAGACGATGTCGGTCACGTTCCGCATTGCGGAAGTGCCCCGGGTCTATGTCGAACGCATCGACGTCAACGGCAACACGCTGACCGAAGACAAAGTCGTGCGTCGCGAATTCCGTCTTGCCGAAGGCGACGCGTTCAACTCGTACCAGATCAAGCGTTCGTCGAACCGCATCAAGTCGCTGGGCTATTTCCAGGAAAAGTTCGAAATCGAACAGAAGCCGGGCACCACGCCCGACCGCGTCGCGCTCGAAGCCAATCTCGAAGAAAAACCCACTGGCCAGTTGCAGCTGTCGGCGGGCTATTCCAGCCTTGAAAGCTTTATCTTCCAGGCCTCGATCCAGCAGAACAATTTCCGCGGTCGGGGTGAAACGATCGGCACGACGTTCAACTATTCGGCTTATTCAAAGGCGGTGGTGCTCAACTTTACCGAGCCCTATGTGTCGGACCGCAACGTCTCGCTCGGCGTCGATGTCTACAAGAAAGACCAGTCGAGCTTCAACTTCTACGATGCCAACCGCAACACGACGTATGAAAACAACACGATCGGGTTCCAGGTGCGCGCCGGGGTGCCGCTGACCGAATACAGCTCGCTGATCGGGCGCTATACGCTCAATTATCAGCAGGTGACGCTCGACCAGGCGACCTATTATATCAACGGCACGTGCTCGATCTATCTGGCCGGGCAGTACTTGTGCGATGCGATCGGCGACCGCACCAGCTCGATCCTCGGCTCGTCCTATGTCTATGACAATCTCGACAATCGGCTGCATCCGAGCAAGGGCAACCTGTTCATCGCCGGCATCGATGTCTCGGGCTTTGGCGGCTCGGTCAAATATGCCCGTGCCACGATCAATGCGGCGCATTATATCCCGCTGGGCAAAGGGTTCATCTTTGCGCTGCGCGGCGAAGCCGGGGCGATCCACGCGCTCGAAAACAACGCGCCCAACCAGTACGAAGACCCGGTGCGCCTGACCGACCGTTTCTTCCTGGGTGAACCGCAGATCCGCGGCTTTGACATTCGCGGCGTCGGCCCGCGCGTGCTGCGCGAATTCTACACCGGGTACAACACCGCCAGCGGCAACGGCGGCGTGCTAAACACCAACCAGAACAGCGAAGTCAACGACGCGCTGGGCGGCAAATACTATTACCTCGGCCATGCCGAGCTGGAAATTCCGCTGGGTTCGGGCGCGCGCGAACTGGGCCTGCGGCCGTCGATTTTTGTCGATGCCGGCGCCGTGTGGGGCGTGACTGCGCCCGCCACGGTCGGCACGACGATCCTCTATACCGATGCGGTAACCGGCAAATACACCACCAATGCGACCGCCTCTAACGGGACCCAGAACGCGATTGCGCAGAAGTTTCTGGAAACCTACGTGGGCGACAGCCCCGATCCGCGCATTTCGTTCGGGTTCGGGGTCAACTGGAATTCGCCGTTCGGCCCGTTCCGCATCGATATCGCCAAGGCCATAACCTATGTCTATGGCGACACACGCAAAACCTTCAGCTTCAACGTAGGAACCCAGTTCTGATGAAAATGCTCCCTGTCTATGCCGCGCTCGTCGCGGGTGTTTCGCTCGCGGCTGCCCCTGCCGCCGTTGCCCAGACTGCCGGCGGCGTGGTTGCCAACGGGATCGGCGTCGCCAATTCGCAGGCGGTCGTGTTCTCGTCGAACGCCTACAAGGCGGCGGTCCAGCAGTTGCAGGTGACCTACAAACCGCAATTCGACCAGTTCAAGGCGCGCAAGGCGGCATTGCGCGCGCAGCTCGCCCCGCTGGTGGACAAGTTCAAGGCCGACCGCGCCGCGGCCAAGCCCGACAATGCCCTGCTCCAGAGCGAATATACCCAGATCCAGCAGATCCAGCAGACCGGCCAGCAGGAACTCGAACAGATCATCGAACCGGTCAATCTGGGGCGCCAGTATGCGGTCGAAACGATCAGCGAAAAGCTTGAACCGGCAGTCCAGGCGGCGATGACCAAGCGCCGGGTGACGATCGTGCTCGACGCGCAATCGGTGATCAAGGCCGACCAGGTCTACAATCTCAACCAGGACATTCTCGATCAGCTCAACCTGATCATTCCGTCGGTCGGCGTCACCCCGCCGGCCGGCTGGCTGCCGCGTGAACAGCGCGAACGCGCCGCGCAGGAACAGGCTGCTGCTGCCGCCGAAGCCGCCGAATCGGGTGCCGCAGCGCCCGCCGCCAAAAAGCAGCCGCAGGGCCGCTGATCCGCGCCATGAGCGGAACCGATGAAGCGCCGGCGGCAGTGCCGCTGGCGTTGGACATCACCGGGGTGATGGCGGCGCTGCCGCACCGCTATCCCCTGTTGCTGGTCGACCGGGTGGTTGAACTCGTTGCCGGCGAGCGCATCCACGCGATCAAGGCCGTCAGCATGAACGAGCAGTTCTTCCAGGGTCATTTCCCTGGTCGCCCGATCATGCCCGGCGTGCTGCAGATCGAGGCGCTGGCGCAAGCCGCCGGCGTGCTCGCGGTCGAAACGCTCGGGCTCGCCGGGACCGGCAAGCTGGTCTATTTCATGGCGATCGAAGAGGCCAAGTTCCGCACCCCGGTCGAACCGGGCTGCCTGCTCGATCTTCACGTCGTGTTCACGCAAAAGCGTTCGCGCGTGTGCAAATTCGCCGGCAAAGCGATGCTGGGCGACAAGATCGCCACCGAAGTGAGCTTCACCGCCATGATCGCGGACAGCTGAAGTTCCAAGCGAATGAAAAAGTCCGTTCGTCCTGAGCCTGTCGAAGGACGCGCGCTGTGCGGTGGCGCGTGTGCTTCGACAAGCTCAGCACGAGCGGACTCTTTTTGATTTGAGCCGCCAAAGACTCATCTCGACATCGCCCACCTGATCCGTTAGGGGCGCGCTTCGCAATTCCTGCGGCCGGTCGGTACCGGGCGCACCCAGGAGCAGATCGATGAAAGCCAAGATCCACCCCGACTATCACTTTATCAATGTCCAGCTGACCGATGGCACCGTGTTCCGCACCCGTTCGACCTGGGGCAAGGAAGGCGACACGCTGGCGCTGGATATCGATCCGTCGTCGCACCCGGCGTGGACCGGCGGCAATCAGCGTCTGCTCGATCAGGGTGGCCGTGTCGCGCAGTTCAACAAGCGGTTCGGCGGTCTTACCCTCAAAAAGGGCTGATCGCGTCAACCGCCAGTTTTCCCTTTCAATTTAGGCACCCTTTTGCGAAAGGGCGCCTCTTGTGGCGATCATAGCTCAGTTGGTTAGAGCGCCGGTTTGTGGTACCGGAGGTCGTGGGTTCGAACCCCATTGGTCGCCCCATTTCTCCCCTTTGCTGATCCCCCGAATCCCGCTAGGCATTTGAAGCCTTGGCGCGTTTTGCCGCCTCGCGTTTCGGTTCTGCCCGGCGTAGGGTCGGCCAGGGTCCAGCAGTCGGGAAGTCCAGACGTCAGCATGCACGGTTTTGCCAATCCCGCCCGGTTCCTGCGCATGGCGCGCTGGTTGATGCCGGCTTTGCTGGTGCCGGGACTGGTCATGGCGCTCGGTGCGCTGGCCTGGGGGGTGGCCTATGCGCCGCCCGATCATCTGATGGGCGTGACGGTCAAAATTCTTTTCATCCATGTGCCCTGTGTCTGGCTGGGCATGGCCGGCTGGTCGACGATCGCGGTGGCGAGCGTGGTCGAACTGGTCTGGCGCCATCCGCTCGCGGCGATCGCGGCGCGCGCCGCGGCGGTGCCGGGCGCGGTTTTCACCGCGCTGGGGCTGATTACCGGGTCGATCTGGGGGCGGCCGACCTGGGGCACCTGGTGGGAGTGGGACGGGCGGCTGACCAGTTTCCTGATCCTGCTGTTTCTCTATTTCGGCTATATCGCACTGGCCGATGCGGCGCAGCGCGATGCGGCGTCGGGCGGCGCCGCCGGGCGTATCCCGGCGATCTTCGGCCTGGTTGGCGCGATCAACATCCCGATCATCAATCGTTCAGTCGTGTGGTGGAACAGTCTGCACCAGCCGCCGTCGATCACCATGGGTCGATCGGCGATCGACGGGACCTATCTGTGGCCGCTGCTGATCGGCGCGCTGGGCTTTTCGCTGATCTTCGGCGGGGTGGTGCTGGCGCGGATGCGCATGCTGCTGGCGCAGATCCAGACCGAGGCGCGGTTGCGGCGCAAGGCGCTGGGCTGAACAGGGCACAAGAATCACAGCGATGCATGAACGACTTGATCAATGGGCATTCGTCTGGGCGGCGCTGGCGATCGGCGTGATCGGCACGCTGGTCATGGTCGGCTGGTCGCTGCTGGCGATGATGCGCGCCGAACGGCGGCGCGATGACGTGAGGCGCAAATGACCGCGCTGCTCAGGCCCAAGCACCAGCGGCTGGTGCTCGTGCTGTTTGCGCTCGCCGCGCTGATCGGCGCCGGGCTGCTCGCCGCGTTCGCGCTCAGCCGGCAGGCGAGCTTTTTCTATATCCCCAGCGACATTGCCGCGCATCCGCCCGAGCCGGGCCGCGCGGTGCGGCTGGGCGGAATGGTGCAGAAAGGCTCGCTCAAGACGATGCCCGACGGGGTGACCATCCATTTCACCGTGACCGACGGCAAAGCCTGGGTGCCGGTGCGCTTTACCGGCATCACCCCCGATCTGTTTGTCGAAGGATCGGGTGTGGTCGCCGAAGGCCGCATGGAAGGCGGCACATTCGTCGCCGACAACCTGCTGGCCAAACACGACGAAAAATACGTGCCCCGGGAAATGAAAAACATGACTGAAAACGACGCAAAGCAAGTCGTGGCGCAGACCAAATGAGAAGTCTGGCCAAATGATCGCGGAACTGGGCCTGGCCCTGTTGTGGATGGCGGCGGCGCTGGCGGCGCTGCAACTGGTGGTCGGCAGCCTGGCGCTGCGGGCCGAAGGGCGTGCGCTGGCCGGGATGGTGCGCCCCGTGGCGGTGATGCAGGGGTTGCTGGTGCTTGCCGCATTCGGCGCGCTGATCACGCTGTTTGTCACCACCGATCTGTCGG
>Ga0116226_10004017_pt1 | contig 12979 bp, 6 predicted proteins | sample S1TSphfallax_FD_89692 | JGI IMG/M metagenome (GOLD analysis project Ga0116226, IMG submission 89692) | Host-associated microbial communities from peat moss isolated from Minnesota, USA - S1T2_Fa - Sphagnum fallax MG | ecosystem: Host-associated > Plants > Peat moss > Unclassified | place: USA... | reverse complement strand
CATCACCGCACTCGCGGGCCAGGTCACGCTCGACGGCACGCTCGCGGGGGGCGCCGCCGCCGGTCAGACGGCGGGCAGCTTTACCCTCATCGCCGGCACGCTCGCCGCGTTCGACTCTCTGAACACGATGCTCGATGCCGGCGGTTTTATGGGTGCGCGCAGGTTCGAAATCGCCACGGGCGACATCGCCATCGACCAGGACATCAAGGCATCGACCCTGTCGGTCACCGCCGACACCGGCAACATCACAATCTCCGCCACGCTGGATGCCTCGGGCGCCACGCCCGGCAGCATTGCGATCAACGCCGGCGGCAACCTGACCCTGGCTTCCACCGCGGTTCTGGACGCGCATGCCACCACCACCGCCCGCGACAGCTACGGCGAGGATATCGACGCGGAGAACCGCGCCCATGTGACGCTGACCTCGACCCACGGCTCGCTGCTGCTGGACGGCGGGGCGTCGATCGACCTGCTCTACCCCGATGCCGCCGCCGATCCCCAGGGCCAACTGGTGCTGAATGCGCCGCGGCTGGCAACGGCTGCAGGCGTTGCGGCAGGCACCACCGGCCCTATTGCCGTCACCGGCGCCGAGAGCGTTGCCGTCTATGCCTTCCGCACCTATTTCACCAACGACAGCATCGGCTCGATCAGCCAGACGGCGGAGGCCTCGCCCACCGGCACCGGCACCACCCTGTCGCTCGAGCAGATCGCCAGCACCGACACCGCATGGGCAAGCGGGCTGACGGCGGCTGCCGTGCAGGCGCAACTCGGTGGCCTCACCGGCCTGACCGAAACCACGGGCGGCGTCACCGCCAGTGCTTTCCATTTGCGTCCGGGCGTCGAAATCGACAGCACCAACCCATCGCACGGCACGCTGACGGTGATCGGCGACCTGGATTTTGCCACCCTGCGCATCTCCGACCCTGTCGGCTTCGGCTTGCAGGCAACGCCGCACGATCCCGGATCGGGCGAACCCGGGACGGTGGTGTTCCGCGCGTCGGGCGACCTGGTCATCAACGGCAGCATTAGCGACGGCTTTGCCGCTCCGCCCGATTCGAAAACCGGCAAGCAGATCACGCCCGACCGCGGCTGGCAGATCATCTCGCCCGAGTTCGGCGAATTCGCCGACCCGCTGAACGCCGACCTGGTGCTGCCGGCCAGCCTGTCGGTGACCAGCAGGGCCGGCGGCCAGACCACCACCACCGACATGCTGGTGCTTGGCGGATCGAACGGAAACCCGACGGGCAGCGGCACGGTCTTCGACACGTCGCGGGCGATTGCGCTGAACTATCTGATCAACATCCAGGCGGCAAACCTCAATCCGAACGTGCCAATCCCGTTCAATTTCCGACTGAATAGCGATACTGTGGTGCCCACCGCCTTCACCGCGACGGCCTCGATCACGCTGCCTGGGCAGAAAACCCCGGCCTACGTGGCCGGCGACCAGGTGCCGGCGAACACCGATTTGCCGCCGGGCACGTTGTTCGCCCGCAACACGCTGCTGCCGTTCTCCGCGCAGACGCAGAACAGCACCAACGTGCCGGCCGGAACCTTGCTGGACGTGTTCGCCGACCCGACGGTGACGCTGTGGAACAACACCGGCACGCTGACCGCCGGCGCCTTCATCCCCTCGAACACCGTGCCGATCTTCCTGACCACATCAGGCGCGGTGATCACGCGCCTGATGCTGCGGCCGGACCTGGCAGGCACCACGGCGCAGGGCTACATCTACGCCATTGCCGCCATGCTGCCGCCCGGCGCGCAATCCTGGAACTTGAGCCTCGTCTCCGGCGCCGACGATGCGAGCGCCGACCGGCTGGCGGTTCTGCCCAAGTCCCGGCTCGATGGCGGCGCGCTGAAACCGGCGGCGACGCTGGCCAGCCAGGGGCCAGGCAGCCTGATCCTCGATGACCAGCATTACGCCACGCTCGCCAGCTATGGCGGGGATGGAAACGTCGCGGTTGCCTTCAGCGTCATACGCACCGGCACCGGCGATCTAAACCTCGCCGTCGGCGGCAATTTCGACCAGCTCTCGCTCTACGGCATTTATACCGCCGGCACGCAGGACCTGCTGCCGAACAGCAGCGGCGCCACGCCCAGCCCGACCGACGCCGCCAACGCGCCGTTCGACCTTGCGCGCCAGCCCGCCCCCGGCCTGACCACGATTTTGGAAACCGACCTGGCGGCGAACAAGCTGATTACCAGCACCTACCAGGCCTATTACCCGACGGGAGGCGGCGACCTCTCCCTGCACGTGCAGGGCAACGCCACCGGCGACGTGGTGGGCAATTACGCGAACGACAGCAGTGCCACACCGAGCGACGCTGTCGGCAACTGGCTTTGGACACAAGGCGGGGCAGCGGTGGGCGAGCAGACCGCCTGGTGGATCAATTTTGGAACGTTTGTCACGCCTTACCTGCCGATCGGCGCTTCGAATCCGTTTTCGACCACCCCGCAACTCGTCGGTTTTCAGGGCATCGGCACGCTGGGCGGCGGCAACCTGACCGTCACCATCGGCGGCAACGCGGGCCAGACCACCCATCGTACCGGCGCCAACGACGGCGGCCTTGCCTTTCGCGGCGAGGGGCTGGTCTTCGCCGTCGCCTCTACCGGGCGCCTCCTCACCGGCGCTTCACCCTTCATCACTGGCGGCGGCAGGCTGAGCCTGCGGATCGGCGGCACGCTCAACCCGCTCGATGCGGCCGACACCCAGGCTTCGGGCAACCTCGACACCGCCGTGGGTGGTGATGTCATCGACCTGCGCGGCAATATGACCGTGAGCGCCGGCGCGATCGGGCGGATCGAGGAGTCCTATGTCCAGCAGCCCAACGATCCGAGAGCGGCCGATCCGTTCGCCGTCACCGACGGCTCGCCTTACGGCGGCATTACGGTCGCTCCCGGCGACAGCAGCGTCGATATCACCACGATGCGGGACCTGGTTGTGGACGGCGCGGCTGATCCGGGAAGGGTGGGCGAGCAAAATCAGACTGTGGTACCCACCAGCCTGCTCGGCACCGATACGAGCCTCGGCGTCCAGACCGGGTTTACGCTATGGCAGCCGACGACATCGATCCGCCTGTTTTCTTCCGGCGGCAATCTGACGCCGAGCGCCCAGGCGTTTGACCTCGTCAACGCCGGCTCGGTGATCTATGCCACGTCATTCATCAACGATGCCGCAACCGACTACCGCTTCATCGATCCGCCGACGCTGCTGGCGACCGCGGCCACCGGGAACATCATCTACGGCGCGACCGCCTCGGGCTCTGCGCAAGTTTCGCCGTCCATCGAGACAATGCCGGCAGCCGGCGGCCAGGTGGCGTTTCTGGCCGGCGCCTCGATTTTCGCCAACGATGAGGCGGTGGACATGTCCGGTGCCAATCCGGCCTTGCTCTCGACCCCGCAGAACCCGACGTTCGTCGCCACGGCGCAAGACCCGGCCAATCCGGTGCCTTTCCAGATTGCGTCGAACGCGCTGGCGACCGACGAATTCGTCACCAGCAACACGTCCATTGCCAACGCGCTGTTCGCACAGGAGGCGGATACGCCGACGAGCGATCTGCACGCCCATGATACCACGCCGGCGCGCTTCTACGCCGCGGGCGGCGACGTCGTGAATTTTATCACCGGCGAGACCATCACCTTCAACGCCGGCGTCGGGTTGCAGCAGCCGCTTTCCACCTGGTATCTCGCGGCCAAACCGGTCTGGGTCCTTGCGTCCGGGGACATCGTCAGCAGCGGCACAAGGCCGAGCCTTGCCCCGTTGGATGCGCAGCAGAACCAGGAGGGGCTCGCGCCCTCGGGCGGCAAGGTCATCGCGTTTGCCAGCGGCAACCTGTTCTACAACACATCCCCGTCGTCGATCTCCGTGGTGTCGGCCGGCCATGACATACTGAGCGGATTCTTCTACGTCGGCGGTTCGTCCAGCTACGGCGCCGGCGTTCTCGAGGTCGATGCCGGCCGCAATCTTGACCAGGCGTCGGCGAACGTCGGCGGCGTGCAGGCACTGGATTTCGGCGCCATCAAGAGCATCGGCGCGCTCATTGCCGGCAGCCCGATCGAGCCGGGTGCGGATATCGCCACGCTCGCGGGCGTCGGCGCCGACCCGAACTATTCCGTGTTCGCTGACCTCTATCTCGACCCGGCGAGCCTCGCGAACCCGGCACTGCAAGCCACCGATCCGGCGAACACCGACCGCGTCCAGCAGGTCTATGGCGGCACGGACACGGTGGCGGGGCAGAGCCAACTCGTCACCGTGCTGCAGCAACGCTACGGATTTTCCGGAACAGCTGCCCAAGCGCTCGCCTGTTACCAGGCGCTGTCGCCGACCGCTCAGGCCGCCCTCCTGTCGCCCACGGCCACGCAAACCGCCGTGCTGAGCCAGCTCTACGCCTACCTCGCCACCAGCGTCGGCTATGACGGCACTGAAGCCGCGGCATTGGCGACATTCAAGACCCTGCCTGCCATCGATCAGGATGTACTGCTGCGCAAGATCTTCTTCGAGGAGACCAACGCCAGCGGCCTGCAATACAACGACCCGACGAGCCGCTTCTACCAGAGCTATTCGCGCGGCCGTATCGCCATCGACACGTTCTTCCTGCCGTTGCAGGAACTCGACACCTGGCTCGCGAAAAACTACGGTTTTAGCGGTGGCGAGGCGGGCGCCGCTGCCTATTTCGCCACCCTCACGCCGACGCTCACGTCCAAGCCGCAGCAGCCGTTCATTTCCGCCATCTTCGCCGACGACGAGACGCCGCGAACCGGCGCCGTCTCGCCCGCCTTTTCCAGCCTTCTGGGCCAGACCGACGACAAATCCCCAGGCGAGCCGGACGGCTATACCGGCAGCATGACGATGTACAGCGGCCAGGTGAGTGCGGGCATCCCGGCAGCGCCGCTTCTGACATCGAACGGCAGCATCGCCACCTTCGACGCCGGCATCGCCACCTCCTCCTACGGCGGCACGATCCAGGCGTTCGATCCCGGCGGGCCGATCGTGCTCGGCGTGGCCAGCAGCCCGCCGCCCGGCTCCGGTTCCGGCATCATCACCAACGGGCCCGGCGATATCGACATTTTTGCCGAAGGCAGCGTGCTGCTCGGCAAGAGCCGCATCTTCACCACCGACGGCGGCAGCATCCTGATCTGGTCGGCCGGCGGCGACATCAACGCCGGCATCGGCGCCAAGACCACCATCGTGTTCAATCCGCCGATCGTCTCCTACGACAATGGCGGCGACATGACCGAAACCCCGGCGGTGCCCAGCAGCGGCGCCGGCATCGCCACGCTGCAGCCGCTCGCGGGTGTTGCCGCCGGCAACGTCGATCTGATCGCGCCCACCGGCACGATCGATGCCGGCGAGGCCGGCATACGCGTTGCCGGCAATCTGAACCTCGCCGCCGCCCGCCTCGCCAACACCGCCAACATTGCCGTCGGCGGCAAAACCACCGGCGCGCCGAGCATCTCGGTGGCCAGCCTCGGCGCGATCGCCGCCGCCGCCTCGGCCGCGGGTGCGGCGACCTCGAGTGCCCAGAGCAGCGCCGCCGGCCGCGCCCAGCAGGAGCAGCCGTCGGTCATCGAAGTGGACGTGCTGTCCGTCGTCGCTTGCCAGTCGTCAGTCGCCAGAAAGTGCAACTGATCGCTGGCTAGGTGAGTTGCCAGTTTACCGTTTTCAGTTACCAGAAAGGCGCTTCTACAACCGGAAACTGAAAACTGAAAACCGACAAAGGCTTTACCCTCATCGAAATCCTCGTGGTGCTGGCCATCCTGGGCCTGGTGCTGGGGATTTTCATCGGCCGCGGGCCGATGCGCAGCCAGGGGCTCCAACTGCGTGCCGCGGCCGGGGCGCTGGCCCAAGGGTTTCGGGCCGCAAGGGCGGCCGCGATCGCGACTGGCGAGGATGTGACCGTCGCCATCGATCCTGCCCGGCGCGGGTTCGCCATCGGCCATCACGCGCCGGTCCAGCTCGCACCCGGCCTCGCCATCGAGGCGCCCGACGCGCTGCACGGCCCCGGCACGCTGCGCCTGATCCGCTTCGCGCCGGACGGCAGCGACAGCGGCGGCCAGGTCATTGTGAGCACCGGCGGAAAGGGCGTAAAAATCTCCGTCGAATGGCTGACCGGGCAGGTGAGCGTCGCCGATGCACGATGAGGAGTCCGGCTTTACGCTCATCGAAGTGCTGGTGGCTTTCGTCATTGCGGCGCTGGCCATGGGGGCGCTGTATGCAGGCACGGTCAGTGGGCTGAACGCCACGTCGGTTGCCGGGAAATATGACGAGGCGGTATCGCTCGCCCGCTCGCACCTGGCCGCCCTCGGCCGCGGCGAGCCGATCGCCTTGCAAGAGCGCAGCGGCGCCGAGGGCGAGGGGTTCACCTGGCATTTGCGCATCCGCAGGCACGACAGCCGGGTGCTGACGCTGAGCGATCAGGACCGCGCCAACGACGTCAAGCCGGCAACCGCCATCCTCTACGATGTGATCGTCACCGAAAGCTGGAAGGCCGGCGGCCGCGAACGCCAGGTCACGCTGGCCACAAGGCGCTTCGACGTCCAGCAGGAAGGCTCATGACCCCACTGAAAACTGAAAACTGCAAACTGAAAACTGACCAAGGTTTCACGCTCATCGAGGTGATCGTGGCGCTGGTGGTGCTGGGCTTCATCCTCGCAGGTCTCGCGCAGGCGCAGCACTTTGGGATGAGCGCCTGGAGCCTGGAGACGCGGCTGGCGGACAATGCGGCGGAGCTGGAGCGGGTAGACAGGGTGATCCGCGCGCTGATCGAAGAGGCGGCCCCCGCTGTCTCCAACGGCGACAAGCCGTTCCAGGGCGAGGAACACCGCATGCTGTTCGTCACCGAACTGCCCGATGAGCCGCAGGATCAGCCGGTTCGTCGCGCGCAAGTGTCGCTCGGCGTCGATGACAAGCACCGGCTGGTGATCCGCTGGCAGCCCGATGCGAACGCAACAGCGCTGGTCCCGCTGCCGGCGCCCAAGGAGATCGTGCTGGCGCAGGGGCTGGAGCGGATCGACCTGGCCTACCGGCACGCCGCGTCGGACGGCGGCAAATGGAGCAAGAGCTGGAGCGATTCGCCGCTGCCCGCGCTGGTGCAGCTGCATTTCGTGCTCGCCCGCGGACATAAATGGCCGGACATGGCGGTGCCGACCATGATCGACCAGAACGGCAGCTTTTGATGGTGTGTCGTTCGGCTCGGAGCGAGCGCGGCTTTGCGCTGCTGCTGGTGCTGTGGACCATGGTGCTGCTCGCGTTGCTGGCGGCACAGGTCACCGGGGCCGGGCGGGCGGAAACGCAGGTGTCGCAGGCCCTGCGCAGCGGCGCGCAACTGCGCGAGGCGGCGGACGGTGCAGTGTATGAAACGATCTGGCACATGCTCGACGGCGACGGCGATTACTGGACTCCAGCAGCGGCATCCCGCGTGCTCGATGAGCCGGGCGGGAAGGTCGAGGTCACCATTCTGGACGAACGCGGAAAGTTCGATATCAACCAGTCCCCGCCGGTGGAGCTGGCGGCACTGTTCGCGTTGCTCGGCGCCGACAATACGACAGCACGGCAGCTCGGCGAAGCGATCAGCGAGTGGCGCACGCAGGTGCCGCCCGGCAGCAACGATCAGTCCAATGCCGCGGGCTACCGCATGCAGGGTCGCATCTGGGGCCCTGGCGGCAACGAGTTCCAGCGTCTGGACGAGCTGAAGCTGGTGATCGGCATGACGCCGGCGCTGTACGAAGCCAGCCTGCCGTATCTGACGCTCGCGCTCGAACAGGGGCCATGGCTGGCCTACGCCCCGCCGGTGGTGCAGGCGGCTCTGGCGAAAGCCAAGCGCGAGTCGGGCGTTGCGATCGACAATGCCGATGTGCGCGGGCCCGTCGTGCTGCGCATCATCGCGCGCGCCAAAGGTGCCGACGGTGCTGCGTTCACGCGCAACGTTCTGATGCGCCTGGACGGGTCGCTGAGCGGGCCGGCCTGGAAATATCGGATACTGGATTGGTCGATGGGTCGCGGATCGTAGGGTGGCGAAAACTCATACCAATTCGTATTGAGACACCGCCTCGTGGGGTGGACGAAGTCCACCCGACAGCCTCTCCAGCGGTGCCATACCGTGTGGTGGGCGCCCTAAGGTGGACTTCGTCCACCCTACGGTCACGCCGAACCGTCGAACGAAGAATCGGCGTTAAAGCGTGTCGGTATAATACCAAAGCAACAATCCACTGACCGTTGTAACGCGGTTGCCGCCGTAGGGTGGGCTTCAGCCCACCACACCGGGCACCGCTAGCATGGTGGGCTGAAGCCCACCCTACAAAAATGCTGGCCCGGGTCCCCAGGAGTCACTGGTTTGGCGCGTCGGTATAAGTGACCGGTCTTCTCTCCCGCTGCTCGCGCGAGAGAAGATCCTGCCTAGGAAACTTCTTTACTGCAACAGACTTCCGTCACTTGATCGTGCCGTTCATCTTGTCCGGGAAGAACAGATAGCCGCTCGACGACCCGCCGCCATAGACGATGTTCAGCACCTGAGCCGGTGTCCGCGCGTAAGCGATGGAGTTGGAATCCGTCGGCACGATGGTCAGCTTGCCGCCATCGGTGATGCCCGCGTCATCGCCGCCGCCTGCCACCACTGCGGCCGACAATGTCGCCCGCAGCGCGCTGATCTTGTTCGCCGGGCCCTTGAGCCCCTGCTGGAACAGCTGCAGACGGATCGACGAGGCGTGATAGGCCTCCACCGCCAGAATGCCGCCGGCCGCCGTTAGGTAGGATTTGTCCATGATCGAAGCCGCGGCGCCAAGATAGGCGGTCACCCCGACGTCTTCGAAAATGAATGCGCCGATGAGGAAATCCAGCTCGTTCAGGAACGGATTGAAGGTGCCGTTCGGCCCAACCACGCCGGCCGCGCGGGCAAGCGTGGTAAAGCTGGCGTTCAGGTCGATCGCCGGCCGCGCCACCGCGGCGTTCCCCAGGGCGGCGCGTAGAAACTTCACATGGTTATATTCGTCGTCGGCGATCTCGAACGCGAAATCCTGGATAGTCTTGTTCGTGAAGCTGACCTTTGCGCCGCCATTGACATAGCCAGGCGCGCCGTCCGCGCCGGTGCTGTCGGCGTTCGTCAGGCCACGACCATACGTCGCCATCAGATAATATTCGGCCTCGAGATATTCGAGATTGAGCGCAAAATTCAGGATGTCGGCGTCAGTCAGCGGACTGCTCTGCGCCTCCGCCCGGCCTTCCAGCCCCAGCGTAGCGGCGCCCGCGAGTGCGGCGCCAATGCCTGCATTGCGCAGCAGGTTGCGGCGGTTTGAAAGAAGGAGCGTGTCGGCGTACGCGTTCGTCGTGCTGTCCGGAACCATTTTTGGCCTCGTTCTGGTAGGGAGGACGCCCGATTCTCTGAGCGTGCGGCCGAATGGCCCGCGCCTCCTCTACGAACCCGCCACCCCAGCAGATGCGGCAGGGCGGATGAACTAAACGTGAGCTTTTATTCGACTGCTTTTTTGTTACGATGATCTACGTCAGCAACAAGGATAACTCAAAATAAAACCCAAACTGCCGCCGTATCGCAAACGGTGTAGCTAAATGAACAAAAGTTTTTTGGTTCTTTTTTTCAAAAAAGAACACCTTGCTCGCTTCCTAAAAAAGGGCGGCCCGCCGGGCCGCCCCCATCCAGGTGCAGCGTTGGATTGACTGCCTTAGCGGCCGGCGAGACCCGTGCAGGCAGACTTGGAGCCGATTTCGGTGCCGTAATCGACCGGATTTTTGCCGGCTTGCGGGAAGATGTATTTGACGATGGCAGCGAGGTATTTCGAAGCGCCGCTGTTGGCAATGCCGACGAAACCGTTGTTTTTCTCGGTCGCCAGGTAGCTTGCGACTTTGTAATGGTCGTTCAGGAACGCCACAGCGGCGGTTCCCACCGCGGGGTTGCTGTAGCATTGGGCGAAGTCGAAGGTGGTGTAACCGACATACGGGTAGCCGGCGCCGACGGTGATCGGAATTTGCACGAAGGCGTTGTTGGCCTCGGCCTCGGCCACGCTGGCCGGCACGCCGGCGGAGCCGTTCGTGGTGTCATACGTGAGCACGTGCGTCAGCGCAGTCGCGATGTCGTTGACGTCGGGTTCGACATATTTTTTGGTGCTGGGGTTATAGACGCCGGCGACAACCAGCGTGCTCTTGACCGACTGGCCCTGAGTGTTGGTCAGTGTTGCATTCGAGTTCGGGTCGATGGTGGTGAAGTCAGGCGAGAGGTAGGAGATTTCCGACCCCGTATAGCTGCCGCCCGAGTAGCCGGAGATGAAGTTGGCGATGCCGCCGCTGCCGCTCTCACCGACGAAGTTCGACGGCGGGGTGCCGTTCGCGAACTCGTTGGCGAAGGTTAGCTGCGGCGTGAATGTGATCAGCGAGTTGGAGCTGTTGCAGGCCTTGCTCAGGTGTTCGGTGAAGATGAACGTGGTGCCCGAGCTGTCCGAACGATAGACGACCTGGATCGTGCCGGCGGCGATTCCCTTGCCCTTGTTGTAGGACTCCGCGGCGATGGTGCTCCAGTTGGTGATCTTGCCGGAGAAGATGCCGCAGATGTCGCTATCTTGCAGCGAAACCTGCGCGTTCGCCGTGACGCCACTGTTGACGATGGGAAACGAGACGCCGACGCCCATGGAAGGCAGTTCGATCAGGTTGCCGGCGATAGGCTGCTGTGCGGGCACGGTCACGGTGGCGCCGTCGGACGGGGCGACGTAGCTCGTGCCGCTGGTCCAGCCTGTGTATTGGCCTGCGGTCAACGTGGCGTCGGACGCGCCATAGATGGTCTCAAGCACGGTGCCGGTCGGCACGCTCGCCGGATCGGTGCAATACGGCGAGGTTGTGATGGTCTTCAGCGTCTTGTTCGCGTCGCAGGTCAGATTGTTATAAAGAAACGAGTTCTGGCCGGTGCCGGAGCCCGACGCCCAGTACAGCCCCTCGCTGGTATTGGCAGGCGCGAAGGCGCTGCCGGCCGGCTGGGCGTTGCTGAAAATCGGCTTGGCGGTGCCTTCGGCAGTGTTGAAAGCCGCGAATTCCACGAAATAGTCGAACTCGGCGAGCGTGGAGCCGCCGCCGGTGATGGCTGGCTGTGCGGCGAACGCGCCGGTCGAGGCCAGCAGCGCGGCGGCGGAAGCCGCCCCGAACAGAAGCGAGCGAGTCATGAAGATGTCCCCTTGGCAGATGAACCGGCCGGGCGTTGGCTGGCTGCGCGGGGTGTTAACAGAAACCCATGACAGGGCCGTGACGGATGCGTGATAGAAAGATTACGGTTATATGACAGTATTTCGCACTTCATAAACGAGTACGTTTTCATCTATAAAGTGTAATTCTATGACTTTTCGATCGCCTTGCTCTGCTAGCAATGCGCGGACGGGCAAAAATATGGTGCGCCTGCGTAAATTGGATCGACACGGCGCGTGCGCGTAGGCATTAGCAGCGCATCACAAGGGATGCGATCGCCAGCCGTGCGACACAGGGCGTTGATCTTCATGCGGGCAGCTTTGCTGGGTGCCACCACTGCGGCGCTTCCGGCTATCGACGCTTTGGCTGCGGAAACATTCGACCTCAATGAAATCCGCGTAGAAGGCAGCACGGTGCTGCCGCAGGATGCGGTGGAGGCGACGATCTATCCATTCCTCGGCCCGGGCCGCACCGCCGCCGACGTGGAGCAGGCGCGCGCGGCGCTGGAGGCGCTGTATCAGAAGCAGGGCTATGTCACGGTCAGCGTCACCGTGCCGCCGCAGCGCATCAGCCTCAGCGGCGGCGTGGTGGTGGTGCGGGTGATCGAGCGGCCGGTGGAGCGCGTGCGGGTGGCAGGCGCACGCTATTTCCTGCCCAGCGCCGTGCGCGCCGGCGCGCCCTCGGTCGCCCCCGATAAGGTCCCGAACATCAACAGCCTGACGCGCGACCTGGTCGGGCTGAACCAGTTGCCGGACCGTACGGTGACACCCCGATTCGAGCCGGGGCGGGCGCCAGACACCGTGGATGTGACGTTCGATGAAGTGGATAAATCGCCGCTGCACGGCTCGCTCGAGTTGAACAACCGCTACAATGCCGATACCACGCCGCTGCGCCTCTCAGCTTCCCTCAGCTACGATAATTTCTTCCAGCGCGGCGATACCGGCACCATCAGCTACCAGGTGGCGCCGGAGAATGTGGCCAATGCCGAGGTGACCTCGGCATCCTATCTGTTTCATATTCCGCAGAGCCGGCTGTCGCTGCTGCTCTCCTACCTGCACTCCAACAGCAACGTCACCACGCTAGGCAGCAGCGATGTGGCAGGCCGCGGCACCAGCGCCGGCTTCCGGCTGCTGATCCCGCTCGGCTCGACGGCAGGTTTCTCGCACTCCTTCAGCGTCGGCTGGGATTACAAGAGGTATTTCGAACTCGATACGTTCATCTCAACCAGGCAGGTGACATCCGCGCCGGTCAGCTATTATCCGCTGAATGCCACCTATGCCGCGAGCTGGACCGGCGATCATTCCACGACGGATGCTACCATCGGCGCCGAACTTGGTCTGTCGGGGTTGGGCAGCAGCGATGCCGGGTTCGATAACAAGCGCTACAACGCGCCCTCGGGTTTTTCCGTGCTGCGCGCAGGGGTGACGCGCGAGCAGGATCTGCCCCACGATGTGCAGCTCTGGGGTTCAGCGCAGGGGCAGGTCACCAACGATCCGCTGGTATCCAGCGAACAGGTCGGGCTTGGCGGCGCCGATACGACGCGCGGCTATCTGGAAGCCGAGAGCCTGGGCGATTACGGCGTGTACGCGCAAAGCGAACTCCGCGGCCCGTCGCTGGCAAAATTCATCAAAGGGCCGCTGAAGACTTGGCGTATTCATCTATTCGCCGATACCGGCGTGGTGGGTCAGCGCGATCCACTTCCTGGCACGCATGCGCAGCTCAATTTGAGTTCTGTCGGCATCGGTACGCGGGTGAACCTGTGGGGCTATCTGAACGGGTCCGTGCAGGATGCACGCACTT
>Ga0116226_10004016_pt1 | contig 12984 bp, 15 predicted proteins | sample S1TSphfallax_FD_89692 | JGI IMG/M metagenome (GOLD analysis project Ga0116226, IMG submission 89692) | Host-associated microbial communities from peat moss isolated from Minnesota, USA - S1T2_Fa - Sphagnum fallax MG | ecosystem: Host-associated > Plants > Peat moss > Unclassified | place: USA... | reverse complement strand
GTAAATGCCGTGGCTGAAGCTCATCTCGCCTTGCAGGCGGGACGTGACCTGAGAACCGTTGAGTGCGACCAGATGATGGAAGACCTCTGCCACCGACTGGCGCTGTTGAACCCGGCTATATCGTTGCAGTGTCACGCAAGTGTCGGTTTATGGCTGGATGCCGACCTCGCGATCCCCTTGAGCCTCATTGCGAGCGAGCTCGTCACGAATGCGCTCAAGCACGCGTTTGCACCTGGCACGGAGGGAATAGTGTCGCTCACGGTCACATCGGAAAGCGGGACCTTACGCATGATTGTCGCGGATAACGGTGCCGGCCTCCCCGTGTCGTCCATCCGACCTGGGCTTGGCTCAACGGTGATTACGTCACTCGCTCGACAGATCGGCACGACGATAGAAACGCGCAGCGTCGAGGGAGGCGGGACAACCGTCACCTTGACCAAGAAGCTCGCATCCGTGACGGAAGTCAGTGATCGGCCGAGCCAGTCTTTTGCGGGTAACCGCCGTTGATCGCCTGCCATGCATCGGCGCAACCTTTTTGCCGCGCACGGCCTTTCCCTTTCTCTTGGTTGTGGGTTGCATCGGCTGATGCAGCCTCGGCGTCGCCGAGACGGGGAGCCAAAGGGCAAGGATCAGCGATGTTGCCTCGGCAACATTTTAGGGGCACCGCGCCTTTGCGGCGTGGGGGAGCCAAAACCCGAAGGGCACGCCCTTGCGCTGCGGCAGGGGCAGCGCCCCTTAGCACCTAGCCGCGTCGGCGGCCGTCTGACGTCGCGTGAGGGGGCGTTCCCGGCCGGCGGAGACGCCTTCGGCTCCGCGCGCGTCAGCGCGTAGCACCCGGCACGCATGGACACGCCCACAGTGAAAGGAGTCTCGCACGAGATTTATGCACCGGACAAGCGTCGCACGCTCCATTAGCCGGCAGCGATGCAATATCTTGATTTATGCACCGCGTGCTTTCCAGGCTTTCGCATTGCCCGTCAGCACAACAGCGAGCTTTCTGATCAGAACAGAATGACCAGCCGTCCTCTCGTGCCACCGGCCTCTAGCCTACGATGGGGGGCGGCGGCCCTTTCCGGCGGATAAGCTTCCGCCACACGAGGCGTGATTTCGCCTGCCTCGGCCTGTTGCCGGAGCCGTTCTAGTTTCTCGAACTCTTGCGCGTGGGTGGGCACAAAGGTTGCGGTGCCCCGGGTTGGGCCACGTGCGCCGGCGATCATTCCGCACAGATGCGCGGCGACGAACAGCAGCAGCGGTCCAACCGCGGCTGCGATGTGCCGGATCTGACACGCGAACATGTTCAGACTACCGCCGATGGTAATCTGCCAGGGGCGTAGCCCGTGCGCCTGGTCGCGCAAAGCGGGCAGGGTCGACCGTGTAGCAGTCGGCCGCCACTGCAGCGGAGTGGATCTCCAGCCGTATCGGCCGGCGCAGCCTGCCATCTGGTGCATCGCCTGCCCGCCTCTCGACGGCGGCGGCATGATGCGCCGGATCGAAGTGCCAGGATCGCCCGAGCAGGATGCAGTCCGCCGGTTTGCCGTTTGTTTTTCCAGCACTTGCCCGACTACAAGACGGGTCCATGTCCGGCGTTGGGATGAGCGCACGACCATGGCTGCTGAAGTCAGAGCAAACACCAACACCCTTGGCGCGCAGATCGACGACAATGAGTTTCGCAAGCTCGCCGACAACATTCCCATGCTGTGCTGGATCGCGGACGCTCAGGGTTACAATCGTTTGGTACAACCGTCGCTGGTACGAATATACCGGCAGGACCGCCGCGCAGATGGAAGGCTAGGGCTGGCAGTCGGGAACGCTGTTGTGGTGGCTTTGATCTCCTGGAGGCAGACGATGTCCAGTTTAGCCCGATCTAGCCATCGGAGCAGGTTGGGTAGAGGTTTGTTGATACCGTTGATGTTGACAGTCGATAGTAGCATAACACGACATCCAAAAGTTGGCTCGACCGGCAGCCATTGTGGCATCGATGTCCCAGCGTGTGACCAGGAGTGCGCGATGCCTTGCCCCGCAGTCCTACCCACCTGTCGGTTGTATCTCGCCACAGTGCTGCTCGTCCGCGCTGGGTGCTTCCGAACCTAGCGCTCCTTGATCCAGTCCCAGACTAGGTAGGCGGTGGGGAGGAGGACGATGGCAAAGAAAATCCAGTCAAACGTTTGATGTGACACGTTCATGTTGAGGATCCTTCCAGTCAGCTCTTTCAGTCTACGGATGCAACACGCCGAAAGTTGCAGGCTATCCGCTGCACGGCAAAGGGACCTACCAGGCCGCACAGCCTCCGTCTGGCTGGTCGCTGCACTCGGTCTAGCGTGCGGTGCGGAGTTGCCGGTGCTGGCCGTGGCGAACAGAATCGGCCATTTAATCATCATGTTGGTGTTTCCCAAGCTGATTCCTCTGCTGCCCAGGCTGCGGCGTATGGCCACCCGGATACGCATCTCCTACGAAAACGGCCGCGGCCTGCTGCGGACCATCCTGATCGCGGCTACCGGCCTACATCTCGCGATCGATCAGGTCGAGATCGAGCGCGAGAACCGCTTCGCCGCTGCCCTGGAGGAGGCCCAGGATATCGCGAACTAGGAAGGTCTGGACATCGAGCCATGCTACCAGAAGGGCGTCGTAGTTCTCTGCATGCAGGTCAAAAGCAAGCGGCCCATGTCACACCTGATCGCCAGGTTGACGGACATCGATAGAGTGTCGGTGTTTTGACCACGGGAGGTGACAACGCACTCGAGTAGCCGACCGCTCAACAAACTTACATCCGGCCCTCACACGCGCACGCATGCCCCAGGCAGCGGCCGCTGCCTGGGTGGGCGCGACGTTCCAGGCCAGCGGGAAGTCCGGCATCCACCTAGCCAAGTGCTAGCGGCCACGGCCTCGGCCGGCAAGAGACTGGCCTATCGGCCGCACAAGTCTACGAAGGCTGCCTGGGTGGGCGCGGCACCGCAGGCGTTAGGTGACAATGGGCGGGTTGAACAAGGTGGTCCGCACGACAAATCAGAACATAAAATGGACAAAACGCTGAGTGAGTATCGGGCGCTATGACCACTTACGGATATATGCTCCCGGGCGCCAGAACCTATCTGGAACGCCACCGCTGAGCGAGAGGTAGGTGCTATGACCGCTCACGAACATATGCTGTCGGGCCCCGCCCCCAACTACATGTTGAGCGTTCTGCGATTGCCTAGGGAGGTCATCGCTATGAGCCGACCACGAATACTGTAGCCGAGGATGAAGACCTGATTCGCGATGTAATGGTGGAGCTGCTTACCGACGCGGCTTTTCCGTGGACTAAGCCGCTAACGGCGAGGAAGCCATACCGCTGTTGGATTCGGACAGCTACAGTCTGTTACCTACCGATGTGAATATGCCCGGGAATATCGACGGCATGCAGCTGGCTTAGTGCACCCGCGAAAGAGAGCCAGCCGGCGAAATCACGTTTGTCACCGTGCAGCCTCACGTCCTTGATCGCATGCTGCAAGAGGGGTTCGTCGCGACTACACTGCGCAAGCCCTACAATCTCGCCGAGCTGGTCAAGTTGGTTCAGCGGCTTCTGCGCCAATAGTCACCCGGCCGGGGCTGTTGAACACCGCCCGCTATGCCCGCTAGCGGCTTGACTTTCATCACCGCTGCATCAAATTCGGCGCGCTCGTGTGGGGTTTGCTCATGGGAAAACGAGTTCTGTTGGTATACGACGACCGGCACTTCCAGGCCAGTGCCGTCGCCGCCCTGACTGCCGCTGCCTTTGATGTAACAGCGTGTGACAACTCGTTCGAGGCCCTGAACATCTTGGACGGGTTAACATCACCACACTTCGATGTGCTGGTGACGCGAGTGCAATTCTCAACCCCGGCCCCGCACGGCGTTGCCCTGTGGCTGATGGCCGATCGTGCGGGGCGGGTGCGGCGGGTGGTGTTCACTGCCAGATCGGACGCCGTGGCGATTGCGCTGTCGGAGGGGGCTGTCTTGGAGGAACCCGTCAGCTTGGAGGCGCTGGTCAGCACCGTTTGGAAATAAGCCGATGGCGACGTTGCTGGGGGTCTATCTGGCGATTGATGCGCGCTCTTCCGGCGGCGCACTGCCGGCTGTATTCTCCGCCGCACCTCGACGATCGCCACTTCCGCACGCTGATCCTCGTCACTCCATCGATAGACAGCGCTGATTCTCAAACCTGCGCGTCATACGGACATCCGGCGCATCGGACGAAACTTCTATTACCACAGTTACACGATTGTGGGCCGTCCAACGGCTATATCTTGTGAAGCTGGGCCAGCATGCGCGAGACGGCTGACCCGCAGCCCGAGGGCGCCACGCTGCGGCGGTGGCGCGGTCCCTGCCAGGTGGGCGGCCTGGTAGTTGGCCCGTCACCTAATGCGCAGCGCCGCCTTCCGTTTCGGCGCGATAGCTGTATAGCGGGCAGTGTGGAGGATGTCCTGATGCCCAGGGAAGTCCTAGATCGACCGGGTGTCGGTTTCCTCGTTCGCGGGGTAGTAGCCGGCGTTATGGCGGTGCATGTGCGGATCAACCGACACTTCTAGCTCGGCCAGCTCACCCGCCGTCTTCACGATGCGGGCCACATTGTCCCGGTCCATCGGGCCGCCGACTTTGCTGGTGAAGACGTACGGACCAGCGGCGTCCTGCCGAAGCTTGCGCCGGTCGCGCAATTCGTCCCTGTCCAGCGGGTGAGTGCTGTCACTGCTGCCTTTGAGCCCCGCGACGTGTATGGCGCGACCCGCTAGGTCAACCTGCGCCCAGCGCAGGCCGCAGGCTTCGGACAAGCGCAAGCCGTGCCGATAACTGCACCGGATCATCACTCGGTCACGGAAGCCGTTGCGCCCGCACTTCCCCGCCGCCTCTACCAGGCGCAAGACTTTATCGGGGCGTAGATACTGTCACACGTATAGATGCGTGCCGTGCCCAGTCCGTGGATCGGGTGGCAGTAAGGTGGTTGGCAGGAACGAGTTGCCGCCCAGGTTCTGCTCAAGACCTTCGTGCCGGGAACTGCGAAAAAAATCCCCTCGTTGATCGAGGTCATGGCGGTCGGCAGGTCCTAGGCAAGAAGGTGAAGGAGCGGCCTGGGGCTTGGCGCATCCGGGTCCTCGACGATGGGTTTCGGCCGCATGCTAAGCGAACGATAGAGTTATTCTTGCCCCTGCGGAATGATAGAGACCTTGCCATCACGTTCAATCACGGCGTATCGGACTTCTTCCAAGCGCATGAGGCCTTTCTGTCGAACGGCTACCATGACGTCGCTTTCCAGCATCCTCAGGCTGCGCATGCGATCCATATGCCATTGGCCGTGCTCGTAAACGACCACGGGTGTGCCATCGACCAGACGGCCGAACCGCGGTGACCAGCGCTTGAGTTCGGATACGGCGACATGCATCAGCCCGATGGCGAACACTGCGCTGATGGCGGCGACCATCGAATGATCCTCGCCCAGGACCGAAGACATCAGTGCGCCACCAAACAGGAATAGCACCACCAGATCAAAGGGGGCCAGCATGCTCGCCATGCGGCGGCCGATCAGCCGCACCGCGAACAGCAATATCAAGTAGGCGGCCGCCGCGCGGATGATGACGTTCACACCGACACCTTCACGGCAGCACGATTTGCTGCCAGCGGAGCACCAGACGGTCATTCAGCCTTGCAGTCTGCACGACTGGCCCGATGCCAACCGGCGTAAGCATCAATCGAAACTCGGCATCCTGCGTGCCCGGCGGCACCGCTACCGTCATCATCAAGCCATCAGGCAGGATCTTGGTCAGAACCGGATCTGGTATCATACGCGTCAGGCCCATCGGCTCCACCGTGTTGCTGCCGATGAACAGCTCCTCCGTCGGCGACGTCGTGGGATTACTCACGTGCAAGGTCACCTGTGTGGTCGTCTGAGAGCGCGCGACCGGCTCGAAATCCACCTTGAGGCCGGTTCCCTCGGCGGCCACAGTTCGGTGGCTATAGGGCCCGCGTCCCATCAGCCCGGCCAATCCCGCGACGGTGAACAACACCATGACGATGCGCCCGACGCGCTGACCCCAAAGCCATTTTCGCTCAAACTTTTGGTCGAAGCCGACCTCTAACTCGTCGTTGACTCGGTCGGCACCCTGCATGCCGGCTAGAACCAGGCGCCTTCCACGGAGTTCCCCGAAGCAGACGCTTGTGTCGGTGACGTCCGCTGCAGGCAGCTCCGCACCAGACCGTCCAACGTTTGTGCACGTCGCTCACCGGTGTGCTCCGCAAGGGTTCTGCGGCGCCCGGCCTCGCCGATGGCAGCCCGCCGCGCGGGTGGCATCCCAAGTGCTGCCACCACATCGTCGGTGCCGCGCGCAATGACAATTTCCGCATCCGGCGCGAAGACCTCATCCAGCCCCTGCCACTGATCCGAAATGATCGGCACGCCGCACGCCGTGGCCTCGAACAGGCGCACGCTGGGACTGTAGCCGAGGTCCACCATGTCGGCGCGGGTGATGTTCAACGTCCAGGCCAGGCTGGAGTAGAACGCCGCATGGTCCGCCGGCGGCAGGTGTTCGATGTAGTCGACATTGGCGGGCCAGGGAATATCAGCCGGGAATTGCGCCCCCGCGACAACGAAGCGGCGCTGCGGCAGCCTGGCTGCCACCTGCAGCAGCAGCCGATCCAGCGCGGGCTGCCGATCCGCACTGTAGGTGCCCAGGTAGCCGAGGTCCCAGCGCTGTGCCGCGCCGGTCGGGCGATAGAGAGTCGGGTCCACAGCGCAATACAGCGCTTGTGCGCGGCGGGCGCCGAAGCCCTCTTCCAGCAGGCGCAAGGTCGGCCCGGCCGTGAACGACAGATACAAATCGAAAACCGGGATCATCTGCGGCGACAGGTACTCGTCATCGCCTCGCATGATTTTGCGCAACGTGACCGGCGTGTCGATGTCATAGAAGCACAGCACCCCGCTCCGATGCGCCTCGACCCATGCCAGCAGTCCCGCCGCCTCGGGCACGTACGAGCCGATGATCACTGCGTCGGCCCGTGCCATCAGCGAGCGATACGATGCAAGATCCGCCAGCGACTCATACAGCACCAGCCGGCAAAAATCCGGCTGGGGCAGGTCGCGATTCGCGGAATACCAGGGCTGGTCGCGTTCCAGGAAATGCACGTCGTGGCCGGCGTTTGCCAGACCGCGCAGCAGGGCGCGATAGGTGGTGGCGTGACCATTGCCCCACGACGAACTCAGGCTGAGCCCAAAGAAGACCAGACGCATGCTATGCCGCCGCGCGCGCGCGTTTGCGTGCCAGCTCTGCGCGGAACAGGCGATCGACCAGCTGCGCGCGCATGGCATAGGTGTGTTCCGCCAGGATGCGCCGGCGTGCCCGCTCGCCGATCAGGCGGGCCTGCGCCGGCGTCAGCGCGGCGATATGCTCCACGACGTCGGTGCCGTCACGCGCCACCAGCACCTCCTTGTCAGGTGCGAGGAACAAGTCGATGCCGTTCCAGGCATCGGTAATCAGGCAGGCGCCCGCGCCGGCGGCCTCGAACACCCGCGTGGCTGGCGAGAAGCCCGTCGCCGCCATGCTGTCGCGCGCGACATTCAAAACCGCCATGGCCGAACAGTTGAACGCGTTGTGGCGGTCGGTGCCGACATGGCCGATCCAGCGCAGGTTCGGCGGCCGTGCCTTGTCCTGCCATCCCGCGCCGCCAAGCAGAAACCGGCGCTGCGGCAGCCGCGCGGCAGGCGCGAAGAAGAAGGCGTCGGCACGGGCCTCCCGATCTGGCATGCGGTTGGCCAGCAGCGCCAGATCGGTTGCCAGGGTCGGATCGGGCGGCACCGGATGGTGCGTTGCCGGATCAAGCGCGTTGTAGATCGGCACGCATCGTACCGCCCCCGCTTCGATGTAGGTCCGCACCACAGGGTCGCCGCCGCCATAGGTCAACACCAGGTCAAGCGCCGGCACTGTTCGCCGCAGGACAGGCGCGCGGTCCTGCCGAAGGTCCGCCAGCGTCGCCGGCGCATCGACATCCCAGAACACCTGCAACGCCTCCGAGCGGGCTGCCGCCATGGTCGCCAGTAACAGTTCGTCGTCGAACACGCCGACGCCGCTGGCCTTCACCACGATGTCGGCCGCCGCCGCCGCCGCCGCCACGTCGCGCATCGCCTCCGGGGTCGCCGGATACACCAGCACGCGCGCCCATTCGGGCGGATCGATGTCGCGATGCGCCTGGCGGTCGAACGCGTCGGGTTCGTAGAAGGTGATGTCGTAGCCCAGCGGCGCCAAAGCGGAGAGCAGACCGCGGTAATAAGTTGCAGCACCGTTCCAGTAGGACGAGAGCAGGCTGGAGCCGTAGAAAGCGATGGTAGTCATGCCGCCCGCGCCTCGCCTGCAAGGCTGTCGATGATGCTGAGCAACTGATCGACGCGATGCGCGCAGGTGTGGCGCGCGCGGATCGTCTCCAGCCCGTGCGCGGCCAGCGATCGCCGCAGCGTATCATCAGCCTGCAAGGCTCGCATATGGTTCGCCATTTGCGACGGGCTGTGCGCTTGCAGGTAATCGGTGCCGGGCCGGAACAGCCCCTCGCTATCGTCCCATGGCGCGCAAATCAGCGGGATGCCGCAGGCCAAGGCTTCGAACACGCGGATGGTGGGGATGCCCGGAAGCTGCTGAACATAGAAGCGGCGCGGCACGTGCACCGTCATTATGTGGCGGCCGAAAACCGCCGGCGCCGCGGCATTGGCGAGCCAGCCATGATAGCGCGCGCCCTTGGCGGCGAGCAGAGACCGTGCGTGATCCGGGTAGCGAACGCCATAGATGTCCAGTGGTATGTTCAACGAAGCAGCTGGCTCGATCAGGAAGCTGCGCAGTTCCTCGCTACGTTCCTCGTCGCCCCAATTCCCGATCCACACCAAGCCTTCGCGCAAACCCTGTTCCGACGGCGGACGGAACAAACGCGCGTCGGCGGCTTCATGCCAGATGAAGGCACGCTCGCCCCAGCCCGCCTGGCGATACACCGCCGCCAGCGCGGCACCGAACGCCAGCACGCCGTCATAGCCTGACAGATCCAGCCGATGGATCGCCCCGGGATCGCTGACCGCACGGTGATGCGTATCGTGGAACAGCAGCCGGAAGCGCCCGCCATGCTTGCGGCGCGCACCCACCGCCGCCACCAGCACCGGGTCGTTCCATTCATGCATCACAACCACATCGGCCCCATCCAGCATGGCGTCCAGATCGGGCTGCAGAGTGCGGGCATGCGGGGCCAGATCCGGATAGGCTTGAGCAAATCGCGCCAGCGCCGCCTCACCCTGGTCCTGTCGCAGATTGGCGCTGCTCCAGGCGTCATGCGGCTCGAAGCTGCATATGTCGTGACCCCGCGCCAGTAGATCGCGCAGCACGCCGCGCAGGAAATGCGCGTTGCCGTGGTTCCAGCAGGAGGTGAGCGAATGGGTGAAGTAGACAAAGCGCATGTTTCTGCCTATGCCGCCGCTTGGCCGGCTGAACGTGCGAGCAATGCCTGGTGAATCCGCCAGGTCCGCGCGGCCATCGTCCCGGCGCTGAATCGTGCTGACCGCTGCCGCGCCAGTGTTCCCAGGTGATCACGTTGGCCGGGCGTGCGCAGGCAATCCCGTATCGTGGCGGCAAGGGCGTGAGCATCCGACGGATCGACGAACAACGCCGCACCGTCCCACAATTCGCGGAACGTGGCGATATCGGACAGGATCAACGCGCAACCCGCTTGCGCGGCTTCCAGCACCGCCAGGCCGAACGGCTCATATCGCGCCATGGAGACGAATATGCTGGCGGCGCCGTATTGCACCGCCATGGCGGCCTCATCAAGCGGCCCGAGGCAGCGCAGGTATTGGCAGGCGATGCTGCCACCGTGCGGTCCGTGCAGCGATCCTGCCGCGACGACCGGAAGATCAAGCAAGCCGGCGGCCGTATCAATGACAGCGACATTCTTGCCGATGTCCCACAGCCTGCCGGCGGTGAACACGATGCCACGGCTGTCGGCGTTTGCGGCAGCCGGACGGCGACCGTTCCAAACGACGTCGATACGCCGGTTGCAGGAATATCCCTTAATGAGGTCGCAGGCGAAGCTATGGGTCGGAGCGACGACCGCATCTACGGCAGCAAGGCCCTGCGCGACGGCCTGGGCCCGCCAGGCAAGATCGGGCGGCAGCACCCCGCCGTGAACCGCGCGCCACCATGTGCCCACACAGGAATGCGTCATCGCAACGACCGGCCTGCCCCATGCGGCATCCGCCACCAGCGCAGGTGTGTGCAAATGGATGGTGTCGGTTTGGTGTCGTGCGGCCAGTGCTGCAAGAACATGCGCCGCCTGGCGCAATGCCGCCGGCGTGGGCGCAAGCCAGTCCAGCGGCAGATCGGTTGCGATCAGGTGCAGGTTCGGGATGGTCGCCGCCTCGCGCAGTTGGCGATCATCGGGTCGTGGCCCCATGGCGACCAGCAACGCGCGAATGCCCTTGGCGGCCCATTGGGCGGCGAGTTCAAGCGTGTAACGCCAGACGCCACCAACGGCATCGGTGGTCAGCATGACGGTCCGCGTCTGCCGCTCCGCCGAGCCCCCTAACACCCCAGGCACTCCAGTTCGCGGAGCGGCAGCGGCTCGGCCTCCTGGATGTCGCTGAAGCCATCGAAATGTGCTAGATAATGCGCGTGCGCACGTTCCCAGGCCTGTTCGTCGGGTTCGCCGAAGAGCCGGCGATAATCCGGCGTGCTGGGATACGGGAACAGCGGCACCGGGTCGTTTGCCCATACGCCGTCACGCTGCAGCGTTGCGCGCCAGTCGGCAATCGCCGCCCGGTCGTCGCCGGCGGTCTTGATCAGGTTAGCCTGCACGAACGGGATCTTGCGCCGCGCGTAAATCAGAAGACGCGTAAGATCGTCAGTGGCTAGCCGGCAGTTCTTGTCCAGTGTCGCACGGCCCGCCTGCGTCAGGCTTTCCACGCCAGCCTCGATGGAGACGCAGCCGGCGTCGCCCAGCAGGTCCAGCATGTCCGGCTTCCATAGATCGATCCGGGTCTGCACCCCGAACCGCACATTGCGCCGGCACAGCGCTTCCAGCAGCGGCCGCTGCGGCAGGAAGATTTCGTCGATGAAATACAGATAGCCCACGCCCTGACGGATCAGAGCGTCGACTTCGGCCAACACCAGGTCAAGGCGGCGGCGGCGGTAGCGGTCGCGGAAGTCGATCTTGGCGCAAAACGTGCATGCATACGGGCAACCGCGCGAGGCCTCCACTTCGGCACCGGGCAGATCGGGTGACGCATCGAAGCGGTGATGGTGGTGGCGGTGGCGATGCACCCATTCATCCGGCCAGGCGAGCGGCGGCGTATCGATAAAAGCCGTCGCCTGCGGGCCGCCATTCATGCCGATGCGGCCGCTGTCGTCGCGCCATGCGGCACCCGGCACCGCGGACGGCGCGCCGGTATCCGCTAGCGTAGCGATCGCTTCCTCGCACTCGCCGCGCAGCACGACGTCGGCCCCGAGCTTTTCCAGCGCGGCGCCTGGCGTGGCCGAACCATGCGGACCCACCGCAACTGTGGTAGCCCCTATGGCGCGCAGGCGCGCGATCATATCTCGCGGCACGCGCAGTTCCGGCGGCGCGCAGCGCCAGAACAAATAGCTCGGCGCCGTTGTCACCACCACCATGTCGGGTGCGAACGCTTCTGCCGCCGCCGCCACCGCCGCCGCGTCGCAGCCGAACAGGTGGCCGTCCAGCATCAACGTATGATGGCCACGTTGCCGCAGCAGCGCATCGGCATAGGCGAGTTCCAGCGGCAGATGCGGCGCGCGGCAGCCGAAATAGATGCTGTGCTCGAACCGCCAGGGCGGATTGATCAGTGCCACCCTCATGCGACGACCGCGGCAGCAGTGTAGCGGCGTACAGGCGGCACCGGCATCGCCGCCGATTTCGTGAGGTGGCGCAGCACAGCGGCGATGCCGCTGCGCCACTCGATCGGCTCCGGCATCGGCAGCGTGCGGCGCAGCAGTCTTGTGTCGGACACGTAATACCGCTGATCGTCCGGCCGCCAGGGGGCAAACTGCAGCGGCAACGGGCGCTGCAGCAGCAGCTCAAGCTGCCGGATCACCTGCAGCAGACTGACCGCATTGGCCGGCCCGCCGCCCAAATTGTAGGCGCGGCCGGCGGCGCGACCAAGATTGCGCCAGACCGCGATATAGGCGTTGACCGCATCATCGACGAACATGATATCACGCACCTGCCTGCCATCGCCATAGATGGCGATCGGCTCGCCGGCCAGGGCGCGCAGGACGAAATGAGCAACCCAGCCCTGGTCCTCAGTGCCGAGCTGACGTGGGCCATAAATACAGCTCATGCGCATCACGGCTGTCGGCATGCTGAAGTTGCGGCCGTAATCCAGCACGTACTGGTCGGCCGCGCCCTTGGAACAACCGTAGGGGGTGCGGAACTCCAAGGGCTGCGCCTCGTCCACGCCGTGGCGGCGGGCAACGTCGCGCGGCGTGTAGGCATCGTCCTCGCACGCCAGTCCCAGGCCCGCCAGGGTGCCATAGACCTTATTGGTGCTGGCGAAAATGCAAGGCAGTCGCTTGCGTCGTGCCGTTTCAAGCAGATTCAATGTGCCAAGCAGGTTGACATCGAAATCATCACGCGGGTTGGTCATGCTGGTGGTCACGGCTACCTGCGCGGCGAAATGGAACACCGCCGCGCAGCCATTCACGGCTTCTTCCACGGCGGCCGTATCGCGCGTGTCGGCAATCGCGGCGGAGACGCGATGCGGATGCCGGTGGTGCAACCAGGCCAGATTGGCCTCGACGCCTGGCCGGGCCAGCGAGTCGTAGACCAGCACGTTCTCGCCTTCGGCGGCGAGGCGGTCGGCAAGATGACATCCGATAAAGCCGGCACCACCGGTGATCAGCACCGGGGGCTTGCTGCCGACGATAGCAGCTGAACGTTGTGCCCCGGCCAACTGCTCTACCGCCGACACGCCTTGCGCCAGCAGCCTTCCCAGCAGCT
>Ga0116226_10004015_pt1 | contig 12985 bp, 9 predicted proteins | sample S1TSphfallax_FD_89692 | JGI IMG/M metagenome (GOLD analysis project Ga0116226, IMG submission 89692) | Host-associated microbial communities from peat moss isolated from Minnesota, USA - S1T2_Fa - Sphagnum fallax MG | ecosystem: Host-associated > Plants > Peat moss > Unclassified | place: USA... | reverse complement strand
GCCGATCTCGAAGAGGGCCCTGCTCTCTGGCGACATATAGAGACCATCCTGACCGGCCACTTCGCTGGCAGCGCGCTCCGGTCTATGCACGCTCTGGGCATCCTCGAACTGCTGATCCCGGAGTTCCATGGCATCGATGCTCTCGTGATTCGCGACGCCTATCACCGGTACACCGTCGACGAACACACGTTCGTTCTGATTGACTCGCTCCACGAACTCGAAGCGCAGCCGCCTCCCACACAGCCGTCTCTTCCAACCTCGGCGGCCCACCATCCCATGTCGGAGTGGTCCAGCCGCTTCGGCCAGCTTCTGCGCGACCTGCAGCAGCCCGGCCTGCTTTATCTCGTGGCCTTGCTGCACGACACCGGAAAGGGGCGCAGCAACGGTGACCACGCCCAGGAGAGCGTCCGGATGGCGCAGAACGTCCTATCTCGGCTTGAACTCGATGGGTACGAGAGCAACCTCGTCCTGAGGCTGATCGGCGGGCATCTGGAGATGTCTGCCGCCCTGCGCCGCGACATCTTCGATACCGATACCGTTCGCGGATTTGCAGCCAAGGTGCAGACCCCCGAGGCGCTGCGCATGCTCACTCTCTTCACCTACGCCGATATCCAGGCCGTGCATCCCGATGCCCTCACGCCGTGGAAGGCAGAGAATCTGTGGCGGCTTTACCTGGCCACCTCCAACTATCTCGAGCGCAATCTTGATGAAGAGCGGGTAAGCACCGGCCGCGAACGGGAACAGATCCTTCGCGTCACCGCGATGATCCCCAAACGCAGACACGAGGTGGAACAGTTTCTGGAGGGGCTGCCCGCCCGTTACCTCAGCACCAGAACGCCGGAGCAGGTCCGCGCTCACTTTGAACTCTCCGCCAGATTCGCTGAGGATCCCGTTCAGCTCGATTTCACTTATTCGCCCAGCGTCAACGAGATCACGCTGGTCACCCCGGACCGGCCGCTGCTCTTTGCGAACATGGCTGGGGCCCTGGCCGCATGGGGCATGAACATCATCACCGCAGATGCCTTCTCAAACAGGCAGGGCGTTGTCGTCGACAGCTTCCGCTTCACCGACGCCTTCCGTACGCTAGAGATGAACGTCTCAGAGCGTGAACGGTTCGTGCAGAGTGTTCACGACGTTGTGACCGGTGCGGTGCCGGTAGAGACGCTGCTCCACGGTCGCCGCCGGGGCAAGCGCAAGCCGCCCATGATGGTCGTCGCCCCTCGGATCGACTTCGACGACCATGCTTCTTCGCACAGCACGCTGCTTCAGGTCGTGGCCCAGGACACGCCCGGCCTTCTGCGCGCTCTCAGCCTTACCCTGGCGGCCCACGAATGTAACGTCGATGTCGCGCTGGTCGACACAGAGGGCGAGACCGCCATCGATGTCTTCTATATCACGCGGAACCAGTCGAAACTGGGTGTCGCGGAGCAGAAGCAGCTCCGCCAGGCGCTCTTCGGAGCCATCGAAGAGCACGGACGGTAGTCTTTGCGTGGTGAGGAGAACGCCGCGCGCAGCGCGAATCAGCCTCCCGCAGCGGTATGAGTAATCTACGCGACAGAAAGATTTTCTATCGGGCCAACTTTCTGCTCATTCGCGACATCCATAGGATTAGTCCAAGATTCAACTAACGTTGTGGTGGCACTGGTTTTATACTCAAAAGCATGAGCAACCCAGCAGATCAGATCGCGTCCGGCGGCCAGGCATCCGCAGCCCCTCAAAAGAACGACCGCTATTTCTTCGGAACCCTCGATAGTTTCGGCAAGAACCAGCAGAAGCTCGAAGAGGTGAGCTGGGGCTATGACCAGCCCGAGGGCATCGTCCTCGCGTCCATGGATGCGGCCATCAACTGGGTTCGCAAGAACTCCATCTGGCCTATGACCTTCGGTCTCGCTTGCTGTGCCATTGAGATGATGTCGATGGGCGGCTCGCGGTATGACATTGCCCGCTTCGGCGCCGAAGTCTTCCGTCCTTCGCCCCGGCAAAGCGACTTGATGATTATCGCTGGCCGCGTCTCGCAGAAGATGGCACCGGTCATCCGTAGGCTTTATGAGCAGATGCCCGAACCCAAGTGGGTGATCTCGATGGGTGCCTGCGCTACATCGGGTGGTGTCTTCAATAATTACGCTCTGCTACAGGGCGTCAACCAGGTAATACCGGTCGATATTTACGTTCCAGGGTGCCCGCCGCGGCCCGAACAACTGCTCTACGCCATCACTTTACTGCAGGAGAAGATACAGCACGAGAAGGGTACAGTGAAGAAAACTTTGAATCTTGCCTGAGTAGCTGCGGCGCTCATGGCAGGGAATGCTGCTGGATTGCAAGCTTGTTTTACTGAAACAAATTCTGGTTCCCAGGCGTAACGCGATTACTGCAAAGGCACGAGGCGATTTTTCTGGAGGTGTAGTCCGGAGAATCGTTGTTAGAGTACAGATGGTTAACTTGCGGCAGATTCCATCCGAAAGGATGGTTCCCTGCGGTACACTTTATTTTCAACGACATTGCAAGGGTTTCAATCAGCAGAGCCTGCAATTTGGTAAGAATTCCGCGGAGGATAGTCGAATGGTTCATCGCTCGTTTCGTAATATCGGTCGGTTCGCACTGGCTGCCTGCGCAGTCAGCATCGGGGCTGTAAGCCTCAATGCACAGACTGCAGCCCCGATGGGGCCCAATCCCTCGCGTGTGGATGTGTTCGCGGGGTATTCGTACTTCGGCACGCACAGCCCGCTCAATCCCTCGGGAGTGCAGTACAGCTCTGATAACTACGGTGCCATCGGCAGCGTTGCCTACTACTTCAACAAGTATGTCGGCGGCGAAGTGGTCTTCGTAGCCCATCCGGACGGCAACAACGACAGCCTCTACACCGTCTCGGCTGGTCCGATCTTCCGCGCTCCCATGCAGAACTTCACGGTCTTCGCCCATGGCCTTGCTGGCGGAGCCGATCTGCTTGGCCCGAACGATGACTCTGCAGCTGGTTTCTCGCACAATCCCTACCAGTGGGGCGTTGGCCTGACGGCTGGCGGTGGTATGGATTACGACATTCCGTACTTCAACAACCGCTTCTCGCTGCGTCTCTTTGAGGCTGACTACCGCTACGTTCACGCAGACTTTGGTCCTTACAACGCGGCTCCTACGCCGGGAGTTGGCGGCGGTCGCGCGAACATCAACGCGGTCGACCTGAACACCGGCATCGTGATGCACTTTGGCCACGTCATTCCCCCTCCGCCTGTGACCTACGCCTGCGCCGTTTCCCCGGCATCGGTATACCCTGGCGATCCCGTCACCGTGACCGGAACCGCGACCAACCTGAACCCGAAGAAGACTGCGACCTACACGTGGTCTGGCGACTCTGGCGTCACCGTCTCCGGAACCTCGAGCACGGGTAACATCGACACCAAGACCCTCGCTCCCGGAACGTACAACGTGAAGGGCCACGTCTCCGAAGGCACCAAGCCCGGCGAGATGGCAGACTGCACCGGCAGCTTCACCGTGAAGGCATTCGAGCCGCCGACCATCTCCTGCTCGGCCAGCCCGACCACGCTCAACCCCGGCGACTCCTCGACCATCACCGCAACCGGCATGAGCCCGCAGAACCGCCCCCTGACCTACAGCTACAGTTCCACGGCTGGTTCGATCAGCGGCAGCAGCTCCACGGCGACCCTGTCGACCTCCGGCGCGGCTCCTGGAACCATCACCGTCACCTGCAATGTCGTAGACGACAAGGGACAGACCGCATCGGCAACCACCTCGGTTTCTGTCTCTGCTCCTGCGCCGCCGCCGGCTCCGACCACCTCGGCTCTCTGCCCCATCAGCTTCGAGCGTGACAAGGCCCGTCCGGTCCGTGTCGACAACGAAGCCAAGGCCTGCCTGGACACCATCGCTCTGAGCTTGCAGCGTTCCACCGATGCGAAGGTCGCGATCGTTGGCAACGAAGACGCCAAGGAGATGAAGTCGAAGAGGCTCGACAAGAGTGCTGCTGAGCGTGCCATCAACGCGAAGGAATATCTTGTCAAGGAAAAGGGCATCGACGGATCGCGTGTAACTCTCTACACGGGAACCACCGACTCCAAGACCGCAACCACCACCCTCATCCCTGCCGGAGCGACCTACGACGCAGCTGGCGCTACGCCGGTTGACGAGAGCCTCTTCAAGAAGGTTGAGAAGAAGGTCAAGCACGTACTGCACAAGAAGTAACTTTGCAACGCATCGCGGTACAAAGGCTGACTGGGAACCTCCAGTCAGCCTTTGTGCTGAAAGCGGGTCGTTCTCTCTCTAACCACAAAGCTTCAACCCGCCGGAAGCGCATCCCCGATGCACCTGCGGTGTAGATTCCAGCACTTCGAGAATCTAAACTCAAAGATGGGTTCCCAATTGATCCTTCAACGCCTTCGCTTTTCTCTGCTTCTCTGCCTCATTCTTCTTCCCCTCAAGGGCTACGCCATCGACTGGTTCCCCTTCGGCCCGGATGGCGGCGACGCCCGCGCCTTCGGCGCCGACCCTACCGACCATAGTCATCTTTATCTCGGCACCACGAACGGCTGGATCTACGACACCCACAACGGAGGCCAGAGCTGGCAGCGTCTCGCGCGCGTCGGCAAGCGCGACGACCTCGTTCTCGACAGCATCACCGTCGACCCCTCCGACTCGAAGCACATCATCGTGGGAACATGGGTGGTTGGCAGCACCGATGGCGGTCTCTTCATCAGCCATGACGCTGGCACCACCTGGACCACGAACAAGGACATGGACCATCAGTCCATCCTGGCGCTCGCCATCGCCCCCTCCGATCCCAAAATTTTCGTCGCCGGAACCCTCAAAGGCGTCTTCCGCTCTACCGACGGAGCACAGCACTGGAACCTCATCAGCCCGCCTGAAAGCAAGGAGATCCACGAGGTCGAGTCGATCGCCATCGACCCCGTCAATCCCGAGGTCATCTACGCCGGAACCTGGCATCTCCCCTGGAAGACCACCGACGGCGGAGCAAACTGGCACAACATCAAGCAGGGAATCATCGATGACTCGGACGTTTTCTCGATCATCGTCGACCCTAAACAGCCACAGACCGTCTACGCCAGCGCCTGCTCAGGCATCTACAAGAGCGAGAACGGCGGCGAAAAGTTTGCCAAGATTCAAGGCATTCCCTCGACCGCCCGCCGCACCCGCGTGCTGATGCAGGACCCGCAGCACCTTGGGACCGTCTTCGCCGGAACCACCGAAGGCCTCTATCGCACCGACGACGCTGGCAGCTACTGGGTACAGGCCACCAGCTCCGACAACATCGTCAACGACGTCTACGTCGACCCAACCAACTCCAAACGCGTCATGATGGCGATCGACCGCGGGGGCGTGCTCGCCAGCAATGACGGCGGCCTCAGCTTCGCACCCTCTAATGCAGGCTTCTCCTCGCGTCAAGTTACGGCCATGATCTCCGACATCCATCGCCCCGCCGAAATCTTCATCGGCGTCGTGAATGACAAGGTCTGGGGCGGAGCCTTCTACAGCTCCAACGGTGGCCTCACCTGGCAGCAGCGCGCCGAAGGCCTTGACGGCCACGACGTCCTCAGCCTTGGTGAAGCCGCCAACGGCACCTTTATCGCCGGGACGGAGCGCGGCCTCTACGCCTATGACCCGAAGCAATTCGCCTGGCAGCCTGTCGGCAGCATCGTCACCGGCGCAGCCCTCCCTGCGCTGGCAAGGGAACCTGCGGCATCTCGCAAGCCGGGAAAGCGGGCTGCTCCCGCGCGACCGGCCTCTGCTCCTCGTCCGACTGGTCAGCGCATCGAAGGCGCGGTGCTGGCACTGACGCGAGTCGGCGATGAGCTTTGCGCCATCACGCCCGATGGCATCTACGCCACGACAGATCCCGCCAAGGGCTGGCAGCGCATGGCAGGAGTTCAGCCTGAACCATGGCGCTACCTTGCCAGTGCCCAGTCCATCGCCGTCCTCTCGAGCCTCAAGTCCATGGCCATTTCCATCGACTCCGGTCGCACTTGGAAGTCCATCGCGCCTCCCGCTGGCCTGAGGCAGATCGGCTCAATCGCCGTCGACGATACGGGCGAGATCTGGGTCGGAGGCCGCGAAGGTCTCTTCCTCTCCACCGACAACGGTGCCAGCTTCGCCCCTTTCGACCGCATCCGCACCAGCGACGTCAACAGCCTCTTTTTCGATCAGCGCGGTTCGCGCATCGTCTTGACCGGCAACGGAGCCTCGACCATCGCATACTCTATCCACCTCCCCGATAAGGCAGTCAAGCACTGGGAGACAGGCTGGAACATGCGCTTCCTCCGCCCCGTCGGTGAGAACCTCATCGGCGCAACGATGTTCGACGGTATGGTACTTCAGCCCGTCATGGTGCAGTCGAAATAAAGCAGCGGCGCTAGAATAGAGATATGGCTTACGCAGGAACGAGATCGCAGGCGAAGCATTCCTTCCAAACCGCCGATAAGGCCCTCTGGCCCATCGCGGAGAAGGTACAGGCAGGCGAACGGCTGAACTTCGACGACGGCGTCGCGCTTTATCGCTCGGGCGACATCCTCGCCGTAGGCTGGCTGGCAAACTCCGTCCGTGAGAAACTCCACGGCGACCTCGCCTACTTTAACGTCAATCGCCATATCAATCCGACCAACGTCTGCGTCGCATCCTGCCGCCTCTGCGCCTTCGGCAAAAAGAAGGGTGACGCCGGAACCTACACCATGGCCCTCGAAGAGGCCTGGGAGACGGCTGGTACAGGCTTGACCGAAGCTGTTACCGAGTTCCACATCGTCGGCGGCCTGCACCCTGACCTTCCCTTCGAATACTTCATGGACCTCGTCCGCGGCCTCAAGGTCCGCTTCCCTCAGGTCCACGTCAAAGCCTTCACGATGGTCGAGATCGCCTTCCTCGCCAAGCGCGGCAAGATGACCATCCCCGAGGCTCTCCAGCAGATGAAGGACGCAGGTGTGGACTCCATGCCCGGCGGCGGTGCGGAGATCTTCGCTGACCGCGTCCGCCACATCATCTGCGACCATAAGATCGATGGCGGCGAGTGGCTCGAGACCGCCCGCACCGCGCACAAGATGGGCCTACGCTCGAACGCGACCATGCTCTACGGCCACGTCGAAAACGATGAAGACCGCGTCGACCACATGCTCCGTCTCCGCGAGGTACAGGACGACACCGGCGGCTTCCAGACCTTCATTCCGCTCGCGTTCCACCCGGACAACACCGTCCTCGGCCACATCCCGCGCACCACCGGCATGCTTGACATTCGCCAGATCGCCGTTGGCCGGCTGATGCTCGACAACTTCAGCCACATCAAGGCCTACTGGCAGATGATGACGCCGCAGATCGCACAGCTCGCTCTGCGCTTCGGCGCGGACGACGTCGACGGTACGGTCATCGAGGAGAAGATCTATCACGACGCCGGTGCCACGACGCCGCAGGGCATGCGTCGCTCCGATCTGATCCGCCTCATCACCGAAGCTGGCCGCATTCCCTTCGAGCGCGACACGCTGTATCGCGCCGTCACCCGCAGCGAAGACTCCTTCACCATCGCTGTCTAGTCCAGGCCCGCTATGCGGATTCGTGGATATCGTCAGGGCGACGTTGAGGCGATGTTCCTCCTCGACCTCGCATGCTTCTCCGCGCCCTACCAGTTTGATCGGGAGATGATGCTGGAGGTCGCCGAGTCTCCCAACGCCATCGTCGTTGTGATCGATGACGGCGGCGATGGCATGCTCGGGTTTATCATTGCCCACTCTCAAGGCAAAGGCCGTAACCGCTACGCCTATATCGTGACGATCGATGTCGCCCCCTCGGCTCGCCACCAGGGCATAGGAGCGAAGCTTCTGCAGCAAGCAGAAGAGCAGGCCACAGCGTCCGGCCTTCACAGCATCGGCCTTCACGTAGCGGTCGACAACGCCGCCGCCATCGCCTTCTACCAGCACCAGGGATACGAGCAGATCGGCACCGAGAAGAACTTCTATCGCGAAGCCGGGACCGACGCTCTCGTCTACGTAAAGCCGCTCTGATTACTTCGATCTTCCGTGCCGGAACGGTTGCTGCATCGAACCGTTCACCCCCGCCATCCAAAGAATGTGCCAACAGAAACGTATAATCGCAAGATGCCGTTTGAGTCCGTCCGCCAGGTTGCCAACGCCGACTTTCCTACCCGCTGGGGACACTTCCGGATCTACGGCTTCGAAGGCATCATTGATCACCCTGAAAGCTGCAACTCCGAGATCGCCGCGCCGCTGAAGCGCGTCGAGTCCGCCGTCGCCTTGGTCATGGGCGACGTTCACTCCGAACCCCCGATCGTCCGCATTCACTCGCAGTGCCTCACTGGAGACGTCTTTCATTCCCTCCGCTGCGACTGCCGTCAGCAGCTTGAGCTCGCCATGGCCACGATCGCCGACAAGGGCCGAGGCATCCTGCTCTACGAGCAGCAGGAAGGGCGGGGAATCGGCCTCATGGCCAAGCTACGCGCCTACGAGCTGCAGGACCGCGGTCGTGACACCATCGAAGCGAACCTCGAACTCGGCTTCAAGGCCGACTGCCGTGCCTTTGAGCTCCCCGCCGAGATGCTCAAGCTCCTCGGCGTAAAGGCCGTCCGTCTGATGACCAACAATCCCGAAAAGGTTGAAGCCCTCGTAGAAAACGGCATCGAAGTCGTCGAGCGCATCGCCGCCGACGTCCCCAGCGAACCCACCTTTGAAAAGTACATCCGAACCAAGCAGGAGAAGATGGGCCACCTGGTCGGCTAGAGCATTTCGGCGTGGTTCTCAGTCTTTCTGTTTCTCGCCATCTTTTGTCATTCCCGAAGGGAATCTGCTTTTCCGCTTCCCCGATTCAAACATCCCTCACCTTGACCAATTCGCCCAGTTTGCCTTCCTCAATCGGGTGCTCTGGTGGTCATGGGAGGCCTGGAGTTCCTTATATCTGCGCTCTAAGTACGCCAATCTTTGTCGAGCAGCCAACGGCAGCGCGGCCATCTCGGCTTGGCTGAGCGGCTTCTCACCCGGCTCCGGAACATGCGGATCAGGAATGGCGGCGAAGGCTCCAGCGTCGAACTCTTTGGGCATCATGCCTCCTCAATTACGGGTTTTGAATCTGACTTCTTCCTGCGCACGACAGCGGCAGGCTGTTTGCTGGCGCGCTCGTGGTTCAGCGCCAGGAGACGGCTAAGAATCTCCTGCTTCCCGAGGTCAGCAGGCCATCCGTAGGCAGCGAAGACGGCCTCATCGAGCGCACGATGCGCGTTGGCGAGCCACTCCGGCCGATCGTTGTAGAGATTGGTGAGCGTTCGCGACTTCAGATCAGCCTCGGAGGCACCAGGAGGATTCAGCCACGCATCGCGCAGGCGGACAAGCTCGCGCGCCGCTTCCGCAATGTTGAAGACGATCCGGGATTCGGCTTCGGAAGGTTCGGTGCCCGGAGGCCAGGGGAAGGGAAAGGTGTCGAAGGTAGAGTTGGGCGTATAACGAAATCCACTCTCGACTTCGCGAAGCTGCGTCCCTTGAGCGCGTGCCCAAAGTTCGTGAACCCTTGAATGTAGGACGCCGAAGAAGTAGTCGTCTTCCCTGGCAAACGCGAATGCTGCGTGGTCCGGTAGTGTTTCGGGGGAGAGCCAGACGAAAAGCCGGTGCTTCGATACCCCTGGACTTGCGATGTAGCGTTGAAGGCTAGAAAGAGACGCACGAAGATCAGGACGAGGTTCGCCGTGGAGCCACCATCGGTCGGCGTAGACTTCACGATTGTTCGCGCTTCGCTTTTCGTAAACATGATGCTTGAGATATTCAAAGGGCATTTCATACTGAGCAGCCTCTCTTTGAGACATCGATGTGCCGAAGTCGATGATGTACATGCCACGGGGGCGGCGTGTAAGGTCCGTGGCATTGATCCAAGGCCGTACAACGTCGGAGTTAAGCCGGCCATTCGGGTTCAGAGGTGCGGACAGCATCTTCCTTGCCGTGGCTTCGTCGATGTCAAAAGCGCCTACCTTCGTGGTTCCCATAAAGCAGATGCCCAGATTTTCAGGGAGACGGAAAGCTGTGGTGGTGTTGGCTTCGCTTGTAAGGTCGGCATGGATTTGTAAGACAGAAACACCATCCAGCATGAACTCATCATGTTCCTCGCGGTCGAAGGCGATCATGGAGACATGCACGTTGGCCCCGGCAAGCGTCCATCGCCGGTCACTCCATGCCCAGAAGATGGTGCCGGTCTGCTGAATCCGCTCTAGCACCGCGCGGTTCGCTCCACCACGAATGCCCTGAGTCGCGAGCAATCCGGCACGGGAAGTAAGCCCTGCTTCAAGCTGTGCCCGCGACTTCTCGAACCAATAGATGACGAGGTCGGACTCTGCCCGAACGCGTCCTTCGTAGAGGCGAAACAGATCGTCTACGTATTTGTCGCCAAGTTCACGGCGAAGCAGTTTTCCTCCCAGAAAGGGTGGATTGCCAACAATAAACTCCGCCGGTTGCCATTCCGGCTCATACGCCTTTCCCTCCGCGTCGTATCGAAGAATCGCGTCGTCATGCACGATATTAGAGAGCTTCTGGAGGATCGGTTCACGGTCTTCGATGACACCGTGATCGTGCTTCCATTGCAGAAACCCGATCCAGACCACAATGGAGGCCAGCTCATGGGCATAGAACTCGGTCTCGATGCCGTAGAGCTGCTTCGGCGAGATCATCTTTTCAGCGGCGTAGTTCGTCGCAAGCTGGACGCCATGTTCAACCGCGAAGTTTCGCGCTTCGTTCCATAGATCGAGCAGTCTACGCAGCGCAACGTAGAGGAAGTTTCCCGAGCCGCAAGCTGGATCGAGAATCCGGATGGTGGAGAGATAGTCGAAGAAGCCCGCAAGCAGGTCCTCTGCCTGCTTGTTTCGCCGGTTGAGCGACCGTTGTGTCTCTGTTTCGAGCGTCTCGGACGTCGGAAGCAGCGCAAGAATCTGATCGCGCGTCTCCCGCCAGCGCTGTTCGAGCGGCCGCATGACGACTGGCTCGATCAGAAGCAGAATGTCCTCTTCACTGGTGTAGTGAGCTCCAATCAGCGAACGGCGCTTCGGATCGAGATCGTTCGAACAAGGTGCCGAAGATCGCCGGCGCGACGTGTGCCCAGTTGTAACGGGTGGCGACCTGATGCAGGATCGCGAGGTCGTTGACATCCAGCTCAATCACCGCGGGACTGTCGAAGAGGCCGCCATTGAACCACTTGATGCCGTGTTCGCCGAAGATACCGTCCTTCTCGGACATGGCCTGGAAGAGGAGGGTCAGCTTGCGAAGAAACCTGCGAGGCAGAAAGCGGTCGTCGGAGTCGATGAGTCTCCGAAAGACGTGCTTGGGAAGCAGGTCGATGGAGTCTGCGAAGAGGCAGAAGAGCAGGCGCATGAGGAAATGCGCAATCTGCTCCTTGGACGCTGTGAGCTGGTGCTCAATCTCCAGACGCTCGGCCAACTTTGCGAAGAGCTTCGCGGCCTCCTGCGTGACGTAAGCGTCGGTGCGGTTGGGACGAAGAACGTTGTAGTCGCCAAAGAGTGCGCGAAGAACATCGAGCGGAGGCAGTGGGCAGGAGGCGGTGACCTGGTTCCGATTCAGGTCGTCGAGATTGAAGGCGTAGACACGTTTGCTGGTGTTTTCGAAGTTGGTGTGGATCTCGAAGCGGTCGAGGTCGCAGACAACGAGCAACGGCGGGTTCCCAAGGTCCTCGCGGTAGTCGTTGAGCTGACGGTAGGCTGCCTTCAGGTCTTTGTGTTTGCCCTTGTACTCCCATGCAAAGAAGCCACGCTTCCAGACGTCGGCGAAACCTTTACCGCCGTAGACCTTGGAGAGATGCTTGTTGAAGCAGTAGCGCTCGCCCGAAGGGTCGTCTTCGGGCGGGTTCGGCACCCCAAGCATCGCGCGTAGATCGATAAAGTGAGGCTGAGATCCCTGCACTTCAGAGAGCGAGCTGATCTTCCATTTACGAACAAAATCGACAACCGAGAGGGACATGGGGTGAGTCTAGTGTACCGTCATCATGCGCCGACTCAGGGAGCCCATCAGCAGGTAGCATCGCGGCTTCCTTGGCTGGTGAAGTGCGCCTTGCCCCGTCCACATCGCGCTCGCCTTCAACTGGAGCGTTAGTATTCACAAATCTGCAACTTTTGTGTTAGTTTGAGCACCATCCCGCTGCGAATGAAAGGATTCTCCCGTGCGTATCCCGAACATCTCCACTTCCTCCTCGCGCCGTTGCCGCCTCATCGCTGGATCAGCCCTCCTTCCGCTCCTCTTCGCCGCGTCGCTTGGCGCGCAGGTCGTCATTCCGCCATCTACCCCTCAGGTTGGATCGTCGAATCCTGTCAGTGCGGAACCCTTGGTCAGCCGCCCCGAGACCAAGCCCTGCATCGTCCCTCTGCTCCAAGAACAGCAGTTCGAAGGCTTCACTCCGGTCGTCATAAACTACGCTCCGCCGGCCAAGTGCGCCGGCCCCTGGGCGAAGGTCGTCTTCACCGCCGACTTCACCGTCACTGCCGGTCGCCAGTTCGACCGCACCGCCGCCTTCTATCTCGGCCACGCCAGCATTTACTACGGCACCACCGCCGAGCCCCGCAGCGCGCTCAGCCCCTCTTGGCACGTAGAGCGCGACGTCACCGACCTCTCCGCCATCCTCAAGGCGGCGCAGACCGGCGAAGCCAACATCGGCAACGAGGTCGACTCCACCTACACCGGCATCATCTATGCGAACGCCGCGCTCGAGTTCTACCCGGCCTCCTGGAAGTCGCCCGCGCCCGTCGTTCCTGATGTCGTCGTGCCCGTGAACGGCACCGGCGGCGATGCCGGCACCGTCAACTCCGGCCAGCAGATCACGCAGGTCCTCAACCTTCCCGCCAACACCGAGAAGGTCTTCCTCGACGTCATCTCGCAGAGCCAGTCCAACGACGAGTTCTGGTATCTCTGCGTCCCCAACGACCAGACCGGCAACCTCGAAAGCTGCGGTAGCACCGCCTTCCGCGAGACCGAGATCACTATCG
>Ga0116226_10004013_pt1 | contig 12986 bp, 11 predicted proteins | sample S1TSphfallax_FD_89692 | JGI IMG/M metagenome (GOLD analysis project Ga0116226, IMG submission 89692) | Host-associated microbial communities from peat moss isolated from Minnesota, USA - S1T2_Fa - Sphagnum fallax MG | ecosystem: Host-associated > Plants > Peat moss > Unclassified | place: USA... | reverse complement strand
TAAGACAATTTAGCCAAATATGGCTATTAAAAATATGAAACTAAAAATATTTAAGCATATTTTTATATTGTTTGCTACCTCCTAGAACTAAGCACTAAAATCTTGTGTTTTTCTTTTCAAAACTTGGTGACTATAGAACCCAAAAGAAAAAATCACTTCAAAACATGGAAACTTGCCCAAAGTTCATTATTAGAATCAAATTGGTGGTAGCAAGGCATTCATGGGGCCTAAGATGAACTACAGACAAATTTTAGGCCCCATGAATGGGAATGTTTCCCATCCATTGTAAAGCATGAGACAAACTTTATCATCAACCTAAATATATTTAGATCCTCCCATTTTCTTCAAAGTTTGTCTCTTTGTATGCCAGCCTTGTGAGTGGCACCCCAAATCCCAAAAGGGTCTAAAGATAAAAAAACCCTTTAATACATAAAAAGTTATACTACTTTTCTTTCAATTTTTGGCATAATTAAGTTTTTATTTTGTCATGAAGTGACTTTTGTCATGTGTGAGTTTCCTTCTTTGCTTTCTCTACACTTGTGGTAGAATTTCATAAAACAAAAGATAGACAAGTAATAAAACCCAAAAAACTAAATTATAGAAAGACAAATTTCACGGGAAAAAAACTCACAAATTTTGTAAGTACCAATGTCAAGTTAGTTGGATCTTATACATGCATGTGCCATCTTCCAATTGAAGATTGTCCTAAAAATGCATCACAAAACTAAAGTGATTCTTTAAACAAACAAGCAACCATCTTTCTACTACAAGCAAAATAGCAAATTTGGTAAATCATGAAGCTTCAAAAATTGATGATGTTGATGATCTTTTCAAACCTTTAATTTTTTCTTTTATAAAAATTTTCAGGGTCTTCCTATCTAAGCATTTTTCATTTTAAAGAGAGAAGAGACAAATGCCTTAATTGACCCTAGAAAATAAAATTATCTCTACCATAAGGCTATTGCCCCTTATTATAATATAATAAAATATTGTGTATTTTAGTGTTCTTAATCATTACATTTAGAATAAGTTTCAAGAAAGTAACACTTGTTTTTTTCCTTGAACTTTTTAGTCAGAAACACAAATTTGGAACATGATTTATGAATTTTTTTCCTAAGGTAATTTGGAAGTCATTTATTTTTTAGTTTTTTATTTGGCAACCAATTGATTAAATATAGTTTTGTTATGAATTCCCAAAGTTGAGGCTATCATTTTTTAAAGGGAATTTTTAATTATGAATATAAAATATAAAACTATCAAATAAACTTCAAGCCATATATTTGTGCATGCAATTGATAAACATGAAAAAATAATAATTTATAATTGTGAAAACAATTAATGAAAAGGGCCTAGAAAAATGATTTGGTTATTTTTTGTTTTTTAACCATTCCTTGAAATGGTTCTTAGTGGTACCACCCAAGGATGGGTTTGCCCCAATGCCCCAAAACTTTCATTTGAAGGAATGTTTCAACTTGAAAGAATTACCTACATCGATTAGTTAATCACATGCAATCTAAAAGTTTAATTTATCGTGGTGTTCAAGTTTACAATAATTACCTATATCTATTGGTCGATTGAATGCATTCCAATAGTTTAATTTATTGTGGTCGTCAAGCTTACAAAATTACTTACATCTATTGGCCAATTGCATGCACTCCAAAACCTTCATTTGGGGGGTGTTTGAAGGTACAAAAATTACTTACATTTATTGGTCAATTGATTACACTTCAAAAGTTTAATTTATCGAAATGGTTTAATTTACAAAAATTACTTACATCTATTGATTAATTGATTTCACTCTAAGAGTTTAATTTATTAAAAAATGTTATAGTTTACAAAAATTACCTACATCTATTGGTCAATTCATTACATTACAAGAGTTTAATTTATCAGGGTGTTCTAGTTTACATGAATTGCCTACATCTACTAATTAATTGATTGCACTGCGAGAGTTTAATTAATCAAGGTGTTCTAGTTTACAAGAATTACCTACATTTATTGGCCAATTGAGTGCACTTTGAAAACTTCATTTGTCAAAATGCTTGAACTTACAAAAATTACCTATGTGTATTAGTCAATTGAATGCATTCCAAAACTTCATTTGTGAATGTGTTTGAACTTGCAATAATTATTTACATCTATTGGTGAATTGAATGCATTCCAAAATTTTCATTTGTTGAGTGAATGCAAATTATAGTTATAGAATTTAAAATGAAATTAGAATTATATATAGTGTTGAAAGGAATAACATGTAATATTTCACTCATTTTGAATTATTTTACAAATCACATAAAATTGATTTGGGTGTCAAAATTAAAATATTTTACAAAAACCATGAATATTCAATTAATTCATAATTGTGCCTCTATATTGTAAATGTACGCCAATAATTATAGAAAGTTTTTTTAAACCTTTATTTGACAACATATTTTTATTTTTTAGATTTATTTTGTAAACTCAATTTATTGTTGTCAAATGATTAAAAATATATTTAACCCAAGTACTTTTTTATTGGAAGAACATTTTATAATCTAAATCATCAACATTATCATAACATAATGTAATAATGAACAAATTTTTTAAATCATATGATGTGAACTCCTTGATTTCAAAAGCATTTGAATGCTTTAATAGCAAAGATTTTTCCTTATGGTTGTTTTTTTATGTGTAAAATTTCATGGATGAATCTTCATTAAAACTAGGACTTTGTAATCTTTTTATTATAATTATAGTCATGCTTAGAAGCCCTACAAATCAAAATAATATCTTGTTGAACAATTCAATCATTAATATGTGCACCAATTCCATAACATATATAATGAAAAGTTGGGATATAAATCATCATTTATTGCAACTTTTCAAGGTTCATTCACAATTAGGGTTCCAAAAAGCAACATCTAATTTTTAAAGGACTTTCAAGTCCAACTTTGGAGATTTGTCTTATTTCAATGATAACAATTGTAATTTTGTATATTAAAGGATGTCTTATTATGTTAATAAAAATAATTTAAAATAGTTCGGATATTATGTAAATGTCTTTTTGAAATCTTTAAACAAAACACATTAAAATTGTTTCAACTTCCATTTTTAGTAATAAAAAGAAAAGTATAAAATCATATCAATTGATTTCAAACTTTTTGTATAAGAAAAACATGTTTCATTTAAGGTAGGTACATGTTCATTTGGTGAACTTGAGGGAAAAAAATCATATCAAAATTTCAAAGGCTTGAAATTTTGAACCAAATGGTTGCAAGGGAAAAAAAAATTTAATATTAATTTTGTAGTTATTTGTATTCATGAAATTCAATTTTTTAGCTTTAAGCACATGCCATATGTGTATGAAATAATCATGCAAAATAACCTGTTTGGTTGTCCATAGAAGTTCATTTCAACATTTTTTACATTTCTACTTGTAAACCAAATATTGATGCACAATCATGTGAAAAATCACCAACACCACATGAATTATCTTATTTTGGAATATTCAAATTTGTTCCATGTAAATGTCATTTAAAAAAAGTAGCCCTGAAAAAATGTTGGAGTTTTTATTCCTTGTTTTGGAACGCATATTGTGAATGAACCTTTCATCAAAAAATATCTTCCAAATATCCACCATCATGCATGAAACATGGACAAATGTTGAACATTGTCAAATTTGTGATAATTTTTTGTTTACATTATATGTGTAGCTTGCATTCATCTTGTTCAAGTGTTTGAGCTTGTAAAAACTACCTACATCTATTGGCTAATTAAATGTAATCTAGGAAGTCTATTTGTGAGGGTTTTTTCAAGCTTGTAGTAAGAATTAAATGTATGTCTATTAGCCAATTGAGTGCATTGCAAGAACTTCATTTGTGGGGGTGTTTGAACTTGCAAAAATTAAATGTATGTTTATTAGCCAATTTAATGCACTCCAAGAGCTTCATTTGTGGGTGTGCTTGACCATGCAAGAATTAGATGTACGTCTATTGATTAATTGAATGCACTCAAAAAGTTTCATTTGTGGGGTTTTTGAGCTTCCAAGAATTAAATGTGCATTTAAATTGGCCAATTGAATGCATTCTAAAAATATGTTTGAGGGGTGTTCAAATTTGCAAGAATTAGTTGTCCATCTATTGGTGTCATGGGCACAAAGACAACCAAGACAACAAGATTTCCCCAAGGACATGAACAAGGGCTGGCCTAATTTCAAATTCCAAATCATGAAACACGAACATGACATGTGCAAAACAAGATGGGGGCTGATCCTCCCACCCTGCTGATTTGCTTCTCCCACCCTCCCCCCCCCCTTATCTTGTCTCCTCCCTTTAATTCTCACCACCTCCGTCTCCGCCTTTCTGATTCCCCCCCATTCCTTGTACCGCCACGCCATGAACCCCCCTCCTGAGGCCACTTACGACGATGTCGATGCCTTGAAGGCTGCATGCAGACAGCATGCCGCTGCTCATCTCTATAGCGTCACCACCAAGCGGTCCGATTACAAGATGGGCGTCCTATTGCTACACTACGGCAAGTCTGGTACACGCGATGATCGCCATGGGGGGAGGGTGGGAGAAGCAAATCAGTGGGGTGGGAGGATCAGCCCCCAACAAGATTTCAATAAAACTTTATTGCAAGAACAAGAACAAAAATAAAACAAGGTTGTGATAGGAGAATGTACCCAAAATTAATATTGAACAAACTAAAAGTAATAAGGAATTCTACCTCTATTTATACCCATTGGGCATTGAATTCAAGGAAGGTTTTTAAGAAACTTCCAACCTACATGTGGGCCATGTTCAATTATGTGTGCCTATGAACACCCATGTGTGGCCCATGTGTACCCATATTCATCCATGTGTGAACTATGAATGAATTAAAATTCAACTAAGAATGAACTAAAATGTAACTAAAAGTTAATTAAAAATGAATTGAAAGTGAACTAAGAATTAATTAAAAGTGAATTAAAACTTAATTAAGAATGAATTAAAACTTAATTAGAAGTGAAGTGGAAGTGAACCAAACCTTAATTATAAGTTAATTGAAAATGAACAAAAACTAAACTAGAAATTAGGTACAAGTTCATTGCAAGTCATGGATGAATATTCATATGAATGAACTCCATGGTGTTGGCATCTATGACATCACCTCCCCTTTTAATGATAAGTTCCATGAGGAACGAACTTGGGCTTGTTTTGGATATTGTTAATGAAACTTGTGAACCTTTTCCATGGCATTAACAAGTTTTTTTATTGGTTCCCAAGTGTGTTCGTCCACATCATACCATGCCAATAAATAAAATATTAGATTTAACAATTTAAAATCTTTGAATCCAAAATGTAATTCACTTCATATTTTTGTTCACCATTGATTTCAATAGGTGGAGGGGGATCATAAATTCTTCTTGGAATGGTAGATGTGTGGTAAGGTTCCAACAAAGAAACATGAAACACATGATGGATTTTTATAAAACCTAGAAGCTTAAGTTGCAAAGCCACAACATTGATTTGTTTCACAATGTGGAATGGACCTAGCCCTTTTTTATCCAACTTTTCTAATGGCCTTGTTATTTTGATATGTTGTCATTGAAACCAAACCTAGTCCTTGACCTTGAAGTTGGGTTGTTTTTTATGATCATCATTATTCTCCTTGTATATCTTCTGCACTTTTCAAGGTTAGATACAAGTTGAGGTTGAACATCTGCTAACCACATGACCCAATCTTCAATTGTTAAATTCAAGATTTTGTTCACACCTTGATTGTCAAACTTGGGGTGCAAACCATGATTTGCAAAAAAAGGCATTTGCTAAGTTGATGAATGCATTATGTTGTTATAAGCAAATTTTGCCATGGCAAAAAGTTCTAACCAATTATCTTGATGATAATTGGTTGTGCATTATAGATATTGTTCCAAGACTTGATTGACCCATTATGTTTGCCCATCTGTGTCTAGGGGTGGAAAGTTGATGACAACTTCACTTTCATACTTAAAAGTTCAAAAAGTTGCTTTGGGAATTAAATGCAAATGAAGTCCACAATAAAAAGTGATATCATTATGAAGACCATGATATTGAAAAACATGATCAAGAAATGACATGGTTGTTCTTTCATTAATTATTGTTTTGGTACAGGGAATGAAATGAATCATTTTCATCAAATAGTCCACCACCACCAAAATGGAATTGTAAGAATTAGAAGGTGAAAGATTTGTGATGAAGTGCATGGAAATTGAATATCATAAGGATGCATGGATTGACAATGGTTGAAGGAAACTATGAGGGCAATGATGAGGATTCTTTGTTCGAGCACAAACATCGCAAAATTCAACAAATTCCTTCACATACTTCCAAAGCTATATAGCTAGTGCCAATAATCTTGAGACATTAATTCCTTGGTCTTATTGAATCCAAAATGGCATGTAGACAAAATAGAGTAGGAAAACATAACACCAAAACCCTGAGTTTGGTCATACATGGGTGAGATATTAAAAACATGAAAAAAAAAACATTAACATTTAAAGGGGTGGGGGTGATGAACTTCATAAAACCATCAATTTTTGTGATAAACTAAATTTCATCATGTCTTTCCTTTTTCCTGGGCTCCTCCACTATTACTACATATATTTTTGTTGCTCGTACATGTGTAACTATTATAATTAGTATTGAGTCTTGTGCATTCATATTGAAATTTAATAAAATTTCCTTATTTTGCAGATACCATTGAAAGAGAGGATAGGGGTGAAAGGAGGCTCAAAAGACAAAGTGAAAAACAAGGTAACTTTACAAATAACTCTATTGTCATCCCAAGACAAAAACTATCAACTTACTCTCAACTTTCAGATTTCTATGAATATGATTATGAGATCCTTTGGACTTCAAGTGTGAAGATGTATGATACATTCATGAATTTATTTGGCATCCAAAGATAAAAAAGGAGAAGAAATATAGCAAATCATGCCTAAGTTTGCCATCTTGTGGTTGAATCTTGCATGCACATTCATTTTTTCACATTTTGGTGTAATTTTTTAAAAATTTTAAAATTCGAAATTACAAGTGTATTTGCATGACATCTCTTCATGTAATGCAAACACTATAGTTGAGATCGGTAGAAAGCAAACAAACATGGCTTGGACAGTGCACCCTTTCTCCAACCTTGTTTCACCAGGCGCATGTTTTAGTCCCATGTTTTGATCCATATTTCAAACATGTAACTGGGGGGGGGGGAGCCAATACCACTTGAGATGCTGGCGTGCCCCATGTATTCATGAATTCATGAGCATATCACATTACAATCTTTGATTTTGAGTAGGAAAGGGTGCAAAGAAAACTTGGAATGAGACCTTGAATATCAACCAGAAACATTTAGTCCAGGTGATCACTGATCTTAGTTTCATGTATTTGAAGTTGTTCAATAGCCTACTACTGTGAGCATTTTATTTATCTTATGTTGGTTTATTTTGTTAAAAGGATTACATTGTCTGCCAAAGGTGGAGCCTCAACCTGAAGAGAACATATCCACCACACCAGACAGGCTGAAGAATTGGAGTAACCAATGTGTTGATTGAGAATTTGTTTCATGGCCAAAACATAACAAAACAAAATGTCTAAAAAGTTCAAACCCAAACCTCATTTTTTCTCAGGATAATTATCTTGACAAATTAACATTGATTGTACTATGGACCTGAAGAGTGCAAGCTGTGCATGGAGCCTTGGCATTTTGCCCACCAAATCACTGTAGAGCTTTCATCATCCAGTATAGATGTGTTAATCATATATCAATGAGGAAAAAAATATCCCATGAATTTGCAGTTAAAATGTCCCCTACATATCAATTTCCATCCCAAGTACTCAGATCTAGATTGTTGATCCACAAGAACTAGACCTGGTTAGAGAATCCAAGTGTCAACTACAGTAGTTCCAGGGTTTATTGTTTCTAATTGGTATTGAAAATAACGAGTAAGACATGCAGTTCTTACTGTAAGGGCTGGCTGTTTGTGAGGGTCAAATCACCAAACACATGCAGTACACCGTAATCTCCCATTTGCTCTCCCTTTTCTTACTAAAGTAATAGAAATTTGGCAATGTCAGCCACTGTAAGTCTTATCAAAATTGAAACTATTCAAATCTGGAGCTGAAAGATAAGATTGCCAAAGGCATGTGTGCAAACTGCATTATTCAGAGCAGCTTACTTCCTAACACTTGAATTGTTCCTTGCATTGTGTTGTGCTTCCCCTACAAACGTGGGTCCATTTGCTGATTGTATAGCAGGAGTAGTCTCATGTTTGAAGTACTAGGCATGCACTGTGCGTACTTGAATGTAATGGGTGGACTCTGAACGCCAGATGGGCTGCCTCCCGCTCTGCACTAGTGCAACCTCCTCACCATCCTTAACCATGCCCCGCTTCTGAATAACATGACCAGCAGTCATTAGTGTTTGATTCCAAGGAGTCTCAGACTACAGCAATTGCAGAGGAAAATTCAAGCTTGGGTAGTGTGAACAAATTTGGGTCAAAACAGTCATGATCCAGTCTGCTACAGTATTGGTAGGTATCAGGAGGTACCATTGGGAGCTATCAAGAGCTAGTGTCACTATCTCATCACAAGAGTTCAAAGACCCCAGCACATAGCCAATTTTTGCCAGAACAAAGGCTACATTGCAGTTTGAGCAAAATCTAAAATACTCAACAAGATAACCACAGAGTTGCAGAAGAGGCAAGATGAGAACCTGTAAGATAGCCAGAGCTTTGCAGAAGGTCTCCTCAGCATCATCAGAAAAGGGGATATACAAAGATCTCACACCATGATAAAGGGCCAATCTTGATTGGACCCTCTTACTGCAGAGACACATCATCATTTCTGTCATACACCAGACTTAACTTGGAACATACCAAACATGTCAGCAATAGAAAGTAAGAGAAATGACAATAATAATCTGAGTTGCTTCCTGCAACTACTGTTTTGGTCAAAGTACCATAGCATCATCTTGGGTGGATAAGAATAGATGCTTACTCATTGGTAAATGCAAACACAGTCCCTGCTGGACGGTAATGGCTAAGCAGCATGGCCATGAAGCCAGTACGTGTAAACACAAGAATGGAGGTTCCCAATGTGCTGGACATCATAGTGGCATGAAATGCAAACATCTCACTCATATGATTCTGTTCCCAAGAAGCAACCCCAACCTTGTGAGCTCTGGTCCTGCCTTTATGTCCCAATGTATAGAAACAACCAACACATTTTAGATCAGTCCTTCACTTGCACAGACAAAGTTGACAAAATTGCCTTTCATATGGCAACTCTCAAAACATATCTCAAAACTGGGTGCTATAAGAGTCACTCTGCATGTCTGAGACTTCAGTTCCCAATCCAAATCCTACACCATTTGCAACTTTGTATGCTTCTTCAAGTTGCAGACTGAGATTTGCAATTGTCATATATGAATGATGGAAAAGAGGTAAATACCTTGAAAGCACGTCCTAAGTTGGCAGGAGGTTCTTCCTCTGGCATTGTAGCTTCAGTGCGCATGGCTACTGTGTGCATTACTCGTGCAGCTTTTAATGGATACCTGTCAGTGCATAGACAATAAACATGAAGATTCTATCCAGACAAGCATTGAGTGTCTGCAGTGAGAAAGTGGAAAACAAGTTTCCTACTTGCATTGATTGGACATATCTCCCTTTCTGCACAAAATAAATAATATCTTTGCATGCACATCAGCAGCAGCTTTTACACATGCACTCCTGTTCTTCTGCCCAAAACAAGGGACATGCATTTGACAAAAGTTATTCACATGAATCTTCTTGACTATGATTGATGCAAAGACCACCTACGTTACCATTAATCATCCCAGGACCATTGGCTAAGAGCAGCCTCTTAAATAAAGGAAGGCCCTTGTGGATTACTTACTTCCCATGAGCAGTTTCTCCAGAAAGCATGATGGCATCAGCACCTTCTCGAACAGCAATAGCTATATCTGATACCTCTGCACGTGTTGGAGTTGGATGGTTAATCATACTCTCCAGCATGTTGGTGGCCACTATTACTGGCTTCCCCATAGCCCTGCATGATCTGATTATTTCTCCCTGCCATGAGACACAGTCCCCCTTGTCACAAGCCTGTAACAGCAGACCTTCAATTGTTCTCCTTCCTCACTAGAGTGACTTGTTAAAATAATCTGATCAACAACAATCCAACAAACAAAGGCAAAATTTGCAGTTTCAACACCTGAAGAAGAGGCACTTCTTCAATAGGCAGTTCTGCCCCAAGATCTCCTCTTGCAACCATAGCCTGCCAAGTTACACAAATAGTTACATCAAGTTGACCACACCCAAAAGGTCTCCTTGTAGAACTGGGAATTTAAAACTCTGGACAATTAGCTGATTGGACAAGACATGTTGCAATAATAATTTAGACCAAACTGCAGGGACACCTACCCCATCAGCAGCATCAAGAATTGATTGTAGATTGGGAATAGAGTCAGCACTCTCAATCTTCACAATGACATGGATATCAGCTCCACGATCTGCAGCATTTCAACAGCTTAATTTTGCATACTTGTGCACTATTCCTCTCAAGGCACAGCCCAATAACATAGAAGAATTCAGAGGTAGCATGGAGAAACACAAGACCTTTCAGAAAGTCCTTTAGCTCATGCACCACCTCTGCATCTTTGACAAATGAGAGTGCATAGTAGTCCACCTTGTTGTCCACTCCAAATTTGATATCTTCCCAGTCCTTCTCTGCAAAACAGTCCCTAGCAACCCTTGCCTAGAGTAAACATTTGTCTTCTGCTCCTCTATCTATGTCCCTCCGGAGTCTAACAGACACAAAAGTCAGGTCACTGGACAGTCACATCAACAACAGCATTAGGTCTTTTGAAAAAAAAGTTGGCTTGCAATATCAAAGTTTTCATCTGTATGATCAGTTGCTTCTCAGCATTCTGTGTTCCAATGCCTTCATTAATGCAAGCTGATGCTTAGACTCTGCAGCCCACAGTAAACATTCTACAGTCACTCTACATCACAAGTATGGCCATCCATACCCTCCAAAAAACAATGGTTCTGTCATACCTGTGATGGACGGTAGTGTGGCACTTTTGCCTCGAACATTGAGATGTCGGCGGGACTTGAGCTCACCACCATCCACAACCTCACACAGCACTGACTCTTTGGTCTTTGACTTGACTACCAATGACATCATACCTCCTATCCACCCCTCATCCTAAGCTTAAGTCAGTCCCATGGAAGCCACAACAATAAGCATTGATAACTCCCAATAAAACCCCCTTTTTCTTCTGCAGTTGCCAGAACCAGGACACTCAGAAATAATATTGGAATGTAGAGAATGAAAGAAAGAAACTACAGTTGTCAACACTGTCAATGGGGACCAAAAGTTGAGATGTACCATCAATGAGCAATGTGTCACCCTCTTCCACATCATTGACAAAGTCATCATAATTGACACTAACAGATGTGTCAGTTCCCACTCCACGTTTGATAGTGAAAGTAAATTCATCCCCCTTCTTCAGCATGATTGGCTGTGGCAGATCCCCACTCCGAACTTCTGGGCCCTGCAAGGCAAACCATAAAGCCTCAGGGATATCTGCAGGTGCTCATCCAAACATGACACTAGAACAAGACAAAGACCCTCATGGCTAAAAAAAGTAAGCCATTCAATCCTTTCCAATGACCAAGCATACCTTGGTATCAAGCATTATGGCAATGACATTAGCAGCTGCCTGTGCATTGAACTCCCGCACAAGGTCAATAACCTTCTTGTGAGATGCATGGTCACCATGTGACATATTCAATCTTGCCACATTCATGCCTGCATCAGCAAGCTTCCATATCATCTCACGTGTGTTTGATGTTGGTCCAATAGTACAAACAATCTTGGTCTTGCGTTGAAAACTTGGCTTCACCCACATCCCTGCTCTCCCTTCATGGATTGCCAGCAACTGCTCAATTGATAAAGTAGTCTCCAACTGCTTCATCCATGTCCAAGACATCACCATATCAGAGGAAAACACCAACATGAACCCTACCTGGCCACCAATTATTCACTTATCGCACATGTCAATGACTCTGCACATGCTCCGTGTACCAAAGAGAAAATGAAGAATAATATGCCACTAGCAGCCCATACTACTGTATCAATCCTTCATGCCTGTTTCCTCTAACATGCCAGACATGACTGCTCTTTTCGTTTTGGGTTTGGCATCCTCTGATCTCTGTCTTCCGTGGTACAATTTCGACACCACAAATAGCATTTTCCTTGGTGTTTCAACTAAGCCAAGGCAAAGATAGGTTGCTATAATGCTATAGCAAGCTTGAAAAAACAGAAGAATAATGCCACAATGTCTGCTTATAAGCATGAGCCACTGTCTCTTTACCCTTAGGGTTGCTGCAATCTTTTCCAGAGCATCTAACCCTAACAAAGACCAGAAAAATGACTTCAAAGATGCCTTCCAAAACCCCCCTAGATTCCTACATTTACAACAGCTTCGCCGACTGAGGATAAAATTCCCGACCGCATACAAAAGCAGCATGGCATTCAAACCCTAATGAAGGCAGCTGACAACAAGACTTAGCACAAGACTCGACTTCTGCGCAATCTAATTGAAGACAGTCCGAGCACCACACCGAATCCACACGTCCCACTCCATAAGAACTACTCAAACTCTAGAAGAAAAGCAAACAAGGAACAGACGACAACGGCTGCCTGGATTCTGCAGCATCCAAACACACATACCTTGGGAGCAGCAGCACCGGGAGGAGGCAAAGTGAGGCGATCGTCGTCAGGCAACACAGGTACAATGCGCGATTCCTGCTCGGGTATACGGCGAGGCCGTAATCCGGTGGCTCGCACGATGCCCGTCGCCGACACAGCAGCAGCAGCAGCATTGCTCCCATGACGCCAACTAGCTTGCGCCACATACCACCCCCCTTGCCTGCGAAGCCCACAGTACCGGCCGAAATCCGTCCCCGGCATCGTCAATGCAGGCGACAG
>Ga0116226_10004012_pt1 | contig 12986 bp, 10 predicted proteins | sample S1TSphfallax_FD_89692 | JGI IMG/M metagenome (GOLD analysis project Ga0116226, IMG submission 89692) | Host-associated microbial communities from peat moss isolated from Minnesota, USA - S1T2_Fa - Sphagnum fallax MG | ecosystem: Host-associated > Plants > Peat moss > Unclassified | place: USA... | reverse complement strand
GAGCTGCACGGTTTTGGCGGCGCGGTCGATTTGCCGCGCGACCGTGTTGCGCCAGACTTCGACGCGGTTTTCCTCGAACCAGGTTTCGGGGAGCAGTTGCAGCCCGTCGAACCCGGTGCGGCCATAGATGACGCGGCCGATGGCCATGCGGTTGTAAAAATGCAGCGGCTCGTTGGTGACGACATCGATGGCAAGGGAACCGCTGGCGCGGCGCAGTTTTTCCGCCGCGGTGCTGCCGGCCACGCCATTGCCGATGATGACGACGCGTTCGAGGCCGGCTTCCTTGGCGCGGTCCACGGTGGGGGCGGCGAGCGCTTTCGGCGCGGCGGCGCCGCCGGATTTGGGGTCGCGGTCGATCGTCACCGGGCCGCGGACTTCGCACATGCAGGCCAAGCGCGCCTTGCCTTCCAGGCCGAGCCGCGCCAGCGTGGCCCGCTCGTCATCGCTCGGCGGGGACAAGTTCTGTTCGCCTTCGCAGATCACCACCGGGTCCGCCCCGCACAGCCCGGCGCGGCAGCCGAAATTGATTTTTAAGCCGGCTTTTTCAATGGATTCCAGCAAGGTTGCCCCGGCGGAGACTGGAAAAGCGGCGCCGCTGCCGCGGTCCAGCACTTCCGGCGCGCCGGTGCGGGCGGCGGGGGCGGCGATGCCGGAAGCCGCACCGCCCATCGCCATGGCGGGCGCGGCTTTTGGCGATTTGGCGATTTTGAACAAGGCTTCGCTGTACAGGCCGAAACCCAGAATCGGCAGGCTGGCGGCAACCCCAAGGCCGCGGGAGACATACACGGCGCCGGCCGGCACTGCATGGCCGGCCAGGGCGCCGATTGTGCCGAGAATCGTTGGACCGGAAAACCAATAAAAGGCGATGAGAGAGGCGGCGGTGAACACGGCGGCGACGCGGTAGGGGGCGAGGGGAAAATAGGAGGTGACGATGCCATATAAGCCGGCTGATGCGGCGCAGGCGGCGAGCAGAATGCATAGATGCAGCGGCTCGCCATAGGCGGGGTGCGGGCCTTGCAGGAAATAGCCGAGGATGAGTCCCGGGAGCAGGCCAAAAAAAAGCCGGCGCTGGCCGGTATAGCGCGGGTCGTCATCGGTCATGTCCGCAAACACCGCGCCGCGCGGATTAAAGTCGTAACAATTTTTCTGGCAGCCCAGGCAAGGGTCGCAATAGCCGTTTTTTACGACCACCGGCGGCGCCTGGCCGTAGACGCGCTGGATGGGCCCGAGCGGGCAGAACGTGCCGCACCAGCCACTGCGGCCCTTGAAGATGAAGCCGCCGAGAAGCGCCAGCGCCAGCACCAGAAACATTCCCGCCGCCACCGCCCATCCGGTCTGGTTGAGCACCGGCACGCGCAGCGCGACCGCCGCCACAAACCCGAACACCGCGATGCCGAACGCGGCGTTTTTCGCCCAAGCGGGCAAATCCTTGGCGCGCGAGATTTTGGCGGCGCGCGGAATCTGGTTCAAAAACGCCATCGGGCAGACCTGCCGCCACAGGCCAGGGGCCAGGACGAGTACAAGCGGGAGGCTTGGCACGATAAGCCGCCACCACAGCTGCAGGCCCAGCGCCGGGCGGGCCAGCAACAGCGCGCAAATGCCAAAAGTCCCAACCAGCACGGCAACCCGCAGCGCCACCCAGAAGGCGCGTGGCAGGCGGGCGGTGCGCTTGGTGTAATTGGCGAAAAAAACCGCGGGGTCTATCGCGGCCATCTCAAAAGCGCCGCCCGGCATCGTGCAGCTGGCGGCAGAGCAGCGTACCCAGCGCGGTGAGCAGCAAAATGCCCGCCCGTGGCCGCCAGGCGGCCATGCGGGTCAGGCCGGCCTGGGTGAGCACCAGCACGGCCGCACCTGCGCTTGTTGCCGCCGCTACGTCCTGTAGCGCCGGGTCAAAAAAGCGCGAAATGCCGAACATGCCGCCGGGACCAAGACTCGTTTCGCCGCCGCCAGCCACCTGCACCTCGCCCTCCATGACGATGTTCAACCCCGCCTCCGGATCGGCGGCGGGCAGGATGACCGCACCCGGCTTATAGCGCCGCTCGGCGGCGAATTCCCGGAGTGCCGCCCATTCCTCCGGCCCGAATTCGGACAGGGAAACTGACTGCGTTTGCGAGACCGCAACGGGTTTGGCGCCCGCCGGGTCGTTATATTCGAACATCTCCATGGCCAGCCCCTGTTTGCCTCATTCGCAATGATAATTGCGCAATGCACCAAATGATTCTAGACACGAAACAAAGAAGCCGGCGGAATTTTTTCATTCGCGGGAAGGGGGCATCGATGAGGCTGGAGGGGTTTGCCATGTCTGGTTCGTTGCGTATTTGCGCCAAACTGCCGCTGGTTGTGCCCGCGCCATGAGCCTACGGCTGGTCCTGGCTGATTCGGCTGCTGCCCAGGCCGCCTCCGCGGCCACGTTGTCGCTCGCCGGCAAGCCGCGGGTGGTGATCGGCCGCGATTCGGCGGCGGACTGGCAATTGCCGGACGCGATCCGCCTGGTCTCCTTAAAACATTGCGAAGTTGTGCAGGAGGGTGCGTCGTACTGGCTGCACGATCTTTCGACCAACGGCACCTTCGTCAACGGCGCGCCGCAGCGGATCAACGATCCGCACCGGCTTGCCGCCGGGGACCGGATACGGGTCGGCAACTATATCATCGCCGTAGAGACGGAGGCGGATGAGGCGGATTCCGACGATACGATAGCCGTGCGCCCGCGTGCAAAACCGGCGCCGGCCGCCGAACCGGCGGCACAAGTTCTGGCACGCGGTGCGGACCCGGCTGCGCTGGTAACAGCGCCCGCGGCGAATCGCGCGCATGACGGACGCGCGGGCGATGAGCTCACGATGATCGCCCCGGCCCCGAAAGCGTCGCCCAAGGCCGCCGAAACCGCTGCGCCCGCGCCGGAGGCGGCGGCGCACTCTGAAGCCCTGCCGGTGATAAAACATTTTGCCCGTGGCCTTGGCCTCACCGAGGCTGATATCGCGCTTGCCGATGCGGTAAAACTGGCCGAGTATACCGGCGCCCTGCTGCGCAGCCTGACTGCCGGGCTGATGCCGCTATTGGCCGCCACGGCAGCTCACGCCTCGCCACCTTCGCCCGGCTCCCCACGGAACCCGCTTGAGGATGCGCCAAACCCGCCGGCGGCGCTGGAAATGCTGTTTGGCCCGCCCCGGCGCGCTTATCTGGACGCGGAGCGCGCCTACAAGGTGGCGCTCCAGGAATTGCTGGACCGCGCCGAGCGCGCCGCCCAATCCGCCGCCGGCGATACCGCAAACAGCCTGAAAGCCTTCGCCCCCGCCGCGATCGAACAGCAATTCGCCGCCTCCGGCCGCCACGCCAAATTCATGACATCCAAAAAAGCCGCGCTATGGGATTTTTACGTTGCCCAATGGACAGCCCGCGGCTTGTAGTCCACTGGCCGAGAGCAGTGTTGAGAAAAAACCGGGATGCACTGAGTTCTCGTTCCTACAGAGCGCCGTGAAAGTCAGCTAAATCCTTTGTAATCCATACCCGCAAGCCTGCGAAGGGGTGAGTCACGCCCACGAGCCAACCGGCGGTTTGTGCTGTGTTTCCTCGTCGTGAACGTCCGCTCACCGAAATGCCTAGCGCGAAGCAGACCAGCGGCTGTCCGCCAAATCCGGCCAGTCACAGACTTCCAAAGTCACGAAAACACAGGACTAGACGAGTCTCCAGACCATATAAGATCTTAACAATCCGTTAATACGTCAAACACGCTGTCTTTTGAGTCATATGACTCAATTGACAGCATTCCTGACCTATCCAAACTAAAGCGCCGCCTCCCCAAATATCCGCGTCACATCCCCACCCCATTCCCGCTGGTATTTATCCAGCCACTGCTCCGCCTGCGTCGGGCCGCCGGCCGCGATCTCATGCAAAGGCGCCAGAAAAATCCGCTCATCCTCCCCTGCCCCGTTCCTGCGTCCGCGCGCGCCAAGACCCTGCTCCGCCAGCCGCACGGCGTCGCGCGCCAGGTCCCGCAGCGTGCCGCCCCGGAACGGCGTTTCCAGCCCCAGGCGCGGCACCTGCCCGCGCAGCTCCAGCAGCTCTTCGTAGCAGATGCCGTGGACCAGATGTCTGGCGGCTTCCAGCGCGGCGGGATCGTAGAAAATGCCGGTCCAGAAGGCGGCTTGCGCCAGCATCATGGCGGGAGAGCCGGAATCGGCGCCGCGGGTCTCGATATAGCGTTTCAGCCGCACATCCGGGAACGCGGTGGTGGAGTGGTCGGCGAAATCACCAATCGTCGCGCGTACACCGGGCAGAGCGGCCAGTTTGCCGGCCATGAAATCCCGGAAACTAGCGCCGGCGACGTCGACGAACTGGTTGTCGCGGTAGACAAAATACATCGGCACATCCGCCAGCCAGCTGGCATAGGCCTCAAAGCCAAACCCCTCCAGAAACACCATTTCGGGAATGCCCGAGCGCCTGTTATCCGTATCCGTCCAGACCTGCGCGCGGTTGGACAAGAACCCGTTCGGCTTGCCCTCATAAAACGGCGAGTTCGCGAACATGGCCGTCGCCACCGGCTGAAGTAAAAAACCGACCCGCAGCTTGGTTACCATGTCGGCTTCGGACGAAAAATCCAGGTTCACCTGCACCGTGCAGGTCCGCAGCATCATGTCCAGGCCGAGCGTGCCGACCTTGGGCATATAGTCGCGCATGATTTTGTAGCGGCCCTTGGGCATGAACGGCATGTCTTCCCGCCGCGCGAGGGGGTGAAAGCCGAGCGGCGCGAAACCCAGCCCCAGCGGCGTGGCGATGCGGTGGATGCGGGCAAAATGCGCCTCCAGCTCCACCCTGGTCTCGTGCACCGAGCCCAGCATCGCGCCCGAAAGCTCAAACTGCCCGCCCGGCTCCAGCGACAGCGACGCGCCGCCGCCCTTCAGGCCGATGATGTTCTCACCGTCCAAAATCGGCGCCATACCCTCGCGCTCGGCCGCCACCAACAGGTCGCGGATGCCGGGCCGGTTTCCCGGGCGATAGGCCGGCGGGGCGAAATTATCGCGAAAGAAGCCGAAAGCCTCGTGCTCGGTGCCGATTTTATAGGAGTCTGGCGGCTTGCAGCCGGATTCCAGGTAGCGCGCCAGGTCGCGGATATCGCTCACAACCGTCGCGTCCGCATCTCCCGGGTTCGACAAAATTTACTCCTTTGGGCCGGATGCGAGGAGCAGCGCGAGCCCGGCGATTGCGGCGGTTTCCGCCCGCAGAATCCGCGCTCCCAGAGAGACACGCGAAAACCTTGGGTTCGCCCCGATAGCCGCAACTTCGCCATCGGTAAAGCCGCCCTCCGGGCCGATCAGCAATGCCGAGGGCTCGCTTGAAAAACGTAACGTCGGCGCATCGCGCCGCTCATCCGCCACGAACAATGCTCGGCCATCAGGCCAGCCCGCCACCAGCGCCGTCAGCGCCATTGGTGCCATAATCTCCGGCACCGCCAGACGTTCGCATTGTTCCGCGGCCTCGATGGCGATCGCGCGCAGCCGTTCCAGATTCACTTGGGTCCCCTGGGTGCGGGCGGTGATGACCGGCTGGATGCGCGACACCCCTAGTTCGGTGGCTTTTTCCACCACCAGATCGGTTTTCTGCCGCTTCAGCAGCGCGAAACACAGCCAGCAATCCGGCTCCGGTGTTTGCACGCGGGTTTGCGAGTCCACGCGCAAGACGGCGCCGCGGCGGGACAATTCCTCGATCCTCGCGCTAAATTCGCCATCGATACCGTTAAAAACCAGCACCCCATCACCAGCCGCGCAGCGCATCACGCGGGATAAATAATGCGCCTGGGCCTCGGCCAGGCGCAGCGCGCCGCCGCGTTCCAACACCCCCTCCACCAACAGCCGGATTGACGCCGCGCCCATAAAAACGATTCTAGCACCAATGGACGGTTTTACCGATATACGCGCCACCAGCTGGGTCCGGCATCTGCCGCCACACCTGGTCCCCTACGCCATCCTGGCACGGTTCGACCGGCCGATCGGCGCCTGGCTGCTGTTTCTGCCCGGCCTGTGGTCAATCTGCCTGGCCGCGCCGAGCCTGAAAACGGGACTTTGGCTGACGATTTTGTTCTTCCTCGGCGCCATCACCATGCGCGGCGCCGGCTGCGTCGTGAACGATCTGTGGGACCGCAAACTCGACGCGCAGGTCACCCGCACCGCCACCCGGCCACTCGCCTCCGGCCAGCTCAAACCCATCAATGCTCTTATTTTCCTGGCCATTCTTCTGGCGATAAGCCTGGTCATCCTGCTCCATCTCAATAACACCGCGAAATTACTGGGCGTGCTCTCGCTGGTCCCGGTGGCGCTCTACCCGCTCGCCAAGCGCGTGACCTGGTGGCCGCAGATCGTGCTGGGCCTTACCTTCGGGTGGGGCGCGCCGGAAGGTTTTTGTGCCGCCACCCGTCACCTGGGCCTTCCCGCCGTCACCCTCTACCTCGCCGCACTTGTCTGGATTCTGGGCTACGACACCATCTACGCCCACCAGGACCGCGAGGACGACGCCCTGATCGGCGTGAAATCCACCGCCAGGCTGCTGGGCGACAATACGAAAACCCTTCTGACGATCTGCTATCTCACCACGATCATCCTCGTCGCCGTCAGTATGGCGCTCGCCCACGAACACGCCATCAGCGACGCGCTCCTGATCATCCCAGGCGTCATGCTGCTCCAGCAGATCACGCGCCTGGACATCCAGAACCCGGCGCTGTGCCTCAAACTGTTCAAAGCCAATCGTGAGGTCGGCCTGGCCATCGCGGCCGTTATCCTCGCAGGGAGGATTTAAGAAAGAACTTTTTTTCTTATTCCGCGGCGATGTCGTAGGCCCAGAAATTCGCACGGATTGACGCGCGGGAGATCAAAGCGCGGATGCTGGGCTCTTGCCAGCTTTGGGGCACCAGGAGGGCGCTGACGGGGATGAAGAATTCGTGCGCGTGGGGCACCTGGCTGGTGACGAAGCCGTCGTAGAGTTTCGCCGGCAGGGCATACATCACGCGGATGTCGCGCACCGGCAGAACCATCGGCATCGCCGGAGGTTCGGGCAGCAGGCGGGTACATTGCCAGCGCTGGGTGTCGTCGTCGCGCGCGCGGGGGCCCAGTAGCCACGGGACAGGGCAGGAGGCGAGCATGGAGTGCATTGAGGGGGCGAAGCGCGAGCGCTTGTCCAGCAGGTTGGTGAAGCTGCCGCACACTTCGATGACGAAGATGTCGACGAAGGGGTCGCGCTCGTGCCCGCCGAAGCGCAGCCAGAGCGCGTCCGGCACCGTGCGCAGCCGGTCCGCGCCGGGGAGTTTGAGTTTCGGGTAGTTGATGTCGTCTTCCACCCCTGGCCGCGCTTTCAGCCAGACGCCCGGTCCCAGGTCATGTTCCAGCCCGGGCGGATCGTTCGGCCAAGCACGCAATCTTTCGCGCGCCCGAATGTCCAGTCCGATTTGTGCCAAGGTTTATCACTCCGTATTGAGGCTATTTAATACAACCTTAACGATTACCTCTCAAATCGACTAGATATGCAAGATATTTTTTTGAGAAACCAGAATTATTTTTTGATTTCAATAAAACTGTCATCAAAATGCGGGTTTTCCCGTGAATTCAGGGTGATGAGCCGGAGTCTTGCCATCGTCCACAGGCGCAACAAGCGTCAATTGCACAAATAATGTTCAATCTTAGGGTGTTGTCCCGTACGCCGCTAGAAACATCGCCACGGCGCCGTCGACGACGAAATCGATCTCGGCGGGGCTGGCGACGAAGCGCGCATCGGTGCGCGCCTGCATCAGGAGGCGGGCCTGGGTGAGCGCGAAAAACTGTTCCGCTGCGAATTTTGGATCATGCGGCCGCAGCGTGCCGGCGTCGATCTGGCAGGCGAGCCAGGATGCCATACGCTCGGTTAAGGTGCGCGGGCCGGCATTGTAGAAGGCCTGCGCGAGCTCGGGGAATTTCGAAGCCTCCATCACCACCACGCGGTAAATGGCGAGGCCGTCGGGTGACATCATCATGCTCAGCATGATCCGGCCGATGCGGCCGAGTTCGGCGGCCAGACCGAGCACGGCCGCCGCGTCCGGTTCGCCAAAGACGTGCTTGACCAGGCTGGTGCAGCGTTCGCGCACGAACGCCTCGAACAGCGCCTGCTTGCTGGGGAAATAGTTGTAGAGCGTGCCCTTGGAGACGCGCGCGGCGTCCGCGATCTGGGCCATCGAGGCGCCTTCATAGCCGTCGCGCACAAAAATCGCGCTGGCGCCGGCGACGATGCGGCCGCGGCGCTGCGGCGAGAGTGCCGCGGCGTCCCGTGCCGCTTTGCGCGCGCCCACCGGGGGAGCAGGTTCGGCACCGGGTTTTATTCTGACGAACATGGCTTGAAGTTGAACGGAAAGGATGCAATTGGCAAGGTGACCGAACCGCTCGGTCATTTGGAGGATTTATGAGCGAGGCAGAGTTAAAAAACCCCGCGCAAAAACCGTCTCCGGCGCGCGCCGCCAGCGTGGATAGCCCGCCGCCATCGCCGCCACCAGCCCCGCACCAGCGCAGCCGCCGGCCGTTCATCATACTCGGCGCCGTGCTCGCCGTGGTGGCCATCGCGGCCATCGTGTACTGGCTGCTGAACCGCAATTATGAGACGACCGACGATGCCCAGATTGACGGGGATATCTTTCAAATTTCTTCACGAATCTCGGGGCAGGTCAGCCAAGTGCTGGTGACCGACAACCAGCACGTCACCGCCGGCCAGGTGCTGGTGACGCTAGACCCGCGGGACGCCCAGGCCAGCGTGGCGCAGGCCAAGGCGAACGTGGAACAGGCCCAGGCGCAGCTGATCGTCGCCCGGGCCAATGTCGCCGCGGCGCAGGCCAATGCCAGCTCGGACGCCGCCACGCTGACCCAGGCCGAACAGGATTTTCAGCGTTACCACGCGCTGAGAACCGGCGCCGTCAGCGGCCTGCAGCTGGACCAGACCGACGCCACCATCCGCTCCGCGCAGGCCAAATACGACGCCGCCCGCCAGCAGACCGCCGGCGATGAGGCCAGCGCCATCGCCGCGCAAGCCCAAGTGGACGCCGCCATGGCCCAGCTGCAAAACGCCCAGTTGCAGCTCTCCTACACCACCATCACTGCGCCGGCTTCCGGCCACGTCTCCGAGCGCACTGTGCGCGCCGGCGACGTCGTCTCCCCCACCACCGGCCTGATGTCCATCGTCGGCGATCATGTCTGGGTGACCGCCAACTACAAGGAAACCCAGCTCGCTGGCATCCACCCCGGCAACCCCGCCACCATCACCATCGACGCCGTCCCCGGCGTCACCTTCCACGCCAAGGTGGATAGTATCCAATACGGCACCGGCGCCGTCTTCAGCCTGCTGCCGGCCGAAAACGCCACCGGCAACTACGTCAAAATCGTCCAGCGCGTGCCCGTCAAAATCACCTTCGATGATTCACGGATCGGCAATTACCCGCTGGCGCCTGGGATGTCCGTGAATCCGTCCGTGACGATCAATCCTTGAGTGTGTGGATAGAAAGGCCAGGGGGGCTTTGCCCCGTCGTGCGAAGCACGCGTTCGGCGTGGGGACCCCCGACGAGGGCCGACGGCCCTAGCGGGGGTCCAGGGGGCAGAGCCGCTTGGCCTTTCTATCCAAATCCCAGGACTTGGAAACAATGAGCGGTTCAGAGGACTTACCCCGGTCGCCGGCGGGGAATTTCAATCCGTGGGTCATTGCGGCGATTGTGTCGCTGGCGCCGTTTATGGAGGTGTTGGATACGACGATTGCGAATGTGGCGCTGCGGAACATTGCGGGGTCGCTGGCGGCCAGTCAGGATGAGTCGACGTGGATTTTGACGAGTTATTTGGTGTCTAACACGATTGTTTTGCCGATCAGCGGGTGGCTGGCGAATGTATTGGGGCGCAAGCGGTTTTATTTGATTTGTGTGGCGTTGTTTACGGCGAGTTCGGTGGCGTGCGCGTTTTCGACGACGCTGGGAATGATGCTGGTGGCGCGGGTATTTCAGGGGCTGGGGGGTGGCGGGCTTGCGCCGGTGACGCAGTCGATGCTGGCGGATGCGTTTCCGGCCAGCAAGCGCGCCCAGGCGTTTTCGGTGTTCGGCGTGACTGTGATTGCGGCACCGGCAATCGGGCCCATTTTAGGCGGTTATCTGACAGATAATTTGTCGTGGCATTGGATTTTCCTGATCAATCTGCCGGTAGGTCTGATTGCGTTTACGCTGATTTCCACGTTCGTGAGCGAGCCGCCGCTGCTGATTAAGGAGCGCGCGGCGCTGCTGCGCGAGGGCATTCATTTCGATTTTTTCGGTCTGTTTCTCGTGGCGGTCGGGTTTGGCGTGCTGCAGGTGTTTCTGGATAAGTTTCAGGAAGATGACGGCTTTTCCTCGCCATTCGTCCTAGCATGTTTTGCGATCGTGGTGGTGTCGCTGAGTTTGCTGGCGGTGTGGGAGTGGGAGCACCCTTATCCGGTGATGAACTTGCGGCTGTTCAAGTATCGGAACTTTCTCATCGGCAATGTCATGCTGTTTTTCGTCGGGTTCATTTTGTTGAGTTCCACGCAGCTATTGCCGCAGCTGACGCAGAGTTTGCTGGGCTATGATTCCGTCACGTCCGGGCTGGCGCTCGCGCTGGGCGGCATGGCGACGATTGGGCTGATGCCGGTGGCGGGTTTCATCACGGGCCGGATTGTGCCGGCGAAGTGGCTGTTGTTTCTGGGTTTTATGGAGATTGGGTTCGCGCTGCTGCTGCAGTCGGGGATCGTGCCGGGGGTGGATTTCGGGACGTTGTCGTTCGACCGGGTGTTACAGGTTGTGGCGCTGCCGTTTGTGTTTCTGCCGGTCAATTCGATGGCCTATATTGGGATTCCGCCGCGCAATAACGGCGAGGCCTCGGCGTTGATCAACCAGTGCCGGAATTTGGGGAGCAGTGTGGGAATTTCGTTTGTCACCACGATGCTGGCATGGCGTACGCAGTTTCATCATGCAAGGCTCTCTGAGTCGATCACGCCGTATGGCAGCCTTCACGGTCTGGCAGTTTCGCAAATTGCGCCGATCGTGCAGACACAGGCGTCTTTTCTGAGTTACCTGGATATGTTCCGCATCGTCGGGTTGATCGCGTTTGCGGTATGTCCATTTATCTTATTGTTAAAAACGCCGCCGAAACGGGCGGATCAAGGAGTTCCGGTTGGGCACTGATTTGGTTTTCCGCTGTGGTGGCGCACTCGCGCTGGTGGCGGTTTTTGGATTGGCCGGTTGTGAAGTGGGACCGAATTTTTCGCCGCCTCGGGCGGCGGTGCCGGCGGTTTATATTCAGGATGCGCCGGGCGGTGGCGCGCCGTATGCCAGCGGCGACGCGGTGGACCCGGCCTGGTGGGAGAGTTTTAACGACCCGGTGCTGACCGCCCTGGAAAGCCGGGCGGTGAGCCAGAATTTGGATCTGCAGATCGCGACCGAGCGGCTGCTGGAGGCGGAGGCGCAGGCGCAGATCGCCGGCGCGGTGTTGTATCCCAGCCTGTCGGGTGCGGCGTCCTACACGCGGGAGGGGCCGAGCAAGGAGGGTATTTTTACTGCTCTTGGGGGTGCGGGCAGTTCGGGTGCGGCCAATGATGCGGCGACGGTGGCGAACGGCTCGCCGAGTTCGATTGGCGGCGGCGGGGCGTCCGGCTCCGCAATTCATGCGCTGGATTTGTACCAGTATGGTCTGCAGTCGATGTATGATTTGGATCTGTGGGGCAAGAATAAGCGCGCGGTGGAGGCGGCGGTGGCTGCGGCGGCGGCTTCGGAGGAGGCCAGGCGCGCGTCGCTGCTGAATGTCGAGGCGGAGGTGGCGAGCGCGTATATTTCTCTGCGCGGGACCGAGACGGTGTTGGGGATTACCCAGAAAAATCTGGATTTTGCCAAGCAGCTGGTGGATTTGACCGGCGAGCGGCAGGAGGCCGGGCTGACGACCGCGCTGGACGTGGCGAATGCGAAGGCGGCGGCGGCGCAGATTGAGAGTCAGATTCCCACGCTGGTCGCGCAGCGCGATACGTATGTGGAACAGATCGGCGAACTGCTGGCGGAGACGCCGCAGGCGCTGTCCGACGCGCTGACGGCGCCGGCCGCGGTGCCGCTGACGCCACCAGCGGTGCCGATTGGCCTGCCGGCGGATTTGCTGCGGCGGCGGCCGGATGTGCGGGAGGCGGAGGACGCGCTGCACGAGGCTACGGCGGAAACCGGCGTGGCGGTGGCGAGTTTTTTCCCGGATTTGTCGCTGTCGGGATCGGTGAGTTTGCAGGCACTGCAGTTCAAGAATTTGAATGAATTCAAGGCGATTACGTATGCGGTGGGACCGGAGCTGACGCTGCCGATTTTCGAGGGCGGGCAGCTGACCGGGCAGCTGAAACTGCGGCAGGCGCAGCAGCAGGAGGCGGCGCTGGATTATGCCAAAACCGTGCTGACGGCGTTCTACCAGGTGGATGAGGCGCTGATCGACTATAACCAGGAGCACGCCACCTTGGACGCGCTGAAGGACGATGCGCAGCAGAGCCAGATCGCGCTGGGGCTGGCGGAGGACCAGTATAAGGAAGGGCTGGCGGATTATCTGTCTGTGCTGAACGCGCAGGAAGATTTTCTATCGGCGCAGCAGGCGGAGGCGCAGTCGGTGGCGCGGCTTTCGGGTGACCTGGTGACGCTGTATCAAGCGCTGGGCGGCGGCTGGGAGCAGACATTTCCCGATAACGCGCCGGTGACGCTGACGGTGGCACAGGCGGCGCCGGCCGCCGAGCCTCCGCCGGCGGCCACGCCGGGCCCAGCGCCGGTGGCACCGCCCGATTCCGCGCCGGTGGCGCAGACTGACTCCGCGCCGGTGGCGGCGAGTGCGGGGCCGTTGCCCTCGCCATTGCAAAGGTAGCTAAGAAAGAAGCGCTTTTTTTGCAAAAAGCGCCGCTTTCTTGCTTATCCGAAGGCCGCCTGCGCGCGGGGCCGTTTCAGGCTCTCGGCGCGGCCGGCGAAGACGACGCAG
>Ga0116226_10004011_pt1 | contig 12988 bp, 14 predicted proteins | sample S1TSphfallax_FD_89692 | JGI IMG/M metagenome (GOLD analysis project Ga0116226, IMG submission 89692) | Host-associated microbial communities from peat moss isolated from Minnesota, USA - S1T2_Fa - Sphagnum fallax MG | ecosystem: Host-associated > Plants > Peat moss > Unclassified | place: USA... | reverse complement strand
TCAGCGTGTCGGTGATCACCTGCAGCGACGCATCCGTGTCCAGATGCGTCTTCAGCCACGACAGCGAGAACTTCATCGCCCCACACTCTTCATCGCCCGATACTCTTCATCATCGCTCCAGCCCCTCATGCAGCATCGCCGGCGCCAGCGGGTTGAACCCGTAATGCCGCAGCCAGCGAATATCGCTCTCATAGAACGGCCGCAGATCGGCGATGCCGTGCTTCAGCATGGTCACCCGCTCGATCCCCATGCCGAACGCGAACCCCTGCCACTCGCGCGGATCGATCCCGCAATTGGCCAGCACCTTGGCGTGCACCATGCCGCTGCCCAGAATCTCCAGCCAGTCGCCGCCGCCACCCAATTCGCCGGTGCGCCGGTTCCAACCGATATCCACTTCCATGCTCGGCTCGGTGAACGGGAAATAGGACGAGCGAAACCGCACCGGCAGATTGGAAATACCAAAGAACGCCCGCAGAAAATCGATCAGGCAGCCCTTCAGATGCCCCAGCGTCAGCCCGCGATCGAGCGCCAGCCCCTCCACCTGGTGGAACATCGGGCTGTGCGTCGCGTCATGGTCGGCGCGATAGGTCCGCCCCGGCACGATCACCCGGATCGGCGGCTCCTGGCCCAGCATGGTGCGCACCTGCACCGGCGAGGTATGGGTGCGCAGCACCCGCCGCCGCTCGGCCGCACTGGCGCCCGGCTCATGAAGAGGGGGCACATAGAACGTATCCATGTCCTCGCGCGCCGAATGATGGGCGGGAATATTCAGCGCGCCGAAATTGCGCCAATCATCCTCGACATCCGGCCCCTCGGCGATCGCGAATCCCATGGCGCCGAAGATCGCCGCCATTTCCTCCATGGTCCGGCTGATCGGATGGATCAGCCCCAGCGGCGCCACCGCGGGCGGCAGGCTGACATCCATCCGCTCGCCGGCCAGCCGTGCTTCCATCGCCGCCGTCTCGATCGCCACGCGCCGCGCTTCGATCGCTGTCGTCAGCGCGTCCTTCAGCCGGTTCAGCGCCGCCCCGCGCTCCCGCCGCTCCTCCGGCGAGGCGCGTCCCAGCTCCTTCAGCAGCCCGGTCAGTTTGCCGCTCTTGCCCAGCACGCCGACGCGGATCGCGTCCCACGCGCGCAGATCGGTGGCGGCGGCCAGCGCCGCATCGGTTTCGGCCTGAAGCTCGGAAATCTCGTCGGTCATCATGTCCTGCTTACGAAAAAGGGCTGCCCATGCGGGCAGCCCTTTGCAGATCGTGCATCAGCCTTGCGGCCAATGAGGGATCAGACGGCCAGGGCGGCCTGCACCTTCTTGACGATCTCGCCGAAGCTGGCGGGGTCGTCATAGGCGATCGCTGCCAGCACTTTGCGGTCCATCTCGATGCCGGCCGTCTTCAGCCCGGCGATAAATCGCGAATAGGTCAGCCCCTGCTCGCGCACGGCGGCATTGATGCGCTGGATCCACAGGCCGCGGAACTCCCGCTTCTTCACCCGGCGATCGCGATACGCGTATTGCAGCGACTTCTCCAGCCGCTGCAGCGCGATCCGGTAGTTCGTCGACGAGCGGCCGACGAAGCCCTTGCTGGCCTTGAGAACTTTCTTGTGGCGGGCGTGGGTCGTCACACCGCGTTTGACACGTGCCATGGCTGTTCTCCCTTACCGCAGACCGTACGGGGCCCACTGCTTGACGGTGATGCCGTCAGCATGGGTCAGCGTCTGGCTGCCACGGTTCTGCCGCTTCATCTTCTGCGGGCGGTTGATCAGGCCATGCCGCTTCATGCCGGGACCGGCGAGCACTTTGCCCGTCGCGGTGATCTTGAAGCGCTTCTTGACCGATGACTTGGTCTTCATCTTGGGCATTTGGGTCTCCTTGTTACGGACCCGCCCGAGCCGCGCAATACGGCTCCAGGGCAGGCGTCGCGGCCGGGCATGCCCTACAGGCCCGGACTCACAGACGGCGGGACGTATAACCGCCACCCCCCCGCCATGCAAGCACCCGACGCGAGCCCGTTTGAGAACTCTACTATGGTGGCCATCTGACGCGCTTTTCCTGTACTCCGATGCTCACGACCCATCGGTCGCTCCGCTTCGGTGCTCGGAAAAACACGCCAGCTGACTCACCCTAGCGAGTTCTCAAACGGGCTCTGCGTTGGCTCAGATGGGCTAAAGATGAATTAATACAATGAATTAAGCTGGCTTTCGGCGTCCGAACAGCGGATTGTTTAATTTGCCGCGCTCGGCGATTAGCTCCGCTTCACGACGACCGAGCTGGGTAGGCTCAACATTCTCAAGAATGATCAACGTGATCTTGCGGCACTCTCTGTGAGCAGCGTGCAATTCTCGATGTATATAACGGAATCCGTACGGGTTGGCGGGCCGATAGGGCCGGCCATTCACGATCTTGGTGACATTCCGCCCGTATTCCTTCAATGGGCGGCTGATATGCGTGTATTTCCCGATATACGAGCCGCGACCCTCGATTTGCCATTCGTAAATCCCGGGCAGGTGTTTTTGGACGCCATCCACGACGATGATGTCGTGCCAGTTGTCCGGGAGCGTGATTTCCACCTTCTGGTCGCTCATCCAGCCCGCCCCACCCACAGTTGATATGGTCTCACGCAAGCAGGCCCTGCGTACTCGTCTCTTGTCCAGCCTGCGCAGCCCCATATAACCCCGCGATGCGCGCGCCCTTCCTCAAGATGCATGGCTGCGGAAACGATTTCGTCGTGTTCGACGAACGATCCCACCCGCTCGGCCTCACCCCGGCCCGTGCCGCGGCCATCGCCGACCGCCGCACCGGCGTCGGCTGCGACCAGTTCATCGTGATCGAACCCGCCGCCCCCGGGGCCGACGCCTTCATGCGCATCCGCAACCCCGACGGCACCGAGGCCGGCGCCTGCGGCAACGCCACACGCTGCGTCGCCTCCCTGCTGTTCGCCGAAACCGGCACCACCCATCAGATCATCCGCACCATCGCGGGCGACCTCGCCGCCGACGCCCTGGCCGACGGCCTGGTCCAGGTCGACATGGGTCCCGCTCACCTCGATTGGCACAGCATCCCGCTCGCCGCCGCCATGGACACCCTGCATCTGCCGCTCAGCGAAGGCCCGGTCAGCGACCCCGCGGCCTGCTCGATGGGCAACCCCCACGCCACCTTCTTCGTGTCCGACATCGCCGCCCTGCCGATCGAAACCCTCGGCCCCACCCTCGAACACGCCGCCATCTTCCCCGAGCGCGCCAATATCGGCTTCGCCCAGATCCTCGCCCCCGACCGCATCCGCCTGCGCGTCTGGGAACGCGAGGCAGGCCTCACCCGCGCCTGCGGCTCCGGCGCCTGCGCCACCCTGGTCAACGCCGCCCGCCGCGGCCTCACCGCCCGCCACGCCACCCTCGTCCTCGATGGCGGCGAGCTGCTCATCGAATGGCGCGCCGACGGCCACGTGCTGATGACCGGCCCGGTCGCCACCGCCTACCAGGGCACCCTCGATCTCGCCGCCTACCCGCAATGAGCGTCGACATCCTCACCTTCGGCTGCCGCCTCAACAGCTACGAAAGCGAGGTGATGCGCGGCCACGCCACCGGCCTCGATGACACCATCATCGTCAACACCTGTGCCGTCACCGCCGAAGCCGAGCGCCAGGCCCGCCAGGCCATCCGCCGCGCCCACCGGGACCGCCCGACCGCGCGCATCGTCGTCACCGGCTGCGCCGCCCAGATCGCGCCCGACAGCTGGGCCAGCCTGCCCGGCGTGACGCGCGTGCTCGGCAACGCCGAAAAACTGGCACCCGCCAGCTGGACCGAAACCGCCGGCTCCGCGGTGTCGGACATCATGGCCGCGCGGGAAACCGCCGCCCACCTGGTCACCGAGTTCGCCGGCCGCGCCCGCGCCTTCGTCCAGGTGCAGCAAGGCTGCGACCATCGCTGCACCTTCTGCATCATCCCGTTCGGCCGCGGCCCCAGCCGCAGCGTGCCGATCGGCGCCATCGTCGACCAGGCCCGCCTGCTGGTCGCCGCCGGCTACCGCGAGCTCGTGCTCACCGGGGTCGACATCACCAGCTACGGCCCCGATTTGCCCGGCGCGCCAACCCTCGGCCAGATGATCCGCCGCCTGCTCGCTTTGGTCCCCGACCTGCCCCGCCTGCGCCTCTCCTCGCTCGACCCCAACGAGATCGACCCCGACCTCTGGCGCCTGATCGAGACCGAACCGCGCCTGATGCCGCATCTGCATCTCTCGCTGCAGGCCGGCTCCGACCTGATCCTCAAGCGCATGAAGCGCCGCCACGCCCGTGCGGACGGCCTCGCCGTGATCGCCCGCGCCCGCGCGCTCCGCCCGGGCATCGCCATCGGTGCCGACCTGATCGCCGGCTTCCCCACCGAGGATGACGCCCTGTTCGCCGAAACCCTCGCCTTCGTCGAACAGGCCGAGATCCCCTTCGTCCACGTGTTCCCCTACAGCGAACGGCCGGGCACCCCAGCCGCGCGCATGCCCGCCGTGCCCGTCCCCGTCCGCCGCGAGCGCGCCGCCCGCCTGCGCGCCGCCGGGGCCGCCGCCGCCACCCGCTTCTACCAATCCCACCTCGGCCGGAACGTCATTGTCCTCGCCGAAACCGACACACGAGGCCACACCGAACATTTCGCGCCGGTCCGCATCGCCGCCGCGCCGGGCCAGCTGCTCCGCGCCCGCATCGTGGCAGCCGGCCCCGACGGCCTCACGGCGGAGGCCGCCTGAATGGCCCTCGGCTTCCTCTCCCGCCTCAAGGAAGGCCTGTCCCGCAGCACCCAGAAACTCACCGACGGCCTCGGTGCCGTCTTCGTCCGCCGCAAACTGGACGACGAAGCGCTCACCGAACTGCAGGACCTGCTGATCGCGGCCGACCTCGGCACCGCCGTCGCCGCCCGCGTCATCGCCGCCTTCCGCCGCAGCCGCTTCGGCCGCGAAGTCACCGACAGCGAAATCCGCGAGGCCCTCGCGGAGGAAATCGCCGCCATCCTCGCCCCCGTCGCCAAACCCCTGGAACTGGATCGCGCCCTGCGGCCCCACGTCATCCTGGTGGTCGGCGTCAACGGCACCGGCAAAACCACCACCATCGGCAAACTCGCCCAGCAATATCGCGAGCAAGGCCTCACCCCGATGCTGGTCGCCGGCGACACGTTCCGCGCCGCAGCCGTCGAACAGCTGCAAGTCTGGGGCGAACGCACCGGCAGCATCGTCATCACCGCCCCCGCCAACTCGGACGCCGCCGGCCTCGCCTTCGACGCCCTCAAACAAGCCCGCGCCGCCCACGCCGACGTCCTGCTGATCGACACCGCCGGCCGGCTGCACAACAAATCCGCGCTGATGGAAGAACTACAGAAAATCGTCCGGGTGATGCGCAAACAAGACCCCACAGCCCCCCACTCGGTGCTGCTGGTGCTGGACGCGACCACCGGCCAGAACGCGCTCAACCAGGTCGACGTGTTCAAGGACATGATCGACGTCACCGGCCTCGTCGTCACCAAACTGGACGGCAGCGCCCGCGGCGGCATCGTGGTCGCCCTGGCCGAGGAATTCGCCCTTCCCGTCCACGCCGTCGGCGTAGGCGAACAAGCTGCCGACCTCCGCCCCTTCAACCCCCTGGACTTCGCGCGGGGCCTCGTGGGGACCTGAGGGGTGGGGCGGCTTTAGGCAAGCAAGTAAGGCTGGGCTCTGCCCAGACCCGCAAAGGGGCCGCGCCCCTTTGAACCCCCAGACTTAAGGGTCTTCACCAAGGAGGGGTACGGCGGAGCGCGCCGCCCCACCTCACCCCTCCTTGGTGAAGACCCTTCACAGCTAAGGTCCAGGGCTTGGCCCGTCGCGCGAAGGCGCGCTCCGGACCTGGCGGGTCCGGGCAGAGCCCGGCTTACTTGCTTGCCTAAAGCCCCCACCCGTCAGCCTCCCTAGGGGACCCTGCGCGCGGTGCGCCAATGGGCCCGGCCGTGGCGTTTGACATCCAGCATGGCTTCGCCGGCGCGATGGAGCAGGGTTTCGATGTCTTCATCGTGGTTGGGCCAGCGGGTGACGATGCCGGTGGACATCGCCAGCTTGCGCGGATCGCCGTCGCATAAATGGCTGAGCAGTTTGGGCGCTTCCAGCCGCAGATGTTCGGCCCGTTCGGCGGCGGTCAGGTCGTCGGCGCCATCGAGCCATAGCGCGAACTCATCGCCGCCCAGCCTGGCCACCAGATCAGTGGGACGGACGGTGGCGCGCAGCAGCCCGGCCGCGATGCACAATGCCTCATCGCCGGCATCATGCCCGCGACTGTCGTTGGTGGCTTTCAGATGATCGATATCCACCAGCAGCAGCGAGCTGGACATGCCATCCCGTTCCAGCCGACTCAGCCGTCGTTCGATTTCATCGAGAAAGCTGCGCCTGTTGAGCAGCCCGGTCAGCGGATCATGCCGCGCCTGTCGCGCCATTTCCTGCTGGATCAGCTCGTGCTCCAGGATCACCCGCACGATCCCGGTGGCCGACGCCACCAGCGCCATCTCCTCGGCGTCCCATCGCGGGCTGTCCGCCTGGCGCCAGATCAGCAGCCCCGCGTTTTCGCCAAAGCGCGCGCGGCACGGGCAGATCATCACCGGCCGGCCATCCTCCGCGGTGGCGCAGGCCTCGACGTCGGCAGCGTCCCGCGCTTTCGCCAGCGCGTGGGCCGCAGCCATCACCGTCTGACCGATCTCGCCGATCTGATGGCGGAACATCATCGGCGCATCGCTGCCCACCGGGTCGACGATCGCGCATCCCTCGGCGCCCAGCGCGCCCGCCAATGTTTCCAACACCGCCTGCATCATGCGCGCGGCCGCCACCTCGCGGCGAACGTCCTGCAGGATCGTGTCGATCAGTTCACCCCGCCGCAGCGTCGCCGCCAGGCGCTGGTCGCCATGGTCGCGCCCGACAATGCTTTGTCCCAGCCCGCGCACCCCCACGATGGCCCCGGCCTCATCGCGCATTGGCACCACGGTGAACGTCAGGCACGCCGCGCCCCCATCGCTGCCACGCAGCCACGCGCGCCGGCGACACACCGGCTCGGTCACCCCAAACGGATTGAAGCCGCTGCCCACCCCATGATCCGCCAGCAGGCACGTCGCCGTCCGACCGATCAGCTCGCGCGCCAGCCAGCCCAGCACCGTCTCCGGCCGCAGATCCACCAACCGCCCGGTCCGGTCCGTCGCGAACACCACATCGCCCGCCAGCGCGAACAGCTCATCCCACGCGCCCCCCGGCACGGTCACAGCGGGGGTCAACGCCGCGGCATCTCTCAGATAACGCATCATGGCTCACGATCACCCTCCTCGCTGTCCCACCCTTTTCACGCCCCAGCGATGAATCCCCCCCTAACGCCGATCGAATTGACACCGCTTCCGCCCCTGCGCATCTTCCCGCGCCCGCGCAAAGGTGCCCCATGCAAGACGCCGCTCTGATCTCCACCATCGAACATCTGTGGGACGCTCGTGACAGCGTCACCGCCAAAACCACCGGCGCCCCGCGTGACGCCGTCGCGGCCGCGCTCGACGCGCTCGAATCCGGCGCCGCCCGCGTCGCCGAGCCCACCGACGCCGGTTGGCAGGTCAATGAATGGCTGAAAAAAGCTGTCCTCCTGTCCTTCCGCCTGGAAGACAGCGCCCCCATGCCCGGCCCCGGCGGCGCCCCGGTGTTCGACAAGGTGCCGATGAAATTCGAGGGCTGGAGCCAGCAGCGCTTCCAGGCCGCCGGCTTCCGCGCCGTCCCCGGCGCCGTCGTCCGCAAATCCGCCTACATCGCCCCCGGCGTCGTGCTGATGCCCAGCTTCGTCAATGTCGGCGCCTATGTCGGCGCCAACACCATGGTCGACACCTGGGTCACCGTCGGCTCCTGCGCCCAGATCGGCCGCAACTGCCACCTCTCCGGCGGCGTCGGCATCGGCGGCGTGCTCGAACCCCTGCAGGCCGCCCCCGTCGTCATCGAGGATGACTGCTTCATCGGCGCCCGCTCCGAGGTGGTCGAGGGCGTCGTCGTCGAGCGTGGCAGCGTGCTCTCCATGGGCGTGTTCATCAGCGCGTCGACCAAGATCATCGACCGCGCCACCGGCGAGATCTTCATCGGCCGCGTCCCCGCCTATTCGGTCGTGGTCCCCGGCACCCTGCCAGGCAACCCGCTGCCGAACGGCGCCCCAGGCCCCAGCCTCTATTGCGCCGTCATCGTCAAACGCGTCGACGCTCAGACCCGCGCCAAAACCGCGATCAACGACCTGCTCCGCGATTGACCGTGGCGGACCCGCTGCCGCTCGCGGCCGACCTGATCCGCTGCGCCTCCGTCACCCCCGCGGACGAAGGCGCCCAGGACGTGCTCGCGAGCGCCCTCGATCGCCTCGGCTTCCGCGTCACCCGCCTGCCGTTCGGCACCACCCCCAACCTCCATGCCCGCATCGGCACCGGCGGCCCCCATCTCTGCTTCGCCGGCCACACCGACGTCGTCCCCCCCGGTTGCGGCAACTGGCGCGCCGGCGCGTTCGCGGGCGAGGTCCGCGACGGCGTTCTCTACGGTCGCGGCGCCTGCGACATGAAGGGCGCCATCGCCGCCTTCGTCGCCGCCTGCGAAACCCACCTCGCCGACGGCCTCCAGCACGGCTCGATCAGCCTGCTGATCACCGGCGACGAGGAAGGCCCGGCCCATGACGGCACCGTCAAAGTGCTCGACTGGATGGCTGAGCACGGCGAAATCCCGGATTTCTGCCTGGTCGGCGAGCCCACCAACCCCACCCGGCTCGGTGAGGTCATCAAAATCGGCCGCCGCGGCAGTCTCAACGCCGCCATCACCATCCACGGCACCCAGGGCCACGCCGCCTACCCCGCCCGCGCCGACAACCCCGTGCACCGCCTGGTCCGCGCGCTGGGGGCCCTCACGGCGGCCCCGCTCGACGCCGGCAATGACTGGTTCGAGCCCTCCTCGCTGCAGGTCACCAGCATCGACGTCGGCAACCCGGCCACCAACGTCATCCCCGCCATTGCGCGGGCCAAACTCAACATCCGCTTCAACAACGCCCACACCGGTGCCGACCTGTCCGCCTGGCTGCGCGCCACCCTCGCCCAGCACGCCGAGCGCTTCGAGCTCGACATCGCAATCAGCGGCGAAAGCTTCCTCACCAACCCCGGCGGCCATGTCGACACACTCCGCCGCGCCATCGCGGACGCCACCGGCACCGAACCCCGCCTCGACACCGGCGGCGGCACCTCGGACGCCCGCTTCATCACCCGCCACTGCCCGGTCGCCGAGTTCGGCCTGGTCGGCGCCACCATGCACCAGGTCGACGAATGCGTGCCGGTCGCGGACCTGCGCGCGCTCGCCGATATCTATCGTGTCGTGCTCAGCCGCTTTCTGGCATGATGGCGCGTGTATGAGCGCCCCCAGATGAGCCCCGCCGAACCCTCCGGCATCCTGTGCTGCCTGTCCCGGCTGGCCCGCTTCAAGGCCGACGGCCTCGCCGGCTTCACCGCGACCCCGGCGGCATTCCTCAACAGCCTCGCCCCGCTCCTCGCCTTCCCGCTGATCGGCGGCGTCTTCCTGCTGCTCACCGGCGCCACCCACGACGCCATCGCCAACCTGCTCACCGTCCTGGTCGCCCTGCTCGGCCCGCCCGTGCTGTCCCACGGCCTGGCCCGCCGCTGGCGACAGGAGGCGCGCTGGCTGCGCTACGCCACCGCCTTCAACTGGTGCCAGACCGCGATCACCCTGGTCGTCCTGCTGCTCGTCGTCGCGCTGTTCTCCGCCGACCACGTCTCCCTCGCCAGCGGCACCGCGATCGCCGGCACCGCCCTCGGCGGCGTGCTCAGCCTCGCCGTCTACCTCCTGCTCGGCTACTGGCTGGCGCTGTCCTGGTTCGTCGCCTCGCGCGGCCTCGGCGTGTCCTGGTGGCGCGCCATTCTGGTCGTGCTGGTGATCAATCTCGGCACCGCCGTGCTCACCATCGGACCGAGCCTGGTCGGAGCCACGCGGGCATGATCGGCGCCGCCGCCGGCCTGCAGGCCGCCTGGCAACTCGCGCGCGGCCAGGCCAGCGGCCTGCAGCGCTTCGAGGCGGCGGACAACGATATGGCCGCCGCCGCCCGCAGCTTCTGGGCCGCCGCCCTCTGCCTCCCCGCCTTCGTCTGCCTGCACATGCTCGACTGGGTGCAGTCCGGCATCCCCGCCCAGCCCGCGCACGGCTTCCTGATGGACCTGCTCGGCTACATCGTCGGCTGGGCCGGCTTCGCGCTGATCTCCCGCGCTTTGGCCACCAGCCTGCATCGCGCGCCGCACTGGCCGCGCTTCATCGTCGCCTGGAACTGGTGCAACGTCCTGCAATACCTGATGCTGGTGGTCGCCGCCCTGCCAGGCGTGCTGGGCGCCCCGGACTGGCTGTCGGAAACCATCTGGCTGGTGGCGATGGGCTGGGCACTATGGCTCGAATGGTTCACCACCAAACTCGCCCTCGATATCCCCGGCCCCCAAGCGGCCGGACTGGTCGCCATGGACGTCGCCCTCGGATTGTTCCTCGTGGGATTGACGGCGGTGGCGGGGCCGTAAGTCAGTAAGCCGGGCTCGCCTTCCGCCCCATCACCTCCGACCAATGCCGCGAGCAACCATCCGGGGTGATATCATAGCGTCCATCCGCTCGTTGCCGGGCCAGGCCCATGCCGGCCAGGCGGTGCAGGCAGCCATCGTCTTTCAGGCCCGGCGGCCGGCCGATCGTCTGGCTCAGGCTCAGCCGATGCAGCGCCGCCCGGCAGCAGGTTTCGAGATAGGGTTGATTCCACATGGCTGGGGATGTCGGCCCTGGCGGGCTGCCGCGCAAGAGTGCGGCTTTCCTTCCGCGGGCGATTCCGGCAGGTAGGGTGGCATGACCCCAGCTCTCGCGTCCGCCCTGTTGCCCGTGCTCCGCTGGATCGATCCCGAGCAGGCGCATGGTCTCGCGTTGCAGGGCTTGCGCCTCGGCCTCGCCGGCCGCGCCACCGCGCCGGACGACGCGCGTCTGGCGATGTCGGCCCTCGGCTTGGGTTTCGCCAACCCGATCGGCCTCGCCGCCGGGTTCGACAAAAACGCCGTCGCCCTGGCCCCGCTGGCCCGCCTTGGCTTCGGCTTCGTCGAGGCCGGCACCGTCACCCCGCGCCCGCAGCCCGGCAACCCCCGCCCGCGTTTGTTTCGCCTCGCCGAGGACCGCGCGGTGATCAACCGCATGGGCTTCAACAACGCCGGCATCGACGCCTACGTCGCCCGCCTCGCCGCCACCCCCCGGGTCGTGCCGATCGGCGCCAACATCGGCATTAACAAGGACAATGCCGACCCCGAGCGTGACTACCCCGCTCTGGTCGCAGCCGTCGCCCCGCACGCCGACTACGTCGTGATCAACGTCTCCTCCCCCAACACCCCCGGCCTGCGCGACCTGCAAAGCGAGGCGCGGCTGCGCGGCATTCTCCAGGCGATCGCCGCTGCCGTGCCGCGCCACCCGCCCTTGCTGGTCAAGCTGGCCCCCGACCTCGCCCCCGAGGGTCTTGCTGCGGTCGTCGAGACCGCCGTCGATGCGGGTGTCGCCGGGCTCATCCTCACCAACACCACCATCTCCCGCCCGCCCGGCCTGCGCTCGCCGCAGCTGACCCAGGCCGGCGGCCTGTCCGGCGCCCCGCTGCGCGACCTGGCGACCGCCATGCTCACCCGCGCCGCCCGCGCAGCCGCCGGCCGCCTCGTGCTGATCGGCGTCGGCGGGATCGCAACCGGGGCGGACGTGCTGACCAAACTGCGCGCCGGCGCCAGCCTGGTGCAGGTCTACACCGCGTTCGCCTATGACGGCCCAGCCCTGCTCGGCCGCCTGAAACAGGAGCTGCTCGCCGCCATGACGCAGCAAGGCTTCGACACCATTGCCGATGCCGTCGGCGCCGACCTCCGGTGAGCAGAATGCAGCATCTGACTGGCTTTTCCGCCATTGCCGCGCGCTATGACGGCTTCGTCGTCGACCTCTGGGGCGTGATTCATGACGGTGTCACCCCCTACGCCGGCGCCGTCGATTGCCTGACCCACCTGGTCGCCGCCGGCAAACGCGTCGTGCTGCTCTCCAACGCCCCGCGCCGCGCCTACATCGCCCAACAGGCGATGCGCGAGATGGGCATCACGGACGACCTCTACACCGGCATCCTCACCAGCGGCGAGGCCACCTATCACCAGCTGCGCGACCGCGCGGACCCCTGGTTCGCGGGCCTCGGCACCCGCGCCTTCCACATCGGCCAGCCCCACGACCGCAACGTCATCGAGGGCCTGCCGATCACCCTGGTCGACGACCCCGCGGACGCCAGCTTCGCGCTCAACACCGGCGGCAACCACACGCTCGGCATGGTCGACATCGCGCCCTATGAAGGCATGCTCGTCGCCTGCCGCGCCGCCAACCTGCCCATGGTCTGCGCCAACCCCGACCTCGAGGTGATCCGCGAAGGCCAGCGCCTGATCTGCGCCGGCACCCTGACCCAGCGCTACGAGGCCTTGGGCGGCAGCGCCCGCTGGATCGGCAAGCCCGACCCCGCCATCTACGCCCCGGTGCTGGCCATGCTCGGCGTGGCAAAGGACCGCGTGCTGGCCGTCGGCGACGCGCTGCGCACCGACATCGCCGGTGCGGCCGCCGCCGGCATCGACGCCTGCTGGGTGCTCGGCGGCATCCACGCCGATGAGCTCGGGTCTGACACGACGCTGGTCGAACGAACCGCCGGTGCCGCCGGGCTGGCCCCGGTGGCGTCGCTGCCGTCGTTCGTCTGGTAATCCGAAAGGAAGCAAGGCTCGGCTCCCTCTCCGGTGGCTGTTCCACGCGACGAAGCCATCGCCCAGCGCGTTTTCAAACGGGCTCTAAGAGTCGGTTTGAAAACTCGCTAGGGTGAGCAAGCTGGCGTGTTTTTCCGAGCACCGAAGTGGCGCGACCGATGGGTCGTGAGCTCCGCTCGGTCGCTCGCCGAGCGAACGGAGCGCAGGAAAAGCGCGT
>Ga0116226_10004010_pt1 | contig 12989 bp, 13 predicted proteins | sample S1TSphfallax_FD_89692 | JGI IMG/M metagenome (GOLD analysis project Ga0116226, IMG submission 89692) | Host-associated microbial communities from peat moss isolated from Minnesota, USA - S1T2_Fa - Sphagnum fallax MG | ecosystem: Host-associated > Plants > Peat moss > Unclassified | place: USA... | reverse complement strand
TTTGCGGCTTCGCCAAGTGACGGTTCAGGTGTCAACCACTCGGGATCGAATGGAGAACCGGTCTTGCCGCCTGAGCTTGAGGTAGAAGTCCCCATCATTGAGCCTTTTTCCTCGCGCCTTGAAGAGCTGCTTTTGCTGTCTTTCCGAAAGAAGTTGAGGCTTCCCACTTATCGAGAATGGGACGTGCCCATTCTTGGGCGGCGAGCTGCGGAATAATTCCTGGCCCGATCTCTGCAACCGACGCTTCTGCCAACAGGGCAGCGGCCTTGGCGCCAAGATCAGGAAAGACCTTGCATGGTTCGGTGAGAGGAACAACGTCCTCACCCGAACGCCAAGTTCTCTTTGAAGCTTTTAGGTGCCATGCCCGCGTCATTGCCATTTCTGCCTGAATGGCTCCCGCCGCAGTAATTGCTTGCGTAAGTGGCGCATTGGGTGTCTTGGCACTCACCAATGCATCACGCAACGCGCGCCCTTCTGCGGTCATATTGTCCGTGCCAAAGTCCCGGGTGGCGGTATCCCTACTGAGATGCAACAAGGGACGCAGATCTGTATCGCCAAGCGCTGGTGCAAGTTGCAGCCATTCGCGAGTAAACGTATCGTCTTTGAAAGGTTCTGGAAGCGCTGGATCGGGCTCGCCGATGATCGCTTCCGCGGCTTGGAGCACAGCGACTCGGCCGTCCCCGGCCGAAGTGACTTGCGTAGCAAGCGCGTTCGCCAGAGTCTCGTTGCAGCGCTCGACAAGATGCCATTTTGCCAGCGCAGGGATGTCGAGGCTGATGCCTTGTGAGGCCGCCAAAGCGGATCTGAGGTATACCGTATTCAGAAACCGCTTCATCAGACGCGGATTTGCATTCACAGCACTAGATTGGGTGAGTAACGGTGCCAAACCTTCGGCCAATTTCATCAGTTCGACCATTCGTGCGTTTTCTGTACTAACCAGGCTATACAAAAATTCGATAGTTACAGCATCACCTCGCCAACTCGTTTGGAGGCGGCTAGGAATCGCTTTCTTCGCGGCTTCAAATTTGTCCGTGTCGAATTCATCATCGGCGTGCGCTTTTTCCATTAGGAGTAGTGCCAGGTACGCCTTTGCTTCGTTAATGCCGAGTCGCGGCACATGCAGCGGAACTTGGATGAGTTTGTCGAAGTAGTTAGTTGCGACATCGCTCGACATGTTTGTTCCCTCGAAGTGCACTCGCACAGCGCCCCGAATGAATTCGTTGTCGGCTGCGACGACGAAGGCACTCCGCTTGAGAAAAAGGAGGAGACGAATTGATTCAAGGGTTGAAATTGCCGTTTTGGGTAGACAGCGATCAAGGTCGTCGACGAAAACAACCAGAGTAACCTTCAGATCTTCCAGAATTTCTTCGAGAGCATTTCGGAACGACTGAATTTCGCTGGGTAGCGATGCCGGCTCGGCAGGCTTGATGAGCGCGTCGCTCTTCTCTTTCCCGCCGGCGTCCTTATCCTTGTCTTTATCGCCTTCAGCGTGTTCATCATCGTGGCTCCCTAGACCAATGAGTCCACCTGCCTTGAGGACAGCTTTACCGACGGCCCCTACCGGCACACCGGTATAGAGTGTGGCTGCGACCTCGCCTCCGAGCTGTGCCAAACGCAGAAAATTGATGCGCTTAATGAGTCGTTTGGCCTTCTTGGACAATGATTCATTGGCTGCGGCGAGTCGCAATACCTCATCGCCCACAAGTTGAAGAAGCGCGCTGCGCGCCCCCTCAAAGTCTTGATATAACCAAGGATTGAAAGTGACGACAACGTACGTGTTCTTTTCTGGCATCGTCAATTGCTTCAGTCGATCTTCGATCATCCGAACCAATGAAGTCTTGCCAACGCCCCAACCACCGGAAACGCCAACCGAAATGGGCGCCCCTCCGGCTTGCTGTAATAGTTTTGCGCAGACGTCTGCAACTACACCGAAATTCAAATAGTCAACAGTTGTCTCGTTATCGGACCACATTTCTTGCTCTCTCCAATTGGCGGTTTCTTTTACTCGCAGTCTAGATAAATCTGAGCGAGGTCTTATTGGCTTGCTTTGGCGCCGGCGCTGCGCTCCATCCATCTGGCCCGAACTTAAACACGATTGTTCCATCGCTCCTAGTCGTCAGCACGTATCGTGTTTCGCCATTGAACGGCCCACCAATAGCTTTGCTGGAATAGTAATCAACGGTCTTTTGCGTATCATGGATATGCCATTTATCCGAGATCACGACCCAGTACGGCTTGCAACCATATTTAGCGAAGATGTCGTCACAGACACCGCCGTCGCGACCGTGATGAGCAGCGATTAAAACGCGCGTGTCTGCAACTGCTGCTTGAAAATCGCTGCGCTTCAACAGCTCTTCCCAGCCTTTCTTTTCCAGATCACCAGGAAAGAGAAATCCGGCACCATTGATTTTCAGGTGGAGCACCATGCTCAAATTGTTTTCATCATCGAACGTTGGGTAATCGTGATAAAACACCTTGCGTTCAACACCAGAGAAAACCGGCTCTGACGTGGTTGGCGTAGCGCTGCTAGTGTAGCCTGGGATCATGTCGACCAAGCAGTCGATACCCACGCCCATGCCGTCGTCAGACTTGAGTTCGCGCAACGATTCTGCTTCGACAGATTTGTTTCGAAGTAGCCAGCCCACATCGACATGTTCCAGAAGATTGGGTAGACCAGACGCATGGTCTTCATCGTAGTTCGTTATCGCAAGCAGCTCTAGGTATGTCACGCCGCGCTCTTTCAGCATATCGCCCGGCTTCCACCCCGTTGATGCATTGTGGCCGGAATCGATCATCATGCGGCTACCGTTGTCGCAAGTCAGCAGCGCGCAAGCGCCATGGCCTACATCAAAGATTTCAAGTTGCATACTCAAGACTCCAAAGCATCGGATTTTGGTTTGGTGGATTTCTTCTTTGCCGGCTTTGTGAACCCTTCACAGGTCTGCAGTAGACGTTCCATATAGGCCATTGACGCGCGCTCCATTCCGTCGCGGGTCACCGCAAATATCCACATCCACAGCGTTGCGGCTGGCACCAGAACGGCTACTGTGTTTTCATACGAAAAATCCTTGAATTTGGCCAATTCAACAAATGGCGCATTAAAGTCCAATACCCCGGACCAGTACAGCGCCGCAAGGAGCGAACCCACTGCCACGGCGATACCTGTAGGCTTCACACCCAGCATGTTGCGATGGAAGCCGTAGGCGATATTTTCCTTGTGTAAGTGTGTGTATTTCTTCGTATCGCGCGTTTGCTCCTTCAGCCATCGGATTCCAGATCGATAGAGATCATCCGCCGCGTCAGGGGCGGCTTCCTCCTCTCGGGCGTTTGGAAATTTTTTACCGATGCCGACGGCGAGCGCGCTGTGATACCGCTCGATTGTGGGCGGATCGAGTAATTTTTCTCGGTGACGCAGATAGCGAATCGTCGGTGTACCACCCCAAGGCGCCCACAGCTTATCTTGCAGAGCGACGCCACGTGTCCTCGTCCACCTAGCAAGGCAATACAATGAGCCGCAGATCAGCAGCACAGAACCCCCTGCAGTTGCATTAGTCGCTTTCTGGCCAAATTTACATGCAAGGACCACGAGCACAGGCAAGAGGACCAGCAGAGCGGGCCATACACGCGCCTTGAATTCATAGGGGGCAAACAGTTTCTCGATCTGCCTATCAAAGGATTCCATGTTCCCCGTCCCGAATGCGCAATGGCAATATTACTTCGCGTTTACATTGTAATGGTAACCAATAGTTCAAGGCCTTGAATTGCCTATTTTTATCGCGCAGTGCAACCTTCAAAAGTGCGCAAGGACGGCACCCGAGTATCCCGAAGGCAAAACCAAGCGCTATTTACATTGATTATGCCTATGGCTATCGTGCGGTCCGCGTCACTGAAGCGCAACTAAAATGAAATCCGACCGCGCATCTTGGCGGGGTTACATCCCGAATCACTTGGGATTCGCCAATGGCTTGGGATCTTTGCAAATTACCTTTGACAACTATCGCCGACAGGGCGATTCGCTGCGATGGTGTTGTGCTGCAATTTAGTGATATCGAAAATTTCAAAAACAGAACTCATCTGAAATAGTCCGTGACGGATATTTATTCACAGAGAGCAATTTTCCGGTCGAATTCTTTGTTCACACACGGGAATATTTGCGCGGTATTCCTGTAGCGACTCCGGCCAAAAGTCGTGCATGACGTTAATGCAAGTTGCAAAATTGCAAGGCATTTAACTGTATACAAACACAGGATTATATCCTTGAAATCGTGATGTGGCGGTCATTTTAGTTTTCTTTTCGCAACAAAAAAAGCTACATGCGGTATGTTTGACTTTGTAATTAACTAGATGTAGGATTTATTGGCACTCAAGGCGGTTGAGTGCTAATTAACCCTCATATGGCCGCCTATAGGAGGTCATATGACTACGCATCAAATCAAGTTTTACCCAGTTGGAAACGGCGATGCTTGCCAAATAATCATGTCCAGCGGACAGCGCATGCTATTCGACTATTTCCAGCGCAACGCTGACGAGGCCGGGGACGACCCGCGAATCGATCTGAAGAATCATCTCTCCGACGAGCTCAAGAAGGCAAAACGCGATTATTTCGATGTGGTAGCGTTCACCCACGCGGACCGTGATCACATCCAAGGAAGTACCGACTTCTTTGAACTGCAGCACGCCGCAAAATATCAAGGCAACGGCCGTATCAAGATTAAAGAGTTATGGGTGCCTGGCCATGGTCATCGAAGAGGTCACCCGGGAGGAGCAGCTCGATGAATTTGCTCTATGGCGCAAGGAAGCGCGCCATCGACTACTCGAGGGTCAAGACATCAAGGTATTTTCGCAGCCCAAAAAGTTGATGGAATGGTTGCGTCCGGCACTGAAAGAGCGAGGTGAGGCGGAAAATGCGCGTGACCATTTGTTCGTCGATGCGGGAAGCGACGTGGTCAAGGGCTTCACCTTGGAAAACGATGGCATCGAGTTCTTTTGCCATTCCCCCTTCATCAAACACTGCGACGAAGGCGATGTGCTGCGCAACGAATCGTCATTGATCTTTAATATTCGTTTGCGCGCGGACGGCTACAACTACGATTTCCTACAGATTGGCGACAGCACGTGGGAAGTGCTCGAGGATATTGTCTCGATTTCCGAATATCACGGGAACCACGATCGCCTACGCTGGAATTTGTTCAATATCCCGCACCACAGCAGCTACTTAGCGCTCAGCGACGAAAAGGGTGCTACCAAAACCGAGCCGAAGGCGCTGGTCAAGAAACTGCTGCTCTACGGGCAAGCACAGGCTTACATGGTGAGTTCCAGCAAGCCTATCCCGAACATCGCCGATATGTATAAGGAAACGCAGCCACCCCATATCCAAGCGCGCAACACTTATGAAGACTATTTGAGCCAAGTTGGTGGCAGAAGATTCGTCGTCACAATGGAAGAACCCAACGCGAACAAACCGGCGCCGATTGAATTTCATGTAACAGCAGGCGGCATCGCTTGGAATAAAGCTGTCACTGGCGCAACCGCGATTGCCACGTCTACCCCTGCGCGAGCAGGCCTTGCGACATCCCCCGTCAGGGCGGGATGACGATGGCTAACCAGTACGAGCTTGTCGGGGATGAAACGGTTGCAGAGGTTGAGCAATTGCTGATCCCTCGAGCGAAAGCCTTGGGAGAAGCAGTCTCGCATCATCACGACTTCAAGCTCGTCGAGTGTCGGCGCATATTGAAAGACGGGAAGGTGTCCGATGAGATCATCATCGTTGACGTCAAATGTGAAGGCGTGCCACCAAACAGCCCATTCGGCATCGAATATCAAGAGCGGCTCGCATTAAAAATCTCAGTTACCCCCCAGCACTTGGTCGAAGTGCTCGCAATGCGCAAGAGCTTCCCCTTGCTGATGCACCAAAATTGGACACCACCGAACTCCCCGCGCAGCCTGTGCTTGTATTACGAGAGCCCGCGATCAGTATCGCGCACATGGACTCCGCAAAGCTTCCTCAGACGCGTTCAGTACTGGCTGGAAAAGTCTGCTGTCGGTACCCTTCATCCTGAAGACCAGCCCGTGGAGCATCTATTTTTCACTGCGCGCTTCGCTGTAGTGCTGCCTTGGAATTTCGACGAAAACCGGGCTAACACGAATAAACACCTGAGCGTCGATCGAGTAGTTTCCCATGCGAACGCGTCCCTAACTTGCACCTTTAAGTGGACCGACAATTCAGCGCAAGGACTGATCGGTGACGTTGCTCCGGTGATGATCAATCTTCCCTCGATAGTTCACGGACAGCTAATGCACGACCCAGCAAATCTGGGTGGGCTTGCCAACTTGCTGTCTGCACGGGGAATCGATCTGCATTCAGCTCTTACCGAAAAACTCCGGCAACTCGTCCCAGACGGTGGCTTGGCCGTCACAACAAGTAGCCAAATGACAGTGTTAATATTGTCTACACCTGTCATCAGGGAAGCCGGCGGCGCGGCGGAAATGATCAGCTATCGTGCATTCTGGCTGAAACAAGGCTTACTGCAGCTTGGCGAGGCCGTCGGATGCTTGTTCCGGCATAAAGGTATGTACTACAAGGAACAACCCTCGGGCATTCTTGCTCCCAAACCCAAAGATGACTGGCGAACGATTACTCTAGATGGTGCCGAAGTTGCGCAAGAATTGGACGCAAAAAGTGCGCGCAAGTTTTCGGGAATTGCGGATTCGGGACCAAACGGCGTGCTCGTCGGTGCGGGTGCCCTTGGTTCAACGATGTTGGAGTTGTGGACACGTAGTGGCTGGGGTGCCTGGACTGTAATCGATAATGATCACATCAAACCACACAACTTAGCACGGCATCCCGCCATTCGGGACGACATTGGTCGCGCAAAAATAGACGTCGCGCGCAGTCTCGGAGAACGCGCGTTGGGCGGCGCAACAACAATACGAGGTATTGAAGCCGATGCCTGCGACTTTAATGAATCAGTTGTTTCAGCTATGGTGCAAGCAGAGCTGGCAGTCGACATTACCACTACGATCGAATACCCAAGAGAGGCGAGCATACGGACGGACTTGTGCAGGCATGCGTCAGTTTTTCTTACGCCTCGAGGCAACGACAGCGTACTCTTGATGGAGGACTCCGAACGCAACACTACCCTGCGCACGCTCGAGGCTCAATACTACCGAGCAATCCTGAACTACGAGTGGGGCGCAAATCACCTCGATGGCAATCTTGGCAAGCTTCGCAGTGGTGCGGGGTGCCGCGATGTCTCTATGGTGATGCCGTATACGCGGATCATGGCGCACGGAGCAATTCTTGCAGAGCAGGTTCAGCGCTGCGGCGCTGAACCTTCGGCCGCAATCAAGGTATGGGTCCAGGATGTATCCAATGGCGTCGCAACAGTTCACGACATGCCGGTGCACCAGGAAAGATCATACGATATTGGTGGCCTCGCAGTATCCATTGACGAGGGGATCATCGAAAAGATGGCGAAATTTCGCGCAGCGAATTTGCCCCGCGAAACCGGCGGCATTGTTCTCGGTTACGTCGACTTCAACATTGCGTCGATCGTTGTGGTCGACGTGCTGCCGGCTCCTATAGATAGTGTGTCAAGCGAAGTGACCTTCCAACGCGGCGTGGACAGTACGAACGAGGTGATCGCCGAAGTAGCGCGCCGCACCGCGAATATTGTGGGATATATCGGTGAATGGCACAGCCATCCAACCGGTGCTGGCGCGAACCCCAGTTCCCTGGACATGAAACAATTGCTTTACTTGACGGAAGGTATGGCGGCCGACGGTCTGCCCGTTGTATCCATAATCATCGGCGAAGACAACGACCTGACTTTCATGATGGGACAGGGCAAATGACCGTTTCTACTGCCGAACCAACCTGCCTTGCATTGTCTGGAGGTGGAACCCGCGCAATGATGTTTCATCTTGGTGTACTGCGCTATATGGCCGGGCAAGGATTGCTCGAACGTATCGATCGCATTTCGACAGTCTCCGGTGGCAGCCTGTTGATTGGACTCATTCTGGGGGAAGCCTCCATGCAATGGCCGGGATCGCAGCAGTTCACAGATCAAGTGTTCCCTGCGTTGCGACAGAAAATCTGTGGCCAAAGCCTGGTCAGTAAAGCGCTACTGAAAATCTTCCTTCCCTGGAACTGGAAATTTCTTCTGTCGCGGGCGAATCTTCTGGCACTATCGCTGGAAAAAAATTGGGCCGTAACCGCCAAACTTCGCGAACTGCCTGAAACGCCAGAGATATCCATCAACGGCACGCTGGCGGAAAACGGGAAACGGTTTCGATTTAAGCGGGAAACGCTAGGCGACTATAAAAACGGATACGCGCACACCGGCGACTACCTGCTGGCAAATGCCTTGGCCGTGTCTGCTGCCGTGCCGGGTCTTTTGGGACCATTGGTTCTAGAGACGCGAAATTTCAAATGGAGCCGCCGCCCGTATTTCGGTGCCGTCGATGGAACAGAAATTCCCGTTACTCCAGAATTTCAACGCTTGCATCTTTACGACGGGGGTGTCTACGACAATTTGGGACTTGAGCCATTCTTTGATGCTAGTAAAGGCGTGCCGAAAAAAGGCAGCGGACCAATCATTGTGTCCGATGCAGGTGCTCCGTTAAAAGAAGGTTTTTCTTATTGGACAATCAACCCATTCCGATTCAAACGCTTTTCGGACATCATGTCCGATCAATCACGATCGTTGCGCGTGCGCGGCTTCATGAGGTACTTGAACGATGCAGTTGGTGCTGGGGCATATCTTTACATTGGCACTCCGGTGTCCGAGGCGGCCTCAGAAAAATGTCTTTCTGCGAAACATGCGATGGCATATCCGACCTCACTTTTCCGTCCAACCATTGAGGATTTCGACGCTATCAGCCAGCACGGATACGCGGTCGCCGCAAAGGTTGCAGCAGAATTTGGTCTTGGTGTTTGATTAAGTTAACAGTGTTCAAATACATAAACCGTTAAACGATTTGTTGTTGTGGGAGTATAAGATTGGATATTTCCGAAGTAGTCCGCGCAACGAAAGCGTTGCTTCCAACCTTGCAACGTATCCCGACGCGCTTCCGCGCGTATCAACTGGGATGTGCAGGCACATCATTTTCCTACTTCGACGGAACCACATTTACTCTTGCTGAGGCGCGTGTAACGGAAACCAGTCGTCGTGCTCTGTTGCATGAGCTCGAACAATGCGGTCGAACACGGATTGACGTACTGCACATCACTAGCTGGGATCGCGATCATTGCGCGCTAGCTGATTTGGCCGAAATCCTTATTGAGTGGCGTCCCAAGAAAATTCAATATCCTGGCTATAAGCCGACAACAGAAAATAGCCGCGCCTGCTTGGAAGGCATAAAAATGTACTGCGCCGAGCAAAAGAATAAGGTGATCTCGACGGCTTACACTCCGGAATATGTATCGAATTTGCCGACCGCCTCAAAATACGGATACAAGGACGTGGTCTTCCACCCGAGAACAGTATTTGATAAGGCCAACGATAACTCAACGGTGAAGCTTTTCCGGACCGGGTGCTTCAATGTGCTTAGCCTTGGCGATGTCGAATCTCAGGATATCGCTGCGCTGATTAAATCCTCCCGTATCGCGTGCAAGGAAATTGACATACTGCTACTACCGCATCACGGAGCAAACAACGGTTTTTTGACAAGTGATTTCCTGGACGAGATCAAACCAAAGTTGGCAATTTGTGGAGTCAACCACGGCAACCATTACGGACATCCTGCCGATGAAGTGCGTGCGCTTCTTGCACGAAAGAATATTCCGGTTGCCACCACAATTCGCGGAGATGTAATTGTCTGGTCAGACAATGGAACCTCCACGATCCACTGGGCGGATACGAAGGCGGATACGACGGCTATTCAGAAGCAAGACCAATTTGAACCAAAAAAATATCCAGCCCTGAATCAACATGCAGATTCGATTCGTGCCAGGCACGCTGGTGCCAGGTATAGGTTGCTATAGTATTTCATACGAAAAAACAGGGAGAAATATGAAGATTATGATCGACGGCATCGAAGTCACCGTGATTGAACATGATATGGTTCAATCTATTAATAAGAATCTACGGCGCTACGTAGAGGAGGTTTTGGCACTCGAATATGATGAGTATATGCCCAGGGATGGGGATCAGAATTTCTCTGACCTAAACAATTTTTGTGGTGATCTGATCAGCAAGATCGGCAAAACAGTGTCCATTATTCTTGAAGTAAAACTGAAAAATGGAACTCAATTGCCGGCATACGACGACGACCAGCATCGCGGCCTTATTGCGTTGGCAAAACAAAGGGTACCAGTTCATTATTGCTATAACGGTTTCAACTTCAAGGTGAATCGCCCAACCACGACCGATGTGAGTTCTTTCCTCGCTTGTGAACCGTCCAAACTGGGAGGCATGGCTCCGGCATCAGATCAGCATGAGGCGCTCGACGTGGTTGTATCACGACTGGTCGGTAACGATAAAGGCGGATTCGATGAAACGGTCTATTCGTTCGCCGTGTCAGAAATTTGCGGAGATCCGACATATCAGCTTTCCCAGATGACTGCGAAGTGCCTGCTGATGCTATATAACCCCGATCTTGGAAAGATCTGCCTATTGAACCAAGCAGCCGCTAAGACCTTGGTGCGTAATTTGAGAGTGCAATGCTACGCCGCTCAAAATAAAGGAACCACAGAGTTTATCGAAAAATTGAATGAATTTTCCGAAAGCATTCGGCAAACATTGCAGTCACTTGAACCAAGGGATCTAACCCCATCCGACGACGACGATGATGGGTCGAAGCCGAGCGCGCTAATATTTTGAACCGATTAGCAAAATAATTTAAAGGGAATATCTTGAAAAAAAGAACAACAATTTTTGTCTTGCTATTTTTTACCGCGATTGTTGTGATCATTGGCCGAATGATGCTAGTTTACGATAAAACCAGCGTGGAGTTTGCTTACAAAGACGTCAAGACGACGATCAGTCGAGAGGGGAAAACCATGCCGCAACCCTCCAAGCCGGTGCAGCCCGACACGCAAACTGCAACTAAGGATAGCGAAGATATTAACCACCCCACCATAATGTCAAATCCGGTGGGGCCACTAAAAATCTCAACAGGTGACCAATCAGTTGTTCTCGTGGGTAATAACGGTCCGATATCCATACAAAATGATCATGCTCAAAAACATTAAGCATTACCTGTACGCAGGAATCATTGCGGGGTTTCTATCTTCTGGATTTGCTTGGGCTAAACCGCCGATTGACCTGAAGAGCGGTTCCCAATCGGTGACCCTTCAGGGAAATCAAGGACCAGCATCGGTTCATTACAACGGCACAATTAACAACTTCTATGGCGAACGATTGGGCAAGAAGATTGTGATCCGCGAGATGTATTTGGTGCCCTACGATCAATTTAATACCCATCGTTGCGACACAAACGTCGATATTAAACATTGCGGCGACTTCTATGAAGCCGTCGGCATCTATCTGGAAATCCAGAGTATTTGGCCGGAGCCCATTCTGCTTACTGCTGGGCAGTTAAGTGTAATTTCGCCCCGGCATAATTTTGGCCTTGGTCCTAAGCCAGGCGGAAGTGGGCGCCTGATCTTGGACGAAATGATCACGCAAACTGGCGACCCGCGTGAATTCCTACTTCAACCCGGAGAAATCAAACGAATAAATCTCAGCCAGGGATTCCGTCTCAACGGGGTCCTTGATTTTTTTGACAAACGCCTTTCTGACGCTGAGATCGAGACGTCCAAGGTGCCGTATGCGTTTTATGATCTGACAATCGTCGACGATTTCGACCGTTTCTTGAAGAAGAAATATGGCGCACAAGCGGCCCTGAAAATTTCACTATACGAAAAAGACTACAAGCCGCTGCTGGTTACTGTGGCAAAGTTGGGTGGCGGTACTGACTTTTTTGAGCGAGGCGATCCGACAAAAAGGAATGGTTATAATTTTCAGCATGATCGTTTTCTAGCCGAAGTGTTGTATCAGCTTCGAGGTGGGAAGGAATCGCTCTTTGAGCGTATGCGTCAATTGGAAATGGAGAAGCGTCGAGTTCGTTCTGAGGACGGCACGTAAACAAATTTTTCTCGTGGATATTCGCGTCAATGTGACCATTGATTGATATTTCGAATGCGGCCATCAAGTGGTATGCACATGCAGCGGAACAGCATGTTAAAAATCTTGTCGCTCACGTTCTTCGGCCTCCGTCAGCTGCACTTTTCTTCGACTGGCTCTCGCTGGTGCCGCGCAAATGCGTATCCTGAACCTTGTGAAAAGTGCGCCTTGAATTCATAAATCGTCATCGTTAGGCAAGGAGTTGTGAGCGGCTCCGGCTCCGCTACGCATTAATCTTCCTGATCTACCACTTTCATCGCCGGATCGACCAAGTCACGCAAAGGTACCCCAAGTGCTGTCGCAATTTGATCCATGACGTCAATCGATACTGAGCGTGCGGCCCGCTCGATCTCGCCGATATAAGGGCGACTCAACCCTGCATCAAGCGCCAGCGATTCCTGAGACATTTCCCTCCAGCGTCGAATCCGACGCATGTTACGTGCAAGACATCCGGCCTATTTGGAAAAAGTTTCAAATGCGAGTGAACAAGACCGCTTTGACGAGATTGTTATTTTCTGAGGGCACGGAATCTAGTCTTTGAATCTCTTTCAAAATGAATTTTTGGGGCTGTTATCCTGCATCCCCAAGCATTTGCATATGCCCTGCAACTATTATGGGGTCAAATCCAGCCACTTGCTCATTGCCAATGTGATGACCGGGTGCGGCAGATTCTGCTGCAACCAAAATTTCTCGTATCAAATCCCAATCACGTTTCATTATTTATTCCTATTTCGATTATCGTTTGATCGACGCGATTAGCGTGGCACCGGACGAGTCTAGTTCCTGGGATGACTTACCGCCAGGATCGGACTCGATTACATCCAAGCTGGCACTGGTGCAGAGCGGCCGGGGGCAAGGACA
>Ga0116226_10004009_pt1 | contig 12989 bp, 13 predicted proteins | sample S1TSphfallax_FD_89692 | JGI IMG/M metagenome (GOLD analysis project Ga0116226, IMG submission 89692) | Host-associated microbial communities from peat moss isolated from Minnesota, USA - S1T2_Fa - Sphagnum fallax MG | ecosystem: Host-associated > Plants > Peat moss > Unclassified | place: USA... | reverse complement strand
TGGCTCGATGGGATGCTGGCCGATCCCGTGCTGCGCCGTGCGATGGGGCAGGCGGGCATCGCGGCCGCGCGTGGCGTTGGCGAATTGCCCGAGCGGGTCGCCGCGTTGCTGCTGGACCTCGCGGCGGCGCCATGAGAGCGCCCGCCTTCTGGCAGCGTGACGGTGCCACGGCTCGCCTGCTGGCGCCGCTGTCGTCCCTCTATGCAGCCGCCACCGCCCGCCGGGTGGCGCGATCTGGCTGGCGCGCGCCGGTGCCGGTGATCTGCTGCGGCAACGCCTCCGTGGGCGGTGCCGGCAAGACTACGCTGGCCCTCGATATCGGCGCGCGGTTGCTGGCGCGCGGTCTCAAGGTGGCGTTTCTGACGCGCGGCTATGGACGGCGCGCCGGGGGGGCGATGCGAGTCGATCCCGCGCGCCATGGCGTGCACGAGGTGGGCGACGAGGCGCTGTTGCTGGCCGCCCTGGCGCCCACTTTCGTGGCCGCCGACCGGCAAGCGGCGGCGCGCGCGGCGGTCGCCGTGGGAGCTGACGTGCTGGTGATGGATGACGGGCTGCAGCACCCCGCCCTGGCACGGGACGTGTCCCTGCTGGTCATCGACGGTGGCGCCGGCTTCGGCAATGGCCGGGTGCTGCCGGCGGGGCCGCTGCGCGAGCCGGTGGCGGCCGCCGCCGCGCGCTGCCGGGCGGCCGTGCTGATCGGCGCGGATGCCCATGGCGCCGCGGCTGTTCTGCCGCCGTCGCTCGCGGTGCTGCGCGCCACGCTGCGCTCGGCCGACGTCCGAGGGCTCGCGGGCAGCCGGGTATTGGCGTTCGCCGGCATCGGGCGGCCGGAGAAGTTCTATGCCTCGCTCGCCGAGGCCGGCGCCGTCGTGGTGGCCACGCGCTCGTTCGCCGATCATCATCGTTTTTCCGAGGCCGAACTGCGGCACATCCTGGCCGATGCGACCACGCTGGATGCCACGCCGGTGACCACGCCGAAGGATGCCGTGCGCCTGCCGGCTGGTTTGCGTGAAGCCGTCACGGTGGTCGGCGTTGGTCTGGTGTGGCGCGACGCAGCCGAGGTCGAGGCGCTCCTCGATAGGCTGATGATGCCGCGATGAGCGGGACAAAAATGCAGTTCGCCCTGGAGACGGCGCTGGTGCGGCTCGCGCTGTGGCTGCTGCGCCGGCTGGGGCCGGTCGCGGCCTCCAACGCCGGTGGGGCGATGGCGCGCGCGATCGGGCCGTGGCTGCCGGTGAGCCGGGTGGCCGACGCCAATCTGCGCCGCGCGCTGCCGGAGCTCGACGCGGTGGCGCGGCGGCGGGTGATCCGTGGCGTGTGGGACAATCTGGGACGGACCGCGGCCGAGCTGCCCCATGTGGGCGGGCTGCGCCAGACGCTGGCGGGACCCGGCTGGGAAATCGCGGGTGGCGACATGCTGCCGGCGCTGGCGGCGCGGAGCGGGCCGGTGCTGTTCGTGTCCGGCCATATCGGCAACTGGGAGCTGCTGCCGGTGGCGGCCGCCGCGTTCGGCATCCGGCTGGCAAGCTTCTATCGCGCCGCGTCCAACCCGCGGGTGGACCGCATCATCACCGATTTGCGGCGGGTCGCGGTGGGCGGCGACGTGCCGCAATTCGCCAAGGGGGCGGCGGGCGCGCGGGCGGCGCTGGCGTTTCTGCGCGGCGGTGGCCGGCTGGGCATGCTGGTGGACCAGAAGCTGAATGACGGCATCGCCGTGCCGTTCTTCGGCCGGCTGGCAATGACCGCGCCCGCGGCGGCAGCCTATGCGCTACGCTTTGGCTGCCCGGTGGTGCCGGCTTACGTCGAACGGCTGGGGCCGGCGAGGTTCCGGGTGATCTGCGAGGCGCCTTTGGCGTTGCCCGCCACAGGCGACCGGATCGCCGACATCGCCGCCCTGACCACCGAGATCAATGGCTGCCTGGAGCGCTGGATCCGCGCTCGTCCGGAGAGCTGGTTGTGGCTGCACCGCCGCTGGCCGAAAGAAGACCTATGAAAGCTGCGTTATTCGACCTCGATGGCACGCTGACCGAGTCCGCCCCAGGGATCATCGCCAGCGTGCATTTCGCGTTGCGCGGCCTGGGCCACGATCCCGATCCCACGGTCGATCTGTCCTGGGTGGTAGGGCCGCCGCTGGAGGATGTGCTGGCGCGGGTGCTGGCGCCGTATGGCGACGATCGGGTGGCCGAGGCGACCGCACTGTATCGCCAGCGCTATGGCAGTGTCGGCCTGTTCGAGAACGCGCTGTATGCCGGCATTCCCGAGATGCTGGCGGCGTTTACGGCGGCGGGGTTATCGCTGTTCGTGGCGACGTCCAAGCGCCGCGCGTTCGCCGAGCGGATTCTGGCGCATTTTGGTCTCGACGACCAATTCACCCGGATCTACGGCTCGGAGGAAGGCGGCCTGATCGACCACAAGCCGGAGCTGATCGCGCATATTCTGGCGCGCGAACACCTATCCCCCGATGGCAGCGTGATGATCGGCGACCGCAGCTATGACATCGCCGGCGCGCACGCCAATGGGCTGCGCGCGATCGGCGTCGCGTGGGGCTACGGCGCGCCGGGCGAGCTGGTGCAAGCCGGGGCCGACGCCGTCGTCGATCACGTGACCGAATTGCTGCCGACGGCACGCCGATTGTTGCGTTTCGATTGACCGAAGCGGTACGGCGGCGCAACAATCTGATGATGCGCATCGCTGGTCTTCTCATGTTCGGCCTGCTGATCCCCGGTGTGGTGGCGGCCGAGACGTGGCGGGGAAAAATTCAGTGTGACGCGCTGCCGGGTTTTACCAGCAAGCGGCTGTATGGCGATTTTGTGATGACGCTGGACGGCGCGCGGCTCAGCTATTCCCGCCCGGTGCTGAACCCGGATGCGACCTCGGCCTCCGGCATCGCCGAGTTCGGCGCCGGCACCCTGGCGGATGGCGAGGTACGGCTGCAGGGCCGGGCATCTGGCACGGGCTATAGCTATACAGCGAGCTATGGTGGTCGGATCGAGGGCGATCGGCTGCGGCTGGGCGGTGAGCAGCTGTGGCACGCCAGGCAGTTTGCGCAGCCCTATCACCGGGCGTGCGGGATCGAGCTGCAGCGGGCGGGTTAACCCGGCTTGGGCGGCTGGCCGAGCATGATCCGGTGCCCGTCCGGGGTCGCCACCAGCATCTCGCAAAAACCCCATGGTCGGTCGCGGGGCGGCTCGCGGATGATCACGCCGCGTTCGACAAATCCCCTGTGCAGGGCGTCGATGTGGTCGACTTCGAGATAGACGGCATAGCTTGATCGCCGATCTCGCGGGCTGGGGTGGTGTCCGGGTCGCCGCCGATTATCAGGTTGACCGCGCTGCGCGACAGCAGCCGCCAGTCGGTGGCCTCGCTCCAGCCGACGGTGAAACTGAGCGCGTCGCGAAATATGTCGCCGTGGTATCGAGATCGGCGACCGCCGGCACGTAGCCAAAGGGCCGCATCGATGCACCCGGGTGGGGCGGGTTCACGCGGTCTGCATGGGGCGTCTCCTGGGTTCACAGACCGAGACTGCCCTGGCGCGTGCTGCCCTTGCCGCCATTCGCCGTGGCGCGCACCTCGCCGTCCGCGAACCGGATCCGCAGCGCGGCCCCTGGCGCGACGGAAGCGGCCGAGGCGAGCGGTGCGCCGGCGCTGTCGAACACCAAAGCATAGCCGCGTGCCAGTACCGCCGTGTGCGACACCGAGTCCAGGCGGGCGGACAGGCCCTCCAGCCGGGCGTGCGCCTCGCGTAGCCGGGCCTGTAGCGGGGCGGCGCTCAGGCGGGGCAGCACGCGGGCAGCGAGCGAGGCGCGGGCCGTCGTCGCCTGCCGCAAGGCCGAGCGCAGTCGCTCGCTGGACAAAGCGAGCGCTGCCTGTCGCGTCGCCACCAGTCCGGGCAAAGCCAGCCGCAGCCGCAGCGCGCGATCTTCCAGCAGGCGTCGGGCGGCGATGATCAGCGCCGGGAGATCGGGCAGGCCGCGTGCCGCCCGCTCGACCGCGATCCGCCGCGCGGTCAGCACGCCGGGCCAGGCGAGGCCGAGCCGCGTGCCACGATCATCGAGCCGCTGTCGGGCGCTGCCCACCAAGGCTGGCAGATCCGGCAGGCCGCGCTCGGCGCGCTGCAGCTGCAGCCGGCGCTCCTGCAGCATTCGCCCGAGCGCCCCGGTCAGGCGGGCCGATTTGTGCTGCAGGTCGGCGGCCAGCTCGACGCGCGCCGGCACTGCCAGCTCGGCGGCGGCCGTGGGGGTCGGGGCGCGGCGATCGGAGACGAAATCGATCAGGGTGGTGTCCGTCTCATGACCGACGGCGGAGATCAGCGCGATCCGGCAGGCGGCGGCGGCGCGCAGCACCACCTCCTCGTTGAACGCCATCAGATCCTCGAGGCTGCCGCCGCCGCGCGCGATGATCAGCACATCGGGGCGCGGGATCGGGCCGCCTGCGGGCAGCTGGTCGAAGCCTGCGATGGCGGCGGCGATCTTCTCCGCCGCCCCCATGCCCTGCACCGGCACCGGCCAGAGCAGGATGTGACGGGGAAACCGCCGCAGGATCGTGGTACGGATATCCTGGATCACCGCCCCCGCTTCGCTGGTGACCACACCGATCACTGCCGGCAGCATTGGGAAGGGGCGTTTGCGGACCGCGTCGAACAGCCCTTCGGCGGCGAGTCGCGCCCGCAGCGCCTCGATCCGTGCCAGCAGGGCGCCGGCGCCGGCATACTCCATCCGGTCGATGATCAGCTGATAGGTCGAGCGGTCGCCATAGGCGGAAATCTTGCCCTGGGCGACCACCTCGACGCCGTTCTCGGGCGCCAGGCTAAGTCGGCCCGCCGAGGATTTCCAGATCACGCCGGCGATCTTGCCGCCCTCGTCCTTCAGCGACAGGTAGATGTGGCCGGACGGGTAGCGCTTCAGCTCGGTGATCTCGCCGCGCACGCGGATGCGGCCGAAGCTGCCTTCCAGGGTGCGCTTCACCGCACCGGAAATCTCCGAGACGGTGTATTCGGGGATGTTCGACAGCGTCGGTTCGTCCATGTCGCCAGCCTATGCTACAGGCGGCTCCGATAGAAGGACTGGGAGACGGGCATGCGGGTTCTGGTGGTCGGATCGGGCGGGCGCGAGCACGCGCTGTGCTGGGCGCTGGCGGCGTCCCCGCTGCTGACCAAACTATGGTGCGCGCCGGGCAATCCCGGCACCGCCGAGGTCGCGGAGAACGTCGCGATCGGCCTGCTCGACATCGCGGCGCTGGTGCGTTTCGCGCGGGACAACGCGGTCGATCTGGTGCTGCCTGGCGGGGAGCCACCTTTGGTCGCGGGGATCACCGATGCGATGGGGCTCGCCGGCATCGCCTGTTGCGGCCCGTCGGCCGCCGCCGCCCGCCTGGAGGGCAGCAAAAGCTTCACCAAGGAAGTATGCGACGCCGCCGGCATCCCGACAGCCTTGTGGGAGCGGTTCGACGATGCCGCCGCCGCACGGGCGTTCGTGCGCCGCCGGGGGGCGCCGATCGTGGTCAAGGCGGATGGGCTGGCGGCGGGCAAGGGCGTGGTGGTGGCCGCCAGCATCGCCGAGGCCGAGGATGCGATCGCGGCCTTCATGGAGGATGCCAGCCTGGGGACGGCGGGCGCCTCGGTGGTGATCGAGGAGTGTTTGATCGGCGAGGAAATCAGCCTGTTCGCGCTGTGCGACGGCACCCACGCGATCCCGCTCGGCGCCGCCCAGGACCATAAGCGCGTGGGCGACGGTGATGTCGGCCCCAACACCGGCGGTATGGGCGCCTATTCGCCGCCACCCGCGCTGACGCCGGAGCTCGAGGCGGATGCGATGGCGCGGATCATTCAGCCGACTTTGGCGGAAATGGCCCGCCAGGGAACGCCGTTTCGCGGCATTCTATATGCCGGCCTGATGCTGACCGCCGAGGGGCCGAAGCTGATCGAATATAACGTCCGGTTCGGCGATCCGGAGTGTCAGGTGCTGATGCTCAGACTGAAGTCGGACCTGCTGGGCGCTCTGCTGGCGGCCTGCGATGGGGAGCTCGCCGCGTTCGACCTGCGCTGGCGCGACGCGGCCGCGATCTGCGTGGTGCTGGCCGCGCGCGGCTATCCCGGCACGCCGGTCAGCGGCACGGTGATTGGCAATCTGGCCGCCGCGGCGGCGGTGCCTGGGGTCACCATCTTCCACGCCGGCACCACGCTGGTGGGTGGCCAACTGACCGCCACCGGGGGGCGGGTGCTGTCGGTGTGCGCCACCGGGGTTGACCTCGCCGCGGCGCGCCAGGCGGCCTATGCGGCGGTGGACGTGATCGACTGGCCGGATGGATTTTGCCGGCGCGACATCGCTTGGCGCGCGCTCGCCCCGGCCCCACATTGAGCCTATGTCGCAAACCCTGAACCGCCCCGCGCCCGTCACCTTCATCCCGCAGCGGCAGCCGGCCTTGCCGGCGACGCGGCGGCTGACGGTGGTCAGCGAGTTCGAACCAAACGGCGATCAGCCGACCGCGATCCGCGAGCTGGTGGCCGGCGTGCAGCAAGGCGAGCGCGACCAGGTGCTGCTCGGCGTCACCGGTTCGGGCAAGACGTTCACCATGGCCAAGGTGATCGAGGCGGTGCAGAAGCCGACTTTGATCCTGGCGCCGAACAAAACCCTGGCGGCCCAGCTGTACGGCGAGATGAAGGCGTTCTTTCCGGACAATGCCGTCGAATATTTCGTCAGCTACTATGATTACTATCAGCCCGAGGCCTACGTGCCACGGACCGACACCTATATCGAGAAAGACTCGCAGATCAACGAGCAGATCGACCGGATGCGCCACGCCGCCACCCAGTCCCTGCTCGAGCGCAACGATGTGATCATCGTGGCCTCGGTGTCCTGCATCTACGGCATCGGCGCCGTGGAGACCTACGCCAAGATGGTGGTCAAGCTCGAAGTCGGTGGCACCATCGATCGCGATCGTCTGGCCAAGGGGCTGGTGGAACTGCAATATCGCCGCAATGACGCGGCGTTCCAGCGCGGCACGTTCCGGCTGCGCGGCGAGACGGTGGACATCTATCCCGCGCAGTATGAGGACCGCGCCTGGCGGGTGGTGCTGTTCGGCGACGAGATCGAGAGCCTGGCGGAATTCGATCCGCTGACCGGGGAAAAAACCGCCGATCTGTCGACCATCACGGTATATGCCAACAGCCACTACGTAACACCGCGCCCGACGCTGACGCAGGCGATCCGCGACATCAAGATCGAGCTCAAGGATCGGCTCGACCAGTTCACCGCCGAGGGCAAGCTGCTGGAGGCCGAACGGCTGGGGCAGCGCTGTACGTTCGATATCGAGATGATGGAGACGACCGGCAGCTGCAAAAGCATCGAGAATTACTCGCGCTATCTGTCCGGCCGCAAGGCCGGCGAGCCGCCGCCGACCTTGTTCGAGTATCTGCCGGAGAACGCGCTGCTGGTGGTCGATGAAAGCCATGTGACGGTGCCGCAGATCGGCGGGATGGAGCGCGGGGATCATGCGCGCAAATCCATCCTGGCTGAGTTCGGCTTTCGCCTGCCCTCCTGCATCGACAACCGACCGCTGAAGTTCCAGGAGTGGGAGGCGTTCCGCCCGCAAACGGTTTTCGTGAGTGCGACGCCGGGTCCGTGGGAGATGGAGCGCACCGCCGGCGTGTTCGCCGAGCAGGTGATCCGGCCCACCGGGCTGATCGATCCGGTCACCGAAATCCGCCCCGTCGAACATCAGGTAGACGATCTGCTCGGTGAATGCCGCAATTGTGCCGCTGCCGGCAATCGCGTGCTGGTGACGGTGCTGACCAAGCGGATGGCGGAGGATCTGACCGAGTATCTGAACGAGCACGGCGTGAAAGTGCGATATCTGCACTCGGATATCGATACGCTGGAGCGCATCGACATCATTCGCGATCTGCGGCTTGGCGTGTTCGACGTGCTGATCGGCATCAACCTGCTGCGCGAGGGTTTGGATATTCCCGAGTGCGCGCTGGTCGCCATTCTGGACGCGGACAAGGAAGGGTTTCTCCGCTCCAAGACCAGCCTCGTGCAGACTATTGGCCGCGCCGCGCGCAACGTTGACGGGCGGGTGATCCTGTATGCCGACGTGATGACGGCGAGCCTGCGTTTTGCCATCGAGGAAACCGAACGCCGCCGCAACAAGCAACGCGCCTGGAACGAGGCGCATGGCATCACGCCGCAATCCATCCGCAAACAGATCGGTCGCGTACTCGATAGTGTTTTCGAGCAGGATTACGTGACCATCGCGCCGATCGAGGACAGCAAAACCGCTGAGTTTGTTGGCAAGGATCTCAAGGCCGCGATCGCCGATCTGGAAAAGCGCATGCGCAACGCGGCGGCCGACCTGGAATTCGAGGAAGCCGCCCGACTGCGCGACGAGATCCGCCGACTTGAAGCGCTCGACCTCGGTCTGGTACCGCCGCCGGCGGCGTCGGCCAGCCCCCGCAGCAAACGCGATTATACGCCCAAGCCCATGGGGCCGGGCGGCGGTGGCTATGACCCGAAGAAGCGCGGGCGACGGGGCGGTAAGGGAAGTAAGTAAGCCGGGCGCTGCCCGGACCCGCCAGGGGCCAAGCCCCTGGACCTTAGATCAAAGGGGCGTGTGCCCCTTTGCGGGTCTAGGCGGAGGTGGCCCAAGGTTCCGCTCGACGGCTTCGTCGAGTGGAATGGCCACCGAAGGGAGAGCCCAGCCTTGCTTATACCCCTTGCCGCCCCGCCACCCGCGCGGCCTCAGCGGCGCGGTCCATGGACGACATCAGCATCGCGGCCGCCTCCCGTACCGCGGGATCGCTGTTGTGTTCCAGGCGTTCCGCCATCAGCACCCCCGCCGATAGCGCGCTGCGCACATCGTGGCTCAGGGTCGACAGCTGCGTCGCCATCTTATCGGCGGCCGCGCTGGTTTTGGCCAATCGGTGTCTCAGCGCGAACCAGACGAGGGCGGCACCAATCGCGGCGCCCGCGATCGCGCCGAACAATGCCGCCGGCATCACACCGGATCCGCGGCCGGTGCCCTCGCAGCACTCCGCCCCGCTTCGAACAACTGCGTCAGGAACGCCGTGTCCGCGTTGAATTTCGACGATAGCGGCAGTCGGTTCAGCACCTCGTCCGCGTCATACACCGACACGGCGATGCTGCTCGGCAGGCTGGCGAGCTCGGCGTCGAGTATTCCGTGACACGCAATTTCGTTCAGTCGGTTGAGGATTTCCGCTGGCGTGCTGGGCGCGCCCGGCCGGGTGGCCGATTGGGCGCGGATCAGCACCAGCTCGCGGGGCGGCTTCGGTCGCAGCAGCGGGGCCAGCGGCGGATTGCCGGAATAGCCGCCGTCCCAATAGCTGCGTCCATCGATCTCGACGGCATGGAAGATGAACGGCAGGCAGCACGACGCCAGCAGCACCTCGACGGTGATGTGCCGGTTGCCCCATTGCATGGACCCACCGGTCTCGACATCGGTGGCTGCGACGGTTAGCGGGACGGCGCTGGGATGGATCAGCGCGTCATGGTCGAGCAGGTCGGCGACCACCGCTCGCAGCGGGTTGTGTCCGAATGGGTTGAGCTGGGCGGGGCTGAACATCCGCAGCGCGGTTTCCATGCCCTGCCACAGCAGGTTGGCGCCAAGGTCGGTGCCCCACAGCCAGCGCTCGAGTCCACCTTGCATGGGGTTCAGCGCATTGGCCTGGGACACCCGGTCCCACAGCCGGCGCATCTCGCGGCGGGCGCCGGCGGGGCCGTCTTTGACCAGGCCCTGCACCAGCATCACGCCGACCAGCGCGCCCGACGACACCCCGCAGACGCGCCCAACCCGCAGCCCGCCTTCCAGCAGCCCGTCGAGTACTCCCCAGGCGTAGGCGCCATGGACGCCGCCACCCTGCAATGCGAGCGCGGCTCCGTCGCTCTTCGGCATGCGCGTGTTCACCCGACCAAGTGTGCGCTATGCATGGGGTTCCGGCAATCGCATCTGGCCTCGCGCGCGTCGTCCCCGCCAGAGTCGCACACCGATCGGCGCCAATGCGAGCAGGGCCAGCGTCAGCAGGGGCAGCAGCAGCGACGGCGTCCACAGCGCCGAAAGCAACGGTTGCCGTTCGTCGGCCAGCAGCTCTCCGAGCCCGGACCCCACCCAGCTATAGACGATCGTGGCGGGCAGCATGCCGAGGCAGCTCGCGGTTACGAACGGCGTCAGCCGCACCCCGGCGATGCCGGCCGCCAGGCTGATCAGCCACGACGGCAGTACCGGCAGCAGCCGCAGCGCCAGCACGTAGGAGAACCCGTCGCGCCGCAGTCCTGGTTCCAACCGCGCGATCGCCGTCAGCGCCCGGGCACCCAGCAGCGGCCGCAGCGCGCGCCGTGCCAGCACCATCGCGATCGTTCCGCCGGAGCCAGCGCCCACGACACTCAGCATTGTGCCGAGCGCCGGCCCGAACAGCAGGCCGCCGAGCAGGGTGATCCCGGCCAGGGCAGGAAAGCACAGAGCGGCCGCGCCGCCGTCCAACGCCACATAAAAGGTCGCCGCCAGCAGCGGGTGCGTCGCGACGAAGCCGTGCAGGGCAGCCTGCTGGCGCGCCAGCATTCCCCACGCGGCACTGGCACCGCCACCCAGCGCGAAACCGAACCATGCCGCCGCCAAAATTATCAGCAGTGCCGCCGCGAGCCGCATGCGCCATTCCATGCGGCGTTCTAGCATGCCATCGCGACGGATCGCTTGATTCCAATATAATAGAATATATGATGCTTATATGAGCATTGCCCAATCGTGCCACACCGACACGGATATCGATGCGCGCATCGCCGCCCGTGTCCGCGACCTGCGCGCCGAGCGCGGCCTGACGCTCGACGGGCTCGCCCGCCAGGCCGATGTCAGCCGCGCCATGCTGTCGCGGATCGAGCGTGGCGAATCGAGCCCGACGGCGCAGTTGCTGAACAAGATCTGCGGCGGTCTCGGCATTACGCTGTCGGCGTTGTTCGCGCCGACCGACCCGCCGCCCAGTCGCTTGGCGAGGCGGCGCGATCAGCCGGTGTGGCGTGATCCGGCGAGTCATTATCTGCGTCGCACCGTCTCGCCGCCCGGCACCGGATCGCCGGTCGACATCGTCGAGGTCGAATTCCCCGCCGGTGGCCGTGTCGCGTTCGACAATCAGCGGATCGCCGGCGCCGATCAGCATGTCTGGGTGCTGGACGGCACGCTCGATCTGCGTTTGGGAGAGGAGGCGTTCCGCCTGGCGGAAGGCGACTGCCTGATGATGCGCTTCGATCGCCTGATCGAATTCCGCAATACCACCTCCCGCATGGTGCGCTACGCGGTCATCGTGCGTCGCTCCCGCCCATGACCGAGCGCATTCGCGCGCTGGACGCGGTCGAGGCGGAGGCCCGCGTGGCGCAGCTTGCCGATATCCTGGTCGATGCGGTCGCGCACGGCGCGTCGGTCAATTTCCTCGCGGGGTTCACGGCCGACGAGGCGATCGCGTTCTGGCGCGGGCAACTGCCGGGCCTGGCCGTCGGCGAGCGGCGACTATTCGTCGCCGATGACGGGGTCCGGCTGCTGGCGACCGTGGTGCTGAGTCATGCGCAGCAGCCCAACGCCCCACACCGCGCGGAGATCGGCAAGATGCTGGTGCATTCCTCGGCGCGCCGGCGTGGCCTGGGGCGCCGGCTGCTGGCGGCCGCCGAGGCGGCGGCGCGGGAGGCTGGCCGCACGCTGCTGATGCTCGACACGGAATCCGGCAGTGCCGGGGATCTGCTGTATCGCAGCTGCGGCTGGATCGAGGTGGGGCGGGTGCCCGATCACGCGCGCCGGCCGAACGGTGACCTCGCGGAGACCACCTTGTTCTACAAACGCCTGTAGTCGCGCGAGGAGTGTGTCATGGCCAGCAACGACCCATCGAAGACCGGCGACGATAGCGGTGCCCCGCGGATCGGCGATAACGGTGGCCCGCCGCTTGACCCGCCGGAGCCCGGCGCCGCCTGGCGCCTATGGTGCTGGCGGCGTGCCCATAAGCAGGCCTGGTCGGCCTCGCGGGACGTCATGCTGCGGCGGTTGGCACGTGCCGAGGAGCTCGGCATGTCCTACCATGAGTACACGCTCGAGATTCTGGAGCGCGGTCGGTATCTGTGACTGACGCTGGGTGAAGGCCGCCGGGGCGCCGGCCGCAAACGTCAACGAACCGACATAATACGCGTGGGCAAACCGTATTATACCGACCGGTGTTGGGGGGAACCCACCAGACGACGTCAGTAGGGCGCTCCCTCGAAGCCGGCCATGTCGGCCACACGCAGCAGCCTTTGTCCGACGCGCAGGTGATCGCCCTCTTGCAGCGCTGGCGCGACCACCAGCCCTGTGGGTGCCAGCACGATGATCGTGGAGCCATGTTCGAACCAGCCCATTTCAGCGCCTTTGGCCAGCACTTCATCGCAGGCATAGGTCCGGCGCAGCGGTCGCCCAGCGTCGGTATCCAGCGGCAGAAAACCCAGACGAACGCCGGAGACCAGGATCGCCGCCACCGCGACCAGCGTCACTTTCTGTCCGCCTGGCGCCAGCAGGGTGTCGATCACCACGCGCTCGTTGCGGCAGAACAGGCGCGTCACACGGCGCAGCGTCGGTGGATTGACGTTCCAGCAATCGCCATGGATGTGCCGCACCCGCGTCACCCGACAATCATGCGGGGCGTGAAAGCGGTGATACATCGCCGAGGTCAGCCGCAGGGTCACGAACACGCCGCCCTCGAACGTCGCGGCATGGTCGGCGTCGCCCAGCAGCTCGGTCAGCGTATACTCCATCCCCTTCACCTGCAGCGCGCGGCCCCCGGACACGGTGCCGAACGCGCCGACGATCGCGTCGCACGGGCTGGTCAGGACGGACGGATCGGGGTCCTGTGGGCGGGCACCTGGTTTCAGCCGGCGGGTGAAGCAGTCCTGCATGCTGGCGAAGCGGGTGCGCTCGGCGTCGGCCAGGTCGAGCTCCGCGAAGCAACCCCAGAGCCACAGCGACACGCC
>Ga0116226_10004008_pt1 | contig 12990 bp, 11 predicted proteins | sample S1TSphfallax_FD_89692 | JGI IMG/M metagenome (GOLD analysis project Ga0116226, IMG submission 89692) | Host-associated microbial communities from peat moss isolated from Minnesota, USA - S1T2_Fa - Sphagnum fallax MG | ecosystem: Host-associated > Plants > Peat moss > Unclassified | place: USA... | reverse complement strand
TACTGCTGATGGACGAGCCGTTCGGTGCGTTGGATGAGATGACGCGCAATCGCTTGAACGAAGAGCTTCTGGCGCTGCGAACGCAGCAGCGCTGTACCACGCTGTTCGTGACGCACTCGATCAGCGAGGCGGTTTTCTTGTCGGATCGCATTGTGTTGATGGGGGCGAATCCGGGGCGGGTCTGGCGCGAGATCCCGGTATCTCTACCGGTGCCGCGCAGCGCTCTCTTGCGCAGCGAACCGCAGTTCCTGAGCGTGGTGGGCGAGGTGTCCCGTGCGCTGGCGGCCACACCGGCATGAGCACCCGCTCATGGAGTCCGCCGCTGGTCACGTTCGCCTGCGGCCTCATGCTGTGGCAGGGGATCGTCATGCTGTTCGACGTGCCGAATTATCTGCTACCGAGTCCGCTCGAGATCGCGGCGCTGATCCCCGCACGCCATGCGGACTTGGGCGCGGCGCTGCTGGTGACCGGGGGAGAGGCGCTCGGCGGCTTTCTGGCGAGTGCTGGCGTCGGCGTTGCCGTCGGTTTGTTCTTCTCGGTCTCGCTGCGGGTTCGGCGCAGCTTCTATCCCTATGTGGTGTTGCTGCAAACCATTCCGATCATCGCGATCAGTCCGTTGATTCTGCTCTGGCTCGGGAATGGCTCGTTATCCGTGCTCTTCATATCGTTCTTGATTTCCGTGCCGGCCGTCATCGTCAACACGACTCACGGTCTGATCAGCGTGGAGCGCAATCTCTTGAATTTATTCCGCATGGGGAATGCCGGTCTGCTGTCCGTGCTCTTCAAGCTGCGTCTGCCGCATGCGTTGCCGTCGATCATCGTCGGCTTGAAGATCGCCGCGGGCGCGTCGGTGGTCGGCGCGTTGGTCGGCGAGACCTTCGCGGGCAGCTCGGCCTTGGGGGCGGGTGGCTTGGGTTATAGCTCGATCTACGCGTTGAGCCAGTTGGACACCCCCTATCTGTTTGCGTTGATCCTGACCTCCTCGCTGCTCGGGCTGGCCTTCTTCGCGGGGGTGACGTTATTCGAACGCTGGATGGTGGGCCGGTGGCACGAATCGATCGTGAACGAGCAGCCGGACTAGCGTGAGTCTGCGAAGCGTTGCCAGTCCGCGGTGATGGCGTCATGGCGGCGGCGACGGTCATCCTGGTCCGCTGACAGCAGGCGGCCATGCTCGACCACGAATCGTCCGTGCACCAGCGTGTGGTGGGGCGCCGGCGGGCCGGCCTCGAGCCACGCTTCCAGCACGTCATCGGGTGTGTGTGCTCGAGCGGGGGGCTCTCGTGCCGCGTCGGGCAGCGGCCAGACCACGACGTCGGCCGCCGCGCCGGGCGTGAGTTGACCGATTTCGCCGGCGCGCCCCAAACACTGCGCTCCGCCCAGTGTGGCGAATTCCAACAGTGAGCGGGCGGTCAAATGGCTGCCATGCAGTTCCTGGTTCGCACGCCGCGACACGGCGAACTCCGCCCGCAACGACGGCGCGGAGTCGGTGCTCAAGCTCACCGGCACGCCGGCGGCTCGCATCTTGGCGACCGGTGCCACGGTGCCGGTACCGATCAGGTTGCCGGAGGGGCAGTGGCATATGCCGGTACCCCATTTGCCGAGCGCGGCGATTTCGGCATCGCTCACGAAGATGGAGTGCGCCACCCAGGAGCGCCGCGAACCCCAGCCCACCTCCTCAAACCGCTGCATCGGTCGACAGCCGTATTGTTGCAGGCAGAATTGCTCTTCATCAAGGCTTTCAGCGAGGTGGGTATGGAGGCGCACGTCGAGCCTTTCGGCGAGGTCGGCGGCGCGGCGCATCATCCGATGCGACACGGCGAAGGGATTGCAGGGTGCGAGGGCGATGCGGATCATCGCGCCGTGACTGCGATCGTGGTGGACTTTCACCAGTCGCTCGCTATCGGCCAGAATGTCGTCCTCGGCTTCCACCACGGCGTCCGGTGGCAGTCGACCATCCTTCTGCGACAGGTTCATGGCGCCACGCGTCGGGTGAAAGCGCATGCCGAGTTCGCGGGCGGCGGCGATCTCGGCGTCGATCAAGCGCCGGCGTGGATGGATGTTCAGATGATCGCTCGAGGTGGTGCAGCCATCGAGTGCCAGGCCCGCCAGTGAGATCCAGGTGGACAGGTAGGCACCTTCTTCGTCGAGGCGCTCCCAGATGGGATAATAGAAATTCAGCCATTCCACCAAACCGTTGAAGCGGCGGTCGACCCGCAGGCCGCGGTTCAAGGATTGATACATGTGGTGGTGCGCGTTGACGAGTCCCGGAGTCACGAGGCAACCGCGGGCATCCACGCGCCGCTCAGTCTCGGGTTCGGTCCCGGCGGCGCCGAGGGCCTGCACGAAGCCATCCTTGAGGGCCACCCATCCACCCGGAAGATCCTTGCCCACCATCGGCACGACCAATTCGGCATCGGCGATGACGAGATCGGCGCGGGGAGTAACGCTGGAGTCGGGGCTCTGCGGCATGACGCCGGTACGTTACACTCTGACGATGCCACGTAACAACTATCATGTGTCGATAACCGCCGCCTCTGCTGGCGCCGCTCCGCCGCCGTATGCCGAGACTTATCCCGTCACGCTGACTAACGGCGCGCTGCTCAATTTGCCCCTTCAGCCTCTGCCCGGTGGCGAGGAGGCGATCGCGTTGCTGATGTCGAATCAGACGCCATTCGCGGTCGAGGAGCGCTTGGGCGACTGGCTGACCGCACTCGCCGCGGAGTTTTCGCCGCAAGTCATCGTGGGCATCCCGACTCTCGGACTCGACTATGCGCGCTGGGTGGCGCGTGCGCTCGGCTTCGCCGATTACGTGGCGCTCGGCAATTCGCGCAAATTTTGGTACTCCGATGACTTGTCGGTGCCGGTGCACTCGGTCACCAGTCCGGGTGCGAATAAACGCCTGTACCTGGATCCGATGCTCGTCGAGCGGCTCGCCGGCAAGCGCACGCTGATCGTCGATGATGTGATCAACACCGGTGGCTCGGCGGCCGCCGCCATCGAGTTGTTGTCGAAGGCAGGGGCGGAGCTCGTTGGGTTGTGCGTCATCTTGATCGAAGGCGATGCCTGGCATGCGCCGTTGGCGGCATTCGCGGCTGATTGGCCCGGTCGGGTGCGTGGTCTCGGGAAGATTCCGCTGTTCAGGCGCAGCCCCGCGGGCTGGCTGCCGATCTAGGCTGCGATAGGGCCGAGACTTCAAGGCTTCGTGAGGAAGCGGGTCGTGAAGGATTGCCGATAATCGTAGTCGGTGGCGATGATGTTGAGGTCTCGCAGGATCGCGTACTGATGCGCCAGGCGGTTCGCATCGAGTTCGCCCACCGCGCCACTCGTCTGCTCGATCAGGCGGTAATCGATCATGGCTTGGCGCGACAATGTGAGCTGAATGGGAGTCATGGCCGGATTACGCCGCAGAATTTCAGCGTCCGTGGACGCCGGATCCTTCAGGTAGCCGCGCCAGCCCGCGATGGAGGCGGTGACGAACGCGCGCACGATATCGGGATGGGTGGCCACGAAATGGGTCGAACTCTCGAGGGCCATATAGGCGTCGCAGCCCGTGTTCTTCACCCAGAGTGCACGTACCTTGACACCGGAATGCTCCATGATGGGCGGCTCGGAGGTGACGAAACACTGCTGGATGTAATTCGGATCATGCAGGAACGAGGCATAGTCAAAGTTCAGGGGCGTGGTCTTCAGATGCTTCAGGTGGTATTCCTTCACCACGTAGAGTAGCCACGGCACGCCCGGCTGGACCGCCACCGTCTGGCCCTCTAAATCCGCGAAACTCTTCACGGGTGAGCTGGCATGAACCATCACCCCGACCGGGTCATGCTGTAACGAGCCCATCACCAGCACCAGCGGAATGCCGCGTGACCGCGCGATCAGCACCTGATCCGAACTGCCGAGCCCAAAATCATACTTGCCGAGAGCGACCTGGGGTTCGACGCTGGCATTCGGGCCGATCGGTGAGATCACCACATCGAGACCCGCCTGTCGATACAGGCCATGCGTGAGCGCATAGAAGTACCCCGCATTCTCGGCCTCCGGATACCAGTCGAGCAGCAGCGTGACCTTGGTCAAGGCGGGTTCCGCGCCAGCGTTGCCGACGCCGGCCGCGATCAGTAGGAAGAAGAGCAGACCCGAGGCGGTGACTTTCATGCGCATGATTTGGGATAGAATAGCGCAATCCGACTGGCATCCGATGGAAGGCGGGAGAGCATCGATGATTTGCGTACGGACCGTGGCAATGGCGGGGGTGTTATGGGGGGCGGTTACCGGTATCGGCTTACCGCAAACGGCAGTCGCGGCGGATGCCTCGGTGGGCATCGAAAAGCGGCACATTTACCCGGCGACGGACACCGCGGCGGCCGACATCAAGGCGGGACTCGCGTTGGCGCATTCGCAGCACAAGCGGGTGATTCTCGATTTCGGTGGCGATTGGTGCCCAGACTGCCAGGTGCTCAACATCTATTTCAACCAGAGCCCGAATGCGGAGCTGCTCGAAAAGTACTTCGTGCGCGTCAATATCAACGTCGGACGCATGGATGCCAATCAGGACATCGCGGCAATGTATGGGGTGCCGCTCAAGGGCGTTCCGGCGCTCGCCGTCCTCAACGATGACGGCAAGGTGCTGTATGCGCAGAACAAGGAGTTTTCCGACATGCGACACCTCGACTCGACCGCGCTCACCGATTTTCTGAACCGGTGGAAGCCCTGAACCCGAGCTCGAGCGGACGGGGCTCAAGCGGATGGTGCTGCGGGGCGGACGCCGGTTCCCAAGAATCGGGCCGACAGGCGCTGACGAGTCGGAATATCGACGTAGCGCTCGAGCACGATCGAAAACGCCACCAGCAGCAGCACCAGTAGCACCCCGGAGAACGGTGCATGCCGACCCACGAAGGGTCCGAGCATGCGAATGAGGAGTTCTCCGATCGGTCGATGGAAGACGTAAATCGGGTAGCTCGCTGCGCCCAAGATTTCCAAGACGCCGGCCAATCGGGTCTTCGCAGGCTGCGAGGCAAACAGGATCATCAGCGGAAAAACCGCCGTGACCGCGAGCCAGTCGACCCAGCCATCGATTCGCCCGAGCTTCGGCGAGATCAACACGAGGCACACGACGACGGATGCGATCCAGGGGGGGCACAGTCCTCCCCAGCGTTGCAGGAAGCGGGTGCGCACACGGAACAGCAGCAGCCCCAGGAAGATGCCGAATGAGGCACGGGACAGCCCCGCGATCAGGCTCGGGAGACCCCACGAGAATCCCAAGTCTAATTTCCCGTACTCGACGCAGAGCACGGCAAGCACCGCGCCGAAGAACGCGACGATCGCCAGCAGCACCCGGGTGCTGAGGACGCTGCGGATGCCGGCATAGGCGAAATTGACGACCAACTCGAAGAATAGCGACCAGTAAATCCCGTTGATCGGAAACAGATCGCTGGTACCCGGAAGCCGGCTCGGCAGATAGAACGCGCCGAGCACGATGACACTGGCGAGATCGCCGAGCGCAACCCCCGCGGGACCGCTGCCGTTCATCACGGCGCTCAAGCTCAAACCGGCGCATAGGAGTAGTGACAGCAGATACACGGGATACAGGCGGATGAGCCGCACCTTGACGAAGCGCCCGATGGAAAGCGCCCCGCTGCGAAGCTTTTCGTCATACGCATAGGCGATCACGAAACCACTCAGCAGGAAGAAAAGATCGACCGCGATAAAGCTACGGTAGAGCGAGAAGTGCCAGAAACCGCCGGTATGACGGACCAGGATGAGAATGGCGGCGATGCCGCGAATGCCATCGAGAAAGAGGTAGCGATGCCGCTCGTTCACGGCGACAGGCGCAGGGTCGCCGTGGCCGTCGACAGGTCCGCGTCATGCGTGCAGGTGATGCTGATTTGCTCGTCCGCGCCGCTGGTTACCCCAACCGGTTTGGAGCCCGAGGCCGGTAGAGGGCCCGACCACGCGCCACCGCCCGAACAGTGGTCCGCACCCCGCGCCGCCCACGCGATCGTGCCAGCGGGGCCGGTGGCGGAGCCTTGCTGCAGCGTGATGTCTACCGACCCCTTGATGGATTTGACGATGTGCCAGGCCGGAGTTCGAACCCGATAGTCCAGTGAGACGTCATTGGATCGCCCATTGATGACCGGCAACGGCAGCGCACCGGGCCCGGTCCATTGGTTCATCTCGACCTGAACATTCCGGAGTACCAGGTTCTCGTTGCTCGGCTGCCCGGCGTTGCCGATGGGGAATTGGCCGGTCGTGGGTGACGTGTCGGTCACTGTGATGTTCTCGAACGTCACATTCTTGTAACCGGAACTCGGAAAACGCCAGGCCGGAAACAAATCATTGAGAAAGGCCGAATTGTAGCTGGCGCTGACGTTGGAGATGGTCAATCCGTCGGACCCCAATAGATCCAAGAATCCGTCGGGGCGGGCGGTGCTGTAGTGATCGACGCTGCAATTGACGCAGCCCAGCTTGATCGAATTGGTATATCCGCTGATCGAGTCGGTACCGCCCGCGTCGCGCGCGCGCCCGACGCGTAATCCCTTGTCAACCACGTTCTTGATGGTGATGTGGGTGTTGAACAGGCCCGGGTCGCCGTCGGTCGAGTAGGCGAAATAGAAAAGATGCGGTGGGGCAAACCACTTTTTCACGCCCCCCACGTTCTCGCCGTTCGCGTCCTGCAAATCGCCATAGCGGAGCGACTCGATGTTCTCGAACACCGCGTCTTGCATCCCGCCGACCCAGCCCATGTAGGTGCCATCCAGTTGGATGTTGGAGAAGCGGATGTCGTGGGGCAGCCCAAAGTACTGCGCGGTTCGCGGCGTCTGGGATGTCACGGTTTGATTGCGGCGAAAATTCTGTCCGAGGGTGAACGCCACGGGGATGAAGCGCTCGCCGCCGGCCGAGGGGGGCACATAGAGTTTCATGCCGTTGACCGTGATGTGGGAGGAGTCTCCCGTGATGAAGAAAACGGCACAGGGGTTCGTGGCGCCGGTCCACAAGGCGTTGATATTGCCGTAGCGGCGATCGAAGGTCACACCTCGGTTGGTCGACAACCAGCTCGTCAGGCGTAGATCGTTGAATGCGTTGGGAGCCTTCCCGTTCTTGGTGTACCGTCCATCTCGATAGTAACCGACGTTGGGATCGACCGGAATTCCGCCGTCATATTCGACGTTCCAATCGGTGAGCACGACCTGACTGGTGTCGGCGATGACGAAGGCCGGAATGAACTCGTTATCGACGCTGAGCTTGCCGGCCCCGGCAAACTCCACCGTCGTGCCGTCATCGACGAATATCGATCGATCGATGTCGGTGCCTATTTTGAGCCTAACAGGACAATCGACCACCAGCGTGAACGCGCCATGCGCTGCGGCCGCCAATGCCTTCGTGAAGCCCGCCGTGTCATCGGAGTGACCCGAGCACGATACCCAGCCGCTGACCGAACGTCTGGCGCCAGCGCCGCTGGCCTCACCGGCGGCAGCGGCAGCCCGTGCGCCGGACATGCCGATCCCGTGGACTACGAGGAGGGCAATGAGTGAACGCGCGGTAGCGGACATGGTGAAAACCTATGAAACGGGGCGTTTCAGCGCAGAGGGTGAGCCGGGCTCAACCCCAACTATAACTGAATGACGCCGTGCGGTAACCGCTTCCACGCATTGAAGCCACGTCGACAATGAAAGAGAATGGAATCATGAGCTTGAAGTGTATCCCGGTGTTGACCCTCGCGTGCAGCATGGCCGGCTGCGCGCTGTTCCGACCCGCCGCCGTGGTGCCGCCGGCGGCGGTTCCGGTGTCCCCGCCGCCGAAGCCTGTGTTGCCCACCCCGAGTGCCACCCATCGTTTCAATATCGACGCGGATACCGAGGTCGTGGGCTACGTCCAGCGAACCAACATCGGCAAGGATGACACTCTGTCCGACATTGCGCGCCGCTTCGACGTGGGCTACCAGGAGATGGTGCTCGCCAATCCGGGCGTCGATCCGTGGCTGCCCGGGTCCGGTCGAGAGGTGGTGGTTCCGACCCAGTTCATCTTGCCCGCCGCCCCGCACCAGGGAATCGTCGTCAACGTGGCGGCCATGCGCCTCTTCTTCTTTCCGCCGCACAAGAAGGGTGAGCAGCAGACCGTCTACACCTATCCCATCGGGATCGGTCGCGAGGGGTGGAAGACCCGGGAGGGAACCACCACCATCATCAGCCATACCAAGGATCCGGTGTGGGTGGTACCTCAGTCGGTGCGCCAAGAGCACGCCCGGGATGGGGATATCCTGCCGGCGGTGGTGCCGCCGGGACCCGATAATCCCCTGGGCGAGTATCGCTTGCGGCTGGGTTGGCCGACCTATCTGATTCACGGTACCAACAAACCGTACGGGGTCGGGATGCGGGTGAGTCACGGCTGCATGCATCTCTACCCGGAGGACATTGCTGAGCTGTTCACGCTCGTCCCCATCGGTACCAAGGTCACCATCGTCAATCAGCCGACGGTGTTCGGTTGGAAAGACGGCTCTCTGTACCTCGAGGCCTACGCCGTGATGGAGGATGACAAGCGCGATTGGCGCAAGCATCGTCAGCGCTTGCTCACGCGTCTTCTCGAGCCCGAGGCGCGTCAGGAAATTACCGATCGGGGCGAATGGCCGACCATCGACGAACTGGCGCAATCGCCGCGTGCGGTACCGGTACCGGTGAACCAAGGTGGAGCCGGTATCGAACAAGTCGTCGCGCAAGCGATGCTGGTCGAGAACGTGCTGCCGCGCGGTTCCAACTGGCAGGGTACCACCGAGTTGACGATCGACGAGAAAACCTATCACGACATGATCGGCAAGCAGATCTCTCAGTGACTCGAGCCATCGCGGCGGATTACGACTCAGCGCTCGACCACATCTTGAGCTTCCAGGGTGACCCCTTGAGCGATCTCGAGCGGATCGTCGTCGTGCAACCCGACTTCCTGATGGCCCACCTACTCGAGGCATTGATCTTGGGCTTGAGCACCGATAGATCAGTGCTCTCCGGTGCGCACGCCGCACTCGACCGGGCGAGACGGGTCGAAGGTGCCTCGGCGCGGGAAAGGCAGCATGTCCGTGCCGTCGAAGCCTGGCTGGGCGCCCGGTTTTCGGATGCCTGCGCGGTCTGGGAGTCGCTATTGATCGAACGGCCGGACGATGCGGTGGCATTGTTCTTCGCGCATCAGGCTGATTTCCTGCTGGGACACATCAGCGAGTTGCGGGACCGGGTTGCGCGCCGCTTACCCGATATCGAGCCGGGTTCGGCTCTCGAAGGCTACTACCTCGGCATGTACGCGTTCGGTCTGGAGGAAATGGGCGACTATGCGGCGGCCCTCGTTGCGGGCCAGCGTGCGCTCGAGCGTAACCCGAGCGATGCCTGGGCCATCCACGCCGTCGCCCATGTGTACGAGATGACGAACCAGTTGGAAGTGGGCGAACAATGGTTGCTCAACCATGCGGAGGGCTGGCGCCGAAGTAACTTGGCCGTTCATCTCGCGTGGCATCAGGCTCTGCTGCATTACGATGCGCAGCGCTGGGAGGTCGTGCTCGAGTTGTACGACCGGGTGGTGAGGCGGCCTCAGTCCCTACTCATCATGGAGTTGGTGGATGCGAGTTCATTGCTCTGGCGCCTTTATCTCGCCGACGTGGACGTGGGCGACCGCTGGCAATCACTGGCCGATGCGTGGGAGCCGCACCTCGATGAGGCTTGGTATGCATTCAACGACATGCACGCGATGATGGCGTTCGCGGGGGCCCGGCGCTTCGACCTGGCAGAACGTTTGCTCGCGGTGCTGCGCGCTCCCGTTCGAGGGCATGGCGAGAATGAGGCGGTGATCCGCGAGATCGGCTTGCCGGTGGCTGAAGCCCTGCTCGCCTATGCGGAAGCCCGTTATACAGTGGCGGTGACAGGGCTCGAGACGATATTAACGCGAGCCGTCGCCGCCGGCGGCTCCCATGCGCAACGCGACGTGCTGGCATTGACGTTGCTGGCGGCTGCGCAGAAGGGTGGCAATCTCGCTCTGGCCCGGGCCTTGCTCAATCAGAGGCTGGGGTTACGCCCCGGGTCGCCTCTCAATCAACGGTGGAATGATCGAGTGCGGGCTTCAGCGTGACGCCAGTGCATCCATGTCGGCCTGCATGCGCTCTTTATACTCGTCCGACCAGTGTGCGCCGGGTTTCGACTTGCTGTTGTGGTGGGGACGCTCGACCGGTTCCGGCTTCCGTTCCGGCCGGGCCTTGCGTGCGCCGGCCTTCAGTTTGAGGGTGACGCGGGTGGTTGTGGGATTGGACGATGAGTTTGAATCGCTCATGCAGGTGTATCTGACTCCGAGGTGAAAGGGTTGGCTCGCGTTGATGAAGTAGGTGCGCTGTAAGACGGTACTTTTTCGGGCGAATTGTAGCGCATGAGTTACCAAAGGTACAAAAACCGCGTCGTCACCTGAGGTAGGCCATCGACCGACACGGTCAACCCGCCATTAAATGCCTTGCCTCGAAGTATGACTGTGACAGCCCGCACGGTTGCGCAGGTCACTGAAACGACGTGGCGCGCTCTCGTTGCCGGATTGGCCCCGAGAGCGCGCGGCCGCCTAATTTTGCGTGGTCGCCACGCCGACCGGCGCGATGCCCGCACCGATGGTGGGGACCGTCAGCAGTGTCAGAGCGCCGTTTGGACCGATGCTGAACTGTGACAACGTCTTACCGCCGACGTTGGTAACGCCCAACGAGGTGACGGTGCCGCGGTCCGCCACATACACGTACTGGCTGGTGTGATCGACCACGATGGAGGCGGGGCCGACACCCTGGGTGGCGACATCAGCGCCGAGCGACGTCAGTGCGCCCGTCGGACCGATGCTGTATTGGGATACCGTCGAGTCCGTGTCATTCGTGACGTACAGATACTTGCCCGACGGATCGATGGCAATGCCCGTGGGTGCGAGTCCTGATGCGATCCCGGTTGTGATCGGCGTGAGTCCACCGCCCGTTCCGATGCGATACTGGGATACGTTATTGTCCGCCGAATTGGTGACGTACACATAAGTCCCGGTCGGATCGACGGCGATCGCCGTCGGCTTGGCGGCTGACGCCACCGTCGCGGGCGTGAGCGGCATCAGCACACCCCCGGTACCCACCATCCACTGGCTGACATTGCCGGTGCCGTAATTCGCCACGTAAACGTAAGTACCGCTGCTGGTCGTGCTCACCGCCACCGCCGCCGGATTTGTGGTGCCCGAGGGCGGTTGGGCCGAGGGAGTGATGGGACTCAAAGCGCCCCCTGACAGCACCTGGTATTGAGAGACTGTGCCGTCGCCGTAGTTTGCCACGTACGCGAAGTAGGCGGGTGCGCCGCCCGCACCCGCGGAAACCTTTGCTATTGCGATTGACTGCGGACCTAAGCCAGCGGCTACGGTGGGCGTCGTCATGGCGGCCAACGCGCCGTTCGCGCCAATCGTGTACTCCGACACGAACCCGGAGTTGACCGCGTCTTGACCGTAGTCCGTCACATACACATAGGAAGACGTGGGATCGACTGTGACCGAGAAGGGCTGAACCCCGGTGGCGACCGTGGGCGTACTCAAAGGCGCCAGCGCGCCGCCCGAACCGATTGAGAATTGATACAAGCTCGAGGCGCCGCCGCTCGCCGGTCCGAAATCGACCGAATACACATACTCGCTCGGCGCCACCGTCAACGTGATCGGCGTGGATGTGACGCCGCTCGAAGCCGCCGTGACCGCGCTCGTCCCCGGGGCCACGCCGGAGGCCAGGCCGGACGCATTGATCGTGGCGACGCTCGAGGTGGCCGACGTCCAGGTCACCGACGTGGACAGGTTCGCTGTGATACCGCCGCTGAAGGTGCCGGTGGCGACCAATTGCTCCGTGGTGCCATTGATGACGGTGGGGGCGGCGGGCGTGACCGTGATGGCCGTCAGCGTTCCCTGTCCGACATTCAACGACGTGGTTCCTGAAATGCTGCCCGACGTGGCGGTGATCGTGGTAGCGCCAACCGCAAGGCTTTGTGCAAGTCCGGTGGCATTGATCGTCGCCACCGATGTGCTGCTCGAGGTCCACGTGACATTGGTCAGCACCGCGGTCTTCGAGTTGTTGTAAGTGCCCGTGGCGGTGAACTGCTTGGTTTGGCCCGCATCGATGGTCGCAGCGGCGGGTGTCACGGCGATGGACGTCAGCGTTGGCGTCGTCACGGTCAGTGTCGCCGTGCCACTGATGCCGCTCAGCGACGCGCTGATCGTCGAGGTGCCCGCCGCGACTCCAGTCGCGATTCCGGTGGCGGCCACCGTGGCGGTGGCCGCGGTAGACGAGCTCCACGCCACGCTCGACGTGATGTTTTTCGAGGTGCCGTCGCTATAGGTGCCGGTGGCGGTGAACTGCGCGGTGCCCGAGACCGGGATGCTCGACGTGGCCGGTGTCACGGCAAGCGAAGTCAGAGTGGGAGTGGACGACGAGTTGCTCGTGGTGTCCGAGCCGCCGCCGCAGGCGGCGAGACACAGTGCGAGTGCGGCGAGCGCAACAACGCTAAACGTCGACCGGAACGTCAATCGCGGGACAATCGATGAGATCATGGGCTCTATCCCTAATTATAGTTGAGCCTCGAGTATACATTGAGCTTCCACGGCGGGAGAGTCGTTTGACGTAACGATGAGTGCGTAAAAACTACAAATATACGATCGTCGGTACGCTTTCGTACCAAGCTCGCAGCGTGGTCAGCCGAACCTGGCCTCAGCGTGTTGCGTTGGCAAATGGCGGATCGAAGTGACCCGCGGCTCCGCCCGCAGGGATTCGATGACCGACAAGATCTCATGGAAGTCGCGGTGCGTGCCGTCGGCATAGGTCATCATGAAGCGGGTGCGGTGCGCCGAATCGATCACGAACAACGAACGCAGTGCAACACCCGCGCCATCCGCCGGGTCGATCAGCCCGTACAACGTGCTCACCTTGCGGTCCCTGTCGTTGATCACGGGAAAGTTGACGCTGAGCGATCCCGCCTC
>Ga0116226_10004007_pt1 | contig 12992 bp, 12 predicted proteins | sample S1TSphfallax_FD_89692 | JGI IMG/M metagenome (GOLD analysis project Ga0116226, IMG submission 89692) | Host-associated microbial communities from peat moss isolated from Minnesota, USA - S1T2_Fa - Sphagnum fallax MG | ecosystem: Host-associated > Plants > Peat moss > Unclassified | place: USA... | reverse complement strand
GCCCCTTTTACCAGTATCGCCCGTAAGGCGCAGGAAGCAAAAGTTTTTAGTTCTTTTCTTCAGAAAAGAACGCGTTACTGAACCCTCTCGCGCGAAGCCGAAAGCAGCCGTTCGAAATAGGCAATTGTGCTCGCCAGCCCTTGCTCCAATTCGATCGTCGGTTGCCAGCCTAGCAGGGCGCGGGCCTTCGTAATGTCCGGGCAGCGCTGCGTCGGGTCGTCCTGCGGCAGCGGGCGGTGCACGATCTGCGCGCGTGATCCGGTCAGCCGCACCACACGCTCGGCCAGTTCGCGCACCGAGATTTCGTGCGGATTGCCCAGGTTAATCGGCCCTGTCACCTCATCGCCGGTATGCATCAACCGAACGAAGCCTTCCACGAGATCGCTCACGAAACAGAACGCCCGGGTTTGCATGCCATCGCCATAGAGCGTGATCGGTTCGTTGCGCAGCGCCTGGACGATGAAATTGGATACCACCCGGCCATCCTGCGGGTGCATGCGCGGCCCATAGGTGTTGAAGATGCGCGCTATTTTTATCCGCACCGCGTGTTGCCGGTAGTAATCCAGGAACAGCGTCTCGGCACAGCGCTTCCCCTCGTCGTAGCAGGCGCGCGGCCCCAGAGGATTGACGTTGCCGCGGTAATCCTCCGATTGCGGATGAACGGTGGGGTCGCCATAGACTTCGCTGGTCGAGGCCTGGAATATTTGGGCCTTCGTGCGCTTGGCGAGGCCGAGCATGTTGATCGCGCCGACCACGCTCGTCTTGGTGGTCTGCACCGGATCGAACTGGTAGTGGATGGGAGAGGCCGGGCAGGCGAGATTGTAAATCTCGTCCACTTCCACATAGAGGGGGAATGTCACGTCGTGCCGCATCACCTCGAACGCGGCATTGCCCATCAGGTGAACAACGTTATCCCGCCGGCCGGTAAAGAAATTGTCCACGCACAGCACGTCGTGGCCCAGCCCCAGCAGCTTTTCGCAGAGATGCGAGCCGAGAAAACCGGCGCCGCCGGTCACCAGCACGCGCCTGCGTGTGAGTTGGCCAGGCTGCGCGTTCACGCCCGGGCGGCCCCGCACACCGCAATACCAAAAATCGCTGCGCCGGAAATAGATTTACCGAAGATTTGTGTCATGGGAAAGAGTCACATTTGCAAAGGGATGCCGCCATGGCAACCAATGGCGGTCGTGCGCGTCCGACTCGATCATGGGCGGCCGACCCTAAACGAACAATGAACCGCGCCCTCGCATCAGCGTGAAAAGCCCATCAGCCCGAAAAAAACGATCGCGGCGGCGTGGGCTCGGCCACCGGGCCGGAAGACAGCTCCAGCAGAACGCTCCGCTGCTCCAGCGCGGCCCTGAACTGGCGCAGGCCTGGGCCGATCAACGACGGCATTTCCGCAAGACTGGCCGGCGTGATCGCAAACGCCCGCGTGCGAAGCTCCTTCGCCAGGCCCGCCAGCACTGCATCGCAGCGGCCGAGGCGCTCCAGCAAGTCCGCTTCATCGCGATGGCGGCGCCATAGCTTGTCCTCGGGCGGCAAAACGGCGCCGCGCAAGCGCGTGCGCAGCTCGTCCAGCTCCGCCAGCATCGATTGAAACGCGCGCAATTCCGCAAGATCGCTCGCGTCCGGCACCGGCTTCTCGCGGCTCGGGTTGAAAAGGTTCTTCTGCCGGAACACGGCTTCCGCACGCCGCAGCGCGGCCAGCGCATCGCCGATCAGCCCATCGGCCTGATTGCGCACCAGCAGATCATCCGCCCGCAGCAGGTTTTCAGTGCGATACCAGTTGAAGCCCCACCCGTTCAGCAGCAGCTCGCCCGCCTGCCAAACTGCGGCTTCCAGATCGTCGGTCGCCGGATCGTTACTCACGAGAGGTCGCTCACGGAACGGGGAAAGTACCCGCAACCGGCGCACCGATGTTGAACGGTGCACCGATCGCCATGTTGGGCGCGGAAACCACGCCTTTTTCCGCCATGATCATAGCCACATAATAGCGCACGGCATCGATCTCCGACAACCCGAAAGCCTTCAGCGACATCAGCGCCCGCATCCGCTCATCTTTCGGCATCACGAGCACTTTGACCATATCGAGCGTGATGCCGAAGCCCCTCAGGAAATCCGCCAGATGCGTGTGCACGATTTCGCTGATGTCGTGGATGCGTTCGTTCACCCGCTCCAGCGGCGTTACCTGCACCACCTGGTTGATCGCCTGCTCCACCACCGGCGTCGCATAGGTGTTGACGCCATCCGAGGTGATCCAATGATCCGTCACCGGCATATGCGTCACCAGCGCCACCGCATCGTCCTTGCTGGCAACGTGAAAATAGTAGTCCACCTCATAGCTGAGCTCGGCCATCTCGGCCGAAAGCGCGATGCCCCGGGCCTTCACCACCATCTTCGCCCGGTTGATATAGATGGCCTCGTACTGCCAGGGGCTCTGGCCGCCGAAGAAGGCCACGGTGAACGAACCCAGGATGGGCTTATCGGGCGTCTGCACCGGGTATTGGCCGGTCTCATACACGTTCAAAATCGCGCCCCGGGATTTCAGCACGCAGAAATGGTTGCCCTCCACCGTCAGCAGCGAATTGTTCACGATGGAATTTTCCGGGAAATGCCACAACAGAATGCCCGGCCCCATCAGCTCCGCGCCATCCGCACCCAGTGTGGATATTACGCTCCGTATGCCGGCCATGCCCGCCCCCTGCTGCGATCCGCCCGATAGCCAGCCGCTCATCCGCGCGTTCCCTTTCCAGGCGGGCAAGACGCTCCCCGCACTGCTCGCCAATGTCAACTGCCTGTCCGGCGGCGTGCCCTGGGCAATCCGAGGAGGTAAGAAAGCAGTTCTTTTTTGAAAAAAAGAACCAAAAAACTTTTACTATTAAGGAGGCCGCACAGTCCCCCGCATGGTGATACCTTTGTGTGTGGCAAACTTTGCCAAGGCCTGGCGCAAACGGCCACGCTGACCGTGGGGTTTCCAGGCGCTCCAAAAAATACGATTTAATACCAGTATATTAGGCTCTGGCACGGCGGCTGCAATGACGTTGGCAGGTGGCCATGAAATGTCTCAGGCCACCGCGAACGCAACATTATCTCTCGCAGGAGTCTCGCTCATGTCCGCTTTCCGCACCACCACCACGATGCTCGCCGCTCTCACCCTCGGCGCCATCGCCCTCCCCGCCTGTGCCAGCGCCGCCACCCCGGCCGGCGAGTTTCGGGTCGACCTCGTCTCCACGAGCGGCCTCGATCTGACCACCGCCGCCGGCAAGGCCGAAATGAAAACCCGCATCAGCCATGCTGCCAACGAAGTGTGCGGCGCCGACGGCACCCGCGATCTCAGCGAACTTGCGGCCATCCATGCCTGCCGCGTGAAGGCCCTTCGCGATGCCGACGCGCAGGTTCAGGAAGCGGTGCGCAGCGCCGAAGCGCGGCACCGGAATGTGGTGCAGGTTTCCTCGGCGGCGCGTTGAGACAGGAAGAAGTTCTTTTCTGAAGAAAAGAACCAAAAGACTTTTATTTCTGCGCCGGTGGCACGATCGAGGCTTGGGCGGCAACGCGCAACCGGCGGGGGAATTAAAAGTTTTTTGCTTCTTTTTTTCAAAAAAGAAGGCTTCTAAAGCCGCGGCAGCGCCACACCGCGCTGGTGCATATATTTGCCCGCCTTGTCGGCATAGCTGATTTCGGGCGGGCTCGCCCCCTGCAGGAACAGAAACTGGCAGATGCCTTCATTGGCATGGATCTTGGCCGGCAGGGGCGTGGTGTTGCTGATTTCGATCGTCACCTGACCCTCCCATTCCGGTTCCAGGGGTGTTACGTTCACGATGATGCCACAGCGCGCATAGGTGGATTTGCCCAGGCAGATCACCAGGATATCGCGGGGGATGCGAAAATACTCCACCGTGTGCGCCAGTGCGAAACTGTTGGGCGGAATGATGCATACCGGCGCCGTGCGCGTGACGAAACTCTCGGCGCGGAAATCCTTGGGATCGACGATCGCGCTATCGACATTCGTAAAGATGCGGAAATCGTCCGCCACCCGCGCATCGTAGCCGTAGCTGGAAAGCCCGTAGCTGATCACCCCTTCGCGCTTTTGGGTTTCCACGAACGGATCGATCATGGCGTGCTCGGCTGCCATTCGGCGTATCCAGTGATCCGGCATTACGGGCATGGTTTTGTCGGCTCCTGGGCAGCCCCGCGCGCGTTCGCTTGTGCCCGGGCCTGCTCCTTGCGCTTGCGCAAATTCTCCCGCAGCGCCTCCGCCTCGCGCGCCCGGCGCGCCTCCGCCTCCGCCACAGCGCGCGGCGTAACCTCCGGCCGAGTGTTCAACGACGACATGTTCGTCTAAAAGCAGCAACCCCGTCGCCCACGCACGCGAAGAAATAAAAGTTTTTTGGTTCTTTTTTTCAAAAAAGAATGTCTTGCAATCTTTCTCGGTTACGTCGCCCCGCCCTGGCCAGCGAGCCGATTTAGTGCAAAAACGTCGTGTGATGTATCCGCTCGTGCTGGACCTAGACGGCACGACCGTCCTCACCGACACGCTGGTCGAGACCGCTTTGCGCGTTCTGGCCGAGCAGCCCCGGCGCTTTGCTGCTCTGTTGCCGGCCGCCTTCGCCTCGCGCGCCGGCTTCAAGCGCAAGATGGCGGCGGCCTACCCGATCGATCCCGCGACGCTTGTTTATAACGATGCCGTTCTGCGCCTGGCGCGCCAGGCCAAGGCCGAGGGGCGCCCGGTTTTCCTCGCGACTGCCGCCGACCAGGGGCTTGCCGACCGGGTGGCCGCGCATCTCGGCTTTTTCGATGGCGTGTTTGCTTCCAACGGCCGGACCAACCTGAAGGCGGATGCCAAGGCGGCTTTTCTGGTGGAGCGCTTCGGTTCGCATAAGTTCGACTATGCCGGCGATGCGGAAGCCGACCTGCCGGTATGGCGCCAGGCGCGCCGCGCGATCGTTGTGAATGCGCCGGCGCGCCTGCTGGCCCATGTTCGGGGCGCGTGCGAGGCGGTGGACGAAGTGGGCGCCCCCCGTTCGTCGGGCCAAAATGTGCGGCTGGTGGCGCGCGCGCTGCGCCTGCATCAATGGGCGAAGAACCTGCTGCTGTTCGCCCCCGTGCTCGCAGCACATCGGGCGGGGGGCCTGGTTCTGCTCCATGCCATGCTGGGGTTCTGTGCGTTCAGCCTGTGTGCCTCCAGCGTTTACCTGCTGAACGATCTGGTCGATCTGCCGCATGACCGCGCACATCCCACCAAGTGCCGCCGCCCGTTTGCCAGCGGCGCGCTCGATCTCACCTTGGCGCCGGCGCTGATTGCCGTGTTGCTAGGCCTGACGGGCCTGATCATGCTGTTTTTGCCGCCCGCCTTCATGCTGATGTTGCTGGGCTATTACGTATGTACGCTATCGTATTCGTTCGTGCTGAAGCGGCAGATGGTGTGGGACGTGATCCTGCTGGCCGGCCTTTATACCATCCGCATCTTCGCCGGTGGGGCGGCTACCTCCATCCAGGTTTCGCCATGGTTGCTGGCCTTTGCCATGTTCCTGTTCTTTTGCCTGGCCGTGGTGAAGCGGCTGACCGAGCTCACCGTATTCGTGCGTGGCGGCGGCGGCACAAAGCTGAAGGGGCGCGGCTATGCCCCCGAGGATCTGGACATGTTGCGCAGCATGGCGGCCTCCAGCGGCTACATGGCGGTGCTGGTTCTGGCGCTCTACGTGAACGGCGGCGAGGTGCTGGCGCTCTACCGGCATCCCGCGGCGCTCTGGGCGCTGTGCCCTGTGTTGATGTTCTGGATCAGCCGGGTGCTGATGCTCGCCAATCGCGGCCTGATGAACGAGGACCCCGTGGTGTTCGCGTTGCGCGACCGCGTCAGCCTGCTGACGGGCGCGCTCGCGCTCGTCGCGATCGTCGCGGCCACGTTGTGACGGAGACCCTGGCCCGGCCCGGGTTTGCCGATGCCGGTTTTGGCCGCCTGGAACGCATGGTGGTGCTGAGCGCCGTTGCGTTCGTGCTGCTTCTGGTGGCCGCGGGGGCGATTTCGGGCGGGCATGGGGCACTCGCGGCGGCGCGTTCCGTGCCGGCCTCCATTTTTGCCGCCATGCTCGGCCTCGCCAGCTTCAACTATGTTTGCCGCGCGCTTCGTTGGCTGCTGTTCTCGCGTGCCTTGGGGATCGATGTGCCGCCGGCGCTGAACGCGCTCTTTTACGTGGCCGGCTTTGCCATGACGACGACGCCGGGCAAGCTCGGGGAGGCGCTGCGCCTGTGGCTTCTGCGCCGTTCCCATGGCTGCCGCTATGGCGATACGGTTGGCCTGCTGATCGCCGACCGGCTATGGGATGCGATTGCGATGTCGGTCGTTTTATGCGTCTCGGTCGCCTGGCAGGCGGCGTATCTGTGGGTCAGTCTCGCGGCCGCCGCGATCGTGGCGGGGGTGACCCTGGTGTGCCTGAACCCTTCGCTGCTGCTGGCGGCCGTGGGGTTTGCGGCGGGTGCGGCGCCGGGACGCCGCCGCATGTTTGCCACCTGGCGCCGCACCTTGCGCAAGCTGCGGCGGCTGGCGCGGCCGGATATTTTCGGGATCGGGCTGATCCTGGGCGTTGCCGGCTGGTTTGCGGAAGGGCTCAGCCTTTATGTTCTGCTGCATGCGCTCGGCGTGCCGATCGCCGCCATGCCGTGCGTGTTCATTTTTGCGTTCTCCATGATCGTGGGCGCCATTTCCGTGCTGCCGGGCGGGCTTGGCAGTACCGAAGCGACGATGGCCGGCCTGCTGGCGCTGCAAGGGGTGCCGCTGCCAACCGCCATCCTTGCCACCGCCTTGGTCCGCCTGACCACCTTGTGGTTCGCCGTCGGTCTCGGCTTCCTCGCATTGCCGCTGGCCATGCGTGCGGCCGCGCGATCCGCGGGCCTGGCCCCCGTTACCGCCTGATGGAGGCAGCGTTGGCCATGCTCACCGGCTGGGGGCGTGTGAAAAAATCCCCGAGCGTGACGCTGCGCCCCGCCGACATGGAAGATGCCCTGACCGCCTTTACGCATCCCCGGGCCCGCGCCCATGGCATGATTGCGCACGCGGCCGGCCGCGCCTATGGCGACTGCGCGCTGAACGACCAGGGTTCCGCCTTTCTCTCCGCCGGCCTCAACCGCATTCTGGGCTTCGATCCCGAAACCGGCATCGTGGAGGTGGAACCGGGGGTGAATTTTCGCCAGCTCATCGATGAATTCTTGCCGCGTGGTTTTGCCGCGCCGGTTTCCCCCGGCACCGGCTTCGCCACCATCGGCGGTGCGGTGGCCAACGATGTGCACGGCAAGAACCATGAGCAGGCGGGCAGCTTTTGCGCGCATGTGCTGGCGCTCGATCTGCTCACCCCGAGTGGCCGCGTGCATCATATAAGTCCGACGCAGGAGGCGAAACTGTTCCATGCCACCTGCGGCGGCCTGGGGCTCACCGGCATCATTACGCGCATCGTGTTTCGCCTCAAACGCGTGCCGGGCCCTGCCGTGCAGGTGCGCACCCGGCGCGTGAGGAATCTCGATGAATTTCTGGCGGCGATGGCGGAAAGTGCCGGTGCCACCTACAGCGTCGGCTGGATCGATGGCACGGCCCGGGGGGCGGCGCTCGGCCGCGGCATTCTGGAAACCGCGGAGCCTGCGGCCCAGCCTGCAGCGGGGGCCGAGGCGATCACACGCGGCGGGCGCACATGGCGGGTTCCGTTCGATTTTCCGGATGGGGTGCTCAATCCGCTCACCATCCGGCTGTTCAACGAGCTTTATTATGCCAAGGCGCCTTCAACGCCGCAGGTGCGCACCAAAAGCCTCGACAAATTCCTCTACCCGCTCGATGCGCTGCGCGACTGGAACCGCATTTATGGCCGGCGCGGTTTTTACCAGTTTCAGAACGTGGTGCCGTTCGCCACCGGCGCGGCCGCGCTGCGCCAGTTGCTGGAAGTGATCGCGGATACCCGGCGCGCCTCCTTCCTTGCCGTTCTGAAGCGGCTCGGCCCGCCCGCTGGGTCCGGCGGGCCTCTATCCTTCCCGATGGCAGGCTACACGCTGGCGCTCGATTTTCCGGCCGTGCGGGGGATCGAGTTTCTTTACGAAAAGCTTGTTGCGATCACGCTGCGGCATGGCGGGCGCATCTATCTTGCCAAGGATGCGCTGCTGGATGCCGGCGCCTTTCGCGCCATGTATCCGCGGTGGCCCGAATTTGCGGCGATGCTTGCGGAAATCGATCCTCTGGCGCGGCTGCAATCCGATATGTCGCGCCGGCTTTGCCTGCGGACGTGATCGCCGCGCATCGCCGCATTTTTCTGTCGTTCGTCGCGGTGGCGCCGTTCGGCTGGTTTTTGTTCTGGGCGGTGTTCCATACCGTCCCGGGGCAGGACTGGGTGGTGTTCCACACGGCCGCTGCCTTGTTCCGCGCGGGTGATTTTACCACCCTCGCCGATCCCCGCGCGTTCACCGATGCGCTCAATCGCACGCACACAACCTGGTTCCCAAAGCCCATTTCGGTGCTCCACCCTTGGGTTTATCCGCCGGTCACGCTGTTGCTGGCCCTTGCTTTCGGGTGGCTGCCTTACCTCGCGTCGCTGGTGGCATTTCTCGGCGCCACGATGGCGGCGCTGGCCGCCGCCCTGTGGCGCTGGCAAACGGATCTGCCCGGCCGGGTCGCGCTGATTGCCTTTGTGTTCCTATGCCCGGCGACCGCCTTTGCGATCGGCGCCGGGCAGTTGAGTTTCCTGATGGCCGCGGTCGTGCTCACCGCCATGGCGCTGCTGGAAACCCGGCCTTTTCTGGCGGGGGCGATCTTCAGCCTGCTTTGCCTGAAACCGCAATTCGTGCCGCTGATCCCCATCGCTTTGCTCGCCGGCCGGCAGGGCCGTGCGATCTTGGGCGGCCTTGCGGGCGGCCTTGCGCTCGTCGCTCTCAGTGCCGCGATCGTTGGGTTCGCCCAATGGCGCGCCTGGATACTGCTCGCCACCGGTACGAACCCCGTGCTCGGCAAGCTGATCGAGGTGGTGCGGGTGTACGATCAAAGCGTGCACACCTGCCTGCATATGATGGGGTTTTCCGAGACGATTGCCGGCGCCGGACAGATTTTTGCGATTTTGCTCGCGGCCGCCTGCGTCGCTTTCGTGTTCGCAACGGGTTTTTCGGTGCGCCAGCGCACCATCATTCTCCTGTGTGCGCTCGTGGCCGGCGCGCCGCATGTCGGCGATTACGATTTTGTTATGCTCGCCTGCGCGGTGATGCTCATTTTGCTGGGGCCGCGTCCCGTCGGCCGCGGCGAAGCCGTGCTCTGCGCCGCCGTCTGGCTCGCACCGGCGTTCAACCCGCCCGCGCTCATTGCCGTGCTGGGCTCGCGGTTTCTCACAGATGCCTCCGCGTCCACTTGCTTCCTGCCGATCGCGCTCATGCTGATGGAGACATGGAGCCCGCGCAGGAAGTAAGTGAAAGACTTCTTTTTTGAAAAAAAGAAGCAAAAAACTTTTAATCCCTTCCGCCGGTCTCACGATGCCGGCCGCCACCTTTTATTGCCGCGGGCGCAGGAGATAAAAGTCTTTTGGTTCTTTTCTTCAGAAAAGAGCTTCTTGCCTTAATACTTTCAACGCCGCCGCATGCAACACCGCGTTCCCCGCCGCCAGAACGTTCCCCCCCGCAAGCGGCGCATCCCCATCCAGCGTTGTGATCACTCCGCCCGCCCCCTCGATGATCGCAATCAGCGGAACGATATCGTAGGGCGCCAGAACGCCTTCCACCATCAGATCGATGCTGCCTTGCGCCACCAATGCAAAGGCGTAGCAATCGCCGCCCCAACGCCGCAGGCGGCAGGCGCAGGCGAGCCGGTCGAACCCCTGCAGCAGCCCGCCCCGCTCCAGCATCAATGGATCGGTGCTGTAAAGGATCGCTTCGTCGAGGCTGGTGCGCCGGCTGCCGGTCATAGGCATGGTGACGCCGCCATGCAGCAGGCGGCTGCCGTGCACGGGGTCGGCCAGAAAAGTTTCGCCCGTGAAAGGCTGGTGCATGATGCCGCCCACCGCTTTCCCATCCACGACGAGGCCGAGCAGGATGCCCCAGCTCGGCATGCCGCTCATGAAGGCGCGGGTGCCGTCGATCGGGTCGATGATCCAGTAATCGGCGCTATCCCCCGTGGTGCCGAATTCCTCGCCGACGATGCGAAGCCCGGGCGTTGCTTGCGCGAGCGCGGCGCGGAGAAAACGCTCGATTTCGGTATCGGCCAGCGTCACGGGATCGAAGGCGCCGGGGGCCAGCTTGTTGGCGACCTGCATGGGGGTGCGGAAATAGCGCCGGGCGATGGCGCCGGCTTCCACCACGGCGTCGACACCGACCACGAGCAATCTGGCAATTTCAACGGGAGACATAGAGAGAAAGTAAGGCTTCTTTTTTGAAAAAAAGAAGCAAAAAACTTTTATTCTTCGCGGGTTTTACGATGCAGGCATAGGCTCTATCGTGCCACCGGTGCAGGAATTAAAAGTCTTTTGGTTCTTTTCTTCAGAAAAGAACATTCTTCCTCACCGGGGGCCCGCATCCTGCGGCGGGGCCACCGGATTGCCCATGCCGTGCGCCTGCGCGATGCGGGCGAATACGCAAGCCGCCTGGGTGGCGCCGCCATTCCCGTTCCGCGCCGATCGCAACCCCCAGGAGGGCGGCCGCAAAAGTCGTTACCACATTTTCAGGAAGGGCGGCCGATAGCCAGGAAACTGTCATGCCGGCAATTGCTAGCATAGGTTTGTGCCCGTGATATCACCCGCACCATGCAAGCCCGCCCGCTGGGAGTTTTGACCGTTCATGGATACCGACCTCACCGACGTGCAGCGCGAAACCCTCCAGGCGCAGGCCGTAATGCGCGAGGCCAAGTTCCGCGCGCCCGATGTGGCCCTGGTGATCCTGACGGCGCTCGCGGTGATGTACACGCTCTATTTTGCCGCGAGCATCATCCTGCCGTTTGTTCTGGCGCTGGTACTGAGCCTGCTGCTGGGCCCCTCCGCGCGCTTCCTGTGCGACAAGTTGCGTTTTCCGCGCATGCTGGCCGCAATCGTGCTGATCGCGGTGCTGTTCAGCGCCATCGGCAGCGTGGGGTACGCGATTTCGGTGCCCGCCTCCGGCTGGATCGCGCGCGCCCCGCAAAGCCTGCCGATCCTGCAGCAAAAGCTCAGTTTCCTGCGCCAGCCGATCGACATGTTCGAGAACGGCATGCAGCAGATGCAGCGGCTGATGCAGGATAGCGGCAGCGCGCAGGGCACCGGTGCTGCCGAATCGCCCGCGCTCGAAGCATTCGGCGCGCCGGAGCCCGTGGCGGCGGCCAAACCCGCGCCGCCACAGACGGTGACGGTGAGCCAGGGTTCGGGCATGGGCATGACAGTGCTGGCCGGCACGAGATCCTTCCTGGGCGAGGCGATGACGCTGCTCGTCGTGCTGTTTTTTCTGCTGGCAGATGGCGATGCGCTGCTGCGGCGCTTCGTGGAAATTCTGCCCGGCCTTTCGGAGAAAAAGCGCGCTGTCGCGATCGCCACCGAGGTGGAGCGCAACATCTCCGGCTATCTAGCCACGATCACGATGATGAATTTCTGCGTGGGCGTGGCCAACGGGCTTTCGGTATGGGCGTTCGGCCTGCCCGATCCGCTGCTGTGGGGCACGGTGGCGTTTCTGCTGAATTACATCCCGATCCTCGGCGCCCTCACCGGCATGGTGATCTTCTTCTTTGTGGGGATGTTCACATTTTCCAGCGTGCTGTGGGCGCTCGCCCCATCGGGTGTCTACCTGCTGATCCATATCATGGAGGGTGAGACGATCACACCCATGCTGCTGGCCCGCCGCTTCACGCTGAACCCGCTGCTGGTGATCGCGGCCCTGATGTTCTGGGACTGGCTGTGGGGCGTCGCCGGCGCCTTGCTGGCGGTGCCGCTGCTCGCGGTGTTCAAGATTCTCTGTGACAATATCGAGGTTCTGACGCCCATCGGCCACGTGCTCGGCGCTGAGCCCAGCAAACGCAAGGTGCGCTAGGGCCGTGGACACATACCTTCCCAGTTTTGTCTCTCCTAAGGCAAATGCGCAGAAGCAAAAGTTTTTTGCTTCTTTTTTTCAAAAAAGAAGTGCTTTCTTTTGCTGAAGCATGCCAGCTGCGCAGCCCGCGGTGGCGCCGGCGTGCTGTTGCTCGGGCCCTCCGGTGGCGGCAAATCCGATCTGTTGCTTCGCCTGCTCGATCGCGGCTTTGCCCTTGTGGCGGACGACCAGGTGGAGATCGAAGGCCGCATCGCCCGGGCGCCCCGGGCGCTCGCGGGGCTGGTGGAGGCGCGCGGCCTGGGCATCTTTCGCCTGCCCTATCTGGCATGTGCGGAGCTGGCGCTGGTGGTGGTGCTGCAACGAGGCGAGCGGCTGCCGATGCCGGCGCGTTACGATGATCTTGACCTTCCCATGGTTTCACTGGACCCATGGTGTGCGTCAGCGCCGCTTCTGGTCGACCGGGCCCTGGATGGCGCGCTCGGAACATTACCGTTCGTCACGGGAGCCTTTGGGTGACCAGTTTGCTGGGGGGTGCCCCTTCATCGTCAGCGACGGACGCGCCGTGCGCGCCCCAGGCGGCGCGGCGTGTTGTGCTCGTCACGGGTCTTTCGGGGGCCGGCAAAGCTTCGATCCTGCGGGTGCTGGAGGATCTGGGTTATGAGGCGGTGGATAACCCGCCTTTGCGCCTGATGGAGGAACTGACGGTGCGTGGCGAGCGCCCGATCGCGATCGGGGTGGATACGCGCAGCCGCGGCTTTGACACTTGCGATATCTTGAGCGCGCTGGCCCGCTTGAGGTGCAACCCTGCCCTGCGTCCAGAGCTTGTATTTGCCTATGCCGACGAGTCGGCTTTATTACGCAGGTACACCGAAACCCGCCGCCGCCACCCCTTGGCGCCTACCAGCCGGGTGGCCGATGGGGTCGCCGCCGAGATCGCCATGACCGCCCCGTTGCGGGAGGCGGCCGACCTGCTGCTCGACACGTCCGACCTG
>Ga0116226_10004005_pt1 | contig 12993 bp, 15 predicted proteins | sample S1TSphfallax_FD_89692 | JGI IMG/M metagenome (GOLD analysis project Ga0116226, IMG submission 89692) | Host-associated microbial communities from peat moss isolated from Minnesota, USA - S1T2_Fa - Sphagnum fallax MG | ecosystem: Host-associated > Plants > Peat moss > Unclassified | place: USA... | reverse complement strand
GGATTGAGCATCGCCCAGTACAAGAGTCCCGGCGCCGGGGCCGAGATCACCACGAAGACGTCATTGAACAAGAGCGGCGCGCTGGCGAAGTCGCGAAGGGTCCCGCGTCGGTCCTTGGCGTGGTAGATCAGCCCGCCGGAGCTTGCGGCCCGCGCCGCCCAGTTGGGCGGCAGAGGGGCGAAAGCCGCCGGATCGCTCTGGACCATGGTCTCGCCCTGAGCGTTGACGATCGAGACGGCGGCGCCGGCCGGTAGCGTCGGGTCGGACAAGTCCGGACGCAGACCTTCCAGATCCAGGATCGCCACCATTGCGCCGTCGAAGGCGCCGTCGGGCCGGTTGACCCTGACGGCGGCGAGCAACGCAGGCGTTTGGGCGCGCAAAGATCTCGCCAAAAAGATCGGCGACCCTTGCTTCAAGGCGAGGAACCAAGGCCGTTGCGCGCCTCGGAAGCTGCCTGAGATCGTCCGCCCCGCACACTCAATTCGGCCAAGATCGTCCAGCCGGACGATGTTGCGATAGCCAGACAGCTCGGAAAGGATGGACGCCAGGCGGGGCGTACATTCGGCCCCGACCACCTGCGGTGTAAGTGTCTGGAGCAGGGCGATCGCCCCCTGTATCCGGTCCCGGGCGACGGTCGCGCTTCGCCCGGCCGCCTGAGTCAGACTGGTCCGCCGAAAGGCGGCGTCATGCTGAAAATCGGTGACGGCCTGGAGCACGCCCAGCGCAAGGACCGGCAGCAGCGCGAGCGCAATCGCGAGCCCCAGACGGAACCGGATCGTCAACCGGCGCGTCGCCACGGCTATCGTGGCCCGCTCAAACGCTCCGCATCGGAAAGGATCGATCGCATCGCTTCACCCGCGGGAGAACCGTCCCTATCGTAGGCGCCTTGCTCCAGAATGGCGTGCAGCGCCCGGCGGGCGCGACTGACCCGGCTCTTCACCGTGCCCACGGCGCACCCGCAGATATCGGCGGCCTCTTCGTAGGCGAAGCCGCCCGCGCCGACGAGGATCAGGGCTTCCCGCTGTTCGGAGGGCAGCATTCCCATAGCCAACCTCATTTCATCCAGCGCCACTGGCGCTTCCGGGTCGTCGGCCGCGACGAGCGTGCGTTCAGCGGCTTCCTGATCGAGCTGGGATTGGCGCCAAGACCGCCGCTTTTCGGAATAGAATTGATTGCGCAGGATCATGAAGGTCCAGGCCTTCATGTTCGTTCCCATTTGGAAGCTCGACCGTGCGTCCCAAGCTTTCAGAATGGCGTCTTGAGCCAGATCGTCGGCCGCCGCAGCGTCGCCGCAAAGGGTTCGGGCGAAGGCGCGCAAATGGGGGATAAGCGCTACGAGATCGCGTTTGAAGGCCGTTTCTGATGCGGCGTCGAGATTGTTACGCTGAACCATCAACCTTGACCACCGCGTGAACCCTTATCATCCGCACGGCGCAAAATTTCAAGGAAGTCCTGCGGCACGGGTTCGTTCACAATCTCGTCGAACATCTGGCGTAGCTTTACGCCTATAGCCTGTTGACGAAGTCGCGCTTCATCTATGCTCGGTTCAGGATCGGCGCCCACGGGCCCCGACGGCTCTGGATCGTTCATGAGGGGGAATGACACGCGCTCTAACGCGTCCTTTTTTGGCGACATTGCTGAAGGCCTGAAACTCCTTTGGAACGCTAAAGTTCCCCTGAAAGGCCCCTGCTTAGCTCCATCGACCGGATTTATTGGAACCGTGGCCATAGCCGAGCGTTTGAAGTTCGTCGAGGGGCGACATAAATGCAGCGCGCCGCCCCGTGTATTGGTTCGGGATGATCTTCTTTCGTCCAGGGTTTGGCTTTTGGAGGCAGTATGGGTCTGCTTGAGCGGCTAGCGCCGCACCTGCCGTATATGCGGCGTTACGCGCGGGCGTTGACAGGAGAGCAGGCCGCCGGCGACGCCTATGTGCGCGCCGCTCTGGAGGCCCTGGCGGCAGGCGAGCGCATACTTCCCCCGCAGCTGACGCCTCGCGTGGCCCTTTATCATGTCTTCCACACCATCTGGGACACGACGGGCGCGCGGCTTGAAACCGTAGATTATGAGCCTCACGACGCTTCGCGGCGGCTGATGCGGATCGCGCCGCGGTCCCGTCAGGCTTTTCTGTTGACGGCCTTGGAGGGCTTCAACACCGCCGAGGCGGGCCAGATCCTGGGCGTGTCCTCGACCGAGATCGAGGTCTTGATCGCCGAAGCCCAGTCTGAAATTGACGCCGAATTGGCGACCCAGGTGCTCATCATCGAGGACGAACCCGTGATCGCCGCCGATATTGAGGCGCTGGTGCGCGAGCTTGGGCATCAGGTGCTCGACGTGGCCGCCACCCGCGCCGAGGCTGTGGAGGCGGTTGCGCGCGCCACGCCGGGCTTGGTGCTGGCCGACATCCAGTTGGCGGACGGCTCCTCGGGCATCGACGCGGTGAAAGATATCCTGGGCCGTTACGATGTGCCGGTGATCTTCATTACCGCCTTTCCAGAGCGTCTTTTGACCGGCGAGCGGCCGGAGCCGACGTTCCTGATCACCAAGCCGTTCCAGCCGGAAACGGTCAAGGCGGCCATCGGTCAGGCGCTGTTTTTCCATCCCAGCCGCCGCAAAGCGGCGGCATGACTCTTCAAGCTGCTCGCCGCAAAGCGGCGGCTTGACGGTCGGATTGGTGTAAGCTTAGCCTTAAGGCGGGCGAGAGCGAGGGGCGGCCTTCGCTCCCCGCGGAACCCCTCTTCGATGATCGCGTTGGGGGCTGGTCAAGTCTCGTTCACCGTCAAAGGAAATTCGTTATGTCCGCCAACAGCACCCTCGATCCGGTTCTCGATAAGGCGGATGAAACCGTCCAAACGGCGCGTAAGACCGCCCGCAACGCGCGCGACACCTATGAAGAGGGCAAGCGCGCGATCCCCGAGCTTGCGCGCACGGCGCAAAAGGCGCTGGCCGAGGGCGTGGAGCGGTTGCGCGCCCAGTCCGGGGACGCCGCCGACGTGGCCGGCGACCAGATCGATCAGGCCAAGCTCTACGTCGTAGACCGGGTCCAGGAGCGCCCGTTCACGGCGACGCTCGCTGCGCTCGGCGCTGGCTTCGTGCTCGGCCTGCTGTTCGCGAGCAATCGCCGGTGAGCATCATAAATCGCGTTATCGCGGCGATCCTTGCGGTCGCCGCCATGGCGGCTGCGGCCGGGGTGGTGGTCGTGGCCGCAGCCTTCGCGATTTATAGCGTGCTTCGCGACCGCGTCGGTCCGGCCGGGGCGGCGGCGATCATCGCGGCGGCGTTCGCCGTGGCGCTGGCGCTCAGCGCCTTGATCCTGTTCAGCCGGGTGAAGGCGCCTAAGACGCCCCTGCGGGGCATGGCGTCTGAACGACCGGCGGCGATGTCGGACAAGCTGATCGCCATGTTGACCGAGCGACCTATCGTGGCGGCGGCGGCGGCGGCGGCGGCAGGGCTTTTAGCCTGGCGCAATCCAACCCTGGTCGCGACCATCTTGAAGGCGCTCGACCTGAAACCCGACATTCGCCCACCTCGCCGATAAACCCCCGTCGAAAACAGATTTGACCTCGCGCGGCAAAGGCCACACATCAGCGCCGCGCCAAGAGCAAAACAAGGACCATCACCATGTTCAAGCTGCCCGACCTCCCCTATCCGAGCGATGCGCTCTCTCCCGTCCTCTCGGGCGAGCAGATGCGCGTGCACCATGACAAGCATCATGCGAAGTACGTCGATACGCTCAATGGCATGCTGAAGGACAGCGGGGAGCAGCCCGCGACCTTGGAAGAGGTGGTCCACGCGTCCTACGGCGTGAAGCCGGCGAAGAAGTTCAATCAGTCCGCCCAGGCCTGGAACCATTCCTTTTTCTGGGAATGCATGACGCCCGCCGGCGGCGGCGCGCCCAGCGGCGAGCTGGCGGCGGCGATCGACGCAGCGTTCGGCGGCCTCGACGGCCTGAAGACCAAGTTCGTCGATGAAGGCGTGAACCACTTCGCCTCAGGCTGGGCCTGGCTGGTCGCCAAGGACGGCGCGCTGGAGATTATCTCGACCCATGACGCCGATACGGCGATTGTGCGCGAAGGCGTTACACCGCTCCTCACCTGCGACGTCTGGGAGCATGCCTATTACGTCGACTACAAGCAGGACCGTAAGGGCTTCCTGGAGCAGTGGTTCGACAAGGTCGTGAATTGGAGCTTCGTGGAAGCCCAATTCGCCGCCTCCAAGGGCGAAGGCGACGCTTACGCTTACCCCGCGCCGACGTACTGATACCTGTCCGCAAGGATGTTGGCGGTGTCTTCCGCGCATCCGCGCTACCCCAGCTCTAGCGCCCCCGTCAGGTCTCCTGGCGGCGGGCCGCCGGCCGCGATCATGGCCTGCTCCCGCTCGACCAGGCCTTTTAGCTTTTCCAGGCCGAACCGGCGGGTGATCAGGCGCGCGATCGAGCCCGTGTCATAGATGGTATGATCGACGGCGCCGCGCTTGGCGTGGGGCGAGATCACCAGGGCCGCGACGCGCGTTCCAGGCCCCCAACGGTCGCCCTTGGGCGGCGCCACATGGTCCCACCAGCCGCCGTTTTCATCGAAGGTGATGATCACCACCATCTTGTCCCACTGCGGACCGGCGCGGAGCGCATCGACCACGCGACCGATATGTTGGTCGCCTGCGGTCACGCTGGAATATCCGGCGTGCATGTTGAGGTCGCCTTCGGGCTTGTAATAGGTCACCTGGGGCAGCCGCCCCGCCGCGATGTCGGCCAGGAGATGGTTGGTCTCCGCCGTCTGGCCCGTGCCCGCGTCACGCAGCCGCTTGTCGCGCTCGACCGTGCCGGGCGCGAAGTTGGCGAAATAGTTCAGGGGCTGGTGGTGGGCTTGAAAGTTCGGCTTGGCCGGATAGTCGCTCTCCGCGCCCTTGCCCGCCAAGGCCGCGCTCCAGCCCCCAGCGTACCAGGCCCAGTCCACACCGCCGGCCGTCAGCATATCGCCAATGCTCTTGTGATATTGCGGCGGCACGGTCGTGGCGTCATTGGGATCAGCGTAAAGCGGCCGTTCCGGATCGACGGTAAAGCCTGGCGAGTAGGGCGGCCCCATGGTGTTGACCGCGTAAAAGTCCGGCGACAGGGCGTTGGGCACGAACCGCACCGGCCCGTCCATGGCGCTCGCGGTGGAGGTGGGTTTCTGCTTGGGGCGGATGCCTTTGGGATCGTCGCCTTCCATAACCGCGATCTTGCCCTTCGCCGGGCTCTGATCCGCGTGGGGATAGTAGGCCGGCCGGGCGGCGATCAGGTACTGGTGATTGAGGAACGACCCGCCGAAGGCGCCCATGAAGAAGTTGTCGCAGAGGGTGAATTCCCGCGCCAAGCCCCAAAGCCGCAGCTTGGACGTATCGCCGTAGCGGCCCATCACCATCTGTCCGCTGTCGCCCCAAGCGACGAAGCCGTCGTTGCGGCCCCCATTGATCTGGAGCTGATTATTATAAAAAGCGTGGATGAGATCGCGCGTCACCAACTCGTGGGGTAGGGGCTCGCCATCCGGCGTGGCCAGCTTGAACGGGGCGTTGGCGCGCAGCGGCAGATCTTTCAGTCCGATCTGGTACTTACGCCCGTCATGCGCTTGCTCGAGCGGAACCAGACCCTCCCACACCGGCGGAAGCTGGCTCAGCAGACGGCCATCGCGATCCCGCTGCAACGCGGCTTCGGCAGGAAAGGCGGATAGAGGTTTCTCTAGGCCAGGAAACTCGGCGAACAGGTTATTGAAGCTGCGGTTTTCCGCATAAATCACCACGATGTGGTCTATCTTCGCCTTGAGCGCCGCATCCGTAGCGGCTTCGGATCGCCCGCCGGGATCCCGTTCGTCGGCAGCCGCTGCGCCCGCTAAGCCCGCCGACGCGCCCGCAGCGACCAAGCCTGTCAGAACGGAGCGGCGGTCGGGGAGGGCCTGGGGAGGGCCTGTCGGGAGGTCATGGTCGTCCTGGGTCGCCAAGCGGGGCTCCTTCATTAGGTGAGGCGGCTTCGTCAGTATTCCAATGGAGACCGATAATTCCAGTGCATATTTCGCGACGGGCGACGCTGGCCCCAACGCGAGCCCAAATTTGCGACAATTCGTCCGTTGTCGGATTATTTTTGTTGCCTATACCCGTCTTTCGCGGCGACAATTTACCGCCTGGAATCCTGCAATCGATTCTCGCGAACTGACTCGCAAAGCGTCGGAAGGAGGCCTGCGTCCATGACAGTGATATGCGCGCCGGCCTGCCCGGTCGGCGACCAGGCGTCAATGATCCAGTTCGCTGCGCTGCCCTTCAGGGTCGGCGAGGGCGGCGATCTTCAGATCCTCCTCGTCACGACCCGAGAGAGCCGCCGCTGGGTCATACCTAAAGGCTGGCCTATGAAGCGGCGAGCGCCCTGGCGAGCGGCTGAGCGCGAAGCGCTTGAGGAAGCCGGCGTGGAGGGCGTGATCGCCAAGTCCCATCTTGGGGGCTACCACTATGTCAAGCGCGGTCCGAATGGAGAGGAATGGCCGTGCGAGGTGATGGTCTACCCCCTGGAGGTCCGCCATGAACGGGCGTCGTGGCGCGAGGCGGATCAGCGCTCTCGCGGCTGGTTCACAGTTGCAGACGCCATGGCGTTGGTCGAGGAGCCTGACCTTAAGCTGTTGATCGGCTCCTTGTTCCTGAGCGCGCGGGCGCCCGTCAACGCGGCCTGAATACGGCGCGACGAACTTCACCGATTTAGTTCCGAGGAACGCTAAAGGTATCCTTGCGTTTGATCAGGCGACGGAGATCGGTCGCAGACCTAGCGGCGTCAGGCTCCGTATTCCAACGGAGAACATCAATGTTGAGGTGGGCGCTTATCTTTCTCGTTGTCGCCTTGATTGCGGGACTGCTCGGCTTCTCCGGTGTCGCCGGGGCGGCGGGCAATATCGCTTATATCCTGTTTGTCATCTTCGTTGTTCTGTTCCTGGTCTCCGCGGTCATGCACCTGATGCGGGGCCGAGGCGTCTGACGCACTAACGGGATGCGCGGGTCTCTCAGATTAGAGGCCCGCGTCGCTCCAACCGCCATTGCTGGTCGGGCGTGAACGCTTGGCCGGTCCAGGCTATCGCCGTCACGGTCATGTCTTTAGGTGTGACCTCGATCAGATTGAAGCTGGGCGGCGCGCCTCGCGTGCGTTGCGACAAGGTGCCGGCGCCCACGGCGTAGGTCTTGTTGTCGCTGAAGGGCAGGGCGAAGGCGAAGGGGACGTGGACGTGGCCGGTGAGGACGAGGTCGATCCCCCCGTCGGAAAAGATTTGCGCGCCCTTCGCGCCGCGATAGACGCCGCCGGTTACGCCTAAACCTTGCACGTCGATGAGAGGGTGGTGGCAACCCACGACTTTCAGCGCCTCTGCGGGCCGGTTCGCAAGGTCGGCGACGGCGGCGTTCGTCGAAGCGAGGCTGATCGCCCCTTTCGACCAGTCGGGTCGGGGCTGTGCGCCGCGCGCGGTATTGATCATGCGCACGGCCAAACTCTCGCTGTCGAAGGCGGCCGAGCTTGGCGGCCCGATGTAGCGGCGATAGCGATCGAACGGCCGCAAGGCTCTTAAGGGCAGGTTCCAATACGGCGTGTCGTGATTGCCGGGTGTGAGGATCGTTGGATCCGGCAGTCGCCGGCGCCACGCCGCCGCGGCGCGGAATTCTCGCGGCAGACCGTTCAGGGTCAGGTCCCCCGTCACGACGACCAGATCCGGCGATAGGGCCTGGACATAGTCGATGGCCGCCTCGACCGCCGGCCTTATCTCCGCGCCAAAATGAATGTCGCTGACGTGGACCAGGCGTGTCACGGGGCTGAACCATCGGAGCTTGAGTTCGGAAGCGGCGCAGGCGCGAAGGCGCGAAAGCCCGCGGCCTTGAATTGGATCGCGACGGGCGAGTCCAGTCGGTGAGGCTCTCCATCCAGAATGGCGGGGATGCGTCCCCGCGCCCAGGCCTTGCCGGTTCTGCAGAGCTCAACATGGACGGCTGCATCCTGGCGCCAGCGCCCAAACAGCGCGCTCAAGCCCAGCCTGAACGCATCGGCCGCGCCGCGCGGGTCGAGCGCCGCAGCCTCCAGCGCGGGCTCATCCTTCAGCGCGCGCGACACCAAGGGGCACATCAGGGTCAGCGCCTGCGCCTTGCACTTCCCACGGCCATCCAGGTCGAACCTCAGGCTCCCGGAGAAGGCGTGCGCCAGGGCGTGACGGGCGCGCAAGAGCGCCAGCCTAAAGCGCCTCTTACGCACGGCTTCCCGCGCGTGCGCCCACAAGGCCGGCGCGCCCAGAATGGCGGCGACATAGAAGGGTCGCCCCGCCGCCAGCCCGCACGCCACGACCCTTGGCTGTCCGTTGGCCAAGGTCTCCCTGAGCGCGTCCGGCCAGGGCCGTCGGCCATAGAGGGCGTGGGACAGCATGTTCATCGTGCCGCCGGCGAGCGGCGCAAGCAAGGGGCCGTCCATGCCGCAAAGTTCGGCTGCGATGGCTGCAGTGCCGTCGCCCGCCAACAGGACCATCAGGTCGGGCTCCAGACCAATAGCGGTTTGGAGCGCGGCGAGAATGGACGCTGGCGGCGCCTCGACCACGTCGATCGACAGGCCGAACTCCAACCCAATCTGCCGCAGCAGCGCCGCGGCCCCCGGCGTGACGCTACCTGAGGCCGAGTTCACGACGGCGACAACACGATTCAGCGAAAAGCTCTGCGACGCTAACGTCAAAGATTGACTTCTCCTGCGTAAGCTTGCCTACGAACGGCCCGTCAATCCTGCCGTTCCGTTAATGTCGCTTGTGGCAAGGCGACTTTTTAACGTCTCGATGGCAGGGGTGGGCCACGAACAGTAACCATTCCAAGGCCCTACAGGGGGAAATATGCGGACGTCCTTTCTTTTCGCTATGACGGCGATCTCAGGCCTCATGGGCGCCACGGCGGCGTCGGCAGCGGCCTTCTATGTCCAAGACCAGTCGGTCCTGGGCCTTGGACGCGCCTATTCCGGCGAAGCAGCCGACACCGGCGCAGATTCCCTGTGGTGGAACCCTGCGTCCATAGCGGGTATCTCGCACTCTGAAATCTACGCAGGAATTCAGGGTGAATTGGTCAGGGGCGACGAGACCAACGCCGGCTCGAGCATCACCCGGCCGGGCCAGGCGCCCGCGCCGGTCGGCGGCGCCAATGCGGCGCGGGACCCGACCGAGAGCGCGATCGTCCCCAACAGCGCCAGCGCGCTACGCTTAAACGATCAGTGGTCTGTGGGCTTGGCGGTCACGACCCCTTTCAGCAACATCACCAAATACGCGCCGGATAGCTGGACGCGCTATGACGGCTTGAAGACCAAACTCGTCACCATCGACGCCCAACCGACCCTGGCTTGGAAGCCGACGCGCTGGCTTGGGCTGGGGGTTGGTCTCGACATCGAGCATGTCGATAGCGCCCTGTCTGGCGCTCTGCCCAACCTATCGCCTTTGCTGCCCGATGGAGAAGAGCTCTTGAAGGGCCACGGTTGGGATTATGGCTGGGTGATCGGCGCCCAGGTGCAGCCCACAAGCGACCTTTCGGTCGGGTTGAGCTATCGCTCGCAAATCGATCACACCCTAGACGGGTCGGTGAACGTGTCCGGCCTCTACGGGCCTTTGGCTGGCTCCAATGGCTCGCTGTCTGGCAAGTCGACCTTCGATACGCCCTGGATCGCCACCATCGGCGCGCGCTGGTCGTTCGCGCCACGCTGGACGGTCGATGGCCAAATCCAGAGGTTCGGCTGGAGCGTGTTCAACGCCATCAATATCACCGACCTTGCGGGCGGGACGTCGGTGCCGGAAGGCTATCGCGACTCGACCAACGCCGCGGTTGGGCTCGAATACGCCGTCAGCCCGATCTGGACGGTGCGCACCGGCGTGCAATACGATGAGACGCCGACGGTGGATGCGGAGCGCTCGGCCCGGGTGCCTGATGGAAACCGCTGGCTGTTCGGCGTCGGCACGACGTTCAAGCCCCACAGCTGGATGGCGGTCGACCTGTCCGCCGGCTACCTGGATGTCGAAAAATCGTCCATCAACCGCAACGCGACGGCCTATGCTGGGACGCTGGCGGTCACGCCGATCACGATTACGGGCGAAACGAGCAACAGCGACGTGATCCTGTCCAGCGGCGTACATTTCTACTTCTGATATCGAGAGCGGGATGAAGCGGTTTTCCGCCTGCATCCGCTCTCTATCCTGGATATCCGCCGCCAGAGTTCGACCAGGCCTTTGGGGCGCCACCTTTTCTCACAGGCGCAGATTAAGGCTTGGCCGGAACTGCCGTACAGCTCTAACGTTCTCCGCTGAAGCTTGGAGACGTAAGGATGCGTGAGAACGCCTGTTTAGCTTTGGTCTTGGCGGCGGCGGGCCTGACAGGTTGCGCCAGCGTTCAAGCCGGCGCGCACTCAGTCCAAGCGGGCGCGCAGAGCGTCCATGACAGTATCCCGTTCATGTACCATGAGCAGAAGGTGGCGGCGGGCGATGTCGCGCCGGACGAGCATCAGGCCCATCGGCAATATTACGACAAGCTCCATAAGCGCTATTACTATTATGATCCGGTGAAAAAGGCGTACTTCTGGGAAAACGGCGTCCCGAAGGACTGATGCGCCAGACTATGAACAGGATAGGCGGAACTTTGATGACGCTCACAATATCCAAACTTCAACGCCTGACCTCTGGCGTTGGGGTCGCCGCCGCCATGGCGATCGGGATGCTGGCGGGCTGTGCGTCGGGGCCAAATCCGCCTGTCGGCGTCGGGTCCAGTTGTTCATCGACCCGCTTCCCGATTTATTTCGCCAAGGGGTCGGATGTGTTGAGCGATCAGGCCCGGGCGGCGATCCGCGCCGGCGCCGATCTGGTCCGCACCTGCCAGGTTCGTGAGGTGGACATCTTCGGCCTAGCCGAGGCCGATGGCCCGGCCGCGGTCGATCTAGCCCTATCCAAGCGCAGGGCCGCCAATGTGGCCCAGGCGCTGGCCGCCGCGGGCCTGCCGGAGCCGCTGTTCGACGTCGAAGGCCTCGGCGCCTCGACCGCCCGTACCGCCAAAGGCCGCCCCGCCATGCTGCAGCGGAAGACGCTGGTTGTGATCCAGGTAGCTTCGGCGATCCCGACGTCATAAAGACGTTCCCGCGGCCTGAAACGGCGGGAAATATGATCGCGACGGATATCGCAAAGCGGGTCTACGACCACAACTTTCGGCTCGACCCGATCATTCGCAGCCTGCTGGATACGGACTTCTACAAGCTGTTGATGCTGCAGATGATCCGAGGCCTCTATCCGGAGGTGCAGGCCACCTTCACCTTGCTGAACCGCAATCCCCGGGTTCGCCTGGCGGAGGTGATCGACGAGGGAGAGCTGCGCGCCCAGCTCGATCATGCCCGCACCCTGCGTTTCACCCCGAAGGAGTTGATCTGGCTGGCGGGCAACACCTTCTACGGCCGTGCGCACATCTTCGACCCCGATTTCGTGCGCTGGTTGGCTGACTTCCAGCTGCCGCCCTATGTCCTCACCCGCGAGGACGGACAGTTCGTGCTGGAGTTCTCCGGCCCCTGGACCCACGCCAGTCTGTGGGAGATCCCCGCGCTCGCCATCGTCAACGAACTTCGGGCCCGCGCCGCCTTGAGGAGCATTGGGCGCTTCGGGCTCGATGTGATCTACGCCCGCGCCAAGGCCAAGCTGTGGGACAAGGTGGAGCGGCTGAAGCGGCTGGAGCGCCTGGCGATCTCCGATTTCGGCACGCGACGGCGTCACGGCTTTTTGTGGCAGCGCTGGTGCGTGGAGGCGCTGAAAGAGGGGCTCGGCTCCGCCTTCGTGGGCACCTCAAACGTCCTTTTGGCTATGGATCACGACCTGGAAGCCATCGGCACCAACGCCCATGAACTGCCCATGGCCCTGGCGGCTTTAGCCGATGACGACGTGAGTCGTCGCCAGGCCCCGTATCGGGTGCTGGAGGACTGGCGCAAATACTATGGCGGCAACCTCCTGGTGGCGCTCCCCGACGCCTTCGGCTCGACCGCGTTCTTGGACGCCGCGCCCGACTGGGTCGCGGACTGGAAGGGCTTTCGCCCGGACTCCAGCCCCCCGATCGAAGGCGGCGAGCAGATCCTGGCCTGGTGGCGCGCCAAGGGCAAAGACCCTAAGGAAAAGCTCCTGGTCTTCTCCGACGCTCTCGACGTGGACGCGATCGAAACCACCTACCGCCATTTCGACGGTAAGGTGCGCATGAGCTTCGGCTGGGGCACCAACCTCACCAACGACTTCAGAGGCTGCGCCCCCGTTGACGACCCAGCCCTGAACCAGGCCCTGGCCCCGATCTCTCTGGTCTGCAAACTGTCGAGCGCCAATGGGCGACCGGCGGTGAAGCTGTCCGACAATCCCAATAAGGCCACCGGCGACCCCAAGGTGCTGGAGGCTTACCGGCGACTGTTTGGCGAGCAGGGGTTTGCGGCGCAGGCGGTCGAGGTTTGAGGGGGGGCTAACCTTGCAAATGTGAAGCCGAGCTCCCGATTTGCGAGGTTAATGGTGGCTTCTGCAGGGACGACCAGGATCCGAGCTTGAAATGTAGCTGAAGCTGACTACATTGTAGGTCCATCAATCTACATGGTTTGTTATGACGATCAATGTCAACAATCCCGAAGCCGATGCGCTAACGCGCAAGTTCGCCAAGCTAGCCGGCGTAGGAATCACAGATGCGATCGTCATCGCCATGCGCGAAGCGATTGAGCGGCGCCGGAACACCGAAACGCCGCGGCAGACGGCGGAGCGGCTGAGAGCTAAGTATGGCGTCACCCTCAGCGAGGGCGCAAAGACGCCTTTGCCGAAGGAGGTGTTCGACGAACTGTGGGGCGAACCCTGATGTTCGTCGATGCCTGCGCGATCATCGCGCTGCTATCGGACGAGCCGGAGGCTGACCGGATATCAGGTGCGCTGGCTTCGGCCGAACACCGTATGACGTCTCCCGTGGCCGTGCTTGAAGCTGCCCTCAACT
>Ga0116226_10004004_pt1 | contig 12994 bp, 11 predicted proteins | sample S1TSphfallax_FD_89692 | JGI IMG/M metagenome (GOLD analysis project Ga0116226, IMG submission 89692) | Host-associated microbial communities from peat moss isolated from Minnesota, USA - S1T2_Fa - Sphagnum fallax MG | ecosystem: Host-associated > Plants > Peat moss > Unclassified | place: USA... | reverse complement strand
CATGGGCGAGGCTTCCACCGACGCGCCGGGCGGAATTTTCGCCTGGAGCGCGGCGAGCGTTTCGTCCCCGGTGAAGCGCTGGTGGATGAGGCTCACGGTCGCGCCTGCGGTTTCCACGCCCAGCACGTCGGCGCCCCAGTCGATGGCGGTCGGGGACGCCGTGGGCAGCGTGATCTCGATGCGCTGGAAGCGGCGCTGCAAATTCTCCAGCGGCTCGGAGAGGAGCAGCCGGCCGGGTGTCATGATGCCGACCCAATCGCACAGGCGCTCGACTTCCTCGATGTCGTGCGAGGAGAGGAAGACGGTCCACTCGGATTCGGAGACGGTGCTGAGCAGCCCGCGGCTGAAATCCTCGCGGACGACGGGATCAAGGCCGCTGAAGGGTTCGTCGAGCACGACCAGCTCCGGGCGAAACGCGAGTGAGGCGAGGAGCGACGCCTTCATCTTCATGCCGCGCGAGAGGTGCTTGAGGCGGCGGTCGCGCGGGAGCTCGAGTTGCGCGAGCAGGTCTGCGCTGAGCGCGGCGTCCCACGTCGAATAATAGGGCGCGAGGTAGTCGAGCAGTTCGCCGATGCGCATGTCGTCCGGCATGACCTGGTTTTCCGAGACGTAACCGATTTTCTGGAAATCGCGCCAGCCGAGCCGATCGGCCGGACGGCCCAGGACTTCCGCGCGGCCCGCGCTCGGGCGCAGGAGGTTGATGAGGAGCTTGATTGTCGTGGTTTTGCCCGCGCCGTTGGGACCGAGCAGGCCGTAGATGCTGCCGCGCGGCACGGAGAAGGTCAGCCCGCTGAGGGCTTGGACCGAACCGAAGTTCTTGCACAGGTTTTCTGCGGTGATGACGGATGGGTTCATAACATTTTCTCCCAGTGTTGTTCCAAGGCGCGGGTGATTTCCGAAAGTGTGATGGAGAGCCCTTTGGCCTCGACGACGAGGTGTTCGAGATCGTCCTTGAGCAACGCCGCGCGGGCCTCGGCCGAGGCGCGGGGCGGCTTTTGCACGACCGTGCCCAGGCCGGGCTGGACCGCAAGGAGGCCCTCGGCGTTGAGCAGCGCGACAATTTTGTGCGCGGTGTTGGGGTTGATGCGCAGTTCCTGGCTGAGCTGCCGGACGGAGGGGAAACGGCTGCCGGGCGGAAGCTGGCCCTTGAGCACGGCCTTGCGCACGGCGTAGATCACCTGCTCGTAGACGGGCGAGCCGGGCTTGATCTCAACGCGGAAGGGGAACATGGTGTTCTACCCTTACTAGAACAGCTAGTATGGTGTCAAGCCCGCTTTCCGTCCTCAAATCGCTAACAAGACAAAATCTCCTATCTTTATAAGCTGCGCAGGATAAATAAGCCGCGCTTATCCTTTGGCCTTTCGCCTCCGCCCGCCTATAAGGGTCGGATGAACCCCGCCCCGGAAAAGCGCCTGCGCCTCCTCGTGCTCTGGGGGCCGTCGCACTTCGAGGAGTTCCTCCAGCCGCTCCTCCTCGACGGGGGGCGCTACGACGTCGAGATCGTCTCCGGCGACCGGAGCAGCGGCCCCTCGCCGCACGCGGCCTCGTGGGCCCGGCTGCTGAGCCTCCGCCGCCGCCTGGCCCGCGGCGAGTTCGACCTCGTGGTCAGCGGGCCGGTGCAGAACGCCGCCTGGCCGCGGCCCAAAAGTTTCTGGACCTGCCTCGCCCAGGCCGCGCGCTACCTCACCTTCCGCCGGCGCAGGCTCGACACCTGGTGGACGCCCTGGCTCCTCTCCGGCCCCGCGCGCGGCAAGGTGCCGCTGGCCGTGGTCGACTTCCTCGACACCTCGTTCGTCCTGCCGAAGGACTTCCCGCTGCTGCGCGCGGCCACGCTCTACTTCAAGATCAACCTCTACTTCTGGCCAAGGCGCTCGCTCCTGCCGCTGGAGAATCTCTACGGCCAGCGCAACGTCATCGGCTTCACGCGCAAGCTGCGTCCGCTGACCAACGGCGTGCCCCGCTCGCGCATCCCCGCCACCGTGCGGCCGATGAAGGAGCGCGACGTGGACCTGCTCTGCACCGGCTCCATCCAGCCCGGCCGCAGCGCGGACGACCCGAACCTCTTCGGCGACCTGGCGCACAACCCGATCCGCCGGCAGATCTACGAGCGCGTGGCGCGGCTGCGCGACGAGGGCCGCTACCGCATCGTCTGCCACAACCAGCTCGTGGGCAGCGCCGAGTACTTCGAGCTGCTGCAGCGCGCCAAGCTCGTCGTCTGCACGGAGAGCTTCGGCTGCGAAACCTGGCGCCATTACGAGGCCGGCGCGGCGGGCGCGGTGCCGCTGGCCAACTGGCCCTACGCCACCAACTACATGCCCTACGAGCCTGACGTGCACGCCATCTACTTCTCGCTCATCGGCGACGACTTCGAGCGCACCCTCGCGCGCGCGCTGGCCGACCCCGCCCGGCTCGAGGAAATCTCGCGCAACGTCCGCGCCCATAACCTCGCGCATAAGGAGCGCGGCCACGTCGGCGACATGGTGGTCGAGCAGACCTTGCAGGCCTGGCTCAACCGGTAGCCGCGCGCACCGCCGCGAAACTCACAGCGGCTCGTGCAGCCACCGCTTCAACGTCGCCGCATCGGCCAGGAATTGCTGCACATCGTCATTGCGCACGAACTCGAGCAGGAAGTCCGCCTCGCGGCCAGACGCGCGCACGATCTCGATATAGCTGCGCCACGCCGCCTCGCCCTCGGCCAGCGGATGCCGCTCCGCCGCCGTGGGCCACCAGTGGAAAACATGGACATTGCGCAGGCGCGGCAAAACCTCCACCAGCCGGCTGGCGCACTCCGCCGCCGGCGCGCCGTTCGTCGGCTGCCAGAGAAACTCGATATTCGGGTGGGCCAATTCCCCCATCAGCGCCTGGGTCGATTCCCGCTCATCCGTCAGCGTGCCCGCATGGTACTCCAGGGAAATGGTGATGCCCTGCCGCGCGGCGATATCGGCGACGCGCAGCGCATCCGCGATGATTTCGCAGCGCAGATCAATCGCCGTGTCGCGCGCATTCTTGCCGCCGGCCCACACGCGGATCGTCGGCGCGCCCAGCCCGGCCGCGCTGGCCAGCACCGCCTCGAAGACGCCCGGCTGGTTCGGCCCCAGCCGGTAGTAGGAGCCGTAGGCCGCCACCTCCAGGCCCGCCTCGCGCGTCAGCCGGCCCACCTCGCGGGCCCGGGCCGCATCGCCCGCGGGTACGTGAATGTCGCCGCCCCATTCGATACCGGTCACGCCGGCCTTTCCGCACAGCGCGATGATTTCCTCCGGCGAAAGCTTGCGAAATGTGACCGAGACAAGACCGGGTGTAAGCATATCCGCAGATTCTCGAAAAATGACAGGAACGTCACGCGGAAAGGTGTACCTTCCCCACTTGTGAGTTTGCTTAAAACCCGGCATGCGGAAAATAAATGTCGTATTTGCTGATCGGCGGACATTTATAAGGAGATGCCCGAATCGGATGACAGCGAATTACTGGCGCAATACGCTCGCGATCAATCCGAGGAAGCGTTTGCCGCTCTGGTCACACGTCACATCAACATGGTCTATTCCGTTGCGTTACGACAGGTGTCCGACTCGCATCAAGCCGAGGATGTTACCCAGGTAGTGTTTCTCCTCCTGGCGAAGAAGGCCGGGAGTTTGTCCCCCCAAACTATTTTGTCAGGCTGGCTGTACCGAACGGCACAGTTGACTGCGACTAATTACTTAAGGATCGAGAGGCGGCGACAGCGCCGCGAACAGGAGGCCCACATGCAATCGGTCATGAACGAATCGGAGCCGGAAATTTGGGCGCAAATTGCCCCGGCATTAGATATCGCGATGGCGCATCTCGGGAACAGGGAACGAAATGCCGTCATCCTCCGCTTTTTTGAGGGCAAAAGCCTGAAGGAGGTCGGTAACGCCGTCGGCGCGATCGAGGATGCTGCTCAAAAGAGTATCGAGCGAGCTTTGAAAAAGCTGCGTCAATTCTTCACCAAACGAGGCATTACCCTTTCCGCGGCTGCTCTGGCCGGCGTCCTTGCCACGCACTCCGTTCAAGCCGCTCCCACGGGTCTGGCCGATTCGATTATAACCGCAGGGATAACCAAGGGTGCCGCCGTTAGTGGCCCGTCCTTGATCCTGATGAAATCAACCCTGAAACTGATGACATGGTTCAAAATTAAAACGGCGGTCGCGGCGACAATTTCAACGATTTTGATCGCGAGTACGGTAACCGTGGCTATCGCAAAAATTGAAAAAAATAGGGCGAGTAGCATCCCGCCCACCCCAACCGCCATCGTAGCGGCATCACCACCAAGCCCAAGTTCCCCGCTAATCCAACGAATTCAGACCTCGGTCCTGGATAAGCAAGACAATCACAACTATGACGTGGCGACGTACCTGAGGCAGCACGGTGCCCAGGAACCGCCCGGCGTTGTTCTTACGGGAACGCTTCCCCTGACGGGCGACGCTTCCACGGATCCCGCGACCCTGGAGACCGCCGCCCACGCCGGTGACTTGGGAAAGATCAAGGCGGTGCTGAAGGCTGATCCCAACTCGCTTTTCGATACCCAGGGCGGTCAGTATGCGCCCCTCGTTGCAGCGGCGCGGGCCGGTCACAAGGACATCGTGGAATTTCTGCTCGCCAACCATGCCGACATTAATGGCAAAGATTATGACATGACGGCTCTAGGCACTGCAGCGCAGGACGGCAACATGGAGATGGCGAAACTGCTGCTGGCCAACAAGGCCGACCCCAATATCGGCGATGAAAGGGGTTTGACGCCTTTGTACTATGCCGCGCTCATGGACCGGAAAGACATGCTTGAATTGCTGCTGGCCCACGGCGCGAATGTTAATGCGCCGGGCAAGCAGGGCTCGGGCTCGGTTGGCGAGACGCCCCTCTACATCGCGGCGTGCAATGGTTTGGCGGATGTCGCGAAGGTACTGCTCGCCCATGGTGCCGACCCTGGTATTAAAGGCCCTGATGGGTTAACGCCGCTGGAGATCGCGGTAAAAAACCATCACGATACGGCAGACGTGCCGGAGAATGATGTGGCCGATTTGCTTCGTCCGCCTGCTCCACCGGCTCCACAGCCTCCGGTCAACCCTGTCGTCGCTCTGCCTCCCGGCGTCACGGCGGAAATGGAACAGACCTTCCTCGCGAGGTACAAGGCCGCTTTGGAAAAGCCGGATCCCGATGCCTATATGGCGCTGGTCGCCAACGATCCAAAGATGGACTCGAAGGCGAGGGAAGACATGAAGGGCCTCGAATTGTTTGGCGGCGTCATGACCCTTTCCAATCCCAACCGCACCTACACCTTTGTTCCGCTCACGCCGGACCCGCAGGATAAGCCCACCGAATTAGCCGGCAAAATGTATGGTGATTATCTTCCGCCGGTGATTGCCCTGAAAATCACCTTTGGCAAACCGGCCCATTCCTCTCCCGATGCGCCGGTCGCCGTCGGAGATGCCACTCTGCCTTTATGCCTTGAGGATCACCAACTCATGCTATGTGGGTTCAAGGAAATTCCGGGTGCCGTTCCCCCGCCTGCGGTGGACAAGACGGCCAACTTCGGCATCGAACCGAATTTGCGCCAGCTTAGCGACAAGGCGCAATCGGAAGGCGAAGACGGGTTTACTTCCTTGCCGGAATTTCTTGGCAGCCTCAAACAGCCCAGCGTCGAGATACTGGACTCCGGCGAAAACAAGTTTGAGTATTTTGCCATCTGCCGGATTGCACCGAATCTCTGTGTCTGGGCTGGTGGCGACAAAGTGGGAGAAGGGAACTATACCTTTTATTTTCGGGCCACCGATGCAAACAAACAGCAGCTAAAAGGCTCCCAAAAATGGATTCGTCTCGTGGATGTGCCTGCCGACAACGGCCAGGCGCCCAATGTCCAAGGAACCGTGTTTTTTGTGCCGGACCACTATACAGGCCCCATAACCATCGATCCCCATTACTCGGACGATGCGGGAAACAAAATCCCCTCCGTTGCGCGAACCGTTGACTGGAAATAGTGAGAAGAAAACGATGAACATTTTTCCGCGCAGCAAGCAGTGGTTTGAAAGTCCTGAGCATTGCTCGACAAGCTCGGGATAACCGAAGCGGGAAATTTGTGTTCTCTCGAAAATTCGGGGAAGGTCAGGCCGTCACTGCCGCATAAGAGTTGACCGTCCGCGCGCCATCTGTGACTTTTTGCGCGGTGCACTTGTTCGCCTATTTCCAGGAAACGCCGCATCCCTTCCTCTGGCGCATCGGCAGGTGGGGCGGCACGGACATCGGGCTCCGCTTTTACAGCCTCGCCTACCTGATGGGCTTTTTCATTTTGTTCGTCGGGCTGCGCTGGCAGGCCAAACGCGGCTGGAGCCTGCTGCGCGGCGATGCCATCGTCGATTACGTTACCTGGGTGGCGCTGGCCGGAACCATCCTCGGCGGCCGCCTCGGCTACTGCCTGCTTTACGCGCCGCGGCAGACATTCACCGATCCCACTTTTTTCTTCACGCTGTGGAAAGGCGGCATGGCCAGCCACGGCGGCATTATCGGCGTGATTCTCGTCATGATCTTTTACGCGCGCCACATGAAGCTGCCGTTCTACAACCTGGCGGACGCGACGGCGTTTTGCGTGCCCATCGCGCTCGGCCTGGGACGCTGCGCGAATTTCCTCAACGGTGAACTCTGGGGCCGGCCGGCCAGCGTGTGGTGGGGCGTGGTTTTTCCCGAGGCACCGCGCGTCTTCGGTGTCAACGTGCCGCGCTATCCGTCGCAGTTGATCGAGGCGCTGCTCGAGGGTGTTGTCCTGCAGATCATCCTTCTCGCGGTGCGTTTCGGCACCAAGCGCGAGGGCGCGGTGGCGCTGACCTTCATGGCGGCCTACGCGGTGCTGCGCATTATCGGCGAGCAGTTTCGCGAGCCGGATGAAGGCATCGGCTTCTGGTTCGGCGCGATTACGCAGGGCCAGTTGCTTTCCGGGCTCATGCTGCTCATCACCGCCGGGCTGGCCTGCCTTCAGTTTTTCTCGCGACGCGCGAAAAATTCGGGCGTAGACTCCGGCCCGGTTTCCAACGAAGGGAAGACATGAGCACGCCCGTTTTCGCGCCCGCCGATTACCTCGACCTCAAGCAGACCGACCACGCCGCGCTTTTCTTCCATGTGACGCAGGCGTGGGAAGTTTTGCCCAAGCTGGCCGCGTACCTCGAGGAACAGCTTGTGCCGGCGAACTTCGGTGAGACGATCGGCGACCCGGTCATCGGCGATGACGTTTACATCGGCCGCGACACGGTGATCGAGCCCGGCGCCTACATCAAGGGCCCGGCGTGGATCGGGCCGAACTGCCAGATCCGCCATGGCGCGTACATCCGCGAGAACGTCATCATCGGCGCGAACTGCGTGGTCGGCAATTCGTGCGAGATCAAGAACAGCATCCTCTTCAACGGCTGCCAGGTGCCGCACTTTAATTACGTGGGCGACTCGATCCTCGGCGCGAAGGCCCACCTCGCCGCGGGCGTGATCGTCTCCAACCTCAAACTGTCAGGCGATGAGATCACGCTTCGCCTCGGCGACGAGCTGATCCCGACCGGCCTGCGGAAATTCGGCGCGCTCATCGGCGACCACGTCGATATCGGCTGCAACGCGGTCATCAATCCCGGCTCGATTCTCGGCCGCAACGCGCTGATCTATCCCGGCGTCGCCTGGCGCGGAATTTTACCGGCAAACGCGATTGCGAAGACGCCGGACATCGTGCGCCCGAGAAGATCGGCCCCGTGAATTCCCGCACCGTCGATGCGCCCGCCGCGCTGCTGGCGTTTCTCTTCGCCGCGTGGCCGGAGACGAAGAAGAAGCAGGTGCGCGAGTGGCTGCAATTCGGCTCCGTCGCGGTCAACGGGCGCATCATCAAGCAGTTCGACCACGCGCTCAAGCCCGGCGACCGCGTGCTCATTCATCCCCGCGGCATGGCCGCGCCGGAGACCAGGATCGCCGGCGGCATCCGCATCCGAAACGAGGATAACGACCTTCTCGTGATCGAGAAGCCGGCGGGCCTGCTCAGCATCGCCAGCGCGTCGGAGGACGAGAAGACCGCCTACGCGATGCTGACCCAGCATGTGCGGCGGGGGAATTCGCGCGGCCGCGAGCGCGTGTGGATCGTGCACCGGCTGGATCGCGAGACCTCGGGCGTCATGGTCTTCGCGAAGAGCGAATCGGCGAAAACCGCGCTGCAAAAAGACTGGGATGCGGCGGAGAAGAAATATTTCGCCGTGGTCGAGGGCGCGCCGCCACACGATTCCGGCACGCTCGATTCATGGCTCGACGAATCCAACCCGCTCAAGGTCTACGTCGGCGAGGAGGGACCAGGGATGCGCCGCGCGCGCACCCACTATCGCGTCGCCAAAAAGGGAAGCGCCGCCACGCTGCTGGAGGTCACGCTCGAAACCGGACGCCGCCACCAGATCCGTGTGCAACTCGCCGCCGTCGGCTGCCCCATCGTGGGCGACAAGAAGTACGGTGCCATGACCGACCCGATCCGGCGCGTGGCCTTGCACGCGGCATCGCTAAGTTTTTCGCATCCAGTTACGAAGAAGAGAATGGTCGTCAAATCGCCAATGCCCGGAGAATTATATACCCTTCTTAACAATAATTTCTTGACAAGCTAACTCTGCCGGGCAAATCTTTCCGCAAAATCATGTTCCAGATAAATCGCTACTTACGTGTTGGGCCGCAGGCGTTAGCCGCAATGATCGCTATGATGGCCATTGGCTCACAAATCCCCGCCCGCGCCCAGACCGTTACCCTCACGCCTACAGAGAATGATCTCTACGATACCGGGTATAACGGCACCTCGCTGGCCGGTGCCAACCAGCTCGATACCCACTACACCATCACCAATTACAACGTTAATGGTGGCCAAACCTTTCAGGCCTCGCCGCTCGCCAACGGATGGGTGGCCAATTCCGGCCCCTCCCAGTGGATCACAATTTCCAACACCTACAACGGCCCGTCCCTGATCTTTGATTACCAGCTCGTGCTGACGAACATCCCCCTGGGTTCGGTCGTCCACATCTCGGGCCTCGTTGCCGCGGATGACAACGCCACCATCTCGGCCAACGGCCAAAGCTCGGTCTTCTCGAATTACGCGCCCACGGTCGTCGGCGGCAACTACGGCTCCCTTCATGCTTTCAGCGGCGTAACCTTCGTCGCCGGTGCCACCAACGACCTGGAGATCATCGTCAATAACAACGGCGGCAACGCCACGGGTCTCAACCTCCAGCTCTCCGGCTACTACACGCCGCTCACCAGCACGGCCGGCCTGGGCATCGCCATCACGCCTCCTAACCTCACGCAGAACCAGACTGCGGTCCTCGATAGCATAAATGCGATCAACGCGGTCGGCACGACCAACGCTTGCTTTGCCAACCTCACGCTCTCGCTCCTGGGTGCGGATTCCAACGTCATTGGCGCGGACCTCGACCAGCTCTCGCCGGAGAAACTGGGCGTCCTCTCCACCATCGCCTTCAACAACGCCAGCTTCCGCACGGAAGACCTCGACAACTACCTGGCCACTCGCCGCGACGCGAAGGGCAACCTGCAGGTCTACCCCGACTTCATCGACAGCACCGGGCTGCATGTCACGGACGCCTCGGTTGACCCGCAACTGGCCTCCCTCCACTCGCGCCTGCTGGCGTGGAATCCCGCCCCGGAGAAAGCCGGCCGGCTGAGCGACAGCGGCAGCCAACTGGGCGTCGTCTCCAGCGCGCCCGCGGCGAGCGAGTTCTCGCAACGCTGGAACGTCTTCCTGCGCGGCGATGTCGTCCTCGGTCAGGATCTTTCCCAGCCCGAGCTTGACCACACCAACTACACCACCAGCTCCTTCGAGGCCGGCACCGATTACCAGATCGGCGACAACTGGCTCGTCGGCGCGCTCTTCAACTACGGCCACACCGACACCGCGCTCGACAACCAGGGCAGCAGTGCCACGGTGGACAGCTACTCGCCCGGCCTCTTCGCCAGCTTCGCCGATGGCGGCTGGTTCGCCAACGCGCTCGCTTCGTACAGCTTCAACAACTACACCACCGCGCGGCACATCGACTTTGGCAGCTTCGACGAAACAGCCAACGGCGGGCCCTCCGGCAACGAAATCCTGGGCAATCTCGACGGCGGCTACGAGTTCCACCACAAGCACTGGACTTATGGCCCCATCGCCGGCGTGCAGTACGACCACTTCACCATGGATTCCTTCAATGAATCGGGCGGCTGCTCGGCCGACCTCGCCGTCAACAACCAGATCGCCGACTCGCTGCGCAGCCGGCTCGGCGGGCGCGTCAGCTATCAGGCACTCGACTTCAACAACCAGGTGATCTTTACGCCGTTCTTCGAGGCGAGCTGGCAGCACGAGTGGCTCGACGGCAGCCGCTGCATCAGCGCCTCGTTCCGCGAATTCGATTCCGGGCCGTTCACCGTCTCCACGCCCGCGACCACCCGCGACTCCGCGCTTATTTCCGCCGGCGTCGACATCGTCATCACGCCCTGCCTGACGCTCTTCACCGACTACTCCGCGCAAGCCGGCCAGACCAATTACTTCGGCCAGTCCGTCGAAGCCGGGGTGAAGATTGGGTTCTGATCTGTAGCGACCGGTCATCGACCGCCGCTACAGACCAAGATCGGAAAGCGACGGATGATCATCCGGCCGGCGGCCCTGCGGCCAAAAAAATTTGCGCTCCGATTCCTTGATCGGCAGGTCGTTGATGCTGGCGATGCGCCGCCGCATCAACCCATCGGCGTCGAATTCCCAGTTCTCGTTGCCATAGGAGCGGAACCAATTCCCGCTGGTGTCGTGCCACTCGTAGGCGAAGCGCACCGCGATCCGGTTCTCGTGAAACGCCCACAGTTCCTTGATCAGCCGGTAGTCGAGCTCCTTCGCCCATTTGCGCGTGAGGAATTGCACAATCGCCTCGCGCCCGATCAGAAATTCCGCGCGGTTGCGCCATACGCTGTCCACCGTGTACGCCAGCGCCACCTTCTCCGGCTCGCGACCATTCCACGCATCCTCCGCCAGGCGCACTTTCTTGGTCGCGGCCTCGCGATCAAACGGGGGCAGGGGTGGGCGGGTGCTCATTTAATTTTATCGGTTGAGCTTTCCGTGCTGCGGACTTTTATGCTAGTATATACGTATATGTCAAAGGTCGCCCCTTCTGACCCGCAAGAACAGTTACAAATGGGGCCTATTGTCGCCTCGATTTCAGTGCGATTCGATCCTGGCATGTATCTTCTTAACCGGAGTGTGCAGCAAAATCATCCGCTCTTGGCGCAGTTGGTGACATGGCGCAACTCTGCCGATCTCTTTCGGGAACAAGAGCGGCGCGATTTACGCGAACTTTACAACGATGCCGATCACCGCTCTGGATTAAGTGCGCTCATTGGCCAGGGCGAACAGCTCCTCTATCATGCAAAGCTCCAAAATTTGAATCTGGAGAGCATTGGGCTGTCCCATGAAATGATTGAGTCTGAAATTCGGGCCCTTCGCGACGATCTCCGAATTACTCACGAGGAACTGATTTCCGAGCAGGAGGCCGACAAGATCCTCAACATTTTTGGCAATGCCTAGCGCCGACGACTTGAGGCGGCTGCTCGAATCCCGTTACGAATGGGAGCACGCTGAGATTGAATCGAAGCCGGAAAAGGAAAAGCTGTATCGCACCTTATTTGATGCGGCTTATCGCGAGGCTTCAGCCGTGCAGGCGGCTCTTTCAAAACACACGTTTCTCGACGCCATGGATGTCTACTACAAGAAATTCAGGTCCGCACGACGGAAAAGCGAAATGGGAAGCATCCCGCCGGAACAGCGGGGCGGTTAGTTTGTAGTGAGCGCCGCCACATCCGCGCTGGCGTCGGACCATTCCTCGTTGAGGCGCTCCTGGCGCTCGGTGTTTTCGAGCAGTTCGCGATTGAGCGCGACGACTTCGCCGTTGGCGTACGTGTCCGGATTTTCCATCCGCGCGACGATTTCCTTGTGGCGGGCCTCGAGCGCGGCGATTTGCTTTTCGATGTCGCTGACGCGCGCCTGCGCTTTTTTGCGCGCGGCGGAAATCGCCTGGCGTTCCTCGGCCTCCTTGCGCTTTTGTTCCTTCGATTTTCCGGATGAGCCGCTCGCCTTCGCCTCGGTTTTCGCGGGCGCTTCCTTCGGGCGTGAATCGGTAAGCTGCTCGCCCGCGACCAGCGCCTTGCGCGCATCGAGCGCGCCCGATTTCTCGAGGTAGTAATTGTAATCGCCGGCGTAGGGCGTCAGGTTGCCCGCGCTGATGTTCAGCACGGTCGTGGCCAGCGCGCGGATGAAATAGACATCGTGGCTGATGAAAATCAGCGTGCCGGTGTACTGCTTGAGCGCCTCGATCAGCGCATCAATCGAGGCCATGTCGAGGTGCGTGGTCGGCTCGTCCATCAGCAATAGGTTCGGCGGATTCATCAGCAGCTTCACCAGGCCCAGGCGCGTCTTCTCGCCGCCGCTGAGCACACTCACTTTTTTGAAAACGTCGTCGCCCTGGAACAGAAACGAGCCGAGGATCGTGCGCGTCGTCACCTCCGGCAGCGGGTTTGGCACACTCAGCGCCTCCTGGAGCACGGTGCGCGTGGGGTTCAGCATCTCGCCCCGGTTCTGCGACGAGTAGCCGACCTCCAGGTTCAGGCCTTCCTTGCGCTCGCCCGCCTGGATGGGCAGCACGCCGCCGAGGATTTTCAACAGCGTCGATTTGCCCGCGCCGTTCGGCCCGACCAGCACCGTGCGCTGGCCCTTTTCGATCTCGAGATCGATGCCGCGATAGACCTTCAGGTCGCCATAGGCGAAGTGGACGCCGGTCAGCGTCATCACGCGCTGGCCGCTGCGCGTGGGCTGCGGAAACTTGATGTGGATTTTCTTGTCCTGGCCCTCGGGTGCCTCGAGTTTTTCCATGCGCTCAATCTGCTTCAGCTTGCTCTGCGCCTGCGACGCCTTGCTCGCCTTGGCGCGGAAGCGGTCGGCGAATTCCTGCAGCTT
>Ga0116226_10004003_pt1 | contig 12995 bp, 11 predicted proteins | sample S1TSphfallax_FD_89692 | JGI IMG/M metagenome (GOLD analysis project Ga0116226, IMG submission 89692) | Host-associated microbial communities from peat moss isolated from Minnesota, USA - S1T2_Fa - Sphagnum fallax MG | ecosystem: Host-associated > Plants > Peat moss > Unclassified | place: USA... | reverse complement strand
TCCAAATGGGGTGCCTTTTGACCTTGTTTTTGGTCAAGTAAACCATGAATTCTTTCAATATGGGTGTAATTCAATGATGAATATGGCCTCATGTGATGTGAAAGTATAGATCAAAATTAACTACACCTTATGCCACATACCACTAATTCACAACCTCCTTTGGTGTGATTCCAAACTAATGAAGGAAAAAATGTGTGGAAAAGACATTGAAACTATAAGCAATTATGTGTAATTAGTGAGGTGGTATAATGTTTCTTCCACTACAATAAGTCATGTTCCTCCAAAAGGTTTTGGTCATCACTAAAACACATGACACTCCCAATATGCATGGAATTTGATGATGAATATGGCCTTATGCAATGTGACAAATAATTGCAATAAATCTTTGGGTGGAAACAAGATCAATAAGGTGTTCAAAGACCATGATTGATGGGTTGCCATCAAACAAATGGGGAAAATGCTACCTTACATAGTTTAAAGGAAATTCAAAGTCTTGCTGATGTTGAAATCTTTTTAGAAATAAAATATAATCACCATTGGACACATGAAAGGCAATGACAACTAAAATGGTGTTGAATGAAGAGGGAGAGGGAAAAGGGGGTTAGTTTTTAGGTTGCCCAAGAATATTTGCATGCACATTCAAGAGCCAAATTAAGATGAAGGCATTTGTTGGGGGTGGGTTGGATCACTTTGTCTAAGTGATTGGAGGGTCGAACTTGTTGAAACATGTACACATTTGAAATGTTCATCCTACAAATGTTCCCAATTGCTTGTTAAAAAATGGTTAAACCAACTTTAGGTCTCTTTATGCCATGTTGATCCTCCTTGTGGGGGTTGTAGAGGTCCTTGAGGTTGTAAAACTTGTATTTCCAAGCATAAAATAGAAGGGATGTGTGTCTACTCTAACCAAAAAAAAGCTAATGACTAAATTGTCACCACAACAATCTAGACCGTTTTTTTTTTTATCAACAACAAATACAAAATCCCTTATTTATTCTTGGATCATTCACAAAACAACCTTCAAGAAATTTAACTCCACAACCTATGAAATTTATATTAAAAAAAAGTCCCTAGTTGGCTACAAAATGTCCTTAATAAACACAATTTAGTTTCATTAAACAACTATTTGGGTGTCAACATCTTCCAATTACATCAATATCATTTTATTGAAGTCTAGCCAAAAATCAAACCCCTCATTGATTGTTGGATCCATGGAGCTATTTCTATTATGCAATGCATCAATTAAAGCTCTATATGGCAATATTAGAACACTTGAATTCCCATCCTTCTATACCTTCAACAACATACACTATCCCAATCCAATTTGATAGAGACACAAGGTTTTGTCCTAAAACCCACTAAAAGTATGGGGGAGATTTCATAGGCAAATTCAGCTTACAGATTTATCTCTTGCAAAACAACCCAAAGTCTTACTTCAACCACAACATTCTACTCCAACTCAAGGATACCCAAAGAAAAAGAGGTTTATCATGTTTTTAAATTCAACAAGATCAGCCACCCCACCCAAATGTTTCTAATTTCCTACATGTAATTCCAACAAATGCACAACTCTATGGTTTTCTACATGCACAATTAACTACACCTCAAATTTTTTGAAGTCATCATCACATTTCAACTTCAACCGCTTATATAGAGTCCTAAGTAAATCACTCATTCTTAGTAAACAACTACTAGCGCAACAAAACAAAGTACAACAACTACGAGCAAGAAACAAAAAAATACAAATGCACAACACAATTTGATCACTTAACTTAGTTTCAACCTCTTTATATGTTCCAAACACAAACCTCCAGCTCCTTCAAACAAAGCTCCATCATAAATGTAGTTGCATTCTTCTCCATTGAATGTTCCATCAAGATAAGCCTTGCATTAGACACAAACAACAAACAAGTTTTCTTTCCCTAACATGCCTTTATGAAGTCCTTTACGATGATGCATAAACTAGGAAAACAAACAACAATCAAACTCCTTTTTGCCATCTTTGTGCAAAAAGTAGACCATGACAAACCAAAACCCTAAACTCTACTTGTTCACATGGTGGGCATTCAGTAGCCACTCCATATCCGTTTACACTACAACCATGGAAAACCTAAATTAGATAACTTTAGGATATCAAAATTGGAAATCCAATCCCAAGTTACATGTTGTAGAAGGGGAGGGAAAGGAGGTGAGGCAAGAGTTTGAATACCTTTGATAACAATCTGTAATGGCTAACATGAGTGGAGGACAATTTTTCAGTACTTTGGTGATGTGTTGAGAAGTCTCAATAATTTAAGACCAGAAGTAGGACTTCTTCCTGGGAGTGAAGAGTGTTCTAGGAGCTTTCTGAGCTTATCTCATACAAATTGGTTGCAAAATTACTTTCTCCAACAGATACAAAAATTTGTGCAGCAAGGAGCCAAAGCCTTCCAGCTCAACCTTGATCTTAAATGAGAGATTCACAGCCGCTGAAAGCTGACAATCAATGAATTCCTGAGAGAGTTTGTGCAGAAGATGTGTCATCCCTGTGAATGATGGAAGGTCCACATGTCATAGTTTGACATTGTGTTGTAAAAGCCATCTACATCGATACAATGTTTTTGCGACATTAAAACCATTTTTTCTTGAAATTTTGTCCAACTTTCTTTCCCTTGAACATGTTCTCTGCACATAAAAATGATAGAAATGCTTTGATGCCCAAAATAGATTTCAAGTTGACTGTCTTACCCCATAACAGTGTAAATAGAAGCCTACTTCCAGAAGTGGGGTCCATCATGGTATTGACTGGGAGGTATAATTCCAGGCAGCACTTCTAAGAACCTGGATTCCGATGACTGCAACCACCATCTGCAGCTGCCTTGAGTAGCTTGATAGAGATCCTACACACTTGTGTGAGTAAAAGAGTTCTCAAAGCACTTGCAGTTCTTATTAAGACCATTGAATCTTAATCATACAGAAACTAACACATACTGAGCTCCCTCAGACATCCTGCTTCCCTGCTCTCATTTCTCAAAGATATGTTTTGACCTACAATTGAAATCTCATCATCCACAGAAACTATATGTTAAACATTTCATATGTAAAACCGAGATATGTGCCATATGACTTTGATGTCACATCAAATTGATCAGACCAAAGTTCATCTTGATTTGACAAGAGGAGCACACCTTCAAGATATGTACTTTCATCATCCCAGACAACAGGTGCCCCAAAATTTCTGAGCATATGACCTAAGTAAGATCAACATGAATTGTGAGCAGTGAAGTTATCAATGCATGCAGGAGTCATAGGGATCAAGATGCCGAGTGAGCCGGCCGCCACTATTGCGAGTCCATCTCCCAGATGGTGCAACTACCAGCTTACCAACAGCTGAGTACTGACCTGTACAGTTAAAATAAAAGCACGACCCTATTATTGGAGCATCAGTGGCAGTAAGTAGGTGATACTCTGCACTTCGCCAAGCATCTGGAAAGCACTCTTTGCCAGAGAGGATCACACTGCTGCCTTGTTTTGAACTTGATGAATGTCCCCACAAGCTCCTCCCAGGACTGGAGCAGCTTATATGCAATTGCCAGGAAAAGAGTTCATATCCAGAATTCTGTTCAGTGGGTAGGCAACTCTGATCAGAGGGCTGGCTATTAATCATCTCAAAGCTCCTCAGCACAGCTATGGATGACTCTATCATGAGAAAGACAGATATTATCCAGATTAGATGCCATCTCTGCAGGCAAAATACTCCAAATACAAGGTGCTCGCAAGATCTATGACTCCGTTCTTGAAATGCACCAAGGTACAGGATTCCTCGACAAGGACTACTCATTGGGAAGGTAGTTCTATACAGGTCCTCTGTTTCTTTAATGCTCACATATTGCTGTACAGGGAAAAGCTCTGCAGAAGATCCCAATCACACAATATGATCATGAACAAAATCTACAGAGGATCCACTTCACTTAGCAGTAGTCCCAAAAATTCAAAGTGATATGCATTTTGGAACATATATACATTATTTGCAAGGACAGAACCATTCTGTGGGTATTGATTGTCTTCTTCCTGAGGATGGACCTGCTCTATCAAAATACTACAGCAATGCCACTGCACCTCTCTGTCTTTTGGCAAACATGAGTGCTGGCTGTGTCACAACAAATTGTTGTTTGCATGATACAATGGCATCTAACCTGAACCCTATTGAATCCAGATAGGTTCTATGTGGATTCATTTTACCTGCACAGATTAACATTCAATGTCTTTTACATGACATGAACATGGCACAAGTTTGTGGGGAAATTTCCTGCATACCCAAGTCTGCCCTGATGGAGCAAATTCCTTCCTCAGATATCGTATGGGGAGAGCAGAATTTCATGGAAGTGCTTTGTTGGAACAACAATGCAAGTGGTTCAGTTCCTGTCCCCCTATCCAAACCATTGGCTGCAGGATGAGAAACAAAGGTCAAGTGAGCCCCTTAACAACATAACTTACACACACAGATAACAGCATGCACCATAGCAAGTTAAATTAGACTAGGGGAAAGTGACAGATTTGATCAACTGACTAGCTTCAAATACCTGAATGCAGCATTTTGGTACAGTTTGCATCTATTGTAGCATCAAGCTGTTGTGCTCCAGAATCTGCTAGACAATCATTCATCACCCGTGCACTGTTCAATAAGGTGAAAAGTAAATCCACTGCAAAAAACTTAAGCACATATTTTCCAGGTTTGAACACTCAATTATAGGTTCCTTGCTTGGACTGTTCATCAGCAAGAAGGCTAAGCTGTAGACTATATACCACAGATATTCTCTTTTGTCATGTATCTGTGGTATTCCTTAAAGACATTTCTATTCTGGAAGCTTGAGGAAAAAGGAAATGTCCAATTGACCTTGCACAGTGAAAAAACGTTGCCATCGGCTGTTCATGCAATCTGTCTCTCCAAGATCATGGACACATACCACACCAAACATCCCACCAAATGCGTCCATTGGAACCTGGAAAGCATAGGACATAGGCTGAAGTTGTTGCCTCCATACCTGCAAAATAGATTGAAAACAATGCATGGGGGCTAGCAAGGTAAGAACCAGGAGCTCAACCTTGGTTTGTGGTCATGAGTGAAATTATGTCAAGAGAGATTGGGGTCAGAGTGAGAACAGAAGGCTGTGTTGAGTTCTCTTCACAGGAACAAGTGCTTTCTTGTTGTTTAGGTCGGCAGCAATTAATGCAACTTACATGGTCCTCAATCTCAACAGATATCTCCAACATGCAATCTTTTGTACTCCAGTCCTCAGACAAAAACTGCAGGTGCCTGTGAATTTGTATGCATCAGAAAGATATTGGGGCAAGTCATGGTCCACTGGAACAAAAAAAAAAAAACTTTTAATAATAAAAGCATCAGGTGAACCCCTTCACGACATAACTTTGCTTTACAAACACATGAAGGACATGGTGAGTAGGAATCTGAAGGAGTGACCGTGATTGAGCTGATCGCAAGCTTGCAATGACAGATTCCCTTAGCCAGCAATCGATAACTGCATGCCCTTAATGAATGTTTTGCAGCTCTGTAGCATGCTTTTTTTTTGAATTCTTGACCTTAACATGCTGCTGGAAAGATTCAACTTTCGGAAACGGCCTTCACTTGTTACCTAAATATTTCTTACTTTTGGTCCTATAATCTGTCCCCAGTCCCTAAAAACTGAGCCGATGACTTGATCGCTGGAAATAAGTTAAACGACTAAACTCGTTCTGCACAAGGAGCTCTAGAACATCTAAGCATTGAAGGTCAGAATGCAGACTGGAAGCCATGCTCGCAAATGTTTCTCACATATATATTTGTCGCAAGACCTGGACAGAAGAGTCGCAGAATTATTGTCTCATACTTCTTCATCCAATGCAGCGGCAATAGCTTTTCCATACGCGATTAATCCCCAGGCATATGCTGCCCTAAACAACCACTCTTTCCTTCTCCACTAGGCTCACTAATCAACTCCTTTCGGATGCAGACAACGAAGGCGAAATCGAACTGGTCATGCAAAATGCACAGACATGAGCATAGCAGAAAGACGGGGGAAGATCTCCTGAATTAACCAGTCATTTTAGGGTACTATTTCTCGAGCGGAGCAGAAGACATACCCAAACATCACGAAATGGTGATCTGCCTCTATTGGGACAGAAAAATGCACCGATCTCAATTCCTCAACTTGGTCAGTCTCCATCTGGATTCGGCTCGGAAGGTACTTGCGTCCCGCAAATTTAGACTGCAACTCTGGAAAAGTATCTGCCAGGCATAACAGCACTTGCAAAGCAGAGAGCGTGAGTAAGACTCGGATCCGCTGCAGAGGTTTCAACATCGCTATCCTAGAACGTGAACCCGAAGAGATTACTGTGGCTTAGAGAACATGCTATCTGTATCCTTCGAAAAAGCACGGTGTTGTCTCCAACGGAAGCAAAGCTTGTTCTCCCGCCAAGGGGAAACGGAGGACATTCGTTTGCAGAAAATATCCACATCCCTTGTATAATCTCCTCAATTTGCTTTCCCATTTGGGACCTGAATGTTTTATGGAGATTTTCTCTGGCCTCAGTGACCCAGCATCGCGACTGCACCAGTTCTGTTTGGATGAACTAGTCCTCATCCCAGTAACCTTTTTTGGACCCACCCCTTTAATCGTCATTTTGTTTTTTCACTCACACTACCCTTCTCACCCAGGTCACCCTTGTTTGCAAGGACAAAGAGTGAAGTGACCATGATGCGAGGAGAAGACACGAAGTAAAGGTGTGACCTAAAAGGAGCCCTAAAGTGAAAAAGGGTTGCCCCTTTTACTGCCCTAAAATGGCAATTGATGGGAACAATAACTTTCATGAGCACACTAACCATATGATGCTCAAAATGGTATGTAGTTTTGTTTTGTGTGTTTTATGTTTGCAGGTGTGCATTCAAGGAGAAAGAAGGCAGGTGCTTTGTTTCTCTTGATTTTAGGGTGTGAGCTTGCAAGCTCATCTAGGTTGGTTTTTGTTTTTCATTAAGCCTCTAGTGAAGGTGACTTTGATTGGTGCTTGGGAATTCAAAAGGATGAAGAGTTGTGCATAAATAAAGAGAGCGATTGTGCGAGAAGGCATCTTTTTGGGTTTGGAGTAGAGGAAGAAGAAAATAAGTTTCTTATGATTTACTATTCTTTATTTTCTATGAGAATTGTGTGCATAAGTGTTTTAAATAAAATGTAATGCTTAGCGGCACTAGAAGGAAGAATGCCTGAAGGTGTATTGGCTGCATTTTTTAGGGATAAATTGTTTCCACTATGCTTTACATCCTTTAGTTTAATGCAATTGAACACTAGGTGTGGGAGTCTATGATGGGGGAATGATGAAAATCAATAGGGGTCTTACAAGTGACAAGGTTTGGCAATTGTATGTTCTATGTGGGGTGTGTATATGAAAATTTGAAAAATGAGGGTGTGGAGTTCTATTGTGATTTCCAACATACACAATGTATTTGTTGTTATGGGTTCTTATTAAGGACTCCAATAAAGGTTGATGGGTTATGTTTGGTAGCCTTTTGGAAGACTACATTTATATCCTTGGTACAGAATATTGTGACCTATGTTTCAATTGCAACAAAGTGAGGCATTATTCCAAAGATTGTCCCAAGTCCAAGATGGGGAATGGGGGCTTTAAAGTAATTGCCCTCAATGCCAACGTAGCCCAACCTAAATGCAATCGACTTATCTTCTTGAAGGGGAAGGTTGCTAAGCGGGATGTGTTATGTCTTTTGGACACAGGGGTTTCTCACAACTTCATAACCCGGGAAAGCATCGAAAGGAGGGAGCTCCACTTGGAGGAGCTCAAGGCACCCATCGAGGTGCACTTTGCAGATGGGGTTCCCCATTCCACTACGTTACAAGCAAAAGAGGTGCCTCTTCAACTAGGAAATTGGAGAGGAAAGGTGGACTTGCTGGTTTCTACCTTGGGTGGAATGGATTGCATTTTGGGAATGGAGTTCATCACCCAAAATAATGTGCTTATAGAAAGGCATAATAGGTTAGTTAAAATCCCATCTAAAAGTGGGATTGTGTGGGTGAAAGCACATGAATGGCCTTGTGTGGGTGGACCAACCATCCACTTTATGTTAGGAAAAGCTTGGGAAAAAGAATGTGTGGGAGGCTATGGCATGGTGTGTGTTATGCGGATGTTGGAAGAGTTTGAGCCCAAGGAAGTCACCAAGTTGGTGACTCCCTCCAAGTGCATAAAGCGAGTTTTGGAAGAATTCCCGTATGTGATGCCCGAAGAGTTGCTCGAAGACCTGCCCCCGAGAAAACAAATTGATCATGCGATTGAAGTGATGCCGGGACTGGCACCTCCCACCAAGGCCCCAGATCGAATGAGCCATGAGGAGTTGAAAGAGCTTAAGGTTTAGCTCGAAGAACTCCTCGCAAAAGGTTACATCAAACCAAGTAAATCACCATATGGGGCACCTGTCCTTTTTGTTCGTAAGAAGGATGGGACGTTGAGGATGTGCGTGGATTATAGATCCCTCAACAAGGCAATGGTGAAGAACCGGTATCCTTTGCCTCGAATCGATGATCTATTTGATTGTCTTTCAGGAGCCAAAGTTTTTAGCAGGATTGACTTGCGTTCGGGATATTACCAAATTCAGATTGTGGAAGGGGATGAAGAAAAAACCACTTGTCGCATGAGGTATAGTTCATACAAATTATTGGTGATGTTTTTTGGGCTCACCAATGCACCCGCCACATTTTGCACTTTCACGAATGACATTTTCTGGGAATGGCTGGATGACTTTGTGGTCGTCTACATAAACGACATTTTGATTTATAGTGGCTCCTTGGAGGAGCATGTGGAGCACCTCTGCAAGGTGTTCCAAGGGCTAAGGGAAAACAAGTTGTATGTTAAGCTTGAAAAGTGCGAATTCGAGGTGACGGAAGTGGATTTCCTTGGACATAGGATAACTCAAGAAGGTTAGAAGATGGACGATCACAAGGTTAAATCAATTTTGGATTGGGAACTGCCTAAGTTGGTTCCGGCCTTGAAATCTTTTCTAATATTGGCCTCCTATTATCACAAGTTCATCGAAAACTTTACGAAGATAGCCACACCCTTGAGGAACCTCTTGAAGAAGTCCGCCATGACTTACGAATGGGAAGGAGCATGTGACGAGGCCTTTGAGACCTTGAAGGGCATTTTGGTGAAGGCGCCAGTGTTGAAGTTACTTGACTTTGACAAGAATTTTGAAATCCATTTCGATGCCTTCGACTTTGCAATTGGAGGAGTCCTAGTGCAAGAAGGAAGATCGGTGGCATTTGAGAGCAAGAAGTTGAGTGAGACGGAACGAAGGTGGCCAACACACAAGAAGGAAATGTGGGTCGTCATACATTGTCTCAAGACTTGGGGCCATTATATAGGCTCCAAAGATGTGGTGGTGTGGACCGACAATGTGACCTTGAAGTACTTTGCCATTCAACCCAAGTTATCGTCAAAACAAGTGAGATGGCAAGACACTTTGGCATTGTTCAATGTGGACATTTGGCACAAGCCCGAAAAGGAGAACATAATGCCGAATGCATTGAGCCAAAAACACCAACTTAAGATGGTGTATGTGGGGGAGACGAAACTTTAAAAAGAAATTCGATTAGCAACCCGCCGATATGCATTTGCCAAAGAGGTGAAGCAAAACATTCAAAATGGAGCCAAGTCCCACTTCCATTTGTGAAATGGATTATTGTGGTACAAACAAAACCGACTCTATGTGCCGGAAGGGATGATGAGGGTCACCATCTTGAAGGAATGTCATGATGGACTGCTTGCGGGCCATGGTGGTGCAAAGCGCACCACAACATTCCTAAAGAAGTCCTACTATTGGCCCAACTTGAAGGATAATGCGAAGGAGTATGTGAAGACTTGTTTAACTTGCCAACAAAACTGGACCTTCAATAAGAAGCAAGTGGGTTTGTTGCAACCTTTACCAATTCCCAAAGGGCCGTGGGAAAGTGTGTCCATGGATTTCATTGTGAGCTTGCCCCATCAAGGGGATTTGATGCCATCATGGTGCTGGTGGATCGATTTAACAAGATGGCACATTTCATTCCCACAAAGGATGAGGCCACGGCCCAAGAGATAGGAAGGTTGTTCTTCACACATGTCTTCAAGCACCATGGCCTCCCAAAAGACATAGTTTCGGATTGAAACCCAAAGTTCATAAGCAAGTTTTGGCGAGCCTTGTGGAAGCGTATGGGGTCGGAACTCAAGATGAGCATTTCGTTCCACCCCCAAACCAATGGACAAACTGAGAGGATCAACTTGGTGATCTAACAATTCTTAAGGAATTATGTGGCGACGGACCAACAAAATTGGGTGGACCATTTGGAGTTAACGGAGTTTTGTTACAACAACTCGAAACATTCTGCAACTGGGTCCACCCCATTTCAAATGGTGATGGGCAAGTCACCAATTGTGCCCATGATTTGGGCAGCACAAGGACAACCCCCGAATGATGCAAGCGAGGAAATGTCAATGGTCACACAACTTGATGAAGAAAGGCGGCACTTACAGGAGGTGGCCAAGGCCAACTTGGAAAAGGCGCACAAAAGGTACAAGGATTTTGCGGATAAGTCCCAACGAGAGGTGAAGTTTCAAGAAGGAGACGAAGTGGAACATCAAGAACTTCCGATTGCCAGAAGGTTTAAGTCATAAGTTCTTAGGCCCATATGCGAGCCCATTCAAATTGTTGGAAAAAAAACTTTTCGACACTTATAAGCTAGAACTACCGGAAAACCTTAGAGTTCATCCCACATTTCACGTGTCTTTTTTGAAGTTGGTCTCCCGTGATGCCTCAAGACCTAATCGAGAGTAGAACTCAAGGCCCCCACCCGATTTGATTCACAATGAACTAGAATTCGAAGTGGAGGCCATGCTCAAGTCAAGGCAACTAAAAGGATGAGAGCGAGAATACTTAGTTAAGTGGAAAGGATACCGTCCAATAGAGGCATCTTGGGTGAATGAATAGGACATGGAGCATGCCCAAGAAGCCATAGAAAAATTCCACATTAGACCGGCAAAGAAGAAACGTAGGACGTGATGAGGACATCACCTTTCTTTAAGTGGGGCAAAGTGTCACATAAAATGTACCACATCAAATTGCAAGTGAAATAAAGGCTAAAAACTTCCAAGAGATTGTATCACGAGAATTCTATATAAGTGCAAATAGGGTTGTCAAATGGTAGGGGACAAATGGAACTATCTTACGTAGGCCCAAATCAAAATCGAACTCCTACCTTGGGGTTGAGGAAATTCGGCCCCGAAAGAGGAGGTAAACAAGGTGAGCTTGAGGGGACATGCACATGCTTTAAGTGCATCCCAAAGGGTTGGTTGGTAGTGGTGGCCAACATAAGAAGTCATGACCCCATTCGCATACTTTAATCGTGTAGCTTGGGACTTGGGTTTTTGTAAAACCCAAATGTCGCTTCTCGTACCTTGATAAGCAAACCTTTTAATTAAGGCTTGATTGTTGTGATCAAGGCGTAAGGATGGGAAAGGAGTCATGTCAAGTAGCTTAGGTCAAGAGTAGACTTGACTTGGGTTCCTCATGAGGGGAAGAATGGAATAGTTTCCTCCCAAATGAGGGTTTCGTGAATTAGGTTAGTTTAGGTCTTTTGACAAAACATTGAAAGAGGGTTTGTGAAGGACCTTCTAGGACTTGTCAAGAAAGTGTTGGAAATTTGGGGATGCCTAAGTTAACTTGAGACAAGGCCCAGCCACAAAGCGGCAAAAAATGGCCAAGGATCCAAAAGAAAGCAATTGCAAATTCTGAGAGAAAATTCTAAGTGTTAACGAGGACATTGATCTTTTCTTCTAGTGGAGGAGAGTGTCACAACCACACTTTGGAGCAAGTGTGAGGATGAGACTCACACTCCCAAAAGTGGAAACTTGGAGTCCTCCAAGACTTGTGCAACTTCAGAGCTCGATTGTAGACGTCAAAACACCTTACCTTGAGGTGTTCTTTATACTGTTGAAAAGGCCTTGAAGTGTAGATGTCGAAAATGGTCTTGCATGAGCCATTTGAACATGTACAACACAAGTTATGGTCGAAAGAAAGGTCGGGAGTCAAACTAGCAGTTTGGCAGTTTGACTCCCGACCACAAAAAGTTGGGAATCGACCCGATCCCGATGTGTGCAGATGGAATGCAACACACTGTTGAAAATATCTTGAGGAGAGCTACAAGTTTACTTCAGACCTCATCCTGATCAAAGATCTGAGCCAGGAGCTATGAGCTCCCAAAGTGTCGGGAGTCCAAACCGGGACAATTTCGGGACTCCTCCTTGGGAGTCTCGGGAATAAAAGCCATTTGGATGCAGGTGCGGTGGAGCAATGTAAAGAATACTATATGGGGGAAGGTGGTGGCTTCCCCTGAGTCCGGCTCGTGGTGAGTCAAGTGAGTCCGTGTTGCCAGTGGCTTGTCCCAACACCAAGGGTGTTGTCGCAAGCCCACTTTGGCCAAGTGTGAGGATGAAACTCACACTCCCAAAGTTGGGGACTTGGAGTCCTCCGGGACTCCCAAATGTTTAGAGTTTGATAGCAGAGGCCAAAACACCTCAGATTGGGGTGTTCTTGAAGTCATTGGAAAGGTCTTGAAGTTTAGATGTCCAAAATGGCCTCGCATTGGTCATTTGGACATCTACAGCCCAAGTTATTGGCAAAAGAAGGGCCGGGAGTCAAATTGGCAATTTGACTCCCGACCACAAAAAGTTGGGAATCAACCTCTTCCCGATGTCTACAGATGGATTATGATGGGGCGTTGGAAAGCTCTCGAGCAGAGCTATAACTTTGGTTGAGACCTCACTCCAATCGGAGGTTGGAGCTAGGAGTTGTGAGTGTCCAAAGTCCCAGGAGTCGAACCTAGGACGGTTTCGGGACTCCAACTTGGGAGTCCCGGGAAAAAGAGCCATTCGGATGTGGCTCCCGCGGAGTAACGCAGAGAATACTATATGGGGGAAGG
>Ga0116226_10004002_pt1 | contig 12997 bp, 9 predicted proteins | sample S1TSphfallax_FD_89692 | JGI IMG/M metagenome (GOLD analysis project Ga0116226, IMG submission 89692) | Host-associated microbial communities from peat moss isolated from Minnesota, USA - S1T2_Fa - Sphagnum fallax MG | ecosystem: Host-associated > Plants > Peat moss > Unclassified | place: USA... | reverse complement strand
GCACACCGAACGCCAGCAGGTGGGGCAGGAACACGGCGCGGGATGCGCGGACGGCGAACTTGGGCATGGCGGCGGTTCCGTTCGTGGATGGGCTCCAGCCTCGATCAGGAGGCGTTGAAGCCGAAAGCGCCCACGGTTTTCAGGGTGATCTGAAACAGCACCGTGGTGGCGCCATTGTCGTTGTTGAGGGAGGTATAGCGCCGATACAGGTTCACGTTAAAGATGAAGCATTCATCCTCGTAGGCGGCGGTCGCTGAAATCGCGTCCATCTTGTTCAGCCGCACGTCCCGCTGGCCGGAGATACCGAATTTGAACGGGCCATATTTGGTTCCGACCCCCAGCGACACCTCGTTGCGCGGGCTGGTCAGCGGCGCCTCGGCCGCCGGATATTCGTACAGCGTATAGGGGTTGTTGTAGGTATAGAGGTAGCCCGCCGTCACCTTCAGGCTCTGCGGGCCCGCCGAGGCGAGCACGTCGGCGAACCGTGTGTTGAAGGTGCGCCGGTCGAAGCGCTGATGCGAGTCGAGGTCGAAATACCCGTTCGGCGTGTAGGACAGATGCGTGACGATGTCGCTCGCGGTGTCGCGCAGGCCGGAGCCTTCGGCGAACTCGTCATCTTTTTTCAGTCGATACGCCTGGCCCACCAGCGCATCCACCTTCTGCCCGTCGGGCGCATACCACGCGCCGTGCAGCGCCACGTTGGCGCGCATGCCGCCTTCCAGCCGGTCGATCCCGGGAAACCGGTTCAGCGCGAACAGGTTGTCGCTGGTGAATTCCTGGTCGAGACTGTCCTCGTTGGGGATCAGCGTGTGGGTGTAGCTGGTGCTGTTCGGCGCGGCGATCAGCTGCACGATCGGCTCGATCATCTGCGAACCCCAGCTGCCGCCGTCGCGCAGCAGCGGCAGCCGTACCATGGCCGCCGCGGTCGGCATCACCTGGGTCGATTCCGCGGATGCGGTGGGCGAGAAATTCGGCTGCTGATCGAGCCCGTGCGCGATATAGGCGGCACTGTCCTCATGCAGGGTGAAGGTCCACACATCGCCCATGGGCCCGGTATAGGGCACGCCGTAATTGGTGCTGAACGAGGCCCGCTGGGTGGATGTGCCGGCATAGCGCAGCACGTTGAACGCGCCGGCATCGACCGCGAGACGTCCGCCGATCGAATCGGCCTGACCCACGAAACTATATTCATAGCGCGGCAGCACCACCGGCAGCGCGTTGGTCGACACGCTGGAAGTCAGGCCCTGATAGGCCCGCGCATCGAGCCGCGAGTAGGACCCCTGACCGAACCCCTCCAGATAGACGCTGCTGGTCAACACGGTCGGCGAGTTGGCGATGCGGTAATCGTTGACGTATTGGCTGGAGCTGGCGCGGTTGATGTCGAAGCCCCAGCGCCAGGTGTCGTCCAGCGCGAACTGGCCCTTGGCGTAGACGTTGGCGCCGATGCCGCCATGCTCGTTGGCCAACGAGCCGTCGATCGAGACGGTGCCGTCGTTGAAGCGGTGACGATATTGCGCGAACACGCCCGGCCCGTTGTCGCTGGCGATCACCGGGGTGATGGTGGCGTCGGACTGGCCGTCGATCACCCAGTAATACGGCACCTCGGTGAACGCGCCGAGATGGCTGCTGTAGCCGATGGTCGGCACCAGCAAGCCGCTGGCGCGCTTCTCCGACGGGTCGGGGTGGCTGAGATACGGGGTGTAGAACACCGGGATGCCGTACATCTCGACCACCGCGTCGCGGTACTCGATCAGCTTGTGCTCGGTGTCCTGGATCGCGTCGCGGGCGCGGATCTGCCACAGCGGCGGCCTGCCGGGGTCTGTCGCGCACACATTGCAGGTGGAATAGACCGCGCGGCTGAGTTCGTTGATATGCGCGTCGGTGCGCCGGCCGCCATTCGCCGCGAGCTTGCCGTTCTGCGTCAGCAGCACGCGAATGCCGGACATCACGCCGTCCTTCATGCCGCCGGTCAGCTCCGAATAGTCGGAGAACACCGTCTGCCCGTCGGGTTCCAGCAGCACCACATGGCCACTGGCCGCCGCGACATCGGTGTTGCGGTCATAGGTGACGCGGTCGGCCAGCAGCACCCGGTCGTCCTGCCAGAACTCGACATGGCCGGTCAGCGTGGCGATGCCGGTCTCGCGATCATAGGTGGCGGTGTCGGCCTGGTAGTAGGCCGGCTGGTCGCGCCGGATCGGCGTGCTCACGCGGGCCGGCGCCTTGGCCGCTTGTGTCCCCGCCGGGCTGCCGGTCTGGTTGTCGTTCTGGCTGTCGGGCGACGGGGTGTTGGTCAGCCCCGGCACGGCCCCGGCCCCGGCGGTCCCATCCGTGACCCCGGCCAGCTGGGCGGCGACCGGCCCCGCCTGCAGGGCGAACAGCCCCGCGGCACCCAGCAGGGCCGCGATCCGGCTCGCCGCGCGCAGCGGCTGCGATAAACTGGCCGGTGGGTCCGCGGCGAGCAGCGCAAGCTCCGGCGGGATGGGGTCGGGCGAGAGCCGCTTGGCTCCCGCCTGCTTCGCCCGCGGCCGGGACACGCGGCGTCGTGGCGCGCTCGGCGGTTCCTGTCCCCCGGTTCCCCGTCCCGTGCCATCGGTCTTGCCGAGCCGTTTTGCCATCCTCAGCCGTCTTCCAGATGCAACAGGAACGCCAGCGAAAACATCAGGCCAGCCGCCGCCGGCGCCCACGCCGCCAACACCGGCGGCAAGCCACCCGACTGGCCGAATTCCTCGGCCACCTTGGAAATCACGAACAATGAGAACCCGGCGGCGACGCCGCTGCCGATCATGAAACCGACCCCGCCGCGCCGTGTCTGGCGCATCGAGAAGCTGGCCGCCAGCAGGGACATGGTGCCCGCCAGCAACGGCAGCGCCAGCAGCGACTGAAATTGCAGCCGATGGCGGATCGAGGAAAATCCGGACCGATCCAACAGCCGGATAAAGCCCGGCAACGCCCACACCGAGAAGGTGTCGGGGGCGGCGAAGCTCTGCTGCACCCGATCGACGGTCATGTTGGTGGCCAACGTCAGGCGGACCGGCGGTTCCGGCTGGTGGCCGGGCACGATCACCTTGGCATCACTCAGCACCCAATCGCCGCGGCCCAGCACCCCTTCGCTGGCCTCGATGCGCTGCAACAGCCGGTCCCCGCCATCCAGGCGGAACACGCTGACACCGCTGGCGGTCAGCACGCCATCCTTCAGCGTGACGCCGGTGGCATGCAGCAACGCGACGCCATGCGGATCCAGCGCGGTATCGGCCTGGCGCAGCCAGAGCTGGCCGCCGGCGAGCAGCGGCCCGACGGTGCCCTTCAGATAGGTGTTGTCGAGCTGCTCGGCGCTGGCGCGCATCGCCGCCGACAACGGACTGATCGCAGTCGTCGCGAACGCGCCCAACGCGATCGCGCACAGCACCGGTCCGGCCAGAAACTGCCAGACCGACACGCCGGCGGCGCGCGCCACGATCAGCTCGGACGAGCGGGTCAGCCGCCAGAACGCCAGCATGCCCCCCAGCAGCACCGCGAATGGCAGGATCTGCATGGCATTCCAGGGCATCCGCAAGCCGGCGATCTCGGCGACGGTGCCGAAGGTGGTGTCGGGATGGCTCGCCGAGCGGCGCAACAACTCGATGAAATCGAACAATTCCACCAGCGCGGTGAGCGCGGCCAGCATGGACATCATCGCGAACGAGAACACGCGCGCGATGTACAACGACAGGATGATGGCAACCGGCACGGCGTCAGATCACGCGAGCGGGTCGGGGTGCGGCGGCATGGGTGTCTCCTGCGTCAGACCGCCAGTCTAGCCGCCTCGACGCGCCGCGCCAAATGGCAAAAACTTTCGCCGGTGGGTGAGGGTTTGCAGGAGGAAGGATTGTTCTTTCTTGAAAGAAAGAACCAAAGAACGTTTATCCATTGGTGACGTCGCTGTTGCAGCAGTTTTATCTTAATGGATAAAAGTCTTTTTGCTTCTTTTTCTTCAGAAAAAGAAGACTCTTACTTCATCCCCGAAGAGGCAATCCCCGTGGTTATGTATTTCTGCAAAAACGCAAACACGCACGTCACCGGGATCAGCGTCACCACCGTCATTGCCAGCAGATAATTCCACTGCGTCTGCAACTCGCCCTGGAACGACGCGAGACCAAGCTGCAGGGTGAAATTCTCCTGCCGATTCAGCACGATCAGCGGCCACAGGAAGTCGTTCCACCGCCACACCACGGAAAAGATCGCCAGCACCGCCAGCGCGGGGGCCGACAATGGCAGCACGATGCGCCAGAACACCCGCCACTCGCTGGCATGGTCCATCCGCGCCGCATCCAGCAGTTCGTCGGGAATCGTCAACATATATTGCCGCAGCAGAAACACCCCGGTCGGGGTCGCCGCCGGCGGCAGGATCACCCCCCACAGCGAGTTGCCCAGCCCAAGCCCGGTCACCACCAGGAACGCCGGCACCAGGATCACCGTGATCGGGATCATCAGCGTCGACAGGATGAATACGAAAATGCCGGTGCGACCGCGGAACTCGTATTTGCTCAGCGCGAACGCGCACATCGCGTTGACCACCAGCGTGATGATGGTGGCGACCACCGTCACAAACACGCTGTTGGCGAGATATCGCCCGAAACTGAACTGCCGCAACGGCTCGACATAATTCTCCCAGGCGAAATGCATTTCCCGAACCGGGACGGCGGAGGCCATCGGCACGCGCTGGATGGGCCCACCCGTGGCGGGATCGACCATCTGACCCAGCAGGCCGATGCGCCTGACCATGGCGAGGCGCGCGCGCGTGCCGTCCGCCTGGGCGACGGAGAATACCGGCAACGGATGATCATAGCCGGGCACGCTGACCACGGCCTGGCCCATCGGCAACAGGCTCGGCGGAAATTCCTGCAACGCCGATTGGGTCTTGAAGGAGGACAGCACGAGCCACGCGACCGGCCCGAACATCACCAGCACGCCAAGCCCCAGATAGATCCAGCTCAGCCAGTCCGTAAGGTCCGGCCCACGGCGACCGCGCGTGGCGGTCAGGAAGCGGATAGCCTTGTTCATCGATTCATGATCCGAAAGCAAAGCGAAGCATTGTTCTTTCTTGGCAGAAAGAACCAAAGAACGTCTCTCCCTTGGCGCCGATTCAGCTGCAACAATTCAACCCCAACGGATAAAAGTCTTTTTGCTTCTTTTTCTTCAGAAAAAGAAGAATCTTCCCTCACGATTTCGCCCTGGCCGAAAACAGCATCTGCAACAACGTCAACACCAGCAGCACCCCGCCCACCAGGATCGACGCCGCCGCCGCCAGGCCCAGGATATGGATCTGATTGGCGAACGCCGTTTCGTAGATGTACTGCACCAGATACTGCGTCGCCGTCCCCGGCCCGCCGCCGGTCAGAATGAAAATCTCGTCGAACGCCTGCACCGCGCGGATCAGGCCGAGCACCAGCACCACCAGCATGTTGGGCATCAGCAGCGGCAAGGTGATGCGCCAGAACGCGCGCCAGCGGGGCGTGCCATCCATCGCCGCCGCTTCATACAGGTCGGGCGGAATCGCCTGCAGCCCGGCCAGCAGAATCAGCGTGTAGAACCCCATATGCGCCCAGATGCTGACCAGCACCGTCCAGCTGAAAGCCCAGCCGGGATCGAGCAGAAACGGTACGCGCGCGCCACCGGCGCCGACCAGCACGGCATTCAGCACGCCGTCCGGCTGCAGGATCCATTTCCAGATCAGCGCCACCACCACCGGCGACAACAGCACCGGATAGAAAAACACCGCGCGGAAGAATCCGCGCGCGCGGATCGGCCGATTGAGGATCAACGCGGTGATCAGGGACAGCAGGATCATGCCGATCACCTGGAAGCCGACGAACCAGGTGGTGTTGCCCACCGCCCGCCAGAACCGATCCTGCCGGCAGGTCTCGACGACCAGGTAATTGCCGCACGCCGCGAGCTCGGCGAAGTTGCTGCCACCGACATAAGGCCGGCTGCCCGGCATCAGCTCGGTGCCACCGGTGACCGCGTACCAGATGTTCAAAACCATGGGCGCAACCACGAAGATCGCGAAAATCAGCAGATTGGGGGCGACGAAGGCATATGGCATGCCCGCCGCCCCAACCCGCCGCTGCAGCGCCTCGAGCGGCCACGACACCACCCGCATGATGCCACCGCCCACCAGCGCGGCCGCGCCGCTCATCGGCTGCTACTTCACCGCCTGGGCTTGCAGCGCGTCCTGCACGTCCGACGAAATCCGCGTCCACGCATCCGGCAGCGTCATCTCACCGGAAATCGCCTGATTCAGTCTGGAAATCGTCGGATTGAACAACACCCGATTCTGCGCGTAGCCCTGCACCCGATAGGCCAGCGGCGACAAGGCGGCGATCGCGGCGATCCCCGACTGCAGCGATTCCTTCACCTGCGGCAGCTTGGTCTGATAATCGATGCCGCTCTTCAGCATGCTGGCATGCGCCGGCAGGAACAAAGTCCGCGCATAGAACTCGCGCGCCACCGGCTCGCTCGCCAGATAATCCATGATGCGCGCGACCTCGGCCGGATGCTTGGTGGTCTTGTACGCCACCAGGGCCGCACCCCCCGGCAACCCGGTGCAGGCGGCCGGCCCGCACGGCGACGGCACCGCGTGCCAGTCGAATCCGTCGCCGATGGTCTTGGCGAACTGCGCGATCTGCCAAGTGCCACTCACGTAGACGACGACTTGACCGTTGGCAAACTCCTCGGTGGCGCCACGATAGGCGGTGCCCCCGACGGAACCCCAGATCTGCTTGGCCATCACGCCGTCACGGTGCCAGTCATAGATCAGCTGCGTCATCGCCTTGAAGCCGGGATCGACCAGCGCCACCTTGTCACCGTCCCAGATCTTGGCCCCCATCGAAATCGCCATGCCAAAGATGCGATGGCCGGAACGATCAATCGCGATCGGAATGGGCGCGTTCACTTTCTTGGCAACCGCGGCGGCCGCCGTCGCCCACTCCTGCCAGGTCGCCTTCGGGCCGGGCACCGCCACCCCGGCCTGCTCGAACAAGCTCTCATTGACGAACGGCAAGGTCACGGTCAGCTGCGTCATCAACCCATAGATCCCGTCGGTCTTGCCGGCCGGCCGGGTCCATTGCAGCGTGTTGGGGAATTCTGCCTGCCAATAGGCCTGGTCTTTGATATACGGCGTGATATCGAGATAATACTGCGCCTGACTACCAAGATCCGTGACCCGCGCCATGTCCGGCGCCTGGCCGCTGGCCACCTGGGCCGGCAAATTCTCGGTGATCGTCTTATAGGGAACGGTGTCGAGGATCACCTTGATGTCGGGGTTGGCCGTCTCGAAGCGATTGAGCAGATCGCGGACCACCTCGCCCTCGTTGCCATCCGAATACCACATGATGCGGACCTCGGTGGCGGCACGTGCCGCGATCGGCACGATCAACGCGCCCAGGGCAAGCACACCAAACATGGAACGGCGCAAAATCGATCGCATGGAACGTCTCCGACTTTTTTTAATTTTTCTGCGCTACGGGCACACGGACCGCGGCGCGCGTGAACGCCACCTCGCCCTCGGTGGCACGAAACAAATGCGCCATGCCCGGCGCGAACGTCGCGCACACGGTGCTGCCTGGCTCGAGCACAGTCTGGCCGGGCCTGCGCACCACCAGCTTGTCGCCCGATTCCAGTGTCACATACACGTAACTTTCGCCGCCCATGTGCTCGACCAGATCGACACGGCCCGGCAAGCCGCCAGCATCGGCGAACTCGACATGCTCGGGACGAATGCCCAGCATGGCCTTGTCGCCGACCGCGGCCCCACCCGCCTCGAACCCATCGAGCGCCATGTCCGCCATGCCAGCCACCGACACGCGCACGCCGCCAGACGCGAAACCACCAATCCGACACGGCAGAAAATTCATCCGCGGCGAGCCGATGAAGCCCGCGACGAACTGATTGGCCGGGTGATTGTACAAATCGAGCGGTGACCCCGCCTGCTCGATCCGCCCGGCACGCAACACAACGATTCGATCGGCCATCGTCATCGCCTCGGTCTGGTCGTGCGTCACGTAAATCATCGTCGCCTGCAGCCGCTTGTGCAGCTCGGACAGCTCGACACGCATCTGCACCCGCAACTCGGCATCGAGGTTGGACAGCGGCTCGTCGAACAGAAAAATGCCGGGCTCACGCGTCACCGTGCGACCAATCGCAACCCGCTGACGCTGGCCACCGGAAAGCTGCCCCGGCTTGCGCGCCAGCAAATGATCGATCTGCAACATGCGCGCCGCATCGCCAATCCGCCGATCGATCTCGGCCCGCGGCATCCGCTGATTCTCCAGCCCGAACGCCAGATTCTGCCGCACCGTCATGTGCGGATACAAAGCATAGGACTGAAACACCATCGCCAACCCACGCTCGGCGGCAGTGCGGTCATTGACCCGCGTCCCGTCGATCATGATGTCCCCGGAGCTCGGCTGATCGAGCCCCGCGATGATGCGCAACAACGTCGACTTGCCACAGCCCGACGGCCCGACAAACACCACGAACTCGCCCTCGGCCACCGCGAGATCAATCCCGTGGATCACCCGCAAACCGCCATAGTCCTTGCCCACAGCACGCAGCGTCAGACTGGCCATCAAATCCCCCCAATCTGCCAAACTTACAGCCCCTCGACGGCGGCAGCAATCGGGGGTGGCCGGCTGGGTAAGCAAGGAAGGCCGGGCTCTGCCCAGACCCGCAAAGGGGCACACGCCCCTTTGAACCCCCAGACTTAAGGGTGTTTGAGGAAGGGGGCTGACCCAGAGGTTGCAACCTCGGAGTAGGCCCCCTTCCTCAAACACCCTTGGAATCTAAGGTCCAGGGGCTTGGCCCGTCGCGCGAAGGCGCGCTCCGGACCTGGCGGGTCCGGGCAGCGCCCGGCCTTCCTTGCTTACCCAGCCGTCCACCCCCCGATCACCGCCGCGTCGAAGCGGGCGGCAGGGTTGGTCAGTTGGGGGGTTCCGATGATCACCAGTTCGGGGGCGAGGGTGGTGGGGGCGGGGCTGAACGCCCAGCGTTCGGCGGCGTATTGCAGCAGGTATGGTTCGGCGGTCTGGCCCAGCAGGCACAGGCCTTTCACGCGCAGCACGGCGGGCGGCAGCTCGCCCAGCACGGCGCGCAGCCGATCGCGATCGAGCGGCAGCGGGCAGGGCCAGCGCCAGGTCGGGAACATGTGGGGCAGGTCCGCCTGCAGGCGGCTTGCGCGGGGGCGGGATGGCGGCGCGAACGTCAGGGCCGTTTCCGGCACCTCGCCGTGGCACGCCGTGATGGTCCGCGCCTGCGGGCGGATGCCGGCCACGATGGCGGCGGCCTGCCCGGGTTCGGCGGCCAGATCCTGTTTGTTCAGCACCACCAGCTCGGCGAACGCCAGTTGCCGGCGCACGGTCTCTCCGGTCCAGGGATCGGCGAGCTGGGCCGCGATCGCGGTCGCGTCCACCATCACCACCAGCGGCATCAGCTCGAAGCCGGGCTCGATCAAGGCCAGTTGGGCGATCCGCCAGGGATCGCTGACGCCGCTCGCCTCGACGATGATATGCTCCGGCGCTGGATCGCGGGCCGCCAGACTGGCGACGGCCGCGCCAAAATCGTCGCCGAGGCTGCAGCACACGCAGCCATTGGCGAGCGCCATGGCTTGCCCGCTCTGCCCGGCGATCAGGGCGGCGTCGACGTTCACCGCGCCAAAATCATTCACCAGTACGCCGTAGCGGCGGGTGGCGGTGCGCAGCAGATGGTTGACCAGCGTGGTTTTCCCCGCGCCGAGAAATCCGCCGATGACCGACAGCGGGATCACGCGACCTCGCCGCCCACCATGGTCGCGTGCACCGGGATATCGCGCAGCGCTGCGGGCGCCACCGCGAACGGGTCGTCATCCAGCACCGCGAAATCGGCGAATTTGCCGACATCGATGCTGCCGACGAGATGGTCGAGCTTCAGGGTATAGGCCGCCCCCAGCGTGACCGCGTGCAACGCCTCGGCGACATTGATGCGTTCGTCCGGGCCGAGCACGCGGCCTTGCGCGGTGAGCCGATTGACCGCGCACCAGGCGGTGAACAGCGGCCCCAGCGGGGTGACCGGCGCATCCGAATGGATCGCGAGCGGCACCCCTTCGCGCAGGGCGGTGGCGCAGGCATCGAGCCGGCGTGCCCGCGACGGCCCCATCGTCAAAGCCGCATGTTGCTCACCCCAATAATACAGATGATTGGCGAACAGATTGACGCACATGCCCTGGGCGGCCATGCGTCGGAAGATCGCGGCGTCGGCCATCTGGCAATGCTGCAGCGTGTGGCGATGATCGGGTCGCGGGTGCGCCTCCAGCGCCCGGCCGATCATCTCGGTGGCGAGGTCGCTGGCTTCGTCGCCATTGGTATGGATATGCATCTGCAGGCCGGCGCGGTGATAGGCCAGCATGATCGCGCCGAGCTCGGCCGGCGCCACGTACCACAGCCCGTTGGGCGCGCCATTGTGATAGAAAGGCCACCGCAATCGCGCGGTAAACCCCTGGATTGACCCGTCAACCACCAGTTTGACGATCCCGAACCGCAATTTATCGGTGCTGGTCGGCCGCAGCTCCAGCAGCCGCGCCACGCCGGCCTCCGGGCTGTATTCGCGGGCCGCCAGCGCCGGCACCAGCCGCAGCGGAAAGCCGGGCTCGGCGGTCACGGCGCGCAGCAGATCGACGAGCTCGGGCGTCAGCGCATTCACCAGATCGGTCGCGGTGGTCACGCCCACGCGCCGGGCCGCGGCGGCATAATCCCGCAAGCCTCGCGCATCCAGCGGCCGCAACAGCCCGCCACCGCCAGCCACGCGGGACGCGCGGGACATCACCGGCGGCCCCAGCAGCTCCCCGGTCAGCGCGCCCGCGTCATCGCGCACCAGCCCGTCGATGTTGTCGTCCCGGGAAAACCCGGCGCGCCGCAAAACCAGGCTGTTGACGTTCATGATGTGTCCGGAGGCGTGCGACACCACGATCATCCGGTCCGCGGTCAGCGGATCGAGGTCCGCGACACTCATCCGCGCGCCGTCGAAATAGATCGGGTCGAACCCCCAGGCCAGCAGCGGCGCGTCGCGGGGCAACGCCGCCAGCGCCTCCCGCAGCCGCCCGACCACCTCGGCGATGCTCTTCAATCCCGTCCACAGCGTCCCGTCCGGCGCCACCCGATCGAAATAGCCGACATAGCAATTGCGCCACATCAGCCCCTCGGCGGCATGCGCGTGGCCCTCGACGAAACCCGGCAGGATCACCTTGCCGGCAAACCGCGCATCGAGCACGGCCTCGCCGAACGCCGCCATTTCGTCGGCCGTCCCCACACCCAGAATCCGCCCCTGGCGCACCGCGACATGCGTGGCCGTGGGGATCGACGGGTTCATCGTGATGATACGGGCGGCCGAGAACACCCGGGTGGACGCCGTCATGAGCCGCTCCTATGGCCGCCGCACGGCGGCGCTTGCCCGCCGGCCGCAATCGGTAAAAACTGAAATTAACGTAAAATCACGCATTTTCAGGATGTCAGCACATGACCGCCAATTCGGCCCAGGCCCGCGACATCGCCTCGCTCATCCATCAGCAAACCGACCTCGCCAACTACGCCCGCGACGGCGGCACGTTGATGACCCGCGGCGAAGGCGTCTATGTCTATGATGACGGCGGCCGCAAATATCTGGAAGCCATGGCCGGCCTGTGGTGCGCCTCCCTCGGCTTCTCCGAACAGCGGCTCGCCGACGCCGCCTACAGGCAGCTCCAGCAACTGCCCTACTACCACACCTTCTTCGCCAAAGGTCATCTGCCCAGCGTCGATCTCGCCGAACGCCTGCTCGCCATGGCGCCCGTGCCGATGTCCAAGGTGCTGTTCCAATGCTCGGGATCAGAGGCCAACGACGCCGCCATAAAACTGGTATGGTACTACCACAACGCCATCGGCAAACCGCGCAAGAAGAAAATCATCGGCCGCGTGCGCGGCTATCACGGCAACACCGTCGCCTCGGTCAGCGTCTCCGGCCAGCCGCACATGCTCGCCGAGTTCGACCTGCCCTTGCCGATGATGAAACACACCGACAATCCCAACTATTACCGCTTCCAGGAAGCCGGCGAAACCGAGGAAGACTTCGCCACCCGTATGGCCGACAACCTGGAAAAACTCATCCTCGCCGAAGACCCCGATACCGTCGGCGCGTTCTTCGGCGAACCCGTCCAGGGCGGCGGCGGCGCCATCACCCCACCCGCCACCTACTGGACTAAAATCCAGGCGGTCTTGCGCAAATATGACATCCTGTTCGTCGCCGACGAAGTCATCTGCGGCTTCGGCCGCACCGGCCATATGTGGGGCAGCCAAACCTACCACCTGCAGCCGGACATGCTGTCCACCGCCAAAGCCCTGTCCGCCTCCTACCAACCCATCTCGGCGCTGATGATCAACGAGAAAATCTACCAGGCCATGCTCGCCCAAAGTGCGAAACTCGGCAGCTTCGGCCACGGCTTCACCTACGGCGCCCACCCGGTCGCCTGCGCGGTGGCGCTCGAAACCCTGAACATCTACGCCGAACGCGACATCGTGGGGCACGTCCAGGCCGTCTCCCCCCACTTCCTCGGCGGCCTCGACGCGCTGGAAGACCACCCCCTGGTCGGCGACGCCCGCGGCGTCGGCCTGATCGCCGGCGTCGAACTGGTCGCCAATAAAACCACCCGCGAACCCTTCGCAGCCTCCCTCAAAGTCGGCAACCTGGTGATGGATAAATGCCAGGAAGCCGGCCTCATCGTGCGCGCCATCGGCGACCGCATCGCCTTCACCCCACCCCTCATCATCACCGCCGACGAAATCCACGACATGCTGGCCATGTTCAAAACCGCCCTCACCGCCGCCTGGACCACCCTCCGCTCCGACCACCAACGCGCCGCTCAGTGAGGGTTGGGCTGGGGTGAAGCAAGCAAGGCTGGGCTCTGCCCAGACCCGCAAAGGGGCACACGCCCCTTTGAACCCCCAGACTTAAGGGT
>Ga0116226_10004001_pt1 | contig 12997 bp, 15 predicted proteins | sample S1TSphfallax_FD_89692 | JGI IMG/M metagenome (GOLD analysis project Ga0116226, IMG submission 89692) | Host-associated microbial communities from peat moss isolated from Minnesota, USA - S1T2_Fa - Sphagnum fallax MG | ecosystem: Host-associated > Plants > Peat moss > Unclassified | place: USA... | reverse complement strand
CGCTCGTTTCGCGCCGGTGTGGCGCTGGACGAGACCGCGGCGGCGGCGCCGATGAACACCTATGCGGCGACCAAGGCGGCGGCAGATCTGGCGCTGGGGGCGATGGCCAGCGACGGGCTGCGGGTGGTGCGGCTGCGGCCGTTCAACCATACCGGGCCGGGGCAGACCGCGAACTTCGCGGTGCCGGCGTTCGCCCGCCAGATCGCGCGGATCGCGGCCGGGCTGCAGCCGCCGACCATGACGGTCGGGCGGCTCGACTCCGAGCGTGACTTTCTCGATGTGCGCGACGTGTGCCGCGCCTATGTCGCCTGCATCCAACATGCCGAGCGGCTGGAGCCGGGGGTAATTCTCAATATCGCCTCGGGCGTGCGGCGGCGGATTGGCGATGTGCTGAACGAATTGCTGGCGATCGGCGGCGTGCGGGCGGAGGTCGCGACCGCCACGGGCCTGCTGCGGCCGAGCGAGATCCCGGTGGCGTATGGCGACGCCGGACGGGCGCGCGACCTGGTGGCGTGGCAGCCGGACATCGCCTGGCGCCAGACGCTGGTGGATGTTCTGGCGGATTGGCACGACAGGATCGGGGCTGAGGCTTAGAAGGGGCTCGCCCCTGTGCGGGTCTGGGCGGAGGTGGGCCAAGGTTCCGCGCGACGGCTTCGTCGCGTGGCATGGCCACCGGAGGGAGACCCAGCCTCGCTTCCTTGCTTACCTTCCGTCCCCAACCCCCGTAGACTATCCGCCGAACCCACGGAGCGTGTGATGCAGAACACCGAGCAGGTCTGGCAGTTGGTCGACGACAAGAAGGATCTGTTCGAGGCGTTGAGCGACCGGATCTGGGATCGGCCGGAGATTGCCTACAACGAATATAATTCGGTGGCCGAGCACGTGGCCACGTTGCGCGAGCAGGGGTTTCGCATCACCGAGAATCTGGCGGGCATTCCCACCGCCGTGATGGGTGAGGCGGGCGAGGGTGGTCCGGTGATCGCCATTCTCGGTGAATATGACGCGTTGCCGGGCCTCAGCCAGGAGGCTGGGGTGGCCGAGCCGCGGCCATTGCCGGGGGACGGCATGGGGCATGCGTGCGGCCATAATCTGCTCGGCTCCGGCGCGTTGCTGGCGGCGACGGCGGTGAAGGATTGGCTGGCCGCCAACAACATGAAGGGCCGGGTGCGGTATTACGGATGCCCCGCCGAAGAAGGCGGGGCGGCCAAGGGGTTCATGGTGCGCGCCGGCGCGTTCGATGATGTGGACATCGCGATCACCTGGCATTCGGCGTCGTTCGCCGGGGTGAATGACGCGCGCAGCCTGGCCAACACGCGGATCGATTTCACCTTCACCGGCCGGGCCTCGCATGCCGCCGCGACGCCGCATCTCGGGCGCAGCGCGCTCGATGCCGTGGAGCTCACCAATGTGGGGGTGAACTACATGCGCGAGCACATGCCGAGCGACGCGCGCATTCACTATGCGATGATCGATGGCGGCGGGGTGGCGCCCAACGTGGTGCAGGCCAAGGCGACGGTGCGCTATGCGGTGCGGGCGCGCGACATCGCCGAGATGCTGCCGTTGGTCGAGCGGGTGAAGAACGTCGCCCGGGGAGCGGCGCTGATGACGGAGACGTCGGTCGATATCAAGATCATCAGTGCGGTGTCCAACCTGCAGGGCAATGCGCCGCTGGAGCGGGCGATGCAGGATAATTTCGAGCGGCTGGGGCCGCCGCCGTTCGACGCCGAGGATCGGGTGTTCGCCGAGCAGATTCGTGCCACGTTGAGCGAGGATGATCTGGCCGCGCCGTACCGGCGCACCGGCATCAAGGTGCGGCGGGATCAGCCGCTGGCCGATTTCATCGTGCCGCTGGGCCAGCAGGGCGAGGCGATGATCGGCTCGACCGATGTGGGCGACGTGAGCTGGGTGGTGCCGCTGGTGCAGGCGGATGGCGCGACGGTGGCGATCGGCACCCCGTTCCATTCCTGGCAGCTGACCGCGCAGGGCAAGTCGCCACTGGCCAAGAAGGGCATGGTGCATGCGGCCAAGGTGATGGCCGGCACGGCGATCGACGCGATCCAGGATCCCGGGCTGGTGGCGCGCGCCAAGGCCGATCTGGCGGCGCGCACCGGGACGCAGCCTTATGTGTGTCCGATTCCGGACGATGTGCGGCCGCCGATCCGCACCAACGCGGGCTGATCGCGCGCGAGGCTGTGGCGTTGCTGCACATCATGAAGCTGGCGGTGGGCATTCGCGACATCGCGCATTTGCGCGCGGTGCAGCAGGCGCGCGCCAAGGCCGATCCGCCGCTGCGCCATCACACCCGCAACATGCCGCGGCGGGGTGACGAGATCGTCGATGGCGGGTCGATCTATTGGGTGATCGCTGGCGCCGTGATGGCGCGCCAGGCGGTGCGGGAGATCATTGCCGACACCTGGGATGACGGTTCGCCATGCGCGGGGCTGGTGCTCGATCCCGTGCTGGTGCCGGTGTCGCCGCGCCTGACGCGGCCGTTCCAGGGCTGGCGGTATCTGGCGGCCGAGGACGCGCCGCCGGACCTCGCGGCGCTGCCGCGTGGGGTGGGCGAGGCGGCGATGCCTGCGGACATGCAACGGGCGTTGCGGGAGCTTGGGCTGCTGTAGCCAATGCGAAACCACTTGCAATCAACTGAGCGGCTAGGCATAGAGAATTCAACCAGCTTAGACCGTTTGTTAGACTGTAATCTCAGGAGCGCCGCCGTGATCCTCAATCGTCGTACCTTGCTGGCCTCGCTCAGCCTGGTGCTGCCGGCCGCGGCGGCACAGGCCGCCACGGCCAAGAAGAAGCCGCATGTGACCAAGCTCGCCAGCCATCATCGCCCCGCGATGAAGAGTGTCAGCGCCAAGACCCACCATTTGACCCGGCCGCACGTTTCTCCGCAGAGCTGACAACCCCGCGGATCATCCGCGACGCTGTCCCTCTTTGACGGTCACTGGCGCAACCGGTTCACCGCTTGAGCAGCAGCTCCGCGATCTGCACCGCGTTCAGTGCGGCGCCTTTCAGCAACTGATCGCCGGCCACGAACAGCGCCAGTGACCGGCCCGAGGGGTCGCCGATATCCGTGCGGATGCGGCCGACCAGCACGTCATCTTGTCCCGAGACGTCGGACGGCATCGGGAAATGGTTTGCGGCGCGGTCGTCGACCACCCGCAGGCCAGGCGCGCTTGCCAGAAGCCTCCGCGCCGCGTCCACCGACATTGGCTCGTCGAACGTCACCGTCAGCGCCATGGCGTGGGCGCGCAGCACGGGGACGCGAATGCAGGTGATGCCGATCGGCAGGTCGGCGATGTCGAGAATGCGGCGCGTCTCCGCCACCACTTTCAATTCCTCGCCGTTATAGCCGCTGTCGGGATCGACCTCGGCATTGTGGCTGAACAGATTGAACGCGTAGGGATGCGGCAGCGCCCGCGGCGCATAGTCTTCGCCGCGCAAATAGGCCTCGGTGGAGGCGCGCAGTTCCTCCATCATCGCGGCCCCGCCGCCGGAGGCCGCCTGGTAGGTGGCCGCGGACACGCGGCGGATCGCCTGCGCGCGGTGCAGCGGTGCCAGGGCGACCGTCGCGATGGCGGCGACACAATTGGGGTTGGCGATGATGCCGCGATGACAGGCGAGGCTGGCCGCGTTCACTTCCGGCACCACCAGCGGCACGTCGGGGTCCATGCGGAACGCCGACGAATTATCGACCACGATGGCCCCCGCTTGCACCGCGGCCGCGGCGTGGCGCTTGGAGATGGCGCTGCCCGCCGAGAACAAGGCGATGTCCACGCCGGCGAAGCTGTCATCGGTCAAGGTCTCGACGGTGACGGTCTCGCCGCGGAACGGCACGATCTTGCCGGCGGACCTGGCTGAGGCCAGCAGTTTCAGGGCGCGGACCGGGAAGCCGCGCTGCTCCAGGCAGCGGAGCAGTTCCACGCCGACCGCGCCGGTGGCGCCGACGATGGCGACGACCGGAGAACCGGCGATGGATTGGGAGGTGGGCTGACGGCTGGGGGCGAGAAGGGTTGGCATGATGGGTCTCTCATCGATGAGGTCGGGAGAGACGGGTGCCGGTCGCAGGCCCCGTCCGTCACCGGCGGGGCTTTCTGGTGTGATGCGGCGATCGTTACCGCAAGCCCGCCAGAAGACGCCCCGCCGAGGCGGTGGTCTTGGTGGTGGGTTTCATCGTGGTGATCGCGAACATGCTGATAGGGTTACACAGTGCGGCAAATCGCCGTCAATCCACTTTCGTTGCCGCCCGGTCTCTATCTTGACCTTTTGGAAGCAAATAAGCCGGGCTCTCCCGCCGGTGGCCCAAGGTTCCGCTCGACGGCTTCGTCGCGTGGAATGGCCACCGGAGGGAAAGCCCAGCCTTGCTGGCTTCCTCACCCCACCCGATGATCGACCAGTTCCGTCACCACCCCAGGATCCGCCAGGGTCGATATATCGCCCAGCCCGTCCGTTTCGTTGGCGGCGATTTTGCGCAGGATGCGGCGCATGATTTTGCCGCTGCGGGTTTTCGGCAGGCCTGGCGCCCACTGGATCGCGTCGGGGGCCGCGATCGGGCCGATTTCCTTGCGCACCCAGGCGACCAGTTCTCGCCGCAGGTCCTCGGTCGGTTCCTCGCCCAGGTTCAGCGTCACGTAGGCGTAGATGCCTTGTCCCTTGATGTCGTGCGGATAGCCGACCACGGCGGCCTCGGCGACTTTGGGGTGCGCGACCAGGGCACTTTCCACTTCCGCCGTGCCCATCCGGTGGCCGGATACGTTGATCACGTCATCGACGCGTCCGGTGATCCAGTAATAGCCATCCGCGTCGCGGCGCGCCCCGTCGCCGGTGAAGTAGCGGCCGGGGAAGGTGCTGAAATAGGTTTGCACAAACCGCGCGTGATCGCCGAACACGGTGCGCATCATGCCGGGCCAGGGCCGGGTGATGCATAGATTGCCATCCGTGGCGCCGGTCAGTTCGTGGCCCTCGGCGTCCACCAGCATCGGGATCACGCCGGGCAAGGGCAGGGTGGCCGACCCCGGTTTCTGCGCGACCGCGCCGATCAGCGGTGCGATCATGATGCCGCCGGTTTCGGTCTGCCACCAGGTATCCACGATCGGGCACCGCCCATCGCCGACCACCCGATGGTACCACAGCCAGGCCTCGGGGTTGATCGGCTCGCCGACACTGCCGAGCACCCGCAGCGAGGCGCGGCTGGTGCGTTTCACCGGCCCTTCGCCTTCGCGCATCAGCGCGCGGATCGCGGTCGGCGCGGTGTAGAAGATGGTCACCTGGTGCTTGTCGATCACCTGCCAGAAGCGCGCGGCGTCGGGGTAGGTGGGCACCCCCTCGAACATCAGCGTGGTGGCGCCGTTGGCGAGCGGGCCATACACGATATAGCTATGCCCGGTCACCCAGCCGACGTCTGCCGTGCACCAGTAGATGTCGCCCGGCCGATAATCGAACACCAGCTCATGGGTGAACGACGCCCACACCATGTAGCCGCCGGTGGTATGCAGCACGCCCTTGGGTTTGCCGGTGCTGCCCGAGGTATACAGGATGAACAGCGGGTCCTCGGCGCGCATCGGCTCGGCCGCGCAATCGGGCGAGGCGGCCGCGCAGGCCGCCGCGAAATCGTGATCCCGCCCGGCCTGCATCGGCACATCCCCGCCGGTCACGGCGACCACCAGCACGTGCTTCACGTCGGGGCAGTGGGCCAGCGCCGCGTCGGCGTTGGTTTTCAGCGCCACCCGGCGGCCACCCCGCCGGCCTTCGTCGGCGGTGATCAGCACCGCCACCCCGGCGTCCTGCAGCCGGTTGGCCAGACTATCCGGCGAGAACCCGCCGAACACCACGGTATGCACGGCACCGATCCGCGCGCAGGCCAGCATCGCGACGGCGGCCTCGACCACCATCGGCAGATAGATGCACACCCGGTCACCCTTGGCGACGCCGAGGCCTTTCAGCACGTTGGCCAGCCGGCACACCCGCTCATGCAGCTCGCGATAGGTCACTTTGGCGGCGACATCCGGGTCATCGCTTTCCCAGATGATCGCGACGTCATCGCCGCGCGTCGCCAGATGCCGATCGAGGCAGCTCACCGAGGCGTTGAGGATGCCGTCCTCGAACCAGCGCACCTGCACGTCGCCAGTGAAGTCGCCGCTGCTGATTTTGGTCGGCGGCGTCAGCCACGCGATGCGCTTGCTTTCAGCGGCCCAGAACGCATCGGGGTCGGCCGACGCTGCCTCCACCATCGCCGTGTAGCGGGTGGCATCCACATGCGCCTGAGCAGCGATTGCCGGCAGCACCGGGAACAGTGTGTCAGTCATTATTTTGTCTTTCGATCCTGGACGTGGCCGCCAACCCTACAGGCCGGCATCCTCCGGGACGAACACAACGCCGTCCTTGATCTCGATCATAATCGCTTCCAGCGCGTCGCCAAGACACGGGCCGCGCAGACACACGCCGGAGGCAATGTCGAACTCCGCCCCATGCGTCGCGCACACGATATGCCGGCCATCGCTGGACAGGAACCGGTCGGGCGCCCAATCGAGCGGCACGCCGATATGTGGGCAGGAATTCACGTACACCCGCAGCTCCTCGCCGCGCCGCACCGCGAACAATCCGGTGAACCCCCCGGGCGACGGGCCGAACCCTTTCGACCCCCCATCCGGGATATCCTCGACCCGGCCGAGCGACCGCATCAGCGCTTCCAGCCGCCCAGCTTGGTGATCGCCTGCCATGTTTTGTCGTCGACTGGCGCCACCGACAGCCGCGACAGCCGCACCAGCGCGAAATCGGCGAAGGCCGGGTCGGCCTTGATCTCCGCCAGCGTCACCGGCCGCTTGAAGGGCGACACCGCCTGCATGTCGACGCACACCCAGTCGCCCGCCTCGGCGGTCGGGTCCGGGTAGGCCTCGCGCGCCACCTTCACCACGCCGACGATCTCCTTGCCGATGTTGGAGTGATAGAAGAACGCCAGATCGCCGGTCCGCATCGCCTTGAGATTGTTCTTGGCGGTGTGGTTGCGCACCCCGGTCCACGGCTCGACCTGGTTCGCCACCTGCTGCTCCCAACTGAACACGTCGGGCTCGGACTTCACCAGCCAGTATGCCATCTCAGGCGATCTTCCGCCCGTCCTTGAACACCCCGCGGAACGGCCGGATGATGGTGCTCTCGAACAGCCCGGCCTTGGCATACGGGTCGGCCGAGGCAAACCCGTCCGCCTCGGCGCGGTCGGCGACATCGATCACCAGCAGGCTGCCGCAGGGGCGCCCCTCGGCGTCCAGCAGCGCCCCACCTTGCACCAGCTTGTCGGCATAGGTCTCCATGAACGCGATGTGGGAGGGTCGCGTGGCCGCCCGCAGCTCGAAGCTCGCGGGGCGGTCGGTGCAGATCAAGGCGAACAACATCCGGGCGAGTCCCTTTACATTTCCGCGGTGACAATACGGTAATGACGTGTGGCTTCAAACCGCGAGAACGCGGGTCTAAGGTAACCATCGTGGAGCAAACCAACGTCCTCGCGCCGGCAGGCACACGAAGCCTGCATCGCTTTGCCAATCCGGGCCGCTTCCTGCGGATTTCCGGGCGTGTGCTGCCTTTTCTGGCGATCCCGGCACTGCTGCTCACCGTGATCGGCCTGTATTGGGGCCTGTTCATCGCCCCGCCCGACTATCAGCAGCATGACGCGATGCGGATCATGTACGTGCATGTCCCGTCCGCCTGGCTGGCCTCGGCCGGCTACATGGCGCTGGCCATCTGCGCCGTGTTCTCACTGGTCTGGCGCCATCCGCTGGCCGATCTCGCCGCCGTCGAGATCGGCCCGGTCGGCGCCGCCTTCTGCGCCTTGTGCCTGATCAGCGGCAGCCTGTGGGGCAAGCCGATGTGGGGCGCCTGGTGGGTGTGGGACGCGCGACTGACCTCGATGCTCGTGCTGTTCTTCCTCTATCTCGGCCAGATCGCCCTGGTGCGCGGCTTCGACGATCCGCAGCGCGGCTATCGGGCCGGCGCCGTGCTGGCACTGGTCGGTGCGGTCGATCTGCCGATCATCAAATTCTCGGTCGATTGGTGGAACACCCTGCACCAGCCCGCCACCATCACCCTCACCGGCGCGCCGACCATGGACAGCCGCATGCTGTGGCCGCTGCTGGTCTCCACCATCGGCTTCACCCTGGCGTTCGCCGCCATCGTCATCGCCCGACTGCGCGCCGCCGTGATGGAGCGCCGCATCCGCGGGCTGCTGATGGCCCGCGCCCAGGCCGCCTGAGGCACCATCCGCGATGACCCATCTGCCCTATATCATCCCCTCCTACGCCATCACCGTGCTGGTGGTCGGCTGGCTGTCGATCGGCGCCTGGGCGCGCATGCGCCGCACCACCCGCAAACTCGCCGCGATCGACACGCGGGCCGCCCAGCGGAGCGGCCGATGAGCGGGGCCGCCATCGCCGGCGGTCCGCGCCGGATGACCCGCAAGCGCCGCCGCCTGATCATCCTGATCGCCTGCCTGGTCTGCCTCGGCTCGGCCGCCGCCCTGATGCTGTCGGCGTTCAGCGACAGCATGGTGTTCTTCGTCGCCCCCTCGGACGTCGCCACCAAAGCCCCGCTGGACCGCCCGTTCCGGCTCGGCGGCCTGGTCGAGAACGGCAGCCTCCAGCATAGCCAGATCGACGGCAAACCCACCGCCACCTTCAAGGTGACGGACGGCGGGGCCGCCGTGAACGTGGTCTATGTCGGCATCCTGCCGGACCTGTTCCGCGAAGGGCAGGGCGTGGTCGCGCTCGGCCGCCTGCGCCCGGACGGCGCGTTTGCCGCCTCCGAGGTGCTGGCCAAGCACGACGAAACCTATATGCCGAAAGACGTCGCCGACGCGCTGAAGAAGTCAGGGCACTGGAACCCCGGCAACGGCCCGCCGCCGCCGGCGGAGACGTGGAACGCTTTGCGGGCTCGTGAGCAGGCAGACAAGGGATGAGACAAATGAAGGAAGGCCAGGGCTCCTCCCCACGCCGCGCACGCGGCGCGTCGGCGGACCCGCGTGCGCGGCGTGGGGCGGAGCCCTGGCCTTCCTTCCTCCCTTCACGAGCCCCAGCATGAGCCCCGAACTCGGCCACTTCGCCCTCGCCCTCGCGGTCGCGTTGGCCTTCGCCCAGGCCATCATCCCCATCTACGGCGCCTGGCGCCGCGACGCGCGGCTGATGCGCGCCGCCCCCGCGCTCGCGATCGGCCAGTTGCTCGCCTTGGCGACCTCCTATGGCTGCCTGATCTGGTCCAGTGTCACCGACGATTTTTCCGTCCTCAACGTCGCCGAGAACAGTCACAGCCTGAAGCCGCTGATCTACAAAATCTCCGGCACCTGGGGGAATCACGAGGGTTCCATTCTGCTCTGGTGCCTGATCCTGGCCCTGTGCGGCGGCACCGTCGCCTTGTTCGGCCGCAATCTCCCGGCCAGCCTGCGCGCCCGCGTGATCGGCGTGCTCGGCGCCTCCTCCTGCGGCTTCATGCTGTTCGCTCTGCTCGAGAGCAACCCGTTCCTGCGCCTGTTCCCAGCCCCGATGGAGGGGCGGGACATGAACCCCCTGCTGCAGGACCCCGGCCTCGCCTTCCATCCGCCCATGCTCTATGTCGGCTATGTCGGCTTTTGCGTCCCCTTCGCCTTCGCCGTCGCCGCCCTCCTCGAAGGCCGTGTCGACGCCGCCTGGGGCCGCTGGGTCCGTCCCTGGACGCTCGCCGCCTGGTGCGCACTCACCTGCGGCATCGCGCTCGGCTCCTGGTGGTCCTATTACGTGCTCGGCTGGGGCGGCTTCTGGTTCTGGGACCCGGTGGAAAACGCCTCTCTGCTGCCCTGGCTCACCGGCACCGCCCTGCTGCATTCCGCCCTGGTGGTGGAAAAGCGCGAGGCGCTGAAAACCTGGACCGTACTGCTCGCCATCGGCACCTTCTCGCTCAGCCTGTCCGGCACCTTCCTGGTGCGCTCCGGCATTCTCAACTCGGTGCATTCCTTCGCCACCGACCCCGCCCGCGGCGTGTTCATCCTCGGCCTGCTCGCCGTGGTCATCGGCGGCTCGCTGCTGCTGTTCGCGCTGCGCGCCCCCGCCTTGTCCAACACCGGCATGTTCGCGCCGGTGTCGCGCGAGGGCGCGCTGGTGCTGAACAACATCCTGCTCTGCTCGATCGCCGCGGTGGTGATGACCGGCACCGTCTATCCGCTGTTTGCCGATCTGCTGTTTTCGCAAAAGATCAGTGTCGGGCCGCCGTTCTTCCAGGCCACCGTGTTCCCGCTCGCGGTTCCGGTGTTCGCCGCGATGTCGATCGGCCCGCTGCTGTCCTGGAAGCGCGCGACCCTCGGTCCGGTGCTGATGAAAATCTGGTGGGCCGCCATCGTCGCCCTCGTGGTCGGCAGCGTCGCCGCCTACGGCATGCACGCGCTGCCCGCACTGGCGATGGGTGCGGCGGCCTGGATGATCCTCGGCGCGTTCGCCGACATCATCGAGCGCATCAAGCTGTTTCGCCTGCCGGCCCGCGCCAGCTTCGCCCGCCTGGTCGGCCTGCCGCTGGCGAGCTTCGGTGCCGCGTTCGCGCATGCCGGGCTCGGCGTCACCGTCGCCGGCATCGCCGGCATGTCGATGGCCACCGACAGCATCGACCTGGTCAAACCGGGCGAAATTGTGCACATGGCCGGCTACGACTGGCAACTGGTCGAACTGCACGACGCCCCCGGGCCCAACTACGAGGCGCGCGTGGCCACCATCAAGGTCAGCCGCGACGGACAACTGGTCACCACCCTGTCCCCCGAACGCCGCAATTTCCCGGTCCAGGGCGTCACCACCACGGAAGCCAAGATCCACACCAATGGCGTGCGCGATCTCTACGCGGTGCTCGGCGACGAACGCGAGGGGGCCGCGGTGCTGCGCCTGCACGACAATGTCATGGCGCCCTGGATCTGGTTCGGCGGCCTGATCATGGCGATCGGCGGCATGCTCTCGCTGGCCGACCGGCGGCTGCGCGTCGGCGCCCCGGTGCGCGCCCGCGCCCCCGCCCGCAACCAGGCGACCATCTGAGCCATGCGCCTCGATCGCCGAACCCTGCTGGCCGCCCCGCTCGGCTTCACCGTGCTCGCCGGCGGCGCCTTCTACATGATCCTGCAACGCATGCAGAAAGGCACGTTCGACCCGCGCGGCGTGCCCACCATGCTGAGCAACAAGCCCCTGCCCGACTTCAACCTGCCCGGCATCGACGGTGATGGTTTCGGCTCGGCCGACCTCGCCCGCACGCCCGGCCCGGTGGTGCTCAACTTCTTCGCCTCCTGGTGCGCCCCCTGCGTCGAGGAACACCGGCTGCTGATCAATATCGCCAACCAGGGCGTGCCGATCTGGGGCATCGCCTACAAGGACGCGGGCCCCCAGGCCGGCGCCTTCCTCAAGCAGCGCGGCAACCCCTATCTGCGCACCGCGCGGGACGATGCCGGCCGGGTGGCGATCGATTTCGGCATCACCGGCGTGCCCGAAAGCTTCGTGGTCGACCGCCACGGCATCGTCCGCTGGCACATCGGCGGCCCGCTCACCGCCCAGATCGTGGTCGACCAGCTGATGCCGACCATGCGGGCCTGGGTATGACCAAACGTCTGATCCTCCTGCTGCTGGCGGCGATGCTGGCCTGGCCCGGCATCACCTGGGCGATCAGCGACCCGTCGGAGGCGCTGGCCAACCCATCGGCGGAAAAGCGCGCCGTCGAAATCGGCGAGCAACTGCGCTGCCTGGTCTGCCAGAACGAAAGCATCGAGGACAGCGGCGCCGATCTCGCGCGCGACCTGCGCCGCATCGTCCGCCAGCAAGTCACCGCCGGCAAAACCGACCAGCAGGTGATCGACTGGATGGTCTCCCGCTACGGCAATTTCGTCCGCCTCCGGCCGCCCTTCAACGCGCTGACCTTCATGTTGTGGGCCTCGCCAGTGGTGGCCCTGCTGATCGGCTGCCTCCTCCTGCTGGTCGGCCGCCGCCGCCGCGCGCCCCCGGCAGCGCCCCTCAGCCCCGCCGAAACCATGCGCCTGAAGGGTTTGCTGGAACCGTGATTCTGCTGGGTCTCGTGCTGCTCGCGGCGGTCGCCATGGCCCCGCTGGCCTTCAGCCTGACCGGCAGCGCGCGCCTGCGCGGCCACCGCGAAAGCGCGCTCGCCGTGCACCGCGCGCAACTCGCCGAACTCGACCGCGACCTCGCGGACGGCCGCATCCCCGCCAGCGAACACGCCAGCGCCGTGCTGGAAGTGCAGCGCCGGCTGCTGGCCGCCGCCGACGCCCAGGAACCGGAACCGCGCCAGGCCAGCCCCTGGCTGCTCGCCGCCACCCTGGTGCTGGTCCCGCTGGCCGGCGTCGGCCTCTACGTGATCCATGGCCAACCCAACCTGCCCGCCGAACCGCTCGCCGCCCGCCTGGACGCGGCCCGCGAACAAACCGGCCAGGCCGACGCCGAAGCGCTGATCGCCCAACTCCGCGCCAAACTCGCCAACATGGACCCGAAATCCGACATGGGCCGCCAAGGCTACGTCCTGCTCGGCAACTCCGAAGCCAGCCTCGGCCATCTCGCCGAAGCAGCGGACGCCTGGAAAATCGCCCTGGATACCAAATTCGACCCGACCCTGGCCGCCCAAACCGCGGAAGCGCAAACCCGCGTCGACGGCAAAGTCACCCCCGAAACCGCCGCCTTGTTCAAACAAGCCCTCGCCGCCGCCCCCCCCGACGCCCCATGGCGCTCCCTGGTGCAGAACCGGCTCGCCAATGCACCGAATTGAGGGGGGCTTGGCTTATAAGCAAGGAAGGCTGGGCTCCGCCCAGACCCGCAAAGGGGCACACGCCCCTTTGAACCCCCGGACTTAAGGGTGTTTGAGGAAGGGGGCTGGCACCGAGGTTGCGGGCTCCGAGTAAGCCCCCCTCAAAGCGGTTTATCGGCGGTCCGGGCCTGCTTCGAGGAGTGCCAGGTTCTGCTGGGCGAGGTCGGCGGTGGCGGTATCGGGGGCCAGTTCGGCG
>Ga0116226_10004000_pt1 | contig 12999 bp, 7 predicted proteins | sample S1TSphfallax_FD_89692 | JGI IMG/M metagenome (GOLD analysis project Ga0116226, IMG submission 89692) | Host-associated microbial communities from peat moss isolated from Minnesota, USA - S1T2_Fa - Sphagnum fallax MG | ecosystem: Host-associated > Plants > Peat moss > Unclassified | place: USA... | reverse complement strand
TCGTTGGCGCCGGGCACGCCGAAATAGCCCCCGAAATTCTGAATGTACTGGGAATACTCGTTCTGCTGGCGCGTGGGCAGCGACCAGTACGTGCTCGCGTAGACGAGGTCGCCGATGCCGACGTCGCCGTCCAGGTGGAAATCGAGCATCTTCGATTCGAACAGGTGACCCTCCGGACCGAAGCGCTCGACGGTGCGCGGCGCGAGCGTGGGGTCCTCGTCCCAGGCACCGCGCGTTTCTTGGCGCTCGTAGCTGTAGGTGAGCGAGGCACTCAAGGCTTCGCTGATATCGGCCTTCAATGCGACTCGGCCGCCTTCCTGATGTTCGCGGTTGTAATCGTTGCCCGCCCACGGGGCATTGTCCGACACGGTGCCGTTGATCCAGTCGCGCTGCGTGTAAGCGTTCCTGATGAAGCCGCCATGGGAAGCACTGAATGCGGACAAGCGCAACCCGAGAATGCCGTCGATGAGCGGTTCGTTGAAGAACCCCTCATAGGTCCAGTTCTGCTGACCGCCCTGGATGTGGCCGCCGTCGAAGTCGACGCCGGCGCTGAACGCAGTGAGGTCCGGCTTGTTGGTGACATAACGAACCGCACCAGCCATGGATCCCGCGCCGAACGTGGTGCCTTGGGGTCCGTTGAGTACCTCGATGCGCTCGATGTCATACAGATGAAGGTCCGGCTGCGTGCCGGAATCGCTGACGTTCATGTCGTCAACGAAGAATCCCGTCGCGGACGTATTCGCATAGTTCGGGTTGCTGCCGTCGGAGACGCCGCGCATGACGAACAATTGCGTGCCCGGGCCCGTGCTGATGAACGAAATAGACGGCGTCTTCGTTGCGAAATCATCGAACCCCGTGATGCCGAGGTGTTGCATGTCCTTCTTGGTGAACACGTCGATGCTCAAGGGGACATCCTGCAGATTCTCGGTGCGCTTGCGCGCCGTGACGACGATTTCATCGAGCGATCCACCGGCGGCATCGACGGGTTCCGACGCCGGTGCGCGCGACGGTGCGACGGCCAACGCCGCGGCAATGGCCAGACTGAGCTTGGACGCGACTGGGGCCTTGAAAAGCATGGCGGCCGCTCCGCGAGACTTATTGCGGAATCGTTGCACGGCACCGGTGTGGCTCCGTAAAACCATATGAATCACCCCTAGACTTGTTGGTATGGCGTGTTCTGCGCTTACTCGAACACGTGTTCAGGATCATCCATCGTGCGACTGGGGTTCGTCAACCCTCAGCCTAGGTGCGCAAAACGCGCGAGGCTGTCGCCGAGCGCGTGCCGCAGCGGTTCGAGCTCCTTCTCGAAGTGCCGCCAGTGACCGACACCCGAGGTGTACAGGGGCTGACGCACTTGCTCGGCGCTAGCGGTGCGAACGGACCGGCGCGTCTGATGAAATGACAGGCAGGACGCTTCGAACGGCAGCCGGCAGTGATCGAGCAGCCGGCGGATATTCGATTCGGAATCGCGCACCATGTCTTCGTACTGCACGTGCAGCACCTTGCCGGGCAGCACGGTGTCCCAATGGTCCATGAGCGACAAATAACAACGATAGTAGCGCCCGAGATCGGCGAGGTCGTAACTGAACGCCTGTCCTTCAGCGAAATGCTGCTTGAAATTGCTGAAACAGCAATCCAGGGGATGACGGCGCGCGTCGATGATGGTCGCGTGCGGCAGCATGGCGTGAATCAGCCCGATGTGGCTGAAGTTATTGGGCAATTTATCGGTGAAGTGATCCTTTCCCGTGCGCAGGGGCGCAGTTTCGTCCAAATAGCGGTTGCCGAGCGCCCTGAGCAGGCCGGCCGGAGCGGTGCCGACCGTCTCGGGATAACCGTCGCGGTTCGCTGCCATGTCGTCGAACTGGTGCGAGATGTTGATGATGTTGGGCAGCTCCATCGTGCCCTCGACGCGCGAATGGCTGGCCAGAATCTGTTCAATGAGGGTGGAACCGGAACGCGGCAAGCCGACGATGAAAATCGGCGCCGTACTCGGATCTCCGCCACCGGCGCGGGCATGGAAGAAAGCAGCATCGAAGAACGTTCGAATGCGCGCCGCCCGGCGCTCGAAGTGTTCGATGTCAAAGGGCGCGTCCAGGCGCCGCACCGCGTTGCCGCGCGCATAATGGGCGAAGGACTCTGCATACTGGCCGTGCTGTTCGTAGGCTCTACCCAGGGCGAAACATAACTGCGCCGTATCGGTGCGTGCGATCCCGTCTTTGGTCAACAAGTTACGCATGGCGTCGATCTCGGCAGCGCCGAACGTATAATTCTTAAGGTCGGCGAGACTCCAGTAGGCCTCGCCAAGCGCCGGGTCCATGACGAGCGCTGCCTTGTAGGCGGCCTCGCTGTCTGCGCGCCGGCCGAGCGTCTTGTGGATGTGGCCCATGGCCATGCGCAGCCGTGCTTCCGTGGGTTTGAGGCTGGCCGCCCGCGCGTATGCCTCGAGCGCCTGCTCGTGGTGCATGAGTCGGGTCGACACTGCACCAAAAGTGATCCACGTGTCGGGGTTATCCGGTTCGATCTTGATAACACGGCGGGCGGCGGCATCCGCCTCCTCGAGGCGGCCAAGCTTCATCAGCGTCTGACCGAGTTCGCGCCAGGTAAGCGGGTGGTGGGCGGACTGCTTCAGCGCATGCTGGAGCAGCCGTTCGGCATCACGCGGCTTGTCCGCCGCGACGGAGAGGGCTGCCAAACCGCATAGCGCTGCCACATGGCCCGCGTCTTCCTGAAGAACCTGACGTAACACCTGCTCGGCGGTCTTGCGATCGTCGGCGACCAGCGCGGCCGTGGCGTCCCTGATGCGTTGCAGATGGGGATCGGTCAGCCGCGCGCGCTCGAAGGCGACTCGCGCATCCGTGTACTGTTCGAGTTCGACGAGTACATCACCGTAAGCGAGCCAGGCGAGGTGATGATGCGGCATCTTCTCGAGCACGCGCCGTACTTCGTCACGAGCCCGCGCCGCCTGTCCTTGAGCCCGGTACGCGCGCGCCAGGTCCACGCGCGCGCCCGCAAAATCGGGTGTGCGCGCCAGGACTTCTTCGAGCGTCGCGATACATTCGGGAATCTTGTCCTGTTCGAGGAGCGCCGCGCCCAGCAGCCGGCGGCAATTCACATCGCCCGGGAATTGCGCTTCGAGTGCCCGCGCCACGCGTTCAGCGGTTGCCGCGCGCCCGGTACGCAGCGCCGCGTGCGCTTGCCGCAGGCTCTCCGCGAGGGCGGGTTTGGGTGGCGGCGAGGCCATGGGTTAACGCGTCATCCAGGGTGCCGGGTACTCGGCCGCGACCTTGGCATTTCCCAGCCGGCCTACGATGTGGGCGCGGGCATCGGCTCCAGCGCGCCAACTCACCGTGAGTCGGCCGCCCGCGGCCGGCGCGGTGAATGATTGCGGTGTCCCTGGTAAATGCGAGGTCCCTGGTAAACGCGATGTCCCTGGTAAATGCGATGTCCCCGGCAATCCCGGCGGCGTCGACAATCGCAGCGCGCCCACCAACGTCGCCGGCCTTACCAGCCAATCGACACTGCCGCTCACCATCAGGTCATCGACCCACCGCACTCGATCGAGCGCGAGGTGAACATGCGTGCCCGTGCTCGTGATGCGAAATGATCCGCCGCGTAAGCCCATGCCCTTGCCAGATGAGTTGGCGTCGACGCGCGCAAGCACGTCGCTCAGTGTCAGCAACGCAGCGGTCACGCTGCGCAGCTGATCCTCCGTCGCCGCGTTGCCGGTCAGCCTTGAGGCCGGTTCCAGTTCGTGGGTCAGGACTGCGAATCGCGGCACCAGGCGCAATGGCGGTATGCGTGCCGCGCACGAGGTATCGCCGGTCAAGCCCGTAACGATGAAGCGGCGGACGATCTGGGCCGCGCAGGGACTGCGCGCGCGCGGCAGGGCATTGACGTGAAAACTGTTGGCAATGCGTATCTGCACGCCCCGTTTGAACGACGCGGCAACCGCCGCGCCGTCGGCCATGGTGGTGATGTTGTCGAGTTCCCCCGAGATGATGAGTGCCGGAACGTCCGGATAGTCGCCCTTGACACCCACCTGTGATGCAGGATGACGTGCCGGGGCGACGGGCCAGCCGACACATTGATCGAGGAAACTGTAATCCAGCGGCATACCCCGATACTCGTCGATGCTGAACGGTGCGTAGGTGTCGGGAAAATCTCGCTGTCGTGCGAATACCGCGCGGTCACGATCCTGCGCGCGCGCCGGCGGCGCGAGCGTCATGTCGAATATCTGCGGCGGATCGTGGCACATGACCGCGGCGGCGAGCCCCGCGCTCCACTTCAGAGGATTCGCGGTGGGATCCCGCGAGTCGACGGCCGCGGCGGTCTCGGCCATGAGGCGCAGCATCGGCACGCGATCGCCTTGCGCAAAAGCGCGAGCCGCGGCATCGGTTTCCGTCGCCGTGGTCAACCGCGGCGCGCTGCCGTACATGACGATCGCCAGCTGCGAGGCGTCGGCGCGAAACTGCCGTTCGTTGCCATCCACGTCGTGAGCCGTCGCCGTGAACGGATGGGCGCGTAACTCGTCGAGTGCGGGCCGGATGTGATCGATCGAACTCCCCGGTATGGCGGCGCAGTCGGGCGAGCGTGCGCACGTCAGGTTGAACTTGTCGCGCATGGCCGGTGCATAACTCGGATACCACGCATAGTCTGGACCGCGCAACGGATAAGCTCCATCCAACACGATGGAGCGCAGCGCATCGGGGTGGCGGACGGCGAAAACCTGTTCGAAGTAGGTGCCGTACGAATCGCCATACAAGTCGATCTTGCCGACGTTGAGAGTCTCGAGCACGCTGGCAAGGTCGTCGGCGGCATATTCGGTGCCATAGAGCGCAGCGCGCTCACCCAGTGACTCGCCGCACTGGGCCACCGTATCGACGGTCCACTTTTCTCCGGTTTGAAGTGCCGGGCAATCGATCACGCCCGACTTGCCCGTGCCGCGGTTGTCCATGATCACGACGTCGTGGTCGATCATCAAGGGTTTGAATAGCGCCAGATAATCGTCCCGGGATTCGGTCGCCGGGTAGCCGGGCCCACCCTCCGTGGCCACCAGCGTTCCTCGCGATACGGTCGCGCCGGAATGGGGATAAAATTCGAAGTAGATGGGTATGCGGTCTGGCAGCACGTGCGTGGGATCGAGACGACGGTCGAGGTGACCACAATAGGCACCCGCATCACCGCAGGCTTCGAGAAGGAGAGAGCCGCGTCTGATCGAGCCGGCCTGCCTCGGATGGCCCTCCGGCCACGGATTGACATGGCCCTGACCGGTGAACGGCCATGCGGCTGCGCAAGCACCGATGAGCGCCGCGGCCTGCCAACCCTGGAATGTCTGTCGTCGCTCGGCCGGTATTTGCATCACTGTCGTTTATAGTGTCGAAAAGGTCGCTTCAGAGCAATGTTCCGGCCCAGATAGTTGGTATCTTGCAAACGTCTGAAATCTAGATGAAATTTAGGAAAGACGCATGAACGCCCGCCCCCGATATGACGCCCGCGAGGACATGCTCGGCCGCCTGCGGAACCGCAAGCCGGCCACCGCCTTGGAGCGCGACTTCTATACGAGTGCCGAGGACTTCCAAGTCGATCTCGACATGATCTGGTATCGGGATTGGCTGTTCGTCGGCCACGACTGTGAGGTATCGAAGCCCGGCGATTATTTGACCGTTCAGATCGGCCAATATCCGGTGGTGGTGGTGCGCGATCGCGACGGGGGCCTGCGCGCGTTTCACAATTCGTGTCGGCACCGGGGCTCCCGGATCTGTTCCGAAGAACATGGCAAGACCGCACGCTTGGTATGCCCCTACCACCAGTGGACTTACAGCCTCGACGGCCGGTTGCTCGCGGCACGCGACATGGGCGAGACCTTCGACAAGACTCTCTACGGCCTGAAGCCCGTGCACTGCACGAGCGTCGGCGGCTACATTTGGGTGTGCGTCGCCGACGTCGCACCCGATTTCGAGCCGGTTCGCAAACATCTCGAGCCGTATTTCCTGCCGCATAAATTGCACGAGACCAAGGTCGCCTTGGAGATGACCATCGTCGAGAATGCGAACTGGAAGCTAGTGTGGGAAAACAACCGCGAGTGCTATCACTGCGCCGCGAATCACCCGGAGCTGATTCGCACGTTTCCCGAAGATCCGACGATCACGGGTGTCGACGGCGGGTTCAGCAATCCGATGATCGCGGCAAAGTGGGCGCGATGGGAGTCCATCGGTTTGCCGAGCAAGTTTCAACTTTCCGCGGACGGACAATATCGGACCGCCCGGTATCCGTTGATCGAAGGGACCACCTGCTACACCATGGACGGCAAGGCGGCGGTCAGCCGACCGCTCGCAGACTCCGTGACCGAGCCCGATATCGGCACGCTGTTGTTGTTCCATTTTCCGACGACGTGGAATCATGTGCTCGCCGACCACGCGATTACATTCCGCGTCCTGCCCCTGACCGCGACCACAACCCAACTGACGACGAAGTGGCTGGTGCACAAGGATGCCGTCGAAGGAGTCGACTACGACATCAAGCGGCTGACCGAGGTCTGGATGGCCACCAACGACGAAGACCGTCGCGTTTGTCAGGAGAACCAGATCGGCGTCAATTCGCCCGCCTATGCGCCGGCACCGTATTCGGCCATTCAAGAAGGCGGCGTGACCCAGTTCGTCGATTGGTATGCCACGCATCTCGAGCAGCGGTTGACCGAAGCCTTGGGGTAGGGGGCGGCCTATACGGGTCGCCGCCCGCGGGAGCGGTGGGGATTGGCGGGGGCGGCCTATACGGGTCGATCGCCCACGATGGTGGCCCGGTTCATGACCCGTCGGGCAGGACGGTAGTCGTCCGTGGCGTAATGCAGGGTCACGCGGTTATCCCAGAAGGCTACGTCGCCTAAGCGCCATTTCCAGCGCACCACGAATTCCGGTTTGGCCGAATGGGCGGATAGAAACGCGAGCAGTGCCTTGCTTTCAGGGGCGGTCAGCTCGTTGATGTGCGTCGTGAATCCGTCCTGGACGAACAAGGCTTTCTTCCCGGACACGGGGTGAGTGCGAATGACGGGATGGGACACGGGCGGATTGTCACGCGTCGCTTTCTCCAGCCGCGCCTGGGCCTCTGGCGTCATGCCGAAGCGTTGCGCCGGAAAGGACTGGGTGATGCTGTGGGTGGCGGTCAGTCCTTGCAGGAAGGTCTGCATCGGTGGCGACAGCGCTTCGTAAGCGGCAATGCAGCTTGCCCAGAGCGTGTCGCCGCCGCTTTCCGGAAGCACGCGCGCGATCAGCACGCTACCCATGGGCGGTTTCTCGGTGAACGTCACGTCGGTGTGCCAGATGGCGTTGTCCTGCAAATCGATCACATCCGTGTCTAGCACCAATACCTCGGGTGCTTCGGTATGGCTGGGGTAAATGGGATGGATGTGGAGTTTGCCGAACCGCGCCGCGAAGTCGCGGTGCTGGAGCGGCGTCAGGTTCTGGTCGCGAAAGAACAGAACCTGATGGGTCACTAGTGCGTCGTTGATCTTGACGAAGGAGTCATCGCTCAACGGTTCGTTGAGCCGCACACCGTCGACGACGGCCCCGATGGTAGGAGTCAGACGAGTGACGGACAAAGTCATGAGGTGGCCTCTCGATCGAATGGGCGTTTGAAAGCCTGGGATGAGGCGGTACGGCCCATCACAGCAGCGGGTGGACGGGGCTGAAGACGGGCGCGAAAAAATACTGTCGTGCCAGCTGGCCGTAACCCCGGTAGACGAAATGCGCATTGCTCTCGAGCAGTTCGGCGCGATGCGTGCGATAGTACGACGGGATCTCATACCACGGCATGGTGGGTTTCAGGTGATGCGCGACATGGAGATTGTTGTACAAGTAGAGCATGCCGAACAGGGCATTGGATTCCACGGATGCCGTGCGATGTTGCGAGTCTTCGGCCGCCCGATGTTCCGTGAACGCGCGGAGCAGGCTCAAGCTCAAGCCCGGATACGCCACGAGCAGGCAGTACTGCCACCACGGAAATCGGCATACACCCGAGATGAACCAGAATAAAACGCCGACGGCGACCACATGCACGCCCCAATGGGGCAAGTGCGAATAATCGCGCTGTCGCACACGGCCGATTTCCCGGTTCACCAGCAGCCACAAGCGCAACGCGGGTCCGATGAGCAATCGACCCGCCATGGTTTGGTTGAACGTCAGGAGTGCCCGTTTGATCGGCCCCGTACGCTGCCAGTCGGCCTGTTTCACATAGTAGGACTCGGTGTCCACCCCGGGGACGGTCAAGTGGACGTCCCGGTGGTGGGTGCTGTGGCTTTTTCTATAGAGAGGAAAGGGGAACCATAGCCCCAATGGGGGAAAGACGACGGCGAAGCGCAGCCAAGCGGGTACGCCGCGGAAGGCATGGATGGCTTCGTGTTGCAGGGAGAAATGCCATGCCAACAGATAGGCGCCCACCGGCATGATCACCCACCAGGGTAGAAAAGCGTTGAACCACACCATGAGAAACCACAGGGTATACAGCGCGAAAGTCACCAGCCAGGTGGGACCGTCGACGCGACGAAAACGCTGTGTGAACGACGGCGTGCTCGCGGTTGGCGCCAATAGGCTACCGGCGGGCGAGTCAGACACTGGGTGGGGCGAATCCATGCTTGATTTTAGACCATAGCGGTGGGAGTCACCAAGCAAACGCGGAATGAGTCACGGCGGCCAGCGGCCGCGCGCGCCAGAAAAGCTTGGCAGATGCATGACGGTCGCTGAGTATTGAATAGGCTTTGGGGTCTGGGTTGATGAAGCGTTGCAGCAAGAGTTGATCCAAAAAAGGTTTCCAGGCCGGGTTCAAATGAGCGGTCTCGAGCGCGCGCGACAGCGTCGCAATCGTCTCGGCCGAGGACGGTTCGGCAGCGAATTCTCGCGACGCGACCAAGGGGGGAATCGGTGTGGGTTCCGTCCGGCCGACGACGCGCACGCGAGCCGTGAGTTCCGGCCGGTGTGCACGCAACAACGCAAACGCATAAGCATCGATTGGCGCGATGTCGGCATGGCCTTCGATCACTGCGCTGAGGGCTCCGAGAGGCGTGATCGTGGGTGCGATGATTTCAGCGAACAGCGGACCGCCGGTCCACACCCTCCCAGCCGCGCGCGACCGACCGCCCGAGTGCATGTCGTAGCCGATGGGCGCGACCGCCTGAAAGTAAGTCAACGCCGCTACGCACCCGGATTGCGATCCGGGAACGGTCAGCGCGAGACGTCCGCCGAACGCATCGGCGACCGAGCGATGAGTCGAGTCGCTGCGCACGACGAATTCGCTCCAGTAATGCGCTTCGCCGCCAAACTCCGCGGGGGAGGGCACCGGTGCCGCGACCAGCGTCGGCTGCGGATCAGCCTCCGCGAACGGCAGCCCGCACATGAACACGGCAGCCATGTCATCGCGGCGCCACAGTTCCTCGAGGGGCCGTGGCGCCGCGTGTTCCAGCCATGCGATGGGCAGCCCCGCTTCGACGGCGATGCCCATCAGCAGCGATCGCCAGAGCCCGGCGGCTGCCGGGCTCACCGCATACATGCGGCCGTTGGCGATACCCGTCAGAATTTGTACCCGAACGACACTTCGAACGTGCGCGGGCGCAGCGGTGTTTGCTCGACGATGAATTGATCCGTGCTCGTGAACGTGGCCGCATTCGAGTTGCTCAAGTTTTCACCGCTCAACATGACGTTCCATGCGTCCTTGGCAATACCCGCCTGGGCCGTAAACGTCGTGTAGGCCGGATCGTCGAATCGCAGCCGCGACGTCGAAATGTTGCCAGCGCCCGCGAACGTGGGATTCGAGCCCGCCTGCGTGAACGAGTGTCCGGTGTGGGATGCGCCGCCCTGCACGAACGAGTGGTAGTCGTCGAAGGTCCATTCGTAGCGCGCGCGCAGGCTGAATTGCAGTGGCGGAGAGTTGGCCGTCGGCGAACCAACCGGTCCGAACGGGTTACTAACCGCGACACACGTGCCGGAATTGCAATTTTGCGTGATGGGTTTGCCGAAATTAGCCGACGCCGGAATCGGAGTGCCCGTGTAGTCCACAAACTGCCCGTTATTGTTGTCGACGAGCGTCGGCGAATTGGTCTGGCGACTCTGATTCCATGATCCCGCGCCCTGCAGCGTTAAACCCTCGAACACGCGCGCCACCAGCGAGGTCTCGATACCCTTGACGAGGAAGTCTTGTCCGTTCGTGTTGTAGAACAAATTGCCGACGAGCCCCGGATTGAAGAACGAGATTTGCACGTTGTTCCAGTTCTCTCGGTACACGGCGCCGTTCCATTGGATGCGATGATCCCAGAACTCGGTTTTCCAACCGATCTCGTTGTTCGTGAGCTGATCGGGTTCGTACGACTTCGGGAGAAAGTACTGCGGATAGCCGTCGGTGCCGGTGATATGACCCGTCCCGCCATTCTGATTGAACCCGCCCGGTCTGAAACCTTGCGACCACGTGTAGTACAGCATGTAGTCCGGCGTGATGTGCCAGGACAGATTCGCGCGGCTCTTGAATCCGCTTTCCGTGTCACGCAGGTCCTGCGAATCGAGATTGTATGAGTATTCCTTCGAGTGGCACCCGCCGGCCGGCGTGCCGGCCTCATAACAGCCGAAGCTCGAAATCACACTGCCGGCATAGGAATTCTCGAACGAATAGTGACGGGTTCCCAAGGTGAGCACGAGCGTCTTCGGGATGAGGTCGATGTCGGTTGAGAGAAAGAATGCCGTCTGCTTGGTGTCGCGGACCGAGTCCTGATAAAACGACGTCGAGGCCGGTTGCTCGCCGGGATTGACCACGGTCGTGCCCGGGAACGTGCCCACATTAGCGAAACAGCCGGTCGTGAGGTCGGCGGTGCACTCGGGTACGGTCTTGTACTGCCACTGGGTCTGATCGTAGAGCTTGTTGTCCTCGTAGTACGCGCCGACGATGCCGCGGACACGCCAGTCGTCCGGCGTGCTCAGACGGAACTCGTGCTGCATGTGATGGTTTTGTTCGTCGGAGTGCCAGGAGGCGCTCGGCGAGAAGCACGTGGGCTTGAGATCGTATGCGCCGTAGCACTGATAGTACCCGGCATAGACGCCGCGCGAGTAATTGGTGTAGTCGCCTTGTTGCTCGACGTCGCGCACCAGGTAGCCGCCCGTATAAACCCCCTTGAGCCAGCCCAATTTGCCGTCCACCGTCAACGAGGTGGCTTCCGCCTTGTCCTTATCATAGGACGGATTGAACAGCGTGACTTCGAGCGGCGCCAGCGGCACGCCGTCGGATGAGTTCGGTTGTTGATAGAACACGCCCTGCGAATCGGTGGTCTGGTAGAGCTGCGTCAGCAGCACGTCCCAATCATCGTTGATCTTGTAGAGCAACTCGCTGCGCAGTCCTTTGTAGGTGACCGGGTTGATGGCATCGCCCACTTGATTGTTATTGTTGATCACGGGACTGCCGGGCGGCACGCACTGAGCGACACCGGCGGGCGAGACGCCGGGTGGCTTGCCGTTCGGACACTTGCCGTTGACGGGGGCATAGCCCGCATAGTGAATGCCGATATCGGTGTTCTCGCGCGTGAACGTGCCGGGGACGTTGTTGATGTAGCCGCCGCGCTCATCGTCGTAGACGACCGCGCGCAGCGCCACGTGCTCATCGATCAGCGGGAGGTTGATGATGGCGGTGGCATTGGCATTGTTGTCGCCATGCGCGGTCGTGCCGTAGCCGGCCTTGACGCTGCCTTCGGTGACGTCGATCTTGGGTTCATTGGTGATGTAGCGGATCACGCCGGACTCGGCGCCGGAGCCGAACAATGTACCCTGCGGTCCTTCGAGGACCTCGATGCGGTTCAAGTCGACGGCATACACGTCGAGGTTTCGGTTCGGCATCTGCACCGATTGGTTGTCGAGATAAATGGCCACGTTCGGAAACAGGCCGGTCGACGCGCTGCCCTGGCTCGCCTGGGAGCCGGCGCTCAAGCCGCGCATGAACACCTCATTCTGCCCAGGGCCGTTGTTGGCCGTGGTGACGTTAGGCAGATATTTGATGTAGTCATCGAACGTCTGAATGTTGAGCTGGGCGAGAGCCTGCGACGTGAAGGCCTGCATCGAAATCGGCACGTCCTGCATGCTTTCCGTCCGGCGCTGTGCGGTGACGGTGATTTCCTGGATCGTGTCGCTGGTATCCGCATCCGCGCTGCCGGCGGCCCAAGCGGTGGCGGCGGACGAACCGCCGAGTATCACGGCTATCGCATAAGATAATTTTGAATTCACGTTGCATCCCTTTTTAGTAAGTTCCCAAATCGACGAATCTGCTTCAAGACGGACCGAGATGACCGAGAGCCTGCTTGAGCGGCGCCAACCACGGCTCGAAATGACGCCATTGCTCGAGCCCCTCGGAGTAGATCGGCCGGCGCACCTGCTCCGAACTCGCGGTGCGCACGCTGCGCTCGTTCTTGTAAAACTCGAGGCAGGCGGGCTCGAAATCGAGTTCGCAAAAATCGAGTAGCCGCCGCACGCTGTGTTCGAGGTTGCCGACCACATCCTCGTGGTTGACGCGTAGAACCTTGCCCGGCAAGACGTCATCCCAGTGGTTCATGAGCTCGACGTAGGTCCGGTAGTAACGGGCGATGTCATCGATGCCGTAGGTGAATTCCTGGCCCGACGCGAACAGCTGTTTGAAATTGCTGAAACAGCACGCCATCGGCTCGCGGCGCGCATCGATGATCTTGGCGTTCGGCAGGATGAGGTGGATGAGGCCGATATGCCGGAAGTTATTCGGCATTTTATCGATGAAAAATGGCTTGAAAGTGCCTGCGCCCGTGCGATAAACGCGGGTGTTCTCGAGATACTCCTCGCCGAAGCCCCGCAGCTGCTCGCCGGTCAGGCTCGACAGGACGCCGGGGTAAGCCGGTGTCTGGGCATTGAGATTGCGGCCCTGCAGCCGCTGCACCAAGCGCGGGATATCGGCGAGTTCCATCGTGCCCTCCACCGCGGAATGCGAGGCCAAGATCTGCTCGAGCAACGT
>Ga0116226_10003999_pt1 | contig 13000 bp, 10 predicted proteins | sample S1TSphfallax_FD_89692 | JGI IMG/M metagenome (GOLD analysis project Ga0116226, IMG submission 89692) | Host-associated microbial communities from peat moss isolated from Minnesota, USA - S1T2_Fa - Sphagnum fallax MG | ecosystem: Host-associated > Plants > Peat moss > Unclassified | place: USA... | reverse complement strand
CCGCCCGGCTATTCGGTCACCGACCTGAAGACCCTACAGGACTGGGTTCTGGAACGCCGGTTCAAGGCCGTGCCCGGAGTCATCGACGTCTCGGGTTGGGGTGGCAAGACCAAGACCTATGACGTCAATATCGATAAGAACAAACTCATCGCCTATGGCCTGACCCTGCCCCAGGTGCTCGCCGCCGTTAACAACAGCAATGTGAACGTGGGCGGCCAGACGGTGAATTTCGGGCCCGAGGCCGCCATCGTGCGCGGCGTGGGGCTGATCCATTCGCCCGACCAGCTCGCCGACACCATGATCACCGCGAGCAACGGATTGCCGGTGAAGCTTGCGGATATCGCCAAGATCGAGGTTGGACATCTGCCGCGTCTGGGCATCGCCGGTCAGGACAATGACGACGATATCGTCCAGGGCATCGTGCTGATGAACCGGGGTGAGAAAAGCACGCCGACCATCAAGGGCGTCGAGGACGAGGTCAAAAAGATCAATTCAACTAATATCTTGCCGCCCGGCGTCCAGATCAAGACGATCTATGACCGGAAGAACCTGATCAATGTCACCACCGAGACCGTGTTGCACAACATGGCCGAGGGGATCGTCCTGATCTTCCTGGTTCAGTGGTTGTTCCTTGGAAATCTGCGCAGCGCGGTGATCGTCGCCGCCACCATCCCCTTCGCCCTCTGTTTCGCCATTCTAATCATGACCGCGCTGGGGGAGTCCGCGAACCTCCTCTCGGTGGGCGCCATCGATTTTGGCCTCGTGGTGGACGCCACGGTGATCATGATGGAAAACATCTATCGACAGCTCTCCAGGCCCCACTCCACCCCGCGCGGTCCCGGGAACCGTTTGACACGCAAGCTGGCCACGATCCGCGAGGCGGCCTCGGAGGTGAACCGGGCCATCTTCTTCTCCGCGGCGATTATCATCACCAGCTTCATTCCCCTGTTCACCCTGGTGGGCGTGGAGGGACACATTTTTGGTCCCATGGCCAAGACCTACGCCTACGCCATCGGGGGCGGCCTTCTGGCCACCTTCACGGTGACGCCCGCCTTGAGCGCCCTGATCCTGCCGCGCGTGGTGGAGGAGAAGGAGACCTTTCTCGTGCGCGGGCTGCGGCGGCTTTATGATCCGATCCTCGAATTCGCCCTTTGCAACCGCATCCTCACCCTGGGGGGCGCGGGTCTTCTCATGGCCATCGCCATCCTGGCCGCCACCGGTCTGGGTCTTGAGTTTCTGCCCCATCTCGAAGAGGGCAATTTCTGGATCCGCGCCGAAATGCCGGCGGCGTCGTCCCTGGAGTCCAGCAACCGCTTCGTGAACGACATGCGGCGCGTGATGAAAACCTATCCCGAGGTCGAGACCGTCATTTCTCAGCACGGACGTCCCGACGACGGCACAGACACCACGGGCTTTTTCAACGCCGAGTTCTTCGTGCCCTTGAAGCCATTCAATACCTGGCCGGCGGGCATGGATAAGGCCAAGCTCACCAAGGTCCTGAACGACGATCTCACCAACCGCTTTCCCGGCGTCGATTTCAACTTCTCGCAGAATATCGAGGATAACGTCGAGGAGGCGGCCTCGGGGGTGAAGGGCGAGAATTCGGTCAAGCTGTTCGGCGGCGATCTCGAGACTCTCCAAAAGACCGCCGAGCGCATCAAGGATGTCATGGCGACGGTGCCCGGCATTACCGATCTGGCGGTGTTCAATTCCCTGGGCCAGCCCACGGTGAAGATCGAGGTCGACCGCGCCAAGGCGGCTCGCTATGGCCTCGCCCCCGGCGACATCAACAACACCGTTCAGGCCGCGATCGGCGGCCAGGCCGCCGGCAACCTCTATGAAGACGGTAGTGACCGAAATTTCCCGATCATGGTCCGACTCGCGCCGGAGTATCGGCAAAGCCTGGAGGCCATTCGGCGGATCACCGTTGGCGCCCCCTCGCCCACGGGGACCGGCACGATACAGGTTCCCCTGACCGATGTGGCGGATATCCGCCTCGTCTCGGGCGCGTCCTTCATTTATCGCGAGCAGGAGTCACGTTATATTCCCATCAAGTTCAGTGTGCGCGGTCGCGACCTGGGCGGCGCCGTGCTGGAAGCCGAGGCCAAGGTGGCGCGCGAAGTCACCTTGCCCGGCGGTTATCACGTCGAGTGGGTGGGGGAACTGGGCCAGCTCCAGAGCGCCCTATCGCGTCTTGAGATCATGGTGCCGGTCAGTCTGGTTCTGATCGGCCTGCTGCTGTTTCTCAATTTCTCTCTCATCAGCGACACCCTGCTGGCCGCGAGTGTGATTCCCATGGTGTTGATCGGTGGCATTTTCAGCCTCTACCTCACCCATACGCCCCTCAGTATCTCGGCGGTGATCGGCTTCATCGCCCTCATCGGCATCTCGGTCATGAACGGCATTCTGGTGGTGGGGGCCTATGACACCCTGATCGCGACCGGGGTGGAGCGCACCACGGCCTTGCTGCGCGCCTGCCGCTCTCAGCTGCGCCCCGTGGTCATGACCAGCATGGCCGCCTGCGTCGGCCTTTTGCCCGCGGCCGTGGCCAATGGAATCGGCTCCCAGGTGCAAAAGCCCCTGGCCCTGGTGGTGGTGGGCGGCATTCTGCTCGCGCCGATTCTGATCCTGGTGGTGCTGCCGGTCCTCATAGATCTCTTCTCCAGGCGTGGTCCCGACGCCGCCAAAGTGGCCGCTGTGCAGGCGGAGGCGGGACGGTGAGGGCCCATCTGGCGCTCGCGGGGGCGGCCATGGCCTTGAGCGCCTGCGCCGTGGGTCCGAACTTCCACACCCCGGCGCCGCCGACGGTGTCGGCTTATACCCCCGAGACTCTTCCGGCCGCCACGCCGTCAGCCCCGGGTCCTGGGGGCGTGAGCCAGAGCTTTGTCGCCGGCATGGACGTAGCCGGGGATTGGCAGACCCTTTTTCAGTCGCCAGCCCTGACGGCCCTCGTCGCCCAGGCTATCAGGGCCAATCCCGACCTGGCCGCGGCTAAGGCGGCCCTGCGCGCGGCCCATGAGACCTATCTCGCCCAGCGCGGCGCGCTCTTTCCGAGCGCCGGCGTCGATTATTCGGTCTCCCGCCAGAAGGCCACCGACACCCTCGCTCCCCCTTTGAATAACAATAACAATCTCTTCACCCTGCATACTCTCACCCTGACCGTGGCCTATACGCCGGATGTCTTCGGCGGCATTCGCCGGCAGGTCGAGACCGCCGCCGCCCAGGCGGAGAACCAGAGATGGCAAACCGAAGCGGCCTATCTCACCCTGACCTCCAGCGTCGTTGCCGGAGCCATTCAGGAGGCCGCGCTGAGCGATGAAGTCACGGCCACCGAGCGGGTCATCGCTCTGGGGCGCGAAGCCCTGGCCGTCGTGAAGCGTCAAAAGGCGGAGGGCCAGGCCGCTGGTCTCGATGTCGCGGCTCAGGAGAGCGCCGTCGCCCAGGCCCAGGAGACCCTGCCGCCGCTCTATAAGCAACTGGTCTTGCAGCGGGATCAGCTTGCAGAGTTGACGGGGCGCTTCCCTGCCGACTTCCAGGACGAGCCGATCGACCTAGCGTCAATCACACTGCCCACGGATCTTCCCGAAAGCCTGCCCTCCAAGCTCGTGGCGCAGCGTCCAGACATTCTCGCCGCCAGCGCCAATCTTCACGCCGCCAGCGCCCAGGTGGGCGTCGCCATCGCCGCGCGCCTGCCGGCCTTCACGGTTACCGGCCAGGCAGGCGGGGCCTCGACACTGTTTTCGACGCTGCTGAGCAACCAAAACAGTTTCTACACGATCGCCGGTGACGTGGCCCAGCCGATCTTTCAGGGGGGCGCTCTCTATCATCGCCAGAAGGCGGCCGAGGCGAGCCTTGATCAGGCCAAGGCGCAGTATCGCAGTACGGTTCTCTCCGCCTTTCAGAATGTCGCTGACGCGCTGCAGGCCGCGGACGCGGACGCCCGGGCTCTCACCGCCGCCGCCCAGGCTGAAGCGGCCGCCAAGACGACCCTCGATATCACCCGCCGCCAGCAGCAGGAGGGCCAGGTCGCCGGCCTCGCCGTCATGCTCGCCGAACAGGCCTATCAGCAGACACTGATCACCCTCATACAGGCTCGGGCCGCGCGCTATGCCGACACCGTGGCGCTCTACGTGGCCTTGGGCGGCGGGTGGTGGAACCGCAAGGATCTGTGAAGGATCTTAAGCCCGCTTCGGCGGCCTTGGGATAAACACGCTCACCCGCCGCTGATAGGCGCGATAGGCTTCGCCGCGGGATTTCAGCATGGCTTCTTCCAGGGGCGGCACGCCGCTGGCGAACCGCACGGTGAGGAACATGATCACTGGGGCGATCAGCGAGAGCCAGGTCACGGGCCGCGACAGGTCGAGCGCGATCACCGGATAGGCCAGCCAGACCGCCGCCTCGAAGAAGTAGTTGGGGTGCCGCGACCAAGACCAGAGGCCCGTGTCGCAGACCTTGCCGCGGTTGGCCGGATCGGCCCGGAAGGCGTGCATCTGTCCGTCGGAAATGCCCTCGCCCCACAGCGCGCCGGCGAAGACGATGAGGCCCAGCACATCCTGGACCCCTATCCCGGCCCGCGGCGTTCGCGCGGCCAGGATCGGCGAGAGGCTCAAGATGGCCGAGACCGGAGCCTGAACCAGCATCAGCCCCACCATGCGCTTCTGGAAATCCGCGCCCCAGTCCCGGCGAAAGGCCGCATAGCGCGCGTCCTCCTCCGGGCTCTTGGCGACGCGCCGGGCGATGTAGACGCCCAGGCGCAAGGACCAGATGGCGACCATGGCAGCCACCAAGACCCGCCGCCAGGGAAGGCCAGGCGTGGCGCCAAGGGGGAAAAGAGCGGCGGCGCCCAAGGTCGCGCCCGTGCCGAAGGTCCAGAAGACGTCCGTCCAGCCGCCGTTACCGGCCGCCCTTTGAACGAACCAGCCCACGCCCATGACGATTGTCATGGCCACGAGAACGCCAGTCACACTATACAGTACACTGATCATGTTGGCCCTTGTTGTTAACCGCTCTCAGTTTCGTAGGCCGATCTGTCCTTGTGAACAAACCGGCCGTCGGAACTCGCGCTCATCATGTCGATGTCCGAACATGTCGTGAGATCGTCGGGCGAGCGCGAGCCAACCTCCAGATAAACGGCCACGGCGCCCGATTTGTTGATCATGTGATGACCATTGCCTGAATTTTTCGGAAAGGCCGCCGCGTCGCCCGCCATGAGCAGGGTCTCGCCATCGTCCTCCACCAGCGTCAGCTCCCCTTCCAGCACGAAGACGAACTCGTCCTCATGGGAATGCCAATGGCGCTGGCTCGACCAGCCGCCAGGAGGCAAACGCATGAGATTGACCCCAAATTGCGTGAGCCCGCCCGCATTGCCGAGCCGCTGACGAGTCCGGCCGGCGCAGGGGGCGTTAAAGGGGGGCGGGTAGCCCGCGCCCTGACGCTCCGGGACGGCGGCGATATCGATCTTGGGCACGGCGCATCTCCCCGCTTACCGGTCAATCTTTGTCGACAGTACGATAGTGGACGTGGTGCGCTCCACCCCCTCCAAGGCGCCCAGGGCGTCGATCATCTGGTCCATCTCGGCCACCGTGGGTGTGACGACCTCGGCGATGAGATCGAAGGGTCCGCTGACCGATTGCAGGCGGCGCACCGCCGCCAGCCGCCGGATGGCCACGAAGACCTGGGCCGAGTGTTTGTGGGAAACCGTCATCAGAACATAGGCGTGGATCTGCCCGCGTTCATGGGTCTCGCTCAGGCGCAGGGTATAGCCAGTGATCACTCCTTGCCGCTCCAGGCGCTCCAGGCGGCTCTGCACAGTGGTGCGCGAAAGGCCAAGGCCCCGGGCCAGACGCGCCGCGGGGGCGCGGGCGTCGGCGCGCAGGGCGTCGATAAGGCGGCGGTCGATTTCGTCCATTCGCCAATTCCTTTCGGCGTTTCGACGAAAACTGCTCGGCGTTTGATCGGTTTGGCAATGGAAATCGACGCGCGCAACCCGCCAGCTAGGGGCTCAATCGATTCGAGAGAGGCGCGGACGAGCCATGAAATCCATCCTTGTCGTGGGCGCCGGTCATATTGGCGTGACGATCGCCGCGCTTCTGCAGGCGAGCGGTGATTATGCGGTCACCCTGGCCGACAGATCGCCCCAGGCCCTGGCCGCGATGCGGCTCCCGGGCGTCAAGACGCGGGTCCTCGATGTCGCGGACGCGGCGACTTTGCGGGGGGCGATGCAGGGCCTCCATGCGGTGGTTAGCGCGGCGCCCTTCCATCTCACCGTGGCCATCGCCGAGGCGGCGAGGTCCGCGGGCGTTCATTACCTCGATCTCACCGAGGACGTCGCCTCGACCCGACGGGTGAAGGCGTTGGCGGCGGGGGCGTCGAGCGCTTTCATCCCCCAGTGCGGTCTCGCCCCGGGCTTTATCTCCATCGTCGCCGCGGATTTGGCGACGCGTTTCGAGACTTTGGACGAGCTTCGCCTGCGGGTGGGGGCGTTGCCGCAATATCCAGCCAACGCCCTGGGCTACAACCTCACCTGGTCGACGGATGGGGTCATCAACGAATATTGCGAGCCTTGCGAGGCCATCGTCGAGGGCGCCTTGCGACAGACCCAGGCTCTGGAGGGCCTCGAGACCTTCGCCATGGATGGTGTCGCTTACGAAGCCTTCAACACGTCCGGCGGTCTTGGAACCCTGTGCGAGACCTTCACCGGCAAGGTGCGCAATCTCAACTACCGCACGATCCGCTATCCCGGCCACGCCGCGGTCATGAAGACCTTGCTGGACGATCTTCGCCTTCGTGAACGACGTCATCTTCTCAAGGACATTCTGGAGACGGCCCTTCCCGCGACCCTCCAGGATGTGGTGATCATCTTCGTCACCGCGTCGGGAGTTCGGGACGGCGTCCTCGCCCAGGAGACCTATGCCCACCGGGTCTATTCCGGCCTGGCGGCTGGACGTGCGGCCAGCGCCATCCAGATCACCACCGCCTCGGCGGCCTGCGCGGTGCTGGATCTGCTGAGCCAAGGCGATCTCCCGGCGGCGGGTTTCGTGCGGCAGGAGGACATCGCCCTCAGCGATTTCCTCGCCAACCGCTTTGGCCGGGCCTATGCGGCGCCGCAGATTGATCTCGCCCCGCGTCAATATGCGCCTTTGGAGCAAGCCGCGTGAATATTGCCGTGAGACTGAGCGCTGATATCGTCCACGAGACCGCCGAAGTCCTTGGCCGTCTGGGCGTTTCCGAGGGGCTCTCGACAGGCGGAATCCGCGCCGTCGCTTCACCCATCACGGGCGAGATCATCGCCCACGTCCACGATGCGAGCCCCGCCGACATCGCCCGCGCCATCGCCGACGCCCAGGTCGCTTTCCTCAAATGGCGCGCGGTTCCGGCCCCCCGGCGGGGCGAACTTGTGCGACTGCTCGGCGAGGAACTGCGTGCGGCCAAGACGGACCTCGGCGCTCTGGTGACGCTGGAAGCCGGCAAGACCCTTTCCGAGGGGCAGGGCGAGGTCCAGGAGATGATCGATATCTGCGACTACGCGGTCGGTCTCTCGCGCCAGCTTTTCGGCCTCACACTCGCCACCGAGCGGCCCCAGCACCGCATGACCGAGACCTGGCGCCCCCTCGGCGTGGTCGGGGTGATCAGCGCCTTCAACTTCCCCGTGGCCGTCTGGTCCTGGAACGCCGCCCTGGCGCTCGTTTGCGGCGATCCGGTGATCTGGAAGCCCTCTGAAAAGACGCCGCTCACGGCCCTGGCGGTTCAGGCCCTGTTCGACCGCGCCGTGGCGCGTTTTGGCGATGCGCCCGCTGGTCTCTCCCAGGTGCTCATCGGCGCCGCTAATGTGGGCGCGGCCATCGTGCAATCGCCCGCCGTGCGCCTGGTCTCGGCCACCGGTTCAACCTCCATGGGCCGGGCCGTGGCCCCCGTTCTGGCGGCCCGGTTCGCCCGGGCGCTCCTGGAACTGGGCGGAAACAACGCCGCCATTGTCGCCCCCTCCGCCGACCTCGACCTCACCGTCCGCGCCGTGGCCTTCGCGGCCATGGGAACCGCGGGCCAGAGATGCACGACCCTGCGTCGCCTGATCGTCCACCGCCAAATCCGCGATGCGCTCCTGCCGCGCCTCAAGGCCGCTTATGCCTCGGTGATTTTGGGCGATCCGCGGCGTCCGGAAACCCTGGTGGGACCGCTCATTGACGAGGCCGCCCACGCCGCCATGGCCAGGGCGCTCGATCAAGCCCGGGCGGAAGGCGGCGTTGTCACCGGCGGCGAGCGCGTGGCCGGGTTGGAGCAGGGCGTCTATGTCCGCCCCGCCCTGGTGGAGATGCCGGGACAATCCGACATCGTCAGCCGTGAAACCTTTGCTCCAATCCTCTATGTGATGACATATGATACCCTGGAAGAAGCCATCGCGCTCAATAACGACGTCCCCCAGGGTCTGTCCTCTTCGATCTTCACCCGCGACCTTGGCGAGGCTGAGCTGTTCTGTTCAGACATTGGCTCCGACTGCGGGATCGCCAATGTGAACATCGGCCCGTCGGGGGCGGAGATCGGCGGCGCGTTCGGCGGCGAAAAGGACACCGGCGGCGGACGCGAGGCGGGCTCGGACTCCTGGAAAGCCTATATGCGCCGCGCCACCAACACCGTGAACTATGGCCGCGCGCTGCCCCTCGCTCAGGGGGTCAAGTTCGATATTTGACCGGAGCCGCTGAGCTTCACGGGACCGCGTTGACGTAACGATGGAATTCCAGGGGCGCGGCGAGGTTGGCGATGGGCTCAAGCCCCGCGCCGACGCCGCGAATGGTGATGGCGCCGAAATCTAGCAGGCGGCCGAGAACCCCCTGCCGCACCAGGACGCTTTCGACCTTGTCGAGGTTCATCTCGATGGTCTGACGTCCGATGAGCCCCGTCTTGAGGATGATCCGGCGGTTGGTGACGATGATCTCGGTGGAAATCCGTCGCACCCAGCCCCTCAGGCTATCATAGACGCCCACGAGAGCGAGGATCCCCGCCAAGCCGAGCCACGCGACGCGCACATAGCGCGTGTCCGCGAACCAGGCGCCCAGGCTGAAGACCGCCGCGAGCATGAGGACCGCACCGCCCCTGGCCATCAGGATCCAGTGCAGCCGCGCGCGATAAGCGATCACCTCGCCGGGCTGGAGGATGCGCTGTGCGTAATCCATGTGGGTCTCCAGAGGCGAAGCGGGAACCAACGCGTCCCCGCGCCATTAACTTGACTGTACCCACCCCTCAAGGAGATGGCCTATGAGCTCGAACCGTATCGAAGGCGCCGCCCACAAAGCGGCTGGCGCCATCAAGGAAGCCGCTGGCAAGGTCACCGGCAACGAAGATCTCGAGATTGACGGCGCCGCCGAAAAGGTCGCTGGGGATGTTCAGAACAAGCTCGGCAAGGCCCAGGACAAGATCGCGGACGAACTCAAGAAGTAGGCCGCGCGAAAAGTCTTAGCCCAGGACGAGGCGGCGCCCCTATCAAAGCGGGGAGCGCCGCCCGCCGCCCGCCATCAAGGCGGCGCCTGGCCCCCCACCTTGTAACCATCGGCGCGAAGTTGTTCGAGGACGCCATTCTGAGCGAGCAGTATGCGCAGATTGACGGCCGCGATCACAAGGCCTGGCTTTTGTAGAGCGGTTTCAATGGCATGGGTCTCGTCGGTCATGCTCCGACGGATAATGTCCGCCCCGGCGGGAATGGTGTTGAAGCAGACTTCATAGCCACGCGGCGTCGTTAGGGCCGCCCTGACATCCCCCACCCCCCAGCCGCGCGCCGCCACGGTGAAGGCGCCAGGACCCTGGGCGATTTCGTCCGCGGCCGCCTCGAGGCATGTCCATTCCCGTTCTGGCGTCACTTCGGCCACGCCGGCTCGCAGGGTCGGCATGAAGGGATAATTGGCGACGTCCAACACGGGCACATGCCGTCTTTCCGCCGCCCGACGGATGGCTGGCAGCGGCGCGGAGAGATCGAGGCCGGCCTTGCGTTGGAAATCGACGCTCATCATGACCCCGGCCATCAGCCCGTTCCAGTGGTCATAATCCTTGGGCGCGCGTCCGAGGGCGGCGGTTGCGGCGACGAACCGGGCGCCAAGCGGAGGGGGCGCTCGCGTTTCCAGTGGCGCGCGGCTCTTCAGCTTGCCGCGGGCCGAGAGGATGCCAAAAATGTCCAGCAGCCCGGCATGGGCCACCGGGGGCATGAGCACCTCCCGCGCCTCACCCAGACGCCGGTCCAAAACTCGCTGATCCCAGGCAAATCCCTTGGGCAAAGCGGACGGCGCGCCCAGGATCCAGACCGTGGAGTCACCCTTGGTGACGCGCCACCAGGCTGGGCCGCCGCCGGGCGCCGTGACGATCAGCTCTTGCACCACCGCGGCTTCGGGATCGCCGCGGGCTTGGGCGTTCGCCAAGGCCGGCGTGAAGACGACGAGCGCTATCCAAGCCTTGAGGACGGGCCATGCGGGTTTGAGCATGGCGGCAGGAAGCCTCCCAATTGCGGTGAATCTGCGGTGAGCTGGCTGTCGGGTGGACGTCCCGCCCGCCTCACTCAGGGCGCGGGTTTCAGGCCCGCGATGGCCATATAACGGTCGCGAAGGTCAAGATCGCGGTCGCGGAGGGGCTCTTCGACGCCCTTGACCAAGATGGCCGTCGGCGCGCTGAGCGGCTCCAGCGGGTCCCCGCTCCACACCACGATATCCGCGTCCTTGCCCGTTTCCAGGGAGCCGATCCGGTCCGCCATCCCGAAGATCTTGGCGGGCGTGATGGTGATCGAGGCGAGAGCGACGCTCAAGGGCAGACCATGGGCCACGGCGCGGCCCGCGTCGATGCGCGGGGTGCGGGCGCCGGTGTAGAAGGAGGGGTTCTCAATGGCGATCTGCACCCCCGCCGCGGCCAGACGGGCCGGGTTGGCGAGGGTCGCGCCGATCTGGTCGAAGCTGGAGGGGAGGTCCTCGAAGGCGTGGACCATTACCGGAACATGCGCGGCGGCGATCTGGGGCGCCACCATGTAGCCCTCTTCAGCGCCTTCGAGGATGATGGTCAGCTTCTCGTCCCGGGCCAGCTTAAGCGCCTGCAAGATGTCCGCGGCGCGGTGCACGCTGACAATGAGGGGCTCTCGCCCCTCCACCACGGGGATAAGGGCCGCCAGATCGGGCTCCGAGAGACTGAAGGCCCGGCTATGGCCCTGGTCATAATTGGACCTGTTCTTGGCGTAGTCGCGCACGTCCCGCAGCAGGGCCTTGAGGAGCACGATCTGGGCGGCGCGGGAGCCTCCGGCCCGCTGGGCGCCATCCTCCCCCATGTCCAGGGCCATACCCACCTGGGTTTTTTCCAGAATGTCCATGCTGGAGGCCAGGTCGATGACCGCCGCCTGACCGTTGAACATCAGGGCCTCGGAGCGCGTGGCCCGGGATCGCCGCTCGCCGGGAATGAGCACCGCGTCGGTGATGCCGCCCAGCCTCGCAACGGGGATGACCAGGGAATTGGGGTTCACCGCATATGACACGTCGAACGCGGCGCTGATCTGGTCGCTGGCGGTGGAGGAATCGTCCGTCTCCGGCACGCCTTCGCTCACTTCGGAGAGGCCGATGGGTGCGCCGATGGCGATGAGCCCCGGCGTGGCGATCCCGCCATGGGCGTCGATGATCCGGGCGCCGGCGGGCGCGGCGACGCCCACGCCCACGGCGGTGATCTTGCCGTCCTTCACGACGATCGTACCCGAGGCGATCTCCCCGGCCGGTCCCTCGGTGAGGATATGGGCATTGGTGATGGCGATAGTTTCCGCCAAGGCAAAAGGGGCCGCGCATATCAGGGCCGCGGATATGAACAGAGACCGGAACATCAGGACGCCCCCCCCGCGATGGCGATGGCGGCGGGCTGGCCCAGCATGAAGTCGGACTTGGGCGGATAAGCCGGGTCGCGGACGTCCCATTGCAGGTTTCCGTCGATATAGACCTGATCGGGCACGGAATAGACGCTGAAAGGATCGCCGCTCCAGATCACCACGTCGGCCATCTTGCCGGGCGTGAGGGAGCCGGTCTTGTCGTCAATCCCCAGCACCTTGGCCGGGTTGAGGCTGATCCAGGCCATGGCCTCGGGGCGCGTAATGGCCAGACCCGCGCGGTCGCCCGCCGCCATGGCCAGAGCCGCCTCCAGATTCAGGTGCTGGATGAGATTCTCGTCATCCGACGATAGGGTGACGCAGGCGCCGGCTCTTTGCAGGATGGCGTCATTCTCCTCGATGGCGTCAAAGGATTCCATCTTGAACCCGAACCACTCCGCCCAGGTCACCGAACAGACGCCCTCGCGCTTGAGGAGGGCGGCGATCTTGTAGCTCTCCGTGGCGTGGTGGAAGGCTGTGATGTGGAAGCCGAACTCGTGGCTGATATCGATCATCTGGGCCATTTCGTCGGCCCGGTAGCAATGGTTCTGAATGCGGATTTTGCCCTCCAGCACCCCCATCAGGGTATCGAGCTGGAGGTCGCGCAGGGGCGGATCGGCTTTCTCGCCGCGCGACACCTTGGCGCGGTAATCATCCCATTTGCGCTTGTAGTCCCGGGCCCTGATCCAGGCGGCGCGATAGCCGGCTACGTTGCCCATATTGGTGGAGGGCGCGCGGCCCTTGGAGCCATAGACCCGCTTGGGGTTCTCGCCACAGGCCATCTTCAGGCCATAGGGCGCATCGGGAAACTTCATCCCCTGGGCGGTGTCGGACCACACATTCTTGATGATCGCCGAGCGGCCGCCGAAGAGATTGGCCGAGCCCGGCAAGATCTGCAGCGTGGTTACCCCGCCCGCGAGCGCTTTCTGGAAGCCGGGATCCTGCGGCCAGATGGAATGTTCCGCCCAGACCTGGGCGGTATTGGGGTCCGTGGCCTCGTTGCCATCGCTCATGGCCTCCACCTGCGGCGAGGCATAGACGCCAAGATGCGAGTGAGGATCGATAAGGCCCGGCGTGACGGTTCGGCCCTTGGCGTCGATCACCTTCGCCCCGGGGGGAACCGCAACGGCT
>Ga0116226_10003997_pt1 | contig 13003 bp, 9 predicted proteins | sample S1TSphfallax_FD_89692 | JGI IMG/M metagenome (GOLD analysis project Ga0116226, IMG submission 89692) | Host-associated microbial communities from peat moss isolated from Minnesota, USA - S1T2_Fa - Sphagnum fallax MG | ecosystem: Host-associated > Plants > Peat moss > Unclassified | place: USA... | reverse complement strand
ATTCTATGAAAGGTCACAAATTGGGAGAATTCGCGCTTACCCGGAAGGAACCGATAGATGAAAGAAACGATAACGATAATAAATCTGTAATGAAGAATCAAAAAAAATAGGGATCAAACAAAGCAAAAAAAAAGAAAGAAAAATAAATACCAATGGATTTTGAAAACCCAAATATTGAATATTTCTTTTTCCTTACCCTATTGCTTTTTTAGACCAACTGAACATGCTTACCCAATAAAGAAAGAGATTTTAGACACCTACAGTTATGCTTACTCAATAGCGGGATTCTAGAGACCGCTGGTATATTTCTTTCCTTACCCAATATATTAGTTTTTTAGACTAATATATTGGGTATTTCTCAATTTAATATGAAATTTATTAATATTATTAATAAATAAAGTCTTATCTAGTTTATCCTTCAATAGAAGGAACTTCAACAGCAGCTAGGTCTAGAGGAAAGTTGTGAGCATTACGTTCATGCATTACTTCCATACCAAGATTAGCACGATTGATGATATCAGCCCAAGTATTAATAACACGACCCTGACTGTCAACTACAGACTGGTTAAAATTGAAACCATTTAGGTTGAAAGCCATAGTACTAATACCCAAAGCAGTAAACCAGATACCTACTACAGGCCAAGCAGCCAAGAAGAAATGTAAAGAACGAGAATTGTTGAAACTAGCATATTGGAAGATTAATCGGCCAAAATAACCATGAGCAGCTACGATATTATAAGTTTCTTCTTCTTGACCGAATCTGTAACCCTCATTAGCAGATTCGTTCTCAGTGGTTTCCCTGATCAAACTAGAGGTTACCAAAGAACCGTGCATAGCACTGAATAAGGAACCGCCAAATACACCAGCTACACCTAACATGTGAAATGGATGCATAAGGATGTTATGCTCTGCCTGGAATACAATCATAAAGTTGAAAGTACCAGAAATTCCTAAAGGCATACCATCAGAAAAACTTCCTTGACCAATAGGATAGATCAAGAAAACAGCAGTAGCAGCTGCAACAGGAGCTGAATATGCAACAGCAATCCAAGGACGCATACCTAGACGGAAACTAAGTTCCCACTCACGACCCATATAGCAAGCTACTCCAAGTAAGAAGTGTAGAACAATTAGCTCATAAGGACCACCATTGTATAACCATTCATCAACAGATGCTGCTTCCCATATCGGGTAAAAATGTAAACCGATAGCTGCGGAAGTAGGAATAATAGCACCAGAAATAATATTGTTTCCATAAAGTAAAGAACCAGAAACAGGTTCACGAATACCATCAATATCTACTGGAGGAGCAGCAATAAAGGCAATAATAAATACGGAAGTTGCGGTCAATAAGGTAGGAATCATTAAAACACCGAACCATCCAATATAAAGACGATTTTCAGTGCTGGTAATCCAGTTACAAAAGCGACCCCATAAACTTGTGCTTTCGCGTTTCTCTAAAATTGCAGTCATGATCAAATCTCGGTTTATTCTATTCGTAAGGACTCCCAAGCGCACATATTAACTATATAACTAGAAATAGATGAGTTAATTGGTATAAGGCTTGTTATATACCAGTATAACATGTTTTTATATTAATGTCAACCATTAATAGCAACCAATGCTAAAAATTAAGTAATAACTAGACTTATTAGAGATGAGTTAACTGGTAAAAGGCTTGTTAACGAAAAGTAGAACACGTTTTTTTATCAATGTAAACCAATGCTGAAATATCAATATTAATATGAAAATATTAATAGAATATTATAAGATATTTTCATATTTAACTGAAATTAAGTTAAGAATCAAAAAAGAAACATTTCTTCTCAAATTCTTTTATTGGGTTGCCCGGGACTCGAACCCGGAGCTAATCGGATGGAGTAGATAATTTTTCTCTGTTAGAATAAGAAAAAACCCCTCCCCAAATCGTGCTTGCATTTTTCATTGCACACGACTTTCCCTATGTATACATATCTTATTGATATTTGAAATAAAGAAGAAAGTTGACTAATTTGAAATATTTAGTTGACTAAACTATCAACTTCAATTTATATCAACTTCAATTTAGTCAATTTGAGCATTTCAGAATCCTAATTTATCAAAATCTTTTTTTTCATTATTTCTAATCTATTGAAATTTTAGGTCTCATTATTTATTAGACCATGAATATGGATAATATCAAAATACCAAATACGCTCTTTATTCGATCTATATAAAGAAAAATGAATTGTTTTTTGGAATACTAAAGAAAGAACTTGTTCTTCTTCTGTAAAAAACTCTTCTAAAAATATTGAACCTAACCTTTGCAAAAAAGTACGTACTGTACTTTTATGTTTACGAGCCAAAGTTTTAGCACACGAAAGTCGAAGTATATACTTCATTCGATACAAAATTTTCTTTTGAGAAGATCCACTATAAAAATGAAAAAGATTTTGATATATTCGACCAAATCGACTAATAATATCACAATCTGATAAATCTGTCCAGATTGGCTTACTAGTAGGATGTCCTAATACAGTACAAAGTGAAGCTTTAGACAATGATCTAATGAGAGGAAGGACTGGGACTAAAGTATAAAATCTCTTAATAAGAGTATCTATTAATACAGAATCCTCTAGTATTTGACTCCTTACCACCAAGTAATTTCTTTTTACACTTAAAAAATAACCGATAAAGTAGAATGAATAATAAGAGAATTGGTTTCTATGAAACCTATTAGGCTCAGACCAAAAATGAAAGTAATATTGCCAAAAACAGACAAGGTAAGATTTCAATTTCTTCATAAAAAGATCAGTCCCTTTTGATGCTAGAATAGCTTTACCTTGATATCGAACATAGTGCATAAGAGGATCTGTGAAGATCCATAAAGTTTTCTTCAAAAAAATATGATGCACTATTCGAAAATGTTCTATTTTTCCATAGAAGTAAATTCTTTCAAGAAAGCTTCTAAAAGATCTTAATCGTAAACAAGAAGATTTTTGACGAATAAACAGGAATAAAAACTCATATTCTGATACATAAGAATTATATAAGAAACGAGAGAGTCTTATATTTTCTTTTGAGAATATAGAAAAAGATTTCTTTGAAGTAATGATACTATTCGAATTAGAATAATCGAAGAGAAAGAATCGCAATAAATGCAAAGAAGGAATATCTTGGATCCAGCATTGAAGGATTTGAACTAAGATTTCAAAATGGACAGGATAAGGTATTAGTATATCCAATACATTATTTAAATAATATAATTTGTCCTCTAAAAAAGAAAATATTGAATGAATAGATCGTAAATCTTGCAATTTTGATATTTTTTTTTTAGAGTAGGAAAATAGAAATCGAAGGGAGAATGGAATTTCTACAACAAAACCAAAACCCTCAGATATCATCTGAGAAAAAAAATGAGCATAAAAGAAGCGGTTATACTCATTAATTTGATTTTGGTTACAGTTTTGAATAATCGAATTCATCAAAAAATTCGGTTGGTACATTCGAATAATTAAGCGTTTTACAAGTATTAAACTAGATTGAATATCATAGCTAATCAATTTATCATAGCTAATGAGTTTTTTCACAGATTTGATAGAACCATTGAAACCATAATCATAAACAAATGCATAAGTATACTCTTGAAAAAGTACCGGATATAAGCATTGTTGTTGACAAAATTTATATTTTTCTAAAGAAATTGAAAATTCTTCCATTGAAATTTCTACTTGAACCAGAAGAAATAAGCCTTTTCTGGGTTTATCAAATGATACACAGTGCAATATGGTCAGAACAGAGTTTTTCTTATTTATTAGATATCAATATATCTCTATAGATACTCTGGAAAAAAAACGAGAAAGCCAACTCTATTAATCCTATTAATAGAAAGGTATTTTCCTTCCCTTTTTCTATCCAATTAGTTTATTGATTTTTTCGGATTTTAAAAGGTTAGAATCTTTTATTTTTGCAACCCAATTGCTCTTTTGATTTTGGAATCTATCTTTTTTATCAATATAAAGTTTCTTCTACACATCCATCTCCAATTCAAAATAAAGAATAATTAGGATTCATTTTTTGAATGAATCAGATCAAAAGTTCAATCATAAAAGAACTCATCCATCTTTTTCCGGATTCGGTACTAATATATTTTTAACATCTAATTAGATCGGAAAATCGTTCTAATAAAGATAAAGAACATAAGCTCGTTTCTTTTTTATTTGATCAGAATTGGAGCCATCAGGCTCTATCCATTTATTCAATAGACTCAGCTAAAATTCAGAAATTCCTTTTTTCAACTCAAAACAATTTTTGAGAACTATAGTGATTGGATAAGGTCCAAAAAATTCTACTTTTATTTTATTGATTTTCTAATAATCAAATCAATAAAATAGTAGTAAATTAAGTTGAAAGAATTCAAGAATAAAATTTTTTTATTACGACATGCTGTTTTTTCCTATTCATTACCTTTGAGGATCAGTCGCGGTCTTATAGACTCTACCAAAAGTCTGGACGAATTTTTTTCTTCATCCAAATGTGTAAAAGATCGTAGTCGCACTTAAAAGCCGAGTACTCTACCATTGAGTTAGCAACCCGGATAAATAAGAAGACAGGTATATATGATCGAAATCAAAAATCAAATGAATTTTATTGCACGACTCTGTCAAAACAATAAATTAACAACAGAGAAATAACAAATTTAGCAACAGAGAAATAACAAATTTAGCAACAGAGAAATAACAAATTCGATAAAAAAAATCTCAATTCAATTACTAAAATTGAGAAAATCGAAATCCATTCCAATCAAAATGAAAAAATAACGAAAAATCACCTATTTTTTGATCAAATTCTTCTTCGTTAAGAAGAAGAAAAAGATGTCTTGATGGATGAAATATAAACCTACTGCTCAAGTCAAAAAAAAAATAGAGAACAGAATAAACAGATCTATTGATCTGTTTATAGATCAAATTTGATTTGATCAATACAATATTGTATTGATCAATACAAATTTGTCAATAGGAAAGAAAATTGAAAAAAGAAAAATAGTAAGAAACATCGATAAGCAAAATTCTATGTTTCTTACTAAAAAAAAAAAGATTCTTTTCTAATCTTTAGAATTTCCTCTTTTTGATTGCGTCTAAAAGAGAAAAAACAGAAAAGTCTCGAGAATTCAATCGTGAATTGTCCTCTTTCTTTTTTAGAAAACAGCAAGGTTAGATTATATATGTTGTCAAAATCAACAAGATCCTTCATGTTGTTCACACGAGATTGCTTAAGACGTTTGGATATGCCTCGTGTAAAAAATTCCTCAATTGGGTAAAGATGGAATTCTTTTTCATTTTCCATCTTCTTCAAACGAGAAACCATATCAATTAGAATGCATTTTAAAGCGAACAAGTCTTTTGCTAACAAGTCTTCTTTTACCAAAGGTATTAACTCGTCCAAAGCTATTGACTTGTCTGGATGGCTATAAATAGCCATTGCTTTTTTGCAATCTTGTTTATTCGAAAAATGACAATGAACATTCTAGACTCCATGATTGAATTCTGTTCTCTCTTTTTCAGAAAAGACAAAAATTTCAAAATTGATATAGGGAAAATCAAGAAGATCCTTAATGTTTTTAACATTCGATTCCTTAAGACGTTTGGATATCCCTGGCATAAAAAATTTCTCAATTGGATAAGTATGGAATTCTTCTTCATTTTCCATGGTCCTCAAATGAGAAATCATTTCGAAAAATATCCAAAAATCTCGACGGCATTTTTGTCTTTTTTTTTTTCGTCTGTAGCAAAGAGTACATATAGATTATATTTACTAAAAAAATAATAAATATCTTTCCTGTTTCTTGGAGCAAAGTTGATTAGAAGTCTTTTGATCCCCGGCGTAGTAAACAATCTCTCAATTTGAAATTTTTCTTCTGGACTTTCCAGGGTCTTCAAACGAGAAATCACGCCGAATAATACGGATCCTAACTTTTCCATTCGCGAAACATTTTTTTTCTTTCGTAGGTATATCCCTTGAATCTTTTGATTTGTCAGATTCTTTGGAATCTGGAAAAGATTCCAAATTGTATTTATTGAAGGGATAGTATATTCTTAAGACTGGATAACACCTTAAAAAAACTTCAACCAACAGTTTTATGAATCCACAAGAAATTACAATTATTAGCAATTGTGATGACTTGCTAATACAATGTTTCGCGAATTTCGATCCGTTTAATTTTTCCATACCACTCGCGTTTTTTTTATAACAAAAATATGAATTTCTTCATTTAATGTTCATTTATAATCTTTATTTAAAACTTCATTTACCATTGAATCTTCATTTCAAAAGATTTGAAACAAAAGCTCTTTCACCAATTACATCCATAATTCACCAATTACATCCATAATCATGAATCTCGTTCGACTCATAGTAGATGAGTCAGTCAAATTGGGTTTAGCTTAGGTATAACCAGGTTGGAATTTACCATGGAAAGGGAACATCCTATTCATGCCCAATTTATGTTCGGTTTGAGTTTTTCATCAAAAGATGACAAGTTTCGAACCCTTGTCATAGTCAACGTTAATCATGACGTGTACCAGGGGCTATAACTCAAATATGTTCCTCGAAAAAAGAAAGAGAAACATTAAAAGATTGGATACCCTCTTTCAAATATCTATCAAAATGGTATGTATATTTTGATCCATTTCTAAAGAAATCTCAAGAGGGTCCATAAAAATAGATACAATTGGGAAGCGATATTTCTTTTTTAGGTACAAAATCTTTTAGATAAAAATAGAAACGATATTGTTATCCTTACCAACTTGATTTTGTTGCACCCGGTAATAAACATGCATGAACCATTTCTCGAAGTATGTGCCCAGATAGTCCAAAATCTCGATAGTTAGCTCTAGGTCTTCCAGTAAAAAGACAACGTCTATGAAGACGTGTAGGTGCACTATTACGTGGTAGAGATTGCAATTTTCTCTGAATTTCTAGTAATTCTCTTTGACCCAGGGATGAGTCTTTGCTTTTCTTTTTTAAGGACTGACGAATCAAACGATATTTTTCTTCCAATTTCTTTCGCTTGTGTTCCCTCTGAATTAAACTTTTTTTTGCCATAATAAATATTAAGTTACCTATTGTTATTAACGATACAGTTCAAATCCGGGATATAAAAATATAAGAAGGTAGATTTCTACCTCTCCATCGAAAAAAATGAAATTGTTGATGATAGAGTAAATAAAAAGACAATAAAAAACGAAATTAACCAAATTTTCCGGATGTTGAGGCTATCAAGAAAGCTGCATAAGTAAATATATAACCTACGGAAAAGTGGGCTAATCCGACCAATCTTGCTTGCACAATGGAAAGAGCAACCGGTTTATCTCTCCAGCGAATCAAATTAGCCAAAGGTGTGCGTTCATGAGCCCATGCTAAAGTTTCAATCAATTCCTGCCAATATCCACGCCAAGAAATTAAGAACATAAACCCTGTAGCCCAAACAAGATGTCCAAATAAGAACATCCATGCCCATACCGATAAACTATTCATACCAAAAGGATTATATCCATTGATAAGTTGTGAAGAGTTTAACCATAGATAATCTCTTAACCATCCCATCAAATAAGTGGAGGACTCATTAAATTGTGAAACGTTACCTTGCCATAAAGTGATATGTTTCCAATGCCAATAAAAAGTAACCCATCCAATAGTATTTAACATCCAGAAAATTGCCAAATAAAATGCGTCCCAAGCGGAAATATCACAAGTACCGCCACGCCCTGGTCCGTCGCAAGGAAAACTATAACCAAAATCCTTTTTATCCGGCATTAATTTAGAACCACGTGCATCTAAAGCACCCTTTACTAAAATCAATGTAGTTGTATGCAAACCTAGAGCAATAGCATGATGAACCAAGAAATCTCCAGGACCTATTGTTAAGAAAAGAGAATTCCTATTCTCATTAACAGCATTCAACCATCCGGGTAACCATATGTTTCGACCTGAATTGAAGGCTGGGCCGCTCGTTGAAGATAAGAGTACATCAAATCCGTATGAAGTCTTACCATGAGCAGATTGTATCCATTGAGCAAATATGGGTTCGATTAAGATTTGTTTTTCCGGAGTACCAAAAGCAAGCATGATATCATTATGAACATAAAGGCCCAAGGTATGGAACCCCAGAAAAAGGCTTGCCCAGCTTAAATGCGATATGATCGCTTCTTTATGGTCTAACATTCTTGCCAATACATTATTTTCATTCTGGGCTGGATTGTAATCTCTAATGAAAAATATAGCTCCATGAGCAAAGGCTCCTGTCATGATGAACCCTGCAATATATTGGTGATGAGTATATAAGGCAGCTTGAGTAGTAAAGTCTTGTGCGATGAATGCATAAGCAGGTAAAGAGTACATATGTTGAGCTACTAATGAAGTAATAACCCCTAAAGAAGCTAGAGCAAGACCTAATTGAAAATGAATGGAGTTATTGATTGTGTCATAAAGACCTTTATGCCCACGTCCTAATCGACCCCCTGGAGGAATATGTGCTTCTAAAAGATCTTTGATACTATGCCCAATTCCGAAATTAGTTCTATACATATGACCAGCAATTAGAAAAATAAACGCAATAGCTAAATGATGATGAGCGATATCGGTCAACCATAAACTTTGTGTTTGTGGATGGAATCCCCCAAGAAGGGTTAGAATGGCAGTTCCCGCTCCTTGGGAAGTGCTAAATAAATGATTACTCGAATCAGGATTTTGGGCATAAAGATTCCATTGACCCGTAAGAAGGGGTCCCAACCCTTGGGGGTGCGGTGATACATCTAAGAAATTACTCCATCTGACGTATTCTCCTCTAGATCCAGGAATAGCGACATGGACTAAATGCCCTGTCCAAGCTAAAGAACTTACTCCGAAAAGTCCTGACAAATGATGATTGAGACGAGATTCGGCATTCTTGAACCACGAAAGGCTTGGTTTCCATTTGGGTTGTAGATGTAACCAACCTGCAACTAAGGATATTGCAGAAAGAAGTAATAGAAAAAGAGCTCCAGTATAAAGATCTTCATTGCTACGTAATCCGATTGTATACCACCACTGATAAAGACCAGAATAAGCAATATTGACTGGACCAGTAGCACCTCCTCGAGTAAAGGCTTCTACAGCTGGCTGGCCAAAATGTGGATCCCAAATTGCATGAGCAATAGGTCTTATATGCAAAGGATCCTTTATCCATAACTCAAAATTTCCTTGCCAAGCTACATGAAACAGATTTCCAGATGTCCACAGAAATATTATAGCTAACTGACCAAAGTGAGAAGCAAAAATGTTCTGATAAAGACGTTCTTCCGTAATATCATCATGAATCTCGAAGTCATGTGCAATAGCAATACCAAACCAAATACGACGAGTAGTGGGGTCCTGAGCTAAACCTTGGCTAAACCTCGGAAATCTTAATGCCATAATGCTTTTCAAATCCTCCTAGCCATTATCCTACTGCAATAATTCTTGCTAAGAAGAATGCCCATGTTGTGGCAATTCCACCCAGAAGGTAATGGGTTACTCCTACAGCACGTCCTTGTATAATGCTCAAAGCTCTAGGCTGAGTAGCAGGAGCAACTTTTAATTTGTTATGAGCCCAAACAATGGATTCAATAAGTTCTTGCCAATAACCACGGCCACTAAATAGAAACATTAAACTGAAAGCCCAGACAAAATGAGCACCTAAGAAAAAAAGACCATATGCAGATAATGAAGAACCATAAGATTGAATTACTTGAGAAGCCTGTGCCCATAGGAAATCTCTCAGCCACCCATTAATCGTAATGGAACTTTGTGCAAAATTCCCTCCTGTGATATGAGTAATTATCCCTTGGTCGCTTATGGTACCCCAAACATCCGACTGCATTTTCCAACTGAAATGAAAAATTACTACCGAAATTGCATTGTACATCCAAAATAGACCTAAGAAAACATGATCCCAGGCGGATACTTGACATGTTCCTCCTCGTCCAGGTCCATCACAAGGAAAACGAAAACCAAGATTTGCTTTATCAGGTATCAAACGGGAACTGCGAGCAAATAGAACACCCTTCAGTAATATCAATACTGTTACATGAATCGTAAATGCATGAATATGATGGACTAGAAAATCCGCGGTTCCTAATGGAATAGGTAACAAAGCTACTTTGCCACCTACTGCTACTAAATCACTACCTCCCCAAGTTAAGCTGGTACTCATTGTTGCACCAGGAGCTGTTAGACTAGGTGCTAAAGCATGAGTATTTTGTACCCATTGAGCAAAGATGGGTTGTAATTGGATAGCAGTATCTGAAAACATGTCTTGAGGACGTCCTAAAGCACTCATGGTATCATTATGGATGTACAAGCCAAAACTGTGAAAACCTAAAAATATACATACCCAGTTAAGATGTGATATGATTGCATCGCGGTGCCTAAGGATACGATCTAATAGATCATTGTATCGAGTAGTTGGATCATAGTCTCTTACTAGAAAAATGGCTGCATGTGCAGCAGCACCAACTATCAGAAATCCACCAATCCACATGTGATGTGTGAACAATGAAAGTTGTGTACCGTAGTCAGTAGCTAGATATGGATAAGGAGGCATGGAATACATATGATGAGCTACAATAATGGTTAAGGAACCCAACATAGCCAGGTTAAGAGATAATTGAGCATGCCATGAAGTTGTTAAAATCTCATAAAGATCCTTATGCCCTTGTCCTGTAAATGGACCTTTATGAGCTTCTAGAATGTCTTTAAGGCTATGACCAATGCCCCAGTTAGTCTTGTACATATGGCCAGCAATCAGGAAAAGGATGGCAATAGCTAAATGATGGTGTGCAGTATCGCTCAACCATAGACTCCCTGTTATTGGATCTAAGCCTCCACGAAAAGTAAGAAAGTCCCCATATTTTGACCAATTCAAGGTGAAAAAGGGGGTTGCTCCCTCGTGAAAACTTGGATAAAGTTGAGCCAAAAGATCTTGATTCAAGAGAAATTCATGAGGAAGTGGTATCTCTTTAGCATCAACCCCAGCATCGAGAAATTTGTTAATCGGTAAAGATACATGAATTTGGTGTCCCGCCCAAGAAAGAGACCCAAGTCCTAGTAACCCTGCTAAGTGATGATTCAACATAGATTCTACATCTTGGAACCAAGCCAATTTTGGGGCAGCTTTATGATAATGGAACCAACCGGCAAAAAGCATTATGGAGGCAAAAATCAATGCACCAATTGCAGTACAATAGAGTTGTAATTCACTAATTATTCCAGATGCTCGCCAAATTTGAAAAAAGCCAGAGGTTATTTGTATTCCTCGGAAACCCCCTCCCACATCACCATTCAATATTTCTTGACCTACTATTGGCCAGACTACCTGTGCACTAGGTCCAATATGAGTAGGATCACTTAGCCATGCTTCATAATTGGAAAAACGAGCACCATGGAAGTACATACCACTCAACCAAAGAAAAATAATGGAGAGTTGACCGAAATGAGCACTAAATACTTTTCGGGAAATCTCCTCCAAATCGCTGGTATGACTATCGAAATCGTGAGCATCAGCATGTAGATTCCAGATCCAAGTGGTAGTATCAGGACCCTTAGCTATTGTTCTTGAGAAATGGCCAGGTTTGGCCCATTGCTCAAAAGATGTTTTTATAGGATCTCTATTCACAAGAATTTTCACTTCTGGTTCCGGCGAACGAATAATCATTAAGTCCTCCTCTTTCCGGACAACACATACAAAGAGACCTGCCAAGAGTCAAGTTTTTAGTGAACTTCTGAAAGATGGATTTTTGATTAATTCTTTTCTATCTATCATCCATCTATTTCTTAAGTTATTTACTAAACTAGATAGTTATTCACTAGAGCAATTATGATATTGAGTCAATCCGAGGCAAGTGTTCGAATCTATTATGACATAATCATTAGGTGCCCAACGGACTTTTTTTATCTTGGAAAATATTTTCTCGGTATTACGAATAGAATATTTTTTGTCTAACATAGTTTGACATGTTAGGGATGATGCCATTTAGAAATTTTTAATAATATTTGTTTAAAAGCAGGATCGAACTTGTTTAGTATATATTTGAGGCTATCAAAAAATAGTTTATATAGATATACTTTCATACAACATAGTATCTTTTTTTGTACGTAAAAAAAATAAAGTAAAAATCAAAAGATATCCCATTATTCATTAGAATAGAAAATAGATAACATCATTCTGAATATATTTCTTGTGTTTTTACACTTATTTACCCTTAAAGTTATTAACTTTCAAATATCCAAATTACTCGAATAGAAAAGACTATTCTTTTCTATTCAAGAAATTTGCTCATCAAGTTTATAAAAACTTGAATCCGTTTTCAAATAAGTACTTAATTACATTAACAATCAATAAGATTGCTTTCTTAATGAAAATCATTATGATTTTCATAATCAAAAAGATTATTTTGATTATAAAAATAATCACTGTTTTCATAATCAAAAAGATTATTTTTACTATCAAAATAATCACTGTTTTAATAATCAAAAATATTATTTGATTAATAATCAATAATATTGTATTAATAATCAATATTATTATAATGATAACCATAACATGAAACAGGTCAGAAAAAAATCGACTATCCCATAAGCGGCGAATAGTTTCTTTTACCAATTTTGATTCTTTGAATTTTTGAATTATAAATTTTTGTAAGTTTTTCATACTAGCTCCCGGATTGAGTTTATTTTTGTTTATGTGAACGACTTGATGTGAAAGAAACTTTTTCTTTTTTTTTTTTATCAATCAACATATTTCATTTGACCTTTATATTATATATGATCTGTTTATAATTCAAAAGGTCAATGGAATTTGACCTATGTTTTTTGATATTTTCTCAAAAATAATATACAACCATTATATCGTTTGTGTCAATAGGAAAGAAAATGGAAAAAAGAAAATATAGTAAGAAACATAGAGAAACAAAATTCGATGTTTCTTACTAAAAAAAACAGATTCTTT
>Ga0116226_10003996_pt1 | contig 13004 bp, 9 predicted proteins | sample S1TSphfallax_FD_89692 | JGI IMG/M metagenome (GOLD analysis project Ga0116226, IMG submission 89692) | Host-associated microbial communities from peat moss isolated from Minnesota, USA - S1T2_Fa - Sphagnum fallax MG | ecosystem: Host-associated > Plants > Peat moss > Unclassified | place: USA... | reverse complement strand
TATCGCGTTGATTATTTCACTCATGATAAATTAATTTATCATAACAACCTTTTTTATTTCTTCCTTAGGTATCCTAATACTCACCTTGGGAATACATTGTTGGTAGATGATAGGCCATATAGAATTTACCTAAATCTACCTTTTAATGCCATCTTTGTTGAATCCTATGAATACACACCAAAAAAGGATAATTATCATATGAAGACTCTTCCCCCATACTTAAAATTCGTTCATTATTCTGAACTTAATTAATGTTCCCACTTTTATTGAGCTCTATCCTTTTCGTGACATCAAAAGTATCAAGGAAGATGATGTCAGATTTCAAATGTTGTTTGAAAAATGCACCATGGCATGTTTCACCAGTTTCTATAAAAATTGCTCAACATCTGTTGTAAGTAGTCCAAATATTCTTTTTTGTTCATTTCTTCCAATTTTATTTTGGATTTTCCAATTTCATTGATTTTTATGGTTAATCTATTTTTGGACCTTTACAACTACTATTTGTTTAAATTTTTCAGATTATTGGTGCGTCGTTTCTTAAGGAGGCGAAAGATAGGGAGTCACCAAATTCATGCGCGGTTGTTGAAGCCATCTTGGATGAGATTCCCCCAACCTTGAGTTTTGATTCTTAAATGCCTTAGGCAAAAAATGTGGAGTTGCCAAATTCATGCACGGTTGTTGCAATCTGCTTGGATGAAATTCCTTCGACTTCCAGTGTTGACTCCAAAATGCCTCATTTGCCTATGGCGAAAGTGAGTCCATTTCATGTGATCTTTGATCTGAACGGAGTTCTAATCGCCACACGCTTCAATAAGGGTTCTCCTATCATCATTCTCCATCCTGGATTCAAGGAATTCATGGAAAAATGTCTTTTGCAATTCCAAATTTATATTTAATTTATAGCCCGACATCACAATATATATAATTACTTAGATCACATTTGGCACAAAACATAAATCTCTATACATGCTTCCAAAATGCTTGATAAGGAATTTTACATGCAAAATCCACATTTCATGTTGGATAAACTTGATGAGCCAATTTTCCACAAAAACCTTGATGTTTTCTTTTCTGCTTATTTTTATACTCATGTTGGCAACACACTACTCATAGATGATACACCATACAAAAACATGTTCAATGGCCCATATATTGCCATTTTTTTTGGAATCCTTTGATGGCCATCATGGGGAGGATTAGTATTTGTTGGGGATTGTTCTCCTTTACTTGGAAAACCTTCATTCACCCAAATATGGTGTTCCCACCTTTGTTGAACACACTCCCTTTGGTAGGATTAGATGTATTAATCGAAATAATCCAGGACTTTTAAAAATGTTATTTTTGAAATGTAGTTGAACCTACCAACCCATTTTTGTAATAGTGCAAAATTGAAATTGAAACAAAAGTACCTTATTAATTACTCATCCTCAAATTTTGCTTGTTTGAATATTTTAAAAGTTTCCTTTGGTAAAATTTATTAAAATTTTTAGTTTTATTGCTTGAATCTTTTGTACTCCTTGCCTTTAACGCATATGGTTTTAACTTGGTGGGCTTTCAATTGAACCTTGCACTCCTTCGACCGTCTAGTGGTTGCCAAGTGTTATCCAACATCAACCTAGTGGCCACTAGGTGTTCTCCTTCATCTACTTGGTGGCCACCATGTCATGATATGTGCGTCTCAATCCATGTTCTTACCGAATTTCCTGACAAAATTATCTTTCCATGTTCTAGATATCAACTTCATTATTGTATATTTTATGTTGGACTAACATCTCCTATAACAAGGATGGAGGCCTCTACTCATTCTTGAATTTCTCTTTGTTGTAACTTTTCTTCTTTTTGGTAGGTGCATGATGTTTCTCTTTCTAATGCAAAAATGTGAATTCGGACTTTTTGACTTCGATTTGGCACAACTAAAAAGCTCATCATTCTCTATCTCAATGTGTCCTTTGTTACTTTCCAAATGTGCCCTTTTTCAAAAAGATCAACAAAAGACTAGGAAAAACTTAAATGCATCTAACTTGGAAATTCATGCTGGAGTACATGATTTCCTATCTTGAGCATTTGAGCATTTTTACATTGCTATTTGGTTGTGTATGTTGTTAGAAGATGTCCTTGAAATTCTACCTTTGTTGATGCCCAAAACTTTTGTTGATCAATTTATGTTTGTTTGGGGACATGCATGAGCAATGCACTACAACAAGTCAGTTTTCACACTCAAATTATAACTACTTGAAAGACTTGGATCGAATTCACCTTGCTTGCAAAGGTTTTCCTTATGGGGACAATGATCAAATAATGTTCATTGATGATGAGCCTAGCAAGGCCCTTCAAAATCCAAAATGGAGCTGACTTTTCCTTGAACCATTCAAAGGATGTGAGTTATCCAAAAACAAGGTGCAATGGTTAGACCTTACATCTCGGTTGTGGCCGATATTGAAGGGTTTGCCCCTTGTAAAGATGGTTTATGCCCATTTTGTAATCATTATGCAATTCTCGAGGCTGCCATTTAGTTCTCAATATTCACTTTATTTTTAGTTTAAGCAATTTGAAGGAAGTTCAAGTGGGGATCTGTTGATATCGCAACTTCCCTTAGGTGATGTCCTAAGTACACTTTAAACTTGCCCTTGTTTCAATTATGTTTTCCATGTCTTTCATTTTACGTTCATTTGGTTATTTGTTTTTATTTTATATTTTGTCTAATGTTTATAGTTTTGAGGAAATTTCAATTATTCATTTATGTTTACAGTGGATTTCGATCTGTATTTGCAAACCACACAAAGGCATTTGTAGTTTTGACCAATAGAAAATCATGTTGTCAACCGAATTCTCTTTTTAGAGAAGTGAAGGATGTAATTGCATATTTGACTTTTGGTTTAAAAGGTTAAATGATTCCTCAATTTGTGATTGCTTCTAAAGTGGAATTTCAATTTTAGTAGTTCATATTCCAAATTCCTATATGGATGGTGAGATAGTTTTTGATACTCAATGTATTTTTATGAAATCAATAAATTGATAATCTTCTTTTTTTCCTACACTTGAGGTTTACCTTTTGTTATCTGTTCTTGTGGGTGGAATTCATATTTCATATTTCATAATAAGCAAAGTCTTCCTACTCAAGGTTACATGTTGAATGTATATGTCTTATAATGTTTCCAACTAGGACTATTATACCCATTGGTGGCCACCAAATGATTTTCTTTTTAATAAATAACTAATTTTAATTGCTCAATGCCTTAAAAGTTTTTCTATTCAATGGTCCACCAATGGTTTATGAGATACAATACCTTTAGGTATTATAAATTCTTTTGTTGATACTTTGCATAGTTCAATGACATAAAATTTAGTAGATATTTCAAATTTTGTTTTCTGGTTTTGCTAATGAATTGTTTATTTGATGATGTTATGCAATGTTTTAGTTCTTCACCCCTCTTTTTATGGTTTTCTGGTTCTTAATATTTGGTGGCCACCATGTTTATCTATTGTCATGAATGTTAATTGTTTTCATGGTGAAAAAATTCTTATGCAAATTTGTTGTTTCAACATTTTGTTTGGTGCCCACCAAGTTGAAGATGTTATTTAATTTATCTTTAAACTCTCAAAATTCATTATATTTATTTTCAGAATTTTTCAAAGTCCGGAATTAATTAAATACGTGTTGTAACAATTATTTTATAAAAAAAATTCAACCTTCGACCTACTACTACTACCAAACTGGTATGGATTGTTTGAAAAATTCTTAATATTAATACTTGCAAGGTATGAAATAAAATAGGAACTCATACCATGACCAATCTAGTATATATTATTATTATATACATGATGTCTAATAGGTTCAAAATTCAATGCTAGTCCGACATTGGAAGGAAACCAAGGAATGAAGGGGAAAAAAAGGGCATCTAACTTACATCCCCATTTTTAATGTAGTAAGTAATAAGTTCATTTTGAAGTTAACCTTTTTCATGTCCCAAATTAGGTTTTTTAGCATGGAAAAAGGTTAAATTTGGAATGGACATGATGGGTAAAGCTCAAGGCTATGGAACATTTATAAAATACAAGGCCAAACTCTAACTATCTTTTAGTCCTATGCCCTTTAATTTGGGAATACCCCCACCTTGGGAAAATGTTAAATATTAGTGTTGTGGGATTCTTCCTTTTAAAAGATCCTTAAGACTTGGTTTTTTAAATAAGTAAAAAGTTGGAAATTCTTTGGTTCTTTTCAATTTAAAATCCTGCAGTTTCAATTTTGACACATTTTTTCAAACTCAAAAACCTCTAGGGTAATTCAAAGTTAGGTTCAATTTCATCTAAACATTACAAATTCACTTATGCTAAATATTGTAGGAATAGAAAGTTTTATATCAAACTAAAATTAAGGTTAATATATAGTTCAACAACTAATCAAAAAATTAATAATTAACTCTAAAGTTGAGCCTATGTGCAAACTTTTCCACAAAAAAAAATTATTTAAAGAACCTACCCTTATTTTCAAGAATTTTTTTCACAATTCTAATTTAAAGTTTGGATCTAATGAAAGACCAGTTCCAATGTTATAGAAACTAGACAACAAACATTGGTTCAACTATGTTTATTGGACCCAAAATGTAAAAAGTTTAACATGTTGATCAAGAGCCAAATAAATTCCACCCTAAGAAAATAGATGTATACAATTTTGGCCTTATTTGCTTTGTAGTGGTAACTAGTGAAGTCCACTCCCTTTTGGATCGATGAATTGGTGAATCCTACTGTGAAGGCATTCAAAGACAGGGTGCTAAAAATAATCCAACAATGTTGGGTTGGCAACCCTAACAAGCGACCCAACTTCCAAGACATTTGCACAAAGTTCAAGCACATCAAAGGCTTACTTCTTACAGGTATGGTTATACTAATGTATGTATCTTGTCAAGTTAGTGCACAAATGACTTAAACCTAAATTCAAAACTCCTAGTAATTGTAACATGTGTCATGGAAATAATTGGTGTCTCCATTGAAAATGCTTGAAAAATACGGTTGCCCACATTTCAAGTTCTGCAACCACTTGGGATGGCACTCAAGGATATCTAGATCATCACCTAGCATGTGTTATCTCATGATTTAGGAATTATTGTTGACAATTTGAAGTGTAGTTTTCTAAAATTCAAAACAAGAAATAGATGCACAACCAAATTTTTGTATACTAGGAAATGGGTTTGAAAATAAACCCTTCCGAATTTGAGATCTTAGCCCAAGGCTAGTAGGCTCAAGAAATGCGTCAAAAATTTGAAAGGGTTTATTTTACCAATTGAACAAATGGGTTGAAAATTTGGAAGGGTCTATTTTATCAACCTTAGCCCAAGATCTAAATTTTGGAAAGGTTCATTGTAAAACCTTTCCCCTATGTAAAGTCCAATAGCGATTTTTCTTTTCATTTCCCTGTTTAAATTAAGACAAAAATTTGATCAAATGTGAAAAACAATGCAAATATGCAAAAGATATATTATTGACTTTGAAAATTGTACCTCCTGAAATGTGGAAGGCCTAGTACTGGTATTGGGCTAGGCCTTCCACCGGTACCAGGCCTTCCACATTTTGGGAGGTACAATTTTCAATTACTTTAAAATTCAAGGAAATAATCATCCCAAAAATATATATTAAAAAAAATCCACCGAGTCTTACGTGGGTGAAAAGAAATGATCTTCATTGTAGGTTGTGCAAAGAAATCCTTGTTTAAAACTTGAGCCATGGTCAAGCTTGTAGAAAAATAGTAAATCAAATGTATGTGTACATACAAAGAGATCAAAACTTAAAGAGAACATGAATTATTAATTCTTTACTGAAATCTTCAACAACAAAAAATACATGTTATGTAGGAATTTAAAAACAAAAGAATCATTTTATTCTACAAAGTTGTTTACTATATATAGATTCACAAAGCAATTAATCAAAGCTTCTACTCGCTCCAAAACTGCAAGTGATAGTCCCTAAGTTCTTAAACAGTTCAAATTCAAAATTTGTATACATTCATTTTCTGTGCATGATTAATGCATGCTCTAATAATGGACACCCTAAATATAGAGCTTTCAAAAACAAGGAAATCTAATGTCATAAAAACTAGTTACAACACTCCCACTCATGAAATAGGTCAAATGATTTTACAACATGTAGGCTAACATTTATCTTAATTACATAAGTTGGTAGATCTTCTAAGAGAGCTACAATTCCAAGTAAGCAATGTAACTTTGCAAAACAATCTCCAAGTAATGTTTTATCAACATATTTACAATTTGGTGGATAATATTGATGTGAAGCACATCTATATTGCCCAAAGCTTGGTATTGCGTTTTGATTAGATGATGCTAGATGTCAATATGTTTGGTTCTCTTATGAAACTTTGGGTTATGAATCAACCAAATGCCATTCTGATTGTTATTGAAAAGCTTTGTAGGGGTTGGTTGAACATACCCTAAGTCACTCAATAGTTGTTTTGTTTCAAGCACTTCTATGGTGGTCACGTTAGATGCCACATATTATGTTTCAGTAGTTGATGATGTTGTGCCATTCTACTTTTGATTCCCCCAAGATATTGGTCCTCCATTCATTTGTACCACAAAGCTTAATCTTGATTTTTTGTCTATGAGATCAACTACAAAATCTACATATGTGTATACTTCAAGTAAATTAACAATTGCTCTGCTTTGATAACATATTCCCCAATGAACAGTTCCTCATAAGTGCTTGTAGATCCTTTTCACAGAAATGGAATGGATGTGGTTAAGTTTAGATGTGAACTTTGCTATTATATTCACAACATAAAAAATTTAGGTCGAATTCCTAACTATGCAAACATGAGATACCCTACTACTTCAGGGTAAAAAAAAGATTTTTTCTCCATCTCAGTAGTCAAATAGTACTCAAGGTGTATGTTGGGATCCGCAAGAATGCTCACAAGTGTGGCATTCTCAAACCCAAAACACTTGAAACTTTTGCTAACATACAAAGCTTGTCCAATCCAAAGCTTCAACTTTGGTCTATCTTTGAAAATGTGGAGCCCCACATACACATCTACATTATTTGTAGTGACTTCAAGCTCTTCCTTCATCTTCTCAACCATGTGATCTTTTCGTCCATTATTCTTCTCACTACACATTATAAGGAATTTTGTCTTTTGCAACCAATAAATCAATGACTAAATGTCCTAAATGACTACTTGATCAATTGTAGTCATAGGATATTACTTCAAAATTTATCTAGAAAAAGTTGTAGTCATATATTAATGGTCATTTGACTAATAGATGATAACATGGTAACATGAAGGATGACATTATTTTTTCATTGCAAGTTTTCATCCATATGGCATCCATGATGAAGTGACATGGATGTTCAAAATATCATTTGAAAATGTGACTAAGATAAAGTCATTTAAAATATGACTAAAGAATAACAATTATGCAAATGACATGGACAAACTAATGTGTCATTAGATAGACAATGTGATCATACAATTATTTTACAATGATTTGAAAATGACTATTAGTAATTTTATGAATATAAATAAACATAATGAACTACAACATGTAAGGAACTAATTTTGATTAATATTATACATATAGGTAACATAAAAATCTTTATCAAAGTCTTTAAAAATATATTTGACATATAATCCATTTTAAATATTCAATGTGAATAAATTAGATACTATCCATTTAAATAAAATTTAATGGTAAAAATATAATATATTGTAAATAAAATTTAAAATTTTAATTTATAAATAAAATAGAAGTTTAAGAGGTGGGAAATATATAATTCATATGTCCATTAAAATTTTATGATATATTTAATAAAAAATGTATATAACATATGTTTATAAGTAAAATTATTTATTTTACATGTGTAAAAAAATATTATTACAAAATTATACTAGATTATATGTGTAAAAATGAATAAATTTTATACTTTCAGAATTTTTTTATAATTTTATAATTTTATAATTTATTATTATTTAGATTAAATTTATACCTCATATTCAACATGATTAATATTTTTATATATAATTGATTTATGATCCATTTATAAATATTTTATGTGGATTAATTATATGGACTGATACATCTAAATTAAAAGTTATTAGTAAATGTATGACATATTGGAAGCAAAATTTTATAACATAAACTCCTAAATCAAATGAAGATTTAAGATATGAAAGATATATTTTATTTATTCATGTATTTTCCAAAGAATGACCATTGAAATATTATTCAATAACATAATTCAAATAATTTTTTTTGAACTAAATTATATTTTTCAGAAATAAATTTTATATAATTGTGTAAATCATTAAAGGAAATTTATGAATATATATTTTTTCATTTGGACAAATTATCAATAAGATATGAATGATCAAATTTGAGGTTTTGTGTAATGTCTAAATGAAGTGTGGTTAAATAAAATAGAAATTATATTATTTACACAACAAATGGGTTGGCTTGATGGTAAGGAAGTTGAACTCCATCCTTGCGGTCCAAAGATCAAACTTCACAAATGACATTCATTGTGGTCAACATTGGAATATTGAACGAATATTTCATACCTATTTATATTACCTATGTTAGGTGGTGACACGTGTCAATTGATAAGATGGAAAATAATGAGATTTAAAATAATTGAATATATATATATATATATATAATTATAGTAAATATAAATAAATTAAAAAAATAACGTTCCCCAAGTTTTTGGGTCCAATTTGTAACAATAAAAAATAATTAAAATATCACTAATGATTTCACATATGTCCATTATGACTAATGGATGATATTTGCCACATCATGTCCGTTATGACTATTATCCTAAAAATTTTATTCATAATGACTTTAGGGCTATTAGTCATTTTTGTCCTTTATGACTAGTCATAAACTCAGTCATTTATTTGAAGATTTCTACTAGTGCTACACACCAATCTATCATCAACAAATATGGTTGTCACCATCCTTGGATGCCCTTTGTTAGAGTAAACACAAGGGTTTACATTATTCTGTTGCAAATGATAGGAAACTAAAACTTAATCAGTAAACTTCTTATTCCATTCTATGCCCCCTTGTTTAAGACCATACAAGCTCTTTTTTAGTAAACATACCTTCTCTTCTTGTCCTTTAAATATGAGACCCTTCGATTGGCACACGTAGATATCTTCTTTCAAGTTTGCATACAAGAAGTCTTAATGTCAAATTGTGTTAAATCAAGATCCTCAACTGTAACAATTACCTGAACAGTTCTAATTGAATCATATTTCACAATTGGTGAAAATGTTTCATCAAAATCTATTCCACATTGTTGTGAAAATCCTTTTGCCACCACCTGCACCTTGTATTTTACGATTTCACCATTTGCATTGGTCTTCCAACAAAAAACCCACTTGCCTTTTTCCCAAGTGGAAGGTCAGTTAAGATCCAAGTATGGTTATGAAGAAAGGATTTATACTCATCTTCCATGGCAAGCTCCCACTATTTCCACTATGGGTTGGGCATTGTTTCCAAGTAAGTATGTGGCTCTTTAAGTAGATTTGTTGCTTCAATCAAACTTGCAAATGAAGGTATACCTTCAGCATAATAATCAACAAGTCACTTCAAAGGTCCTTTAATTCAACGAAGGAAATCCTTTTAGTGTTGCAATAGTAGTTCCTCAGCAAGTTGGACCATTTCTTCAACCACATGTCTTTCTTCACCATTTTGTTGGATTTCTCCATCTTGTTGAATTGATCTTGCATCTTGTTCGACACATCAATAGTCTTTTGAACCGCTTCTGCATCTCCATTTTGTGCATCTTCATTTTGTTGAACTACTTTTTCATCTTCATTTTGTGGTTTAACTACTTCTCTTGTAGCTTCATCTTGATGGATTAAAACTTGCCTTCTTTTCCCTTGAATATTCAGATCATTAATAAAATATTCACCTAGATCTTCTTTGCTTGGTGTTATTGTAAAAATTTCATCCTCACAAAAAAGATGTTTCTACAAACAATGATGTGATTCTTGATCAGATGCCACAATCAATATGCCTTCAATGTTACACTGTACCCAACAAAAATAGTCTTCACAGACCTTGCATCAAGTTTCTTTTTCAACTCTTTAGGCACAAATGCATATGAAGTGCATATAAACATTTTGAAATACCCAATTGAAGGCTTCTAGCTTGTCCAGTTCATAGGTTGTTTTTCCTTCATGAGTTTTAGACCCAACTCTATTAAGGACATGTATAGCCATATGCATTGCCTCTGTCCAAAAATTCAAATTAAGACTTCAAGAATGCAACATATTTTTGACAATTTTTATGATAGTCATGTTGCCTCGTTTTGCTTTGTTATTTTACTAAGGGTAGCAAAAAGTACTTATTTCATGTTTGATTATAGCTTCGGCCAAATACTCCTTAAATGCACAACTTATGTACTCCCCACCATTGTCAATTCTAAATTTCACCATGGCATTTCTTGTGATTCATAATCTTTTTGCCTTCACCTTCTTGAAACACTAAAAAACTTCTCCTTTTTTCTTCACACATAAGATAAATGTGAATTTGCTAAAGTCATCAATGAACAACACAAAGTATCTTGCATTTCCTAATGATGAAATGTTCATGGGACCACAAACATTAGAATGAAAGAATTCTTTTGCTTTTTTTGGTCTGGATGTTTTGTCATTTTTTGGGCAAAGAAGTTGATGACTTTTCCCGTACACACAACCTTCACATTTTTCTTTTTCCTAAACTTTCACTTAGTTTCATGTCAATCACCATGTTTTCTCATGAAATCTTCAAGATCATTTTTGGATGAAGATGGCCAAAATGTTCATGCCATAGTTTGAGATTGTTGCCACCAAAGGATGCTCCAAAAAAGGTTGTGTTTTCTATTACAACATCTGGCCAGTCTTCATGAGATCCACCTTTGGGAATGACTATCTTCATCTATAGTCTATAAAGCTTTCCTAACCTTATTCCTGTCAAGACGACTTCCCCCTTTCCTTCTTGAGTAGTACAAAGACATTTGTTTCTTGTGCATGTGGTTGCAACCCCCTTATCAACTACTTGCCCTACTAAAAATAAGTTCTTCTTGAGCAAAGGAATGTATAAGACATTTCCCATTGTATGCTTATAAAACATACCACCGTCCTTTGACCAAACACATGACCTCAATAGCTCTAACACTATGAACCCATAGCTACTGGTTATTAGCTATGGTCATTAGCTAAGTGCCTAGTTCAATTCTTTTCCTATTAGTAAACCAATTCTTTTGATCCATCATGTGTTCAATGGCTATAGTATTTGCATACAAGATTTCAAAATTATGCAAACAACAATTCTTCACTACTTGCATCAACTACAAGTCCTATGTTGATAAGGTACTTTCCATTTTTTGCAACATTAGCAATAGTGTTATCTTCCTTCTCATCATCTTCCTTGTTCTTGCATTCTCGCTCCTAATGCCTTTTTTCATGGCGATAATTGCATCACGTCTTTTTCTTCAACTCAATAATTTGCTCTATTTTCTTTTTCTTTGCCTCCATGTTCGACGTGTTAAAACTTCCTCCTCCTGAATTAAAAGAATAAAACTTTGCATCACCATTATCTTGTTTTGCGAAAAGTTTTGTCAATGTCTCCTCCTTCAACAAGTGCACAATTAGATTCTGAAAAATCTACATGGCCTCTAGAATGCTATTCCAAGTAGAAATTACATGGCGATAGTCCAATTGGCAGACTGCACAAGGATCTTGGAAATTACAATATTTTCAATGGTTGGCTGACCCATGTCATTGAATTGGGCTACCATGGCCATGGCTTTGATTGTAGCAATGAATGAGGACATATCTTGGCCAAGTTTCATCCAAAACTCAAAGAATCAATGTTACATGATGTGTTTTTTCTCCCTCGAATTTTCCTCATGCACAATGATTAAGCGTATCCACATTATTGTTGAAGTCTTGCAATTGACTAAAACACTCATGTATTTTTTATCAATTGATGAACATATTAGCATCATGGTTATGTTGTCACACTGCTTCCATTCTCTCTCTATTGTGGCTACTTCCAAGGTTTCAGTTCCTTCTACAATCCCTAGTAGTTTTTTTGCACGAAAAATTATGGTCATTTGAAACTTCCATATTTGAAAATTGGTCTCGTTGAATTTCTTCATGCTTCCAATATTATTATCACCATCAACTCGAACACCTGCACCATTTGCCATTCTACCAAACTTTCAAAACAACTAGTTTGTGTGTTTTTAAACATCACTCAAGACCAAGAAGCCTTATTTATTAATCCCTTATTTTAAACAAGTTTTAATTCTCTAATTTAAAATTTTGGAAACAGTATGACATGGGCCCATAACTTGTAGAAAATCAATAAATCAAATGTATGTGTAGATACAAAAAGAACAAAATTTGAAGACAACATGAAGTATTAATTCTTTATGAAATCTTCAACAACATAAAATACATGCTATACAAGAATTTTGAAACAAAAGAGTCTATTATACATAATTGTTCGCTATATATAGATCCACAAAGCAATTGATCAAGCTTCTACTTGTTCCAAAACTAAAAGTGACAATCCTTAAGTTCCTAAGCAAATCAAATTCAAAAAATGTGTATGTTCATTTTCTATGCATGATTAGTGCATGTTCTGATAATGGACACCTTAGATATAGAGCTTGCAAAAACAAGGAAATCTAATGTCACAAAACTAGTTACAACAAAGCTTTAACAATAAGAACGAGCAAAAACAACGTACATTCTGAATTACTTCTTTCCCTATCCATTCCATCTTCAAGCTTTAGTGTTCTGCAACCACTTCGCAATTTCTCCTTGGCATAAGTACACACAATCACAAATCCCCCTCTATTGTTATTTGCACCCATAACATTCATAGTGTTGCGACTTGTCTTAGCTTCTTTGTAGTTTTTTTAAAGACTCTGCCTTTTAATGCCTATCAGCTATTTGTTTCCCAACAACCCATGATGTTTCATAAAAACTCATCAAC
>Ga0116226_10003995_pt1 | contig 13005 bp, 14 predicted proteins | sample S1TSphfallax_FD_89692 | JGI IMG/M metagenome (GOLD analysis project Ga0116226, IMG submission 89692) | Host-associated microbial communities from peat moss isolated from Minnesota, USA - S1T2_Fa - Sphagnum fallax MG | ecosystem: Host-associated > Plants > Peat moss > Unclassified | place: USA... | reverse complement strand
GATGGTGCGCGCGATGTTGTCCGAAAGCCTGCGCGCGGTGATCTCGCAAACCCTCATGAAAAAGGTCGGTGGTGGACGTATCGCGGCGCACGAGATCATGATAGGCACCCCGGCCATCCGCAACCTGATCCGCGAGGGCAAGATCGCCCAGATGTATTCCGCGATTCAGACCGGCCAGGGCCAGGGGATGCAGACGCTCGACCAGTGTTTGCAGGATCTCGTGCAGAAAGGCGTCGTCAGCCGCGAAGAAGCGCGATACAAGGCTCAAAACAAGGACAGCATCTGATATGGAGCGCGATCAAGCCATCAAGCTGATGCAGGACCTGCTCCGTCGCATGGTTGAGAAGAAGGGGTCCGACCTCTTCATCACCGCGGGGTTTCCGCCGGCCATCAAGATCGACGGTGAGTTGCGGACGCAGTCCGAAAGGTCCCTGACGCCCGAGCAGAGCTCGGGTCTCGTGCGGGCGATCATGAACGACCGTCAAACCAAGGAATTCGACTCCACGAAGGAATGCAACTTCGCGATCGCGCCGCCCGGCATCGGGCGCTTCCGCGTCAGCGCTTTCGTGCAGCAGGGCTACACCGGCGCTGTGCTGCGCACCATCAACGCCAAGATTCCGACGCTCGAAGAACTCGAGTTGCCTCCCGTGCTCAAGGACGTGGTGCTTTCGAAGCGCGGCTTCGTGATCCTCGTCGGTGGCACCGGCTCGGGCAAGTCGACCTCACTCGCCGCGATGATCGGCTACCGCAACGAGAAGACGCGCGGCCACATCGTCACGATCGAGGATCCGGTCGAGTACGTCCATGCGCACAAGGGCTGCGTCGTCACGCATCGGGAGGTAGGAGTCGACTGCGACAGCTGGCATCTGGCGCTGAAGAACACTCTGCGTCAGGCGCCGGACGTGATCCTGATCGGCGAAATCCGCGACCGGGAAACCATGGAATACGGGATTCAGTTCGCCGAGACCGGCCACTTGGTGTTGGCGACGCTGCACGCGAACAGTTCGAACCAGGCGCTCGATCGCATCATCAATTTCTTTCCGGAGGAGCGCCGCGAGCAGCTGCTAATGGATCTTTCCCTGAACATCCGCGCGCTGATCTCGCAGCGGCTGATCCCCCGCGAGAGCGGCAGCGGACGCATCGCCGCCATGGAGATCATGCTGCAGTCCCCGTTGATCTCCGATTTGATCTTCAAGGGCGACGTCGCAAAGATCAAGGACGTCATGTCGCGCTCGAATCGACTGGGCATGAAGACGTTCGATCAAGCCTTGTTCGAGCTATACGAGGCGGGCCTGGTCTCCTACGAAGATGCCTTGCGCAACGCCGATTCGAAGAACGAACTGCGCCTGCGGGTGAAGCTCGAGAGCAAGCGGCAACAGAAGAACCCGGAAGAGGCAGGCCAGTCCCTGCAGATCGTCGAGGAAGAAGAAGGCCAGGTGTTCTAAGGCATGTCCGCCGCCGCGCCACTGCAGACGATGAATACGAAGCCCTTGTTCCAGTTGATGGTCGACAAGAACGCCTCGGATCTATTTTTCACCTGCAATGCGCCGGTGAAGATCAAGATTCAGGGCAAGATATTTCCCGTCAACAAGACGGTCTTGAGTCCCGAAACGGTCCGTCAGGCTGCGCTCGGACTCATGACCCAGGACCAGATCGAGCACTTCCAGGAGGAACTGGAGATCGACTTCGCGATTTCCGAATCCGGTCTCGGCCGATTCCGGGTCAACGTATTCTACCAGCGCGGCTTTCCCGCAATGGTGCTCCGCTACATCACGGGCGAGATGCCCAAGCTCGAGGATCTGGGCATGCCCGAGATCTACAAGGAGCTCGTGATGCTCAAGCGTGGGCTGATCCTCATGGTCGGCGCCGCCGGCGCGGGTAAGTCGACGACGCTCGCCGCGATGATCAATTATCGCAACGAGACTTCATCGGACCACATCCTGACGATCGAGGATCCGATCGAGTTCCTGCACAGCAATAAGAAGTCCATCGTCAATCAGCGCGAAGTGGGTCTCGACACGAAATCCTTCGCCCGAGCCCTGCGCAGCGCCGTTCGTTCGGCGCCCGACGTGATTCTCATCGGTGAAATCCGCGACCGGGAGACGATGGAAGCGGCCCTCGCGCTCGCCGGCACGGGACACCTCTGCATCGCGACGCTGCACGCGAACAATTGCGCCGAGACCCTCGATCGCATCATCAACATGTTTCCGCGCGATCAACATAATCAGATCTATCTTGATCTCTCGCAGTATCTGCGCGCGATCATGTCGCAGCGCCTCGTCTACGCCAAATCGGGCACGCGGGTGGCGGCATCCGAGGTCATGGTGAACACGTCCTACGTATCGGAGCTCATCAGGAAGGGCGACGTCACGGGCGTCAAAGAAGCGATTCGCACCGGCACCGAACGCGGCATGCTCAGTTTCGACGCCTCACTCTACAATCTGGTCCGAGAGGGGCGGATCGAGATGGAAGAGGCGCTATCGAGCGCGGATTCCCGCACCAACCTCGAAGCCAAGATCAATTTCGGCTGAGCGCGCGGGATTGTTCTCGAAGCAGAGATTGCTTTCGAACTCCCGCGTGCACACATCCCAGCCTGAGCGGACCGCCCGTTCGCGGCACGCGAGCGGATTCACCGCAAGAGCCCGGTGCGCGGCTTTGGCGAGATCCGCATCCAGTGCCCCGGTCACTCCATCCTCGATCACGTCGATCGGACCGGTCACCGGGAATGCCGCGACCGGCACGCCGCAGGCCATGGCTTCGAGATTCACCAGCCCAAACGTGTCCGTGAGGCTTGGAAACACCATCACGTCGGCTGCTGCGAGATGGACGGCCAGGTCCTCGCCATGGCGGAAGCCGAGAAAAAGGGCCCCGGGGAACCGGGCCTGCAGCCGGGGCCGTTCGGGTCCGTCGCCAATGACGACCTTGCTGCCGCTCCAGGGCATATGCAGGAAGGCGTCGACGTTCTTCTCCACAGCGACCCGTCCGACGTAAACTGCGATCGGTCGCGGCAAGCAAAAAGCGTTCTTGTCGCGCGGTCTGAACAATTCCGTATCCACGCCCCTGCGCCAGCTCGAGAGATTCGCAAAGCCCCGTGCGCCCAGGTCGCGTCGCACCGAAGCCGTGCTCACCATGCAGCGCACGGCGGCGCCGTGAAACCAACGCAGCAACCCATAGGAAACGGTCTCAGGGATCGGATAGCGAGCGCGTAGATACTGCGGAAACTGCGTGTGGTAGGAGGTCGTGAAACGCAGTCCGCTGCGCAGGCAGGCGCGCCTGGCCGCGAGTCCTAGGGGCCCTTCGGTCGCGATGTGCACGGCATTGGGAGCGAACTCCGCGATGCGTCGGCGTACCGCGGTGCCGGGAAACAAAGACAGGCGGATCTCGGGGTAGCTCGGACAGGGAACGTTGCGGAAATCTCCCGGCGTGATCATGCGTACTTCGTGGCCGAAACGCTCCAGCCACGCAGAGGTTTGGGACAGGGTGCGCACGACCCCGTTGGTCTGCGGGAACCACGCGTCGCTGACGATCATGACTCTCATACCATTAACAAGGTCTCATCCGTCGGTGACGATTCCATGACGGACCCGAGACAGTTTCCTGAACTTCGCCATCCGGCCCGACACCGTCAGCAGGCTTGTAATCAGCCTGCAACGTGACTCCTATATTTCATGCACCCTGAGATCCCGACAACCTTCCGAGGAAGAACTCATGCAAAGTTTCTTGGCTGAACTCCGCACGCAACGCTGGGATGATCATCGGTTCTATCATCACAGCCGCATCAACCAGTCGCTGCATTTCCTCAGCGCCTGCAGTTTCCTCGTCGCCTACGTCATGCTATTCACGGACCCGGTAGCGGCGGCGTTGATCGCCTGGCTAATCGCCATGGTCAGCCGGCAATCCGGTCATTTTTTCTTCGAGCCCAAGGGCTACGACGAGGTCAACCAGGCGACGCACGAATACAAAGAGGACGTGAAGGTCGGTTACAACCTCCGCCGCAAAGTCGTCTTGCACGTGATCTGGGCGCTCGTACCGCTCGTCCTTTGGCTGGAGCCGACTTTCTTCGGGGTTTTCCAGCCGCACGCCTCCGCCGAGGAATTCATCCGCCACGTGGGTCAGGTCTGGCTGGTGCTCGGAGTCGCGGGCCTGCTGTTTCGCACCGTGCACCTGTTCTTCCTGCGCGACGTGCGGACCGGGTTGGTATGGCTCACGAAGATCGTGACCGATCCGTTCAACGACTTCAAACTCTACTACAAGGCGCCGATCTACCTGCTGCGCGGCGAACTCATGGACCCCATGGATGGTGAGCAGCGCGCCTGAATCATCTCCTTGAGCACGCGACGTTTGATGGCTTTGTTGGTGAGCAACGGCGCCTGCCACCACCACCCGTCGCGCTGCATGGCAGCGGCAGCCGACACGATCCGGTCGGCGACCGCGGCAAAATCGGCGTCCGAATAATTCAGGCTGAAAATGAATCGTCCCGTACCGACCCAGCTCAGGGCGATCCCTTCGGCGCGCAGGTAATATTGCAGCATCCAATTGTATCGGGAGGGCTGGGTATACGTGATCGTCCAGATCGAGGACAGGTTGGCAATGCGCAGCGGCAGGCCGGCCTCGATCAGACGATCGTTCATCAGCCGCGCGCGCGCATCCCAGACGACGTCGAGATCGCGGTAGGTTGCGCGGATCGGCCCGCCGTCGAGTCGCTGCAGGAACTCGTACATAGAGCCCATGACATAGGGATGGGCGTTGAACGTGCCCCGCGCGAAACAGATGTCCGCCGGACGGTCCTCGCGAAAGCGCTTCATGAGATCCCGTCGGCCGCAGACCACGCCGATGGGCAGTCCGCCGGCGATCGTCTTGCCGTAGGTCACGATGTCCGCCGGCACGCCGAAATATTCCTGCGCGCCGCCCCGCGCGAGCCGGAAGCCGACGAAGACTTCGTCGAAGATCAGCACGATGTTTCTGTCGGAACAGACGGCGCGCAATTTGCGCAGCCAGTCGGTGTAGGCGGCCCGGTCGAAGTGCGCGCTGCGACCGCTGTCCACGAGCGTGGAGTCTCCGGGCGCGTTGGCGTTCGGGTGCAGGGCCTGCAGCGGATTCACGAGCACGCAGGCGATGTCCCGGCGCGTGCGCAGCACCCGCAGACTCGCCTCGTCCATGTCCTTCAGAGTATAGGTCTCACGCGCGGCGAGCGGATTCCCGACGCCCGGTTGTACGTCGCCCCACCAGCCGTGATAAGCGCCGCAAAAGCGCACGAGATGGCGACGGCCGGTGTGATAGCGCGCGAGACGCACGGCCTGCATCACAGCTTCGGTGCCGGACATGTGAAACGAGACCTCGTCGAGACCAGAGATTTCCTTGAGCCGGCGCACATTGTAGACTGTCACGGGGTGATAGGCGCCCAGCACCGGTCCGAGGTCGCGCACGTGCTCGCTGCCGCGCGCGATGCACTCCTTGTAGAAGTCGTATCCGAAGACGTTGACCCCGTAGGAGCCGGTCAAGTCGTAGAGCCGATTGCCATCCAGGTCGGTCAGGGTCACGCCGGACGAGGACTCGAGGAACGCCCCGCCGCGCAGCTGCTCGCGCGCATAGCGGCTGAACTGAAACGGTACGCGATAACGCGACGTGAACTGCAAGTCCGAGACCGCGTCTTGGAGCTCGGCGGTCATGGCGGCCGACTTCGCGAAGCGCTGTTCGAACACTCCGGCAAGGCGCATGAAGCCTGCGCGCCGGCTTGCCGCAACCGGGTCAGGGGCCTCGTCGGCGCGGAAGAAGCGATCTTCTCCGTATTCGTAGAACGGCACGAGCGCCGCGAATCGTCGCGCCATGCGCGAGTGCCCGGTCAGGGAGGGATGCTTCGCCGCCGACAGCTGGAGCCGGACCTGGATTTTGCGCAACAGAAACAAGGCGAGGAGCCCTGTGCAGATGTAAATCATCGTCATGTCGATCACCCGTACGTTTGCAGCCGACGCCCGGCTGCCAGCGCTCCACCCTATTACAGGCGAATGACAACTCCATGAACCACGCTTCCTTGATCGCCAGGATCGTTCAGCAGGAGGACTTGAATTTCCTGCTCACGAACCGCATTCCGCGACGCTACTTGACCCTGTTCGTCGGCTGGCTCAGCCGGATCGAGAACCGCTGGGTCGCGTCCGCCTGTATCGCGGTATGGCGGCGCTTCTCCGACCTCGATCTCAGCGACGCACGCCAGACCAGGTTCCGCAGCCTCAAAGCCTGCTTCACGCGCGAATTGTTGCCGGGAGCCCGTCCGATCTATCCGGACCCTGCCGTGCTGACCAGTCCCAGCGACGCGATCGTCGGCGCGCACGGCCGAATCAGCGCCGAGACCGTGTTGCAGGCCAAGGGGTTCCCGTATCCTTTGCTCGATCTTCTGGGTGACCCCGAACTCGTGCGGTATTACCGCGGCGGCAGCTACGTGACGCTGCGTCTGACTTCGAGCATGTACCACCGCTTCCATGCGCCGACCGACGTTCGGGTCGAGCAGGTCAGCTATGTGTCCGGCGACACCTGGAACGTGAATCCGATCGCGCTAAGCCGTGTCGAGCGGCTGTTTTGCAAGAATGAACGCGCGATCATCCGCTGTCGCCTCCCGGAAAGCGGCGAGTTGCTCACCCTCGTGCCGGTTGCAGCGATTCTGGTCGCGAGCATACGCCTGCATTTCCTCGACGTGCTCCTGCACCTGCGTTATCGGGGACCGAACGTGATTCCCTGTGACGTTCCTCTGCGCAAGGGCGAGGAGATGGGTTGGTTCGAACACGGTTCCACGATCATCGTATTCGCGCCCCCAGGGTTCGGCTTGTGCCAGAATATCCGCGACGGCGAGCGGATTCGAATGGGTCAGCCGCTGCTGAGGGTCCCAGGAGAAGGAGCACCATGTTGAGCAACCGCCAGTCCGCGATCATCTGGTCCTTCCTCGTCGGCGTCACGCTGACACAGGTTTTCTGCATGGCGCTGCTGTTTCGCCCGCGCGGCAACTGGTTCGAATTTCTCGGCCGCTACCTCGGAGCCCCGGCCTCGGGGGTCCTCGGGTGGGTGCTTGCTGCCGCCGTCGTCGTGCTATACGTCGCCTATTCCGCCTCGATGAGTCCGATCATCCGGCGTTATGCCTTCGACCCCGGCGCGTGGGGCTCGTTTATCGGTGTGCGTCTCATGGCGGTTCCCATGGCGCTCGTGACCGGTTTCTTCGAGGAGTCGTTCTTCCGCAAGTTCTTGATGGACGCCGGCGCTACTCACGGCTACGACGCCGCGATGCAGGTCATCGGTTCCGCCGCGATATTCGGATTCGTGCACGCGGTTTGGGGCTTGTTCGGTGGCCAGGTGCGTGCCGCCTTGGTCGTCATGGTGGTGACGGGCCTGCTGGGTGCGCTGTTGGCGGTCGTCTACCTGGCCGGGGGCCGCGCGATCGCTCCGCCGATCGCGGCCCACGTAGCCATCAATTTGGTTCTCGAGCCGTGGCTGATCGTGACCTCGGCGACGGGCAGCTGGCGGCAGCGGGAACTGCCGACATGAAATGGTTTCTCGCGGCCCTGGGTGTGGGTCTGAAATTCGCCGCCATCGTCGCGCTCGCGATCTACGCGTTGCGGACCTAAGCATCACTGAAGCCGCCGGTCGCGGCCCAGGTCGGCGCAGCGGCTAATCAAAGCGGTCGACGATGCCTCGTCAAGGTGACGGCGATCGACGCCAGCACGGCCATCCGCACCGCGACGCCGTTGTTGACCTGCTCCCGGATCACGGAGCGGGGGCCGTCGGCGACTTCGGAAGAGATTTCCACGCCGCGGTTCATCGGCCCGGGATGCATGACGAGGACGCTGGGGCTGGCGAGTCTCAAGCGCTTCGCATCGAGGCCGAACTCCTGGAAATAGGCTGCGTCGTCGAGCGCCGCGGCCTGCACCATGCGTTCCTTCTGAATGCGCAGCATCATCACGACGTCCGCGCCCGCGATGCCGTCCTCGATCCTGGTGAAGCGCTGCGCGCCCGAAAATTCGTCCGACGACGGCAGCAGCATCTCGGGCGCGACCAGCCTGACATCGGTCGTTCCCAGCGTATGCAGGGCCTGGGCGGCGGAACGCGCCACGCGGGAATGCTTGATGTCGCCGACGATCGCGACTTTGAGCCCTGCAAATCGGCGTTTGTGGAGGCGTATGGTCAGCAAGTCGAGCAAACCCTGGGTGGGATGCGACAGGTGAGCTTCGCCCGCACTGATGACGGAGACGTGGGGCGCGACGTGGTCGATGAGAAATTCCGGCATACCCGCTTCCGAATCCCGGATCACGAACACGTCGGTGTTCATGGCCTCGAGCGTGTAGATCGTGTCGAGCATGGTTTCGCCCTTGACGCGTGAACTCGACTGCATCTCCAGGTTCAGCACGTGCGCCCCCAAGCGGCGACTGGCGAGGTCGAACGAGGCGCGCGTGCGCGTGCTCGGCTCGAAGAACAGGTTGGCAACGGTCATGCCCGCCAGCTCACGTCCCTCGTAGGCCGGTTGTCCGGGGATTCGGCAGTAACTCTCAGCGCGGTCCAGAATGGCCGTCAGTGCGTCGCGGGCCAGCCCATCGAGGGTGATTAGGTGCCGAAGGCCCCCGCCGCCGTCTTGTTGTGCTCGCATCTCGGCCTCACGTTCGTATCGTAAACCAGCGTTCCAAAATCACGCAGGCCGCGGCTGCGTCCACATCGGCCTTCTCGACGCGGCGTCGGCGCAGCCCCGACTGGCGTGCCGACCGCAGCCGTTCGGCCGCTTCGAGCGACGAGTACCTCTCATCGACGAGATCGACGGGCAGTTGGTAGCGGGCCTCGACCGCCGCCGCGAACGCTCGGGCCCTGCCTGCCATCGGGCTCTCGGTGTCATCGACATTATACGGCAGGCCGACCACCGCTTGCGCCGGGCGCCACTCGGCGATCAGGGCGTCGATGGCCGACCAGAGTGGTCCCTCGGGGCCTGCGCTGATCGCCGTCAAGGGGGAAGCGGAGCAGCTCAGCGTGTCGCCGCAGGCGACCCCGATCCGGCGCCCGCCGAAGTCGAACGCGATCACGAGTCCGGGAGGGGCGAGCCGCTCTGGATCCTCAGGCATTGCCGCTGATCGGACTCATGCGCGACAACTCGACGCCGAGCAGACTCGCCGCGGCCTGCCAGCGCGCCTCGAACGGCAGATCGAAAATGATGCCGGCGTCGACCGGTGCATTGAGCCAGGCATTGGCCCGAATCTCGTCCTCCAGCTGACCGCCGTCCCAGCCCGCGTAGCCCAGCGCGATGACCGCCTCGCCGGGCCCCTCGCCGCGCGCGATCGCGCTCAGGATGTCGCGCGACGTCGTGACGTGAATGCTGTCCGACACTCGCAGCGTGGAATCCCACTCGCCGCCGGCCCGGTGCACGACGAAGCCGCGATCGGTCTGCATCGGTCCACCGCGCAGCACCGGACGGTCGGTGATCGGGCCGGCGGCGATGGCGATGTCGAGTTGCTCGAAGACCTCGCCCATGCGCATCTGCAGCGGTTTGTTCAGGATCAGCCCAAGCGCCCCGCGCTCCGTATGGTCGCAAATCAGGGCGACCGTCTGCGTGAAGTTCGGATCGCCCATCGCGGGCATCGCGATCAACAATTGATTCGTCAGGTAAGTCGGATCGCTCATGGATCGGCGTACAGCACACTGGAGCCTTGCGACGCGCCGCCGAGGAACTGCCACTCGTAGGCGATACGGATCTGGTCGTGATTGGCGGCGAGCGCGCGCGGGAACGGATCGAAAGGCGCCGCCAATTGAAGAATTCTGATCGCGGCATCGTCAATTTCGGGGTGGCCGCTGCTGGTGCGTATCAAGGCCTTATCGAGCCGTCCGTCCGCGGCAATCGTCACCTCGACGACGGGCGTTCCGGTGAGCTTCTGGCGGAGGGCGGCATTCGGAAAGTTCGTCGTGCCCACGCGCTCCACCTTGCGCCGCCAGCTGTCCAGGTACACGGCGACGTCGGACTCGCGCGTGTCTGCCGCCACCCACAATTGCTTTCGCGCCTCGCCCCGCAGTCGCAACTCGACACCGTCATCGTTCGGATCCATGCCGAGATCGGGCCGCTTCTCGAGGAGCAGCGGCAGTTCCGACGAGTCCTTCGCGGCTGCCGGTGACGCGAAATAGACGATCCGGCTCGATGGCCCGCGGCTCGCGAGGAGCGTGTTCGTCCCGAGATCGAGTCCGGCACGCTGCACGGCAACGCCGTCGCCATTGGCGACGCCGGGGCGATCGATCGGCGCGATCGAAGACTTCGGAATGCGCGCCCGCTCCGCAGCGAGCGTGTTGCCTGCGCCCTGCTGAGTCTGCTGTGCCAAATAGTGGGCTTTCGCGTTGCGTTTCGCATTAGCGCTCGGATCGTTGATCAGGATCACCTCGAGTCCGGGCGCCTGATCGCTGTCGGTATCGTCGCCCGGCCTGCTGAAGGTTACGCCCAAGATCACGATTCCGTGCAGCAGGGCGGCCAGAAACAGGGTGGTCACCATGCGGTCGTTCGCCGGAGGCAACTGGTTTGCAAACGAGGAGTTTTCTAGAGAGGGTGAACTCATGCGGTTCCAAGGAGCCTGCCGATCGCGTCGATCAATGTCCCACCGATATCGACACCATGTTTGCGATTCAGTTCGCGTATGCCGGTCGGACTCGTGACATTGATCTCCGTGACGTAGTCGCCTATGACATCCAGGCCCACGAAAATCATGCCGGCGGCTTTGAGCTTCGGTCCGATCTGCGCGCACAACCACCGGTCGCGTTCGTTGAGCGGCCGGCTCTCAGCCCGCGCCCCGGCGGCGAGGTTGCCGCGATTGTCATCGCCGGCCGGCATTCTCTGCAAAGCATAGGGAACGGGTTCACCGTCGATCAGGAGCACCCGACAGTCGCCGCCCGTGACGATTTCCGGCAGATAACGCTGGATGATCGCATAGCGACTGCCGTAATCGGTCAGTGTCTCGAAGACGACGTTGCGGTTCTTGTCGTCCTGCTCCAGTACGAAGATCGACCGGCCGCCCATGCCGTCCAGGGGTTTGACGACCGCTTTCCCGTGCTCGCTCAAAAAATCCGCCATCGCCCCCATGTCGCGGGTCACGAGCGTGACCGCGCAGCATTGCGGGAACCACGCGGTGTATACCTTTTCATTCATGTTGCGCAGGCCCTGCGGGTCGTTGACGACGAGCGCGCCCTGGTCTCGGGCTCGATCAAGGATGTAGGTCGTATAGACGAACTCCATGTCGAATGGGGGGTCTTTGCGCATCAGGATCACCGCGAAATCCCCCAGCGCGATGTTCGCCGGTTCCGTGCGGGTGAACCAATCTTGGCTGTCGTCGCGAACGCTCAGCCGCGAGACGCGCCCCCAAGCCACACCGTCGCGCAGCCACAAGTCCTTTTGTTCGGCGTAATGCACGTCCCAGCCCCGCTGCTGGGCGGCGATCAGCATCGCCAGCGTGCTGTCTTTCGCCGGGTTGATCCCTTCGATGGGATCCATGATCACGAGTAGCCGAACGGCGCCGGACATGCTGAATCCTGTTGCCTGAGGTTGGTTTGCGGACGGTCCGCAGTCTAACGCAAGCGCAAGGGTACACCCGCCACTTCGGGAAACTGTGAACCAGACCACCGTTGTTTCCCCGCCGAAGGGTCGAAATGAGCGGGCTACGCCGTGGCCCTTGGCCCTTGGATATGTTAAAAAGTTACTATATTCGGGCACCTACGCCCAACTGGACAGAATGACAGTCAGCGACCGCAACAAGCTTACGGGACTCAAGGTACTCGTGATCGACGACAGCAAAACGATCCGGCGCACGGCTGAAACGCTGCTGAGCAAGGAAGGTTGCGAGGTGTTCACGGCCGTCGATGGTTTCGACGCGCTGTCGAAGATCGCCGACCACCAGCCCGACATCGTGTTCGTCGACATCATGATGCCGCGCCTCGACGGCTATCAGACCTGCTCCTTGATCAAGCACAACAAGGTGTTCAAGCAGATCCCGGTGATCATGCTCTCGAGTAAGGACGGCTTGTTCGACCGGGCACGCGGGCGCATCGTTGGCTCCGAGCACTATTTGACCAAACCCTTCACGAAAGACGAACTCTTGGGTGCGATCGAAGCCCACGTCGGGAAATGACGGGAGATATCGCGTATGGCACTGATCTTGATCGTCGATGATTCGCCCACGGAAGTATTCGTGATGCAGAAGGCGCTCGAGAAGCACGGCTTTCAGACTGCGGCTGCGGAAAACGGCGCCGAGGGGATACGCAAGGCGAAGGAGATGCGCCCGGACCTCATTTTCATGGACATCGTGATGCCGGGCGTCAACGGCTACCAGGCGACCCGGGCCCTGATCAATGATCCAGAAACCAGTTTGATACCGATCATCATGGTGACGACCAAGGGTCAGGAGACCGATCGAGTATGGGGCTTGCGCCAGGGCGCGGTCGATTACCTCGTCAAACCGGTTTCGGCCCAGGCTCTGGTCGAGAAAGCGCAGGCCGCGCTGGCCGTATGACGAGCAGCGACGGTCGAGCGGTCGACAATTTGCGCAGTCTGCGCGACCGTCCGTTCGAACTCCTCAAAGAGATGGAAAAGCGCAGCCGCCCGACCGTCGCCGCCAATGCGGCCGATCCCGCGGCCGGACGCGAATGGGTCGGCGTCGCGGTGCGCATGGGCGGAGAGACATTTTTGGTCGCACGCGAGGAAACCCGCGAAGTGCTCGGGCTCCCGGCGGTCGTGACGCGAATTCCGGGCACCAAGCCTTGGATACGCGGTCTTGCCAATGTGCGTGGACAGTTGTTGCCCCTGCTGGATTTGCGCTTGTTTCTGGGCAGCGGCAGCACGCAATCCAGCCGCAACACGCGCGTCGTCGTCGTCAATCACCGTGACATACCCGCCGGATTGATCGTGGACGAGGTCTTAGGGTTCCGCCGTTTCGCCGAGCGGGAATTCAACGTGGAGCCGCCGCCGACGGTGATTCGCTGCGACAGCTATCTGGCCGGCGCTTTTCGGCG